>Ga0208980_10002720_pt1 | contig 10694 bp, 8 predicted proteins | sample WetSurMetagenome_3_FD_187993 | JGI IMG/M metagenome (GOLD analysis project Ga0208980, IMG submission 187993) | Wetland microbial communities from Twitchell Island in the Sacramento Delta, sample from surface sediment Aug2011 Site A1 Bulk (version 2) | ecosystem: Environmental > Aquatic > Marine...
GGCATGATCGGCGGCTACATGGCCATGAACATCGGTGCCAACGACGTCGCCAACAACGTCGGCCCGGCTGTCGGCTCGCGGGCGCTGACCATGGCCGGGGCCCTGGCGATCGCGGCCATCTTCGAGGTCGCCGGCGCATTGATCGCGGGCGGCGATGTCGTGCAAACCATCCGGGGCGGCATCATTGCGCAGGATGCGGTGGCCAACAGCCAGGTATTCGTCTGGCTGATGATGGCCGCCCTGCTCGCGGGCGCCATCTGGCTCAACATCGCCACCGCCATCGGTGCGCCCGTCTCCACCACCCATGCCATCGTCGGCGGCGTGCTCGGTGCCGGCGTCGCCGCCGGCGGCTGGGGCGTGGCCAACTGGGAAACGATGGGTGCCATTGCCGCCAGCTGGGTGATTTCGCCGCTCATGGGCGGCGTCATCGCCGCCGCTTTCCTCTACTTGATCAAGCGCCAGATCACCTACCGCAGCGACGTCATGGCCGCCGCCCGGCGCACCGTTCCCCGCCTGGTGGCATTCATGGCCTGGGCCTTCTCCACCTACCTGATGCTCAAGGGTGTCCGCGCGGTGGTGGAAGTGGATTTCGTCTCTGCAGCGCTGATCGGACTGGTCATCGCCGTGGCGGTCTTCTATTTCGTGCGTCCGCGGGTGCAACGTCAATCACACGCTCCCGCCATGGCCGAAAAGGATGGCAAGGCCCGGGTGAATGCCATGTTTACGGTCCCGCTCATCTTCGCCGCCGCTCTGCTGAGCTTCGCCCATGGCGCGAACGACGTCGCGAACGCGGTGGGACCGCTTGCCGCCGTCGCCGACGTGCTGAGCGGAAGCGGCAACGTCGGCAAATCGGCCAACATCCCGCTGTGGGTGATGATGGTCGGTGCCATCGGCATCGCTCTCGGCCTGGGGCTGTTCGGCCCCAAGCTGATCCGTACGGTCGGCTCCGAGATCACCGAACTCGACCAGATGCGCGCCTTCTGCATCGCGATGTCGGCGGCCATCACGGTGATCGTAGCCAGCCAGCTGGGATTGCCGGTCAGCTCGACCCATATCGCCGTCGGCGGCGTCTTCGGGGTCGGCTTCCTGCGCGAATACCTCAAATCGAACTATGCGCGCATGGTCGATGAAATCCTGTCGCATCAGACGGCGGACGGTCAGGCGGACGTCGAGGCCTATTTGCAGCGCTTCGACAAGGCACCGGTAGCGGAAAAGGCCGCCATGCTCGAAGGCCTCAAGCGTGGGGCGAAGAAGGATTTCAGCCCTGAACTCCTGTCCAGGGAGGATCGCAAGGGGCTGCGCAAGGTTTACCGCACCGAAGTGGTCAAGCGGTCCCAGCTACTCAAGATTGTCGCCGCCTGGGTGATTACCGTGCCCGCCTCCGCCCTGCTCGGCGCGCTGTTCTACTTCGCCATCCGCGGCGCCATGCTTCCCTGAGCGACTTCGAGATCCGTCTCGGCCACCAGGATTCCGACCCCCTCTCCTACTTTCCGCCTCCGAACCATGAGCAAAGACGCATCCCGTCCCGGCTTCGCCACCCGCGCCATCCACCACGGCTACGACGCCTACGCCGGCCAGGGCTCTCTCAATCCGCCGGTGTATCTCAGCTCGACCTACACCTTCCCCACCGTCGAGGACGGCAGCGCGCGCTTCGCCGGCGAGCAGGCGGGCTTCGTCTATTCGCGCGTCGGCAATCCGACCACGGCGCTGCTCGAGGCGCGGCTCGCCGACCTCGAAGGCGGCGAGGCGGCGCTGGTCACGGCCTCCGGCCAGGGCGCGACCACCTCACTGCTGTGGACGCTGCTGGCGCCGGGCGACGAGATCATCGCCGACAAGACGCTCTACGGCTGCACCTTCGGCTTCCTCAACCACGGCCTGGCCAAGTTCGGCGTCAAGGTCACCCACCTCGATCTCACCGAACCCGCCAATCTCGCCGCCGCCATCAACCCGGCGACCAAGGTCGTCTTCTTCGAGTCGCCGGCCAATCCCAACATGCGCCTGGTGGACATCGCCGCCGTGGCGAAGATCGCGCGCAGCCACGGCGCGAAGACGGTGGTCGACAACACCTACTGCACGCCCTACCTGCAGCGGCCGCTCGAACTCGGCGCCGACTTCGTCGTGCATTCGGCGACCAAGTATCTCGGCGGCCATGGCGACCTGCTGGCCGGCGCCATCGTCGGCCCGCTGGAAACGCTGACCCAGGTGCGCTTCCACGGCCTCAAGGACATGACCGGCGCCGTGCTCTCGGCGCAGGACGCCTTCCTCGTGCTGCGCGGTCTGAAGACCCTCAACCTGCGCATGGACCGCCACTGTTCCAACGCCCAGGCCGTGGCCGAATTCCTCGCCGCCCACCCCAAAGTGGCCGTCGTCCATTTCCCCGGCCTGCCGACCTTTCCCCAATACGAACTGGGGCGGCGCCAGATGGCGCAACCCGGCGGCATGATCGCCTTCGAACTCAAGGACGGCATCGAAGCCGGCCGCCGCTTCATGAACGCGCTGCGGCTGTTCACGCGCGCCGTCAGCCTCGGCGACGCCGAGAGCCTGGCCCAGCATCCGGCCAGCATGACGCACGCCTTCTACACGCCCGAGGAGCGGGTGCATCACCTGATCGGAGAGGGGCTGGTGCGACTGTCGGTCGGCCTCGAGGACGTATCCGATCTCCTCGCCGATCTAGGCCAGGCGTTCGAAGCGGCGTAGCGCCGGCGCAGATATTTTGCCGCGCCGCTCAGGCGGCGAGCGCGTCGGTCACGATCTTCTGCGCCTCGGCGACGATCTGCTGCAGGTGCTCGGCGCTTTTGAAGCTCTCGGCGTAGAGCTTGTAGATGTCCTCCGTGCCCGAGGGCCGGGCGGCGAACCAGCCGTTGGCCGTGGCCACCTTGAGGCCGCCGATGGGCGCGTCGTTGCCGGGCGCCCGCGTCAGACGGGCGACGATGGGGTCGCCGGCCAGGGTGGCGGCGGCGACGCGCTCGCCGGTGAGCTGCTTGAAGGCGGCCTTCTGCGCCGGGCTGGCGGGGGCGTCGATGCGGACGTAGTAAGGCGTGCCGTACTGCGCGGCGAGATCCTGGTAGTGGCGCCCCGGGTCCTTGCCGGTGACCGCGGTGATCTCGGCGGCGAGCAGGCCGAGGATGATGCCGTCCTTGTCGGTGGTCCATGCGGAGCCGTCGCGGCGCAGGAAGCTCGCGCCGGCGCTCTCCTCGCCGCCGAAGCAGAAGCCGCCGTCATTCGCCGGATTCAGCAGCCCCGCCGAGAACCACTTGAAGCCGACCGGCACCTCGAGGAACTTGCGGCCGAGGCCATTCACCACGCGATCGATGAGCCCCGAGGAAACGAGCGTCTTGCCCACCGCCGCCCCCGCCGGCCACTGCGGCCGGTGGCCCAGCAGGTAGTGGATGGCGACGGCGAGGTAGTGGTTGGGGTTCATCAGCCCGACCGAGGGCGTGACGATGCCGTGGCGGTCGACGTCGGCATCGTTGCCCCAGGCGATGTCGTAGCGGTCCTTGAGCTTCACCAGGCTCGCCATGGCGTAGGGGCTGGAGCAGTCCATGCGGATCTTGCCGTCGTGGTCGAGCGTCATGAAGGCGAAGGCCGGATCGACGCGCGGGTTCACGACCTCGATGTTCAGGCCGTAGCGTTCGGCGATCGGCTGCCAGTAGGCGACGGCCGCTCCGCCGAGGGGATCGACGCCTATCCTCAGGTTCGCCTTGCGGATCGCCTCCATGTCGATGACGCTGCCGAGGTCGGCGATGTAGGCCGCGGCGAAATCCTCGGTACGGACACAAGCAGCGGCGATGGCCTGCTCGTACGGCAGGCGCTTCACACCGCGGTTGCCGTCCGCCATCAGCGCGTTGGCGCGTTGCTCGATCCAGCCGGTGGCATCGGTGTCGGCCGGGCCGCCGTGGGGCGGGTTGTACTTGATGCCGCCGTCCTGCGGCGGGTTGTGCGAGGGGGTGATGACGATGCCGTCGGCGCGCCGCGCCGCCTTGTCCGCGTTATGGACGAGGATGGCGCGCGAGATCACCGGCGTCGGCGTGTAGCCGTCATTGCTCTGGAAGCGGGTGTCGACGCCGTTGGCGGCCAGCACTTCGAGCGCGTTGCGCTGCGCCGGATCGGATAGCGCGTGGCTGTCCTTGCCGAGGAACAGCGGGCCCGTGATGCCCTGCTGCGCGCGGTATTCGCACACCGCCTGGGTGATGGCGAGGATGTGCGCCTCGTTGAAGCTGCCGTTGAAGGCCGTGCCGCGATGGCCGCTGGTGCCGAAGGCGACGCGCCGCGTCGGGTCGGCCACGTCGGGCGCCGTGCGGTAGGCGGCAAGCAGCGCGGGGATGTCGGTGAGGCTGGAGGGCGGGGCCGGCTGGCCGGCGAGGGGGTGGGCCATGATCTGTCTCCGTGATATTTGCGGGGTCTGGCGCAATTATCCGCCGCCCCCGTCGAAACGGCTACAGATGCGCCTCCTGGTAATCGAGGATCTCCTCGAGATGGTGCATGACCTCGTCGCTGATCTCGTTCCCGCGCCAGAGCCGGATGAGTTCCCTGCGCTCGGCCTGGATCGCGGCGCGGCGCAGGCGGGCCAGCAGTTCGGCGCGCGGCGTCGCGTCCGTGCCGTCGGGCGCGAGCAGCGCGATGCGGTCGGCGATGACCGATCGCAGCTGGTCGGCCCACTCGGTGGGCGCGCCCTCGGTGGCCAGCATCTCGTCGATGGCCGCCAGCGCGGCCGTGCTCATCGCCGCGCGCACACGCTGCTGCTCCTCCTTGAGGCTCCAGTTCGAACCGACCTTGAGCTTGCGGATCAGCGCCGGCAGGGTCAGGCCCTGCCCCACCAGGGTGACCGCGATGACGAAGAAGGTCAGGAAGATGATCAGGTCGCGCTGCGGAAAGGGCGCGCCGTTGGGCAGGGTCATCGGCAGCGCCAGGGCCGCGGCCAGCGAGACGATGCCGCGCATGCCGCACCAGCTCATGATGCCGAGCTCGCGCTTGCGGAAGTTCGCATCGCCCTCGCGCAGGCTGCCGCTGAGCCAGCGCGGCAGGTAGGCCACCGGATAGACCCAGGCGAAGCGCACGGCGATCGCCACCGCGCTGACGAACAGCCCCCCGCCGACCAGCTGGGCCGGGGAGTAATGAGCCAGATTCTCCAGCACGTCCGACATCTGCAGGCCGATCAGCATGAAGACCAGGGTATTGAGCATGAAGACGAAGATGTTCCAGACCGAGCGCGCCAGGATGCGCATTTCGGCCGAGACGATTTCCGGCGAATGGCGCCCGCGCACCATGCCCGCCGCCACCACGGCCAGCACGCCCGAGACATGCAGCGATTCGGCGGCGACGTAGGTGAAATAGGGCACGATCAGCGACGTCAGCATCTCGAGCAAGGGATCGCCGAGGCGGCGGTGGATGGCGATGGAGACGAAGGCCAGGACGATGCCGATGGCGATGCCGCCGAGCGCCACGCCGACGAACTGCACGCTGGCGTCGGCCAGCGAGAAGGCGCCGGTGAGCACCGCGGCGATGGCGAACTTGTAGATCACCAGGCCGGAGGCGTCGTTCACCAGGCTCTCGCCCTCGAGCACGGTGACGATGCGGCGCGGGATGTTGAGCCGCGAGAGAATCGCGGTGGCCGCCACGGCATCGGGCGGCGAGACGATGGCGCCGAAGACGAAGGCCGCCGCCCAGGGAACCTCGGGCACCACGAATTTGAGCGCCGCGCCGACGATGAGGGTGGTCGCGATGACCAGGCCGATCGCCAGCAGGCCGATCGGGCGGATGTTGGCCTTGAAGTCGTTCCATGAGGTCAACACCGCCGCCTGGTAGAGAATGGGCGGCAGCACGAGCACCATGATCACTTGCGGATCGAAGGGAAACTGGGGCAGCTTGGGAATGAAGCCGAGGGCGAGGCCGCCGACGACCAGCGCGATCGGGTAGGGAAACTCGAGGCGGCGGGCGATCCAGCCCAGGGCCACGGCACACAGCAACAGCAGGAGAACGAGTTCGAGCAGCAGCATGGCGAATACGAAGAGAATCGCAGGTGTCGGCGGGGCCGCGGCATTATCCCCGAATTCCAGGCCCTGATCGCCCGAGCCCGCCGAAGAGCACAATCGCACCATGAGCGACCCCGTCCTGCCCCTGTCCCCCGAGCGCGAACGCCTGCTGCTGCTGACGCTGGCCGGCATCCAGCTCGCCCATATCGTGGACTTCATGGTGATGATGCCGCTGGGCCCGATCCTGATGCGCGAACTCGGCGTCGGCACGCACGAGTTCGGCCTGCTCGTCTCGGCCTACACCTTCACCGCCGCGGCATCGGGGGTGCTCGTCGCCAGTTTCATCGACCGCTTCGAGCGCAAGCGACTGATGCTGGCGATGCTGGCGCTGTTCGCCGTGGCGACGCTCGCCTGCGCGCTGGCGCCGGATTTCGCCACCCTGCTCTTCGCCCGCGGCGCCGCCGGCGCCTTCGGCGGCGTGCTCGGCGCCATGGTGCAGACCATGGTCGGCGACCTGGTGCCCTTCGAGCGGCGCGGCCGCGCCAGCGGCACCATCATGGCGGCGTTCTCGGTGTCCACCATCGCCGGCGTGCCCGCATCGCTGTATCTGGCCAACCATTTCGGCTGGCGCTTTCCCTTCCTGCTGGTCGCCATTCTCGCCGCCATCTTCCTGGCGCTGGCCTGGCGGCTGCTGCCGACGCTGCGCGGCCATCTCGTCGCGGCGGGCGAACGCGCCCACCCGCTGGCGGCGATGGCGGCCGTGCTGCGCGACGCCAACCACCTGCGGGCGCTCGGCTTCCTTGCCCTGGTGGTTTTCGCCAGCTTCATGGTGATTCCCTACATCACCATCGTCCTCGTCGGCAACGTCGGCGTGGCGCAGGCCGACATCCCGCTGATCTACCTCTGCGGCGGCGTCGCTTCGCTGCTTTCCGCGCGCTGGATCGGCCGCCGCGCCGACCGCCACGGCAAGGTGCGCGTCTACCGCGTCGTCGCCGCCGGCTCGATCCTGCCGCTGCTGCTGATCACCCACCTCACGGCCGTGCCGCTGGGCGCGGTGCTGGTGGTCACGACGCTGTTCTTCATCCTGGTGCCGGGGCGGATGGTGCCGGCGATGGCCATCGTCACCTCGGCGGCGCAGCCGGCGCTGCGCGGGACCTTCCTCGCGATCAACGCCGCCGTGCTGCAACTGGCCTCGGGAATCGCCGCCGTCGTCGGCGGCCTGATCATCGCCACCGATGCGGCGGGAACGATCACGCGCTACGACTGGAGCGGCTACCTGGCGACGGCGGTGACGCTGCTGGCCATCGCCGCCGTCGGCCGCGTGAAAATGCGCTAGGCGCTAGTTCCTGGCGGCGTTGGCCGCCAGCATTTCCAGCATCTGGCCGACGATTTCCGGCTCGATGTCGATGCCGGCATCGAGGCCGGGATTCACCGAGATGGCGAAGCCGGCGTCCATGCGCTCGACGATCCAGGAGAACTCGGCCAGCAGGCCGCCGCTGTAGCCGGGCATTTCGGCGAGGAAGTCGCGCGCCCGCTCCGGGCTGGTGAACAGGACGAGGATGCGCATGCCCTCGTCGTCCTCGATGACCAGCGGCGTCGCCTTGGTCGTGAGCTGGAAGCCCTTGATGCCGCTGTCCTTGTCATCCCGGACCGGGATGAAGATCTGCTGCACCATCAGCTCGCGCATGAAGTCCTCGCTCGACAGCTCGCCGTTCATGGCGGCGAGCAGCTTGTGCTCGAGCTCGTTTTTCGCTTCGAAGACGGTTTCGTTCATGATGGCTTTCCGGGAATGGGGTGGCGCTTTATATTGCGCCGCCCCGCCGGAAATCAATCAGCAGTCCTTGTACTTGCCGTAGGCATGGCCGTGGCCGGGATGCTCCTCGTGGCAGCGGTCCTTCTTCTTGTGCTTCTTCTTGCCCTTCTTGCCGTCGTGGTCATCGTCGTAGTAGGCGACACGGCGCGTATCGTCGTAGCGCGGGGCACTGGCCGTCTTCAGCGGCGTCGTCTGCGCATTGGTTTCGCCCACGGTTTTGCCGACCACCGCACCGGAAGCCCCGCCGACGCCGGCGCCGACCACCGCACCCGTCTTGCCGCCGACCGACTGGCCGACCGCGGCACCCGCGCCACCACCGACCGCGCCGCCGACGATGGCGCCGGTCTTGCCGGAGCCCTCGGTGGTCACCGCGGCGCCTGCGCCGCCGCCGACCGCACCGCCGACGATGGCGCCGGTCTTGCCGCCGACCGCCTGGCCGACGGCCGCACCGACGGCCGCGCCGCCACCCCCGCCGATGGCCGTCCTGACCTCGTCCGCAGCCAGCACCGTGCCCGACATGAGAAACGCGGCGACGGCCGCTACGGAAATCTTGTCCCTGCAATTCATGGTTCAGCCTCTCTGTGCTTTTGTGAAGGCGCGTACTGTACCGTCCGGCGCCGGCTTGTCCAGCACAACGTCGTCGCGGACGTGACTTTCGCACGGTTGTAAGGCCGGGCAGGGTCCCCTCCCCTAAAATCCCGGCATGTCGGCCTTCCTCCACCACTTCGCCCTGTCCAGCCCCCTGTTCCTGCTCGTGGCGATCGGCTACGGCGTGGCGCGCTCGGGTCGCTGGCCGCTGTCGGTTTCCGACGCGCTGGGGCGCTTCGCCTACGCGGTGGCCATGCCGGCCATGCTTTTCCGCATGATGAGCGACTTCTCGAAAATGCCGCCCGTCGACGTCCGCCTGCTGCTGGCCTTCTTCGGCGGCTGCCTGATCGTCTTCTTCATCGGGCGGCTGGTCGCCGCGACGCTGTTCCGCCTCGACGGCGTGGCGCAGTCGGTGTTCGCGCTGGGCGGCGTCTTCTCCAACAACGTCATGCTCGGCGTGGCCATCGCCAAGACCACGCTCGGCGACGCCGCCCTGCCCACGGTTTCCCTGGTCATCGTCTTCAACGCCCTGATCCTGTGGACCCTGGTCACGCTCTCGGTCGAATGGGCGCGCCACGGCGAGTTTTCGCTGCGCGGCTTCGGCAAGACGGCGCGCGGCGTGCTGACCAATCCCGTCGTCGCCTCCATCCTCGCCGGCACCGCCTGGGGCTTCGCCGCCCTGCCTCTGCCGCCCTTCGTCGATGTGCCGCTGGCCATGCTCGGCCAGGCCGCGGTGCCACTGTCGCTGGTCGCGCTCGGCATGAGCCTGGCCGAATACCCGGTGCGCGAGGGCCTGGCCCAGAGTCTCGCCATCAGCGCCATCAAGCTCGTCATGCAGCCCTTCGTCGTCTGGCTGCTGGCCCGCGCCCTCGGGCTGCCGCCGCTCGAAACCCAAGTGGTGACCCTGCTCGCCGCGATGGCGATGGGCGTCAATGTCTACATGATGTCGCAGCAGTTCCGCACCATGCAGGGGCCGGTCGCGGCCGGCCTGGTGCTCACCACGTTGCTCTCCGCCTTCACCGCACCGCTGGTGCTGGCGCTGGTGGCAAGCTGATGCGCTGGGAGACCTTCGCCCATGAAGCCGACGTCGGCGTGCGCGGCAACGGCGCGACGCTGGCCGAAGCCTTCGCCGGCGCCGCGATGGCCATGACGGCGGCGATATGCGATCCGCAAAAGGTCGGCGCCGGCGAGACGGTGAACATCGAATGCGCGGCACCCGACGACGAGTTGCTGCTGCTCGACTGGCTCAACGCGCTGATCTTCGAGATGGCGACGCGGCGCATGCTGTTCTCGCGCTTCGACGTGCGCATCGCGGATCACCGCCTGAGCGCGACGGCCACGGGCGAGGCCGTCGATGTCGTCCGCCACGCACCGGCGGCCGAGGTCAAGGGCGCGACCTTCTGCGAACTGGCGGTCCGCCAGTCGGCCGACGGAACGTGGACCGCGCAGTGCATCGTCGACGTGTGAGGACACCATGGACCTGAAGCAACTGCAACAGCGCAGCGAGTTCGAATGGCTGCTGCCGGCCACGGGCCGCATGCGCGTGCCCGGCGTGATCTTCGCCTCGCGCGACCTCGTCGCCGCGATGGACGAGAAGGTGCGCGAGCAGATCGCCAACGTCGCCAGCCTGCCCGGCATCGTCTCGGCGGCCTACGCCATGCCCGATGCCCACTGGGGCTACGGCTTCCCCATCGGCGGCGTCGCCGCCTTCGACGCCGACGCGGGGGGCGTCGTCTCGGCCGGCGGCGTCGGCTTCGACATCTCCTGTGGCGTGCGCACGCTGCACACCGGCCTCAAGCTCGCCGATCTCGAACGCGACAAGCGACGCCTGGCCGACGCGCTCTTCGCCCGCATCCCCGCCGGCGTCGGCAGTACCGGCGGCATCCATCTGGGCGCGGCCGGGATGAACGCCATGCTCAGGGGCGGCGCGCGCTGGGCCGTGGCCGAGGGCTACGGTTCCGAGGCCGACCTCGCGCATATCGAGGAACACGGCTGCGTCGCCGGCGCCGATCCCGCGGCGGTTTCCGACCAGGCCAAGAAGCGCCAGCGCGACGAGATGGGCACGCTGGGCTCCGGCAACCATTACCTCGAGGTGCAGGTGGTGAGCGAACTCTTCGATGCGGCGGCCGCCGCGGCCTACGGCCTGACGCCTGGTGACGTCGTCGTCAGCATCCATTGCGGCTCGCGCGGCCTCGGCCACCAGATCGGCACCGACTACCTGCGCGAGATGGTGGTGGCGGCGCCGGCCGCGGGCATCAGCCTGCCCGACCGCGAACTCGCCTGCGCCCCGCTGAAATCGGCGCTGGGGCAGCGCTACCTCG
>Ga0208980_10002721_pt1 | contig 10689 bp, 11 predicted proteins | sample WetSurMetagenome_3_FD_187993 | JGI IMG/M metagenome (GOLD analysis project Ga0208980, IMG submission 187993) | Wetland microbial communities from Twitchell Island in the Sacramento Delta, sample from surface sediment Aug2011 Site A1 Bulk (version 2) | ecosystem: Environmental > Aquatic > Marine...
AGTTACTTTGCGTCTCAAATTGAAAAAGTTAAAGAATATATAAAAAAGTGAACAGATGGGAATTTATATTTTTGTTTCAGTATTAGTAATTGTAGCATGCTTTCTCCAGATTCTGATAGTACTTGTTCAGAATTCAAAGGGAGGAGGGCTGGCTGCCAATTTTACATCGGCAGGTCAATCAATGGGCGTTCGTAAAACTGCAGATTTTCTTGAAAAGTCAACATGGACCCTTGCAGGCGCAATTTTGATACTTTGCGTTGTCGCTACTGCAACAATACCGCGCGGATCAGGCACTGGCCGGTCAAGGATTGAAAACCAGATTCAGAATGCTGTTGACCCTAATGCAATACCAACACTGCCGACAGCAGTTCCATCACCTTCTACAACTCCACCTGCCTCAACAACTCCGCCGGCCGGTCAGGATCAACCTAAAAAGTAGGTTTTAATTGAATTTAATAAGTAATATAAGTGTCAGTTTGTCACATACTGACACTTTTTTTTATTTTTATAATATATTGGATAATAATAGTTTATGAGTTTTTGTAGTATTTATTCTATAAATTATGTCATAGTGTTGCATTGAAAATATCCTTTTATATTACAAAATGGCATTATTTCCACTTTGGCACAGATTGTGCTAAAGAAGGAAGTCAGAAAATGATGTTTAACTTTAAAACTATATAAAATGGCACAATTAAAAGGTAAAATTTTAGCAGGTAAGGTTCTTGTAAAACCTAATGAGGCTGAAGAAAAGACAGCAAGCGGTATAATCATTCCTGATTCCGCAAAAGAAAAACCCCGCCAGGGAAAAGTTGTTCTGGTTGGTGCAGCAAAGAAAGATGAAGAGATGGAAGTTAAGAAAGGCGATGTTGTCCTTTACGGAAAATATGCCGGTCAGGAACTGACTATTGATGGTGAAGATTATCTTCTTGTTTCTCAGACAGATGTTCTTTTTATAGCATAATTTTTCGATAACAAATAAAAATCATAATAATATGGCAAAAGAGATTAAATTCAATATCGATGCACGCGCCCTTCTGAAGGAAGGAGTTGATAAGCTAGCTGATGCAGTTAAAGTAACATTAGGTCCAAAAGGACGTCATGTTGTTCTTGAAAAAAAATATGGAGCTCCCCAGATTACTAAAGATGGAGTTACCGTTGCAAAAGATATAGAACTTTCTGACCCTTATCAGAATATGGGTGCTCAGATGGTTAAAGAAGTAGCTTCAAAAACAGGCGATATTGCCGGTGATGGTACTACTACTGCCACAGTTCTTGCTCAATCAATTATTAATGTCGGTCTGAAGAATATAACTGCCGGAGCTAATCCTATGGATGTTAAAAGGGGTATAGACAAAGCAGTTGAGAAAGTAGTTAAACATCTGGCTGGTCAGGCAAAAGTTATCGGCGACGATCTTAAAAAAATTGAGCAGGTAGCAAGAATTTCAGCAAACGATGACGAAGAGATTGGTAAACTCATCGCTGAAGCTATGAGTAAAGTTCACAAAGAAGGTGTTATAACTGTTGAGGAATCAAAAGGTACTGCCACCTCTGTTGAAGTTGTTGAAGGTATGCAATTCGACCGTGGATATATCTCCGCATATTTTGTCACAAATGCTGAGAAGATGGAAGCCGATCTTGAAAATCCATATATTCTCATCTACGACAAAAAAGTTGCTACAATGAAAGATATGCTTCCTGTTCTTGAGGCAACAGCTCAGACAGGTCGTCCATTATTGATTGTCTCTGAAGACGTTGAAGGAGAAGCTCTTGCAACTCTTGTTGTCAACCGTTTACGTGGTTCTCTTAAAGTATGTGCAGTTAAAGCTCCGGGATTTGGTGACAGAAGGAAAGAGATGCTTGAAGATATCGCTATCCTTACAGGTGGTACTGTAATTTCAGAAGAAAAAGGTCTGAAACTCGAACATACCACTCTCGATATGCTTGGTACAGCTGAAAAAGTTACTGTCAACAAAGAAAACACAACAATTGTTAACGGTGCCGGTGACAAAGATATGATCAAAGCACGCGTTGCTCAGATCAGGCAGCAGATGACTACTACTACTTCTGATTACGATAAAGAAAAACTGCAGGAGCGCCTTGCTAAACTTGCCGGTGGTGTTGCTGTTCTTTATATCGGTGCTGCTTCTGAAGTTGAGATGAAAGAAAAGAAAGACCGTGTTGATGATTCACTTCATGCAACCCGTGCTGCTATTGAGGAAGGTATTGTACCAGGTGGTGGTGTCGCTTATATCAGGGCAATTAGTGCTCTTGAAAATTTGAAAGGTGACAATGAAGATCAGACAACCGGTATCGAAATTGTAAAACGTGCAATTGAAGAGCCTTTGCGTCAGATTGCCATTAACGCCGGTAAAGAAGGAGCAGTTGTAGCCCAGAATGTAAAAGCCGGAAAAGGTGATTACGGATACAATGCCCAGACTGATAAATATGAGAAACTTTATGTATCAGGTGTAATTGACCCTGCTAAAGTTGCCAGAGTTGCACTTGAAAATGCTGCATCAGTTGCCGGAATGTTCCTTACAACCGAAGCTGTTGTTGTTGAAGAGAAAGAAGATCATCCTGCAGGACCTCCCCAGGGAATGGGTGGCGGCATGCCGGGAATGATGTAGAATTTATTTCATATATTTTCATTGTAGAGACAGGTCTCAGACCTGTCTCTACTTATTTATGGACCTTACATATTTATATAATTTTATATATTTGCACCTGATTAAAAGCAAGTTTGTTCGATGAACAATATCCGGAATTTCTGCATTATAGCTCATATCGATCATGGCAAGAGTACGCTGGCTGACAGGTTACTTGAGATCACTGATACAATAACCGAAAGAGAATACCAGGCTCAGATACTTGATGATATGGATCTTGAGCGGGAACGGGGAATTACAATAAAGAGTCATGCAATACAGATGGAGTATCTCCATGATGGAACAAAGTATTTTCTCAATCTCATTGATACTCCGGGGCATGTGGACTTTTCGTATGAGGTATCCCGATCAATTGCCGCATGCGAAGGGGCTTTGCTGGTAATTGATGCAACACAGGGCATTCAGGCACAGACAATATCGAACCTATATATGGCTATAGACCATAATCTTGAGATCATTCCGGTTCTTAACAAGATGGATATGCCTGCTGCAATGCCTGAAGAAGTCAAAGATCAGATTGTTGATCTGGTAGGCTGCAGAAGGGAAGACATTATTGAAGCAAGTGCAAAAACAGGAATGGGTGTTGAGGAAATACTCCGTGAGATTGTAACCCGTATACCTCCGCCGTCAGGAGATCCTGAAGCTCCTTTGCAGGCACTTATTTTTGATTCTATATTCAATTCATTCAGAGGAATAATTGCCTATATTAAAATTATAAATGGTACAATCCGTAAGGGTGATAAGGTGAAATTTGTGAATACCGATCATGAATACAATGCTGAAGAAATTGGTGTTCTGAAACTAAAGCAGGATCCTCGTAATATAATGGGAGTAGGCGATGTCGGGTATATTATCACAGGAGTAAAAGTCTCGGCTGAAGTTAAGGTCGGTGATACTATTACACATGTTAAAAATCCGTGTGCTGCAGCTATTTCAGGATTTGAAGATGTAAAACCAATGGTGTTTGCCGGTATTTATCCCGTTGATGCAGATGATTATGAGGATCTTAGAAATTCAATAGAAAAGTTGCAGCTGAATGATGCATCGCTTTCCTTCATACCGGAATCGTCTGCTGCACTTGGATTCGGCTTCAGATGCGGTTTTCTGGGCTTACTTCATATGGAAATAATTCAGGAACGTCTTGACAGGGAATTCGATATGGATGTTATTACCACTGTCCCAAACGTTTCCTTCAAAGCATTTACTACCAAAGGAGAGGAGATTGATGTTCACAATCCTTCGGGTTTGCCTCCTGTTAACCATCTCGAACGGATAGAGGAACCATATATAGTTGCTCAGGTCATAACGCTGTCTGAGTATGTAGGTTCTATTATGACTCTCTGTATTGATAAAAGAGGTGTTTTGAAGAATCAGGTTTACCTTACAAGAGACAGAGTTGAATTAACTTTTGAAATGCCTCTTGCAGAAATCGTTTTTGATTTTTACGACAAGCTTAAAAGTATTTCAAAAGGATATGCCTCATTTGATTATTATTATACCAATTATCAGAAAGCAGACCTTGTAAGGCTTGATATCCTATTAAACGGGGAAATGGTAGATGCCCTTTCTACTCTCATTTATAGAGGCCATTCATATGAATTTGGCCGAAAAATGTGTATAAAGCTTAAAGAGCTTATCCCTCGCCAGCAGTTTGATATTGCAATACAGGCAGCCATTGGTGCAAAAATTATTTCACGAGAGACAGTGAAGGCTGTCAGAAAAGATGTAACTGCCAAATGTTACGGAGGTGATATAACCAGAAAACGAAAGCTCCTCGAGAAACAGAAGAAAGGTAAGAAACGAATGCGTCAGGTCGGAAATGTTGAAGTTCCCCAACAGGCATTCCTTGCAGTTCTGAAACTGGACTAAAAATAGGTATGCCCCCTGTCCCGCCAAGGCGGGACTTCCCCCTAAAGGGGGATTAATTCCGAGATATTTAGTTGAATTACAATTATTTAAAGTATATTAGCCCTCCTTCAGGGAAGATGGGGGCAAGAACTAGCAGATAAGTTTGTATCCCTTTCCATGGACATTTAAAATATTTACTGCCGGATCATTCCTGAGATATTTTCTCAACCGTGTAATATATACATCCATGCTTCTGGCATTAAAGTAGTTATCATCAATCCAGATGCTCTTCAATGCAAAATTCCTTTCCAGGATTTCATTCCCATGGCGGCACAAAAGTTCGAGAAGTTCTGATTCTTTTGTTGTAAGCTTCGTTGACTTACCCTTATAAACAAGCAATTGTTTCAGTGGATCAAAAGTATAGCTGCCGATTAAATATGAATCCTCTTTTTTATTGACTGAAGTATTGACAGTCCTCCGGAGGATTGCTTCAATACGGTAAAGGAGTTCTTCCATAGAGAATGGCTTGGTGATATAATCATCTGCCCCCGATTTGAATCCTTCCAGTATGTCTTCTTTCTGATTTTTTGCAGTAAGGAAAATTATGGGAATGTCAGGATTTGTAAGGCGCATCTCTTTTGCCAGCGTCAGTCCATCCATCTCGGGCATCATAATATCAAGTATGCAGAGCCCAAATGACTCTTTGGAGAAGGCTTCGAGAGCCAGATTCCCGTTGACATACAGGCTGGTCTCATAATTCTTGGCAGTAAGATAATTCCTGAGTAAATTACCCAGGTTACTGTCATCTTCAGCAAGCAGAATTTTAATATTATTCATTTTAAGAAATTTTGTGGCAGACAAATAGTGAATTTGGTACCTTTATTAATCTGGCTATCAGCTTTAATCGTTCCATTGTGCTCCTCAATAATCTTCTTAACATAACTTAATCCGAGGCCAAATCCTTTTACATTATGAACATTTCCCGACGGAACCCGGAAAAATTTGTCAAAAACCCTCTTAAGGTTTTCCTTACTTATCCCGATTCCATTATCTTCAATAATAATCAGGATCCCCCTCTTATTATTACGGGTTGAAATTAGTATATCGGGCTTATCTTTGGAATATTTTATAGCGTTATCGATAAGATTTGATATTGCATTAAGAAAATGAATTTCATCAACCATTCCAAGTGAAATAACAGCCTGAAAATCCTTTTTTATACTGCCATTGCTGTTCCCTATCTGAAGAGTGAAGTTTTCGATTGCTTTATCAAGTATGTTGTGAATATCATACTCATCCATGTCGAGCTTCATTTTCATCTTTTCGAAAATTGCCATTTGAAGAACCTTTTCGACCTGAAATTTAAGTCGCATGCTCTCATCAGATATAACCTTTGCCAGATTGTCAATATTTTTATCTCTATCAGATATTGTTTTATCAGCCATCATCTGCGATGCAAGTGAAATGGTTGAGATTGGTGTTTTAAGTTCATGAGTCATGTTGTTTATGAAATCACTTCTTATCTCTGACATTTTTTTCTGACGGAAAATAACAATAAATGTTCCAGTTGAAAGGACAAGCAGAAGCAATGTAAAAAGAAGCGATAAGAAACCAAGGTTCCCTATTTTTTCAAATTTATAGTGCTGCTCCTGAAGACAATACATAACTATCTGATTTTGACTTGGAACAGGGTCATTCGGGAAAAGCTGGATTATGAACTTGTTTGTACCGGGTTTATCCGTGAACCCTGGAGTTTTCCAGATATTACCATATCGTCCGGAACGAATAGAGAACTCATAATCAAGATATATCCCAACATTATTCAGTGCTGTTCTGAGTTGTTGATTAAGATCTTCAACGTCAATTCGTTCTCTTATGTCGGGGGTGGTTCGAAGAATTTTCTCCATAATACTTTCCAGGAAGATAATTTTATTGCTTACTCTTCCTGAAATTTCTGAGTTAATGATTTGCTGGGATGGTTCGGTTGCATCATCTGTCAAAAAAGGAGAGACATTTTCGGCTGAAATGAATATTTTATGACCTGAACTCGTTATTGCTATAGGTTGATCCGGTCTGTTGAGTCCGTACATTTCCAGAAGCGCAGAATTCGGCTGATAACCATGTAGTTTTTTTGCAAGAGGGGAATTTGCCGGAACAATTGCTGTTATGGAGTCTGTTGATGCAGGATCGAGCTCCTGGACAATATTTTTTATTAATTCTTTTTCTTCCAGATCAAGAACAACAGATTCAAGTGCCTTATTTGCCAGGTACCTGAATTGCTGATCAGTAATCGCAATTGCATTGCGGATCCAATATAATTGTATAAGGATCAATCCCGATATTGCCAGAAAAAAGAAAATGGCCAGTAATACTATGGTTTTCCGCTTCATACAGGTACAAAAGTACTTGGATATATTTTAAAATATCATTCTTTAACTTTCTTTAACTTCTGTGACTGTTTTAATATCTGTGGAAATTACTTATAGATAGGTATTGACATTTATGCAAAACAGGGGTAATTTTGAGTTGTATTTGATTTGAGATTATTTACAACCGCTTAGCAGTTCTGAAAAATAAAAAAAATTAACATATCATTAAATTATTGTTAATATTCAACTATTTAGAGAAATTAATTTTTTTATCCCATAAAGTGTAGATATATTTGTAAAGGATTTGGCACGATATTTGAATATAAAGATATAGAGGTTTTTTTCATAGGTTAGGTTAGTTTTAGGGTTATCAAAAGTGAGGCTGACAATCGTCAGCCTCTTCTTATTTTATCAGTTTCGAATACAGCGCTTTGCACGTTTGCAGATAATATGCAATCGCATCGGTAACAGTAAAATCAACCATGTATTATAAGGTTCTTGACTTTGATAACATTGAGATTTTTTTCCACTGCAGCATAGAAGATATGCTTTCTTATGAGTCCTGCTTTTTTGTTCTGAAGCCAGGTCAGATCAATCACAAATGATGACCCATCCCTAAATAAAAGTTTTGCTTTCTTCTGTTTGCGCGGCATCGTAAGTTCTTTAATGTCTGCCCATTTGAACAGATGTTTCTTTGGCTTAAAGATACCGTACCTAAATTCTATTTTATCATTATCAATTGAAAAAAACAGATCTTTTCTTTTAATGGTAGCGAAAACAGCTATCAAAGAAACAACTAAACTAATCCCGAAGGGAGCTAATGAGAGGATAGCCGTGATACTTTTTTGTCCAAAGACAAGGCTAATGAGTAATATATAAACTCCGGCAAGAAAGAATAAACCGGCAAAGCCCCACAAAAGGATTTTACGCCCTTTTGAAAACTCTTCTTCTGACAAATTATAATACAGGTTTTCCATGCTCTATTGTGTTAAATAGTGAAGATTTTTATCCTTGAAGGTATTTAAATCAATAGTGAAAACTGCATTTACAGATTCTATTTCTCTGAGATCTGCAGAAATAGTATCTATATTGGTTTCATTTTCAGGATCATGTAACTGAAAAATATAATCCACATTTTTGAGTTTCCTGAGAAGGTAATTATTCCCTGACCGGTTTGAAAAGAGGTTAAACGCTTTACCTGTTGAGTCGTTTGTATGTGAAAACCTGCTGAATGATGTCTCAGACCCATTATTATCTGTAATCTTTACGGGAGATATATTCTTCAGGGAGATCCGGAATTTCTTATTGATGATTTGTGAAAGTTTATAATCAGGCTCCGAAGATACTAAGCCAAATATAAAAAATTCATTGTCCTTGCTGATTTTTAGTTGTATCCGTGTAATTTTTTGAATACGTTTCATCTTACATCGACTTAACTGATAAAGTTAAGTAAAAATGAGATACTAAATCTTATACACTGTAATTATCTTTCAGTTTCCTCCATGCCTGGCTCGATGCCTCCTGTTCAGCCTCTTTCTTGGATGATCCGTGCCCTTCCCCTAGTTCTTCTTTATCAATGATAAGAGTTGTAGAAAAGACAGACTTTTTCCGATTAAAATCATATTCTTCATTATATGTAAAGATGAGGTTTGATTTATGTTTCTGAACCCATTCAAAAACCAGACTCTTATAATCAGTATCGGTATTAACTATTACATTAAGATCAAGGTACTTGTTAAGTACATTTTTTAAAAAGAGCTTTTTTGTTTTTTTGAATCCTTTGTCGAGAAAGACAGATCCTATAAGTGCCTCAAATGCATCACCATAAAGGTTTTTTGTGGGATGAACTGAGCTTACATTGCTAATGAGGATGTTGTTGATCCCCATCGATAAAGCGAGTTGATTAAGCACATCCCTGTTTACTATCCTGGAACGGATCTTTGTCAGGAATCCTTCATTTGCATCAGGGAACTTCTCGAAAAGGAAATCTGAAAGGATCGCATCAAGTACGGCATCGCCAAGATATTCCAGCCTTTCATTGTTGACTCTTTTTCCGTCGGGCAGGGTAAAAGAAGCTGACCTGTGAATAAAAGCGATTTCATATAGTCTGAGGTTTCCCGGCCGGAAACCCAGAATTTTTTTTAAACGGGAACTGAATTCCTGTTTGTCAACTAAAAATGTACCATTTATTCTTTTACGGAATAGCGACACTAAGCTTCAGCTTTTTTAATAACGACAGAAGCATTATGACCTCCGAAACCAAAGGTATTGCTTATGGCAATATTAACTTTCCTGTTCTGGGCTTTGTTGAGCGTCAGATTCAGATTCTGGTCAATATCATGATCAGGGACCTTGAAGTTGATTGTCGGAGGAACGATGTCGTGAACAACTGCCATGATAGCAGCAATTGCTTCAATAGCCCCTGCAGCACCTAGAAGATGCCCGGTCATGGATTTTGTTGAACTTATGTTGAGCTTGTAAGCATGTTCCCCGAAGACACTGACTATCGCTTTTGTTTCAGAAATATCACCCAGAGGAGTGGATGTCCCGTGAACATTAATATAATCGACATCTTCAACCTTCAGACCGGCATCATCGACTGCCAGTTTCATTACATTCCTTGCACCTAGTCCATCAGGATGTGGGGCTGTCATGTGAAAAGCATCAGCTGTACATCCTGTGCCGACCACCTCGGCATAAATTTTTGCACCTCTTGCCTTGGCATGTTCGTATTCCTCAACTATCAGTGCACCTGCACCCTCACCGAGAACAAATCCGTCGCGGGTTTTGTCAAATGGTCGTGATGCAGATTTAAATTCGGCATTATTGGTAGAGAGTGCCTGCAATGCATTGAAACCACCAATTCCCGGTTCATTGATTGCAGCCTCTGAACCACCTGTTACAAATATGTCAGCTTTCCCCCAACGTATGTAATTGACAGCATCAATAATTGAGTTAGTGGAAGACGCACATGCTGAAACAGTAGAAAAGTTAGGACCCCGGAACCCGTATTTTATCGATATTACTCCAGCTGCAATATCACCAATCATCTTGGGGATAAAGAAAGGGCTGAAACGGGGAGTCCCATCCCCAAGAACATAATCTTTAATGGCAAGATAAAAGGTCTCAATTCCCCCGATACCTGAACCCCAGATAACACCAATCCTGTCTTTATCTATTTTCTCCAGGTTTAATCCTGAATCAGCTATCGCCTCATCAGTAGCAACGAGAGCATACTGAGAATATAAATCCAGTTTGTTGACTTCTTTCCTGTCAAAAAATGTTTTAGAGTCGTAGCCTTTTACTTCACATGCAAATTTGGTCTTGAACTTTTCAGTATCAAACCGGGAAATCATTATTGCCCCGCTAACACCATTTTTAAGTCCTTCCCAATATTCATGCAAATTATTACCTAAAGGAGTTAAAGCTCCTAGTCCTGTTACTACAACTCTTCTCATAAATAGATTATTAGAAATGCAAATTATTTTGCATTTTCCTCAATGTACTTGATAGCATCGCCAACTGTTCCAATGCTTTCAGCCTGATCGTCGGGAATTCCGATATTGAATTCTTTCTCAAACTCCATGATTAACTCAACAGTGTCAAGAGAGTCTGCACCTAAGTCATTAGTGAAACTGGCCTCGGGAGTTACTTCTGATTCGTCTACTCCCAGTTTGTCAACTATAATTTCCTTTACTCTTGTAGCAATGTCCGACATAATAATAAATTTTAATTAATATTAAATTTTGAACCATGCAAAGAAATATATTTGTACAGTATTTTTCAAGTGATTTGATGTTTTT
>Ga0208980_10002723_pt1 | contig 10687 bp, 6 predicted proteins | sample WetSurMetagenome_3_FD_187993 | JGI IMG/M metagenome (GOLD analysis project Ga0208980, IMG submission 187993) | Wetland microbial communities from Twitchell Island in the Sacramento Delta, sample from surface sediment Aug2011 Site A1 Bulk (version 2) | ecosystem: Environmental > Aquatic > Marine...
CTGGGAAGCTGTTGGGCCGATGGATGAAAGTTTCCCGATATTTTTCAATGACGTTGACTGGTGCTGCAGATTATACAAGAATACCCGGTACAAGATATTCCTATGTCCCGATGCAAAGGCAATCCATCATGAAGGCGCCTCTGTCAGAAGGCTGGGTTATAAAAAGAATTATGAATTATGTAAAGGCCTTCTCAAGTTCTACCGTAAACACTATCTGTAAAAGCTATCGGTAACGTTATATGGAAGAGGAAAAACCATTGGTCTCCCGAAGCATCGGTTACAAGGATAAATCATTCCCTCTTTTTCAGAAAACAGATGAATTCATGTATCCTGCTGTTTCAGTGATCCTTCGTGTAAAAAATGAGGGACAGACCCTGGAAAGCGTGCTTCAGGCACTCCTGGCACAGGATTATCCATCAACCGTAGAACCTGTTATTGTTGATTCCGGTTCAACAGATAATACCCTTGATATCGCGCATAAATATCAATGCAAGGTTATCATTTTAAAATCAGAGGAGTTCACTTTTGGGAAAGCCCTTAACATGGGTTACAGGGAAGCAGTGGGAAAAATCTTCGTTAACCTCAGTGGGCACTCGATTCCTCTGGATACGTATTTTCTAAGAAAACTCATTGAGCCATACAAAGACCCTCTTGTCATGGCAACATTTGGTAGGCATGTTCCTCTTCCCGAAGCCTGTCCGTCTGAAGCCAGGGATCTGGAATCCTGGTATCCGGAACAATGGCTGGATGTGCCTGAAAGATTTTCTAATGGGAATGCTTCATTAAGGAAGAGTGCGTGGGAAAAGAGGCCTTTTGATGAACGGGTTACAGGGTCCGAAGATATCATCTGGGCAAAGCAGATCATAGCTTCTGGTTATAAGATTGTCTATGTCCCGGAAGCAGGTGTTTATCATTCGCATCAGAGCTCGCTGAAATATGCTTTTGAGAGGAGGTTCAGGGAGACAAAAGCTCTTGTGAAGGATGGACAGCCTTATGTAATGTCCTTCATGCATTTCATGAAATGGACTCTGAGTCAAACAAAAGCAGACCTTGCCTTTGCGAAGCAAAAGCATTATGGGGTCAGATGGTATTTACATATCCCTCTCTACAGATTTTTTCAGGGATACGGCATTTATACCGGTGCAAGAGAAAAAGAATACACAAGGGAAAAGATCTCTCAGGAAGTGGAATCGTTAAAAGGAACCATTCTGGCTTATTCTGACAAGAGTTACAGGGTTATCAGGCATGAAGGCTGGCGAAGCTTTTTCTATAAAGTGAACAGAAAAGTATTGATGAAGTTTAATCTCCTTCAGGGTTACTTTGAGGATGATAGGATCTCTCCTCCGGTAACAACAAAATTTCCGAGCCAGAGAAAATTCAGCGTAGGATTTATCGTTGATCCTGCAGGATTTCTCACAAATCATTTCAGGGCATATAACATGAAAGAATATTTAAATCTCTCCGGCATTAAGTGTGACATTATTCCAGAGACCGCTGTAACCTATAAGTGGGTATCAGCTTTTGATATCATTGTTCTTTGCAGATTATTTATGAATCACCATATCGAAAAGCATGTCGAAATGTGCAGAGAATGGAATATCCCGATTATTTTTGATGCCGATGATCTTATCATTGATCCATCTGTTCTTGACAGTATTGCATCAATTAAAAATTTATCGGATCATGAAAAAGAACTCCATAGGGAGGGAATTAAAAAGCACAGGAAGAGTTTCGAAGCAGCAGATTTCTTTACAGCTCCGACTGATTATTTTGCCGGAATAGGAAGGAAACTTGGAAAAACTTCTTTTGTCATTAGGAATGGTTTGTGCACTTCACAACTGGAGTTGTGCAAGAAGATTCTCAGGAGCAACGGCTATCACGATAATGATCATGGTTTTCATCAGGCGGTGGGAATTGGATACTTCAGCGGAACAAAATCCCATCAGGAGGATTTCGCAGTAGTCAAACCTGCCCTCTTAAGAGTTATGGATGACTTTCCTCATGTCCACATGTATGTCGGAGGCTATCTCGATCTTGGCAATGAATTTGAAAAATTTCAGGACCGGATAAAGAAGGTTCCTTTTGTTGACATCCATCAATTACCAAATAATATAGCAATGGCGGATATCAATATCGCCCCTCTTGAGGTGAATAATCCTTTCTGTGAAGCCAAGAGCGAATTAAAGTATTCTGACGCTGCCCTTTTAAAAATTCCCACTGTGGCATCTCCTACAGATGCATTCAGGTGGGCCATTCAGGATGGTTTCAACGGCTTCCTGGCAACATCAAAAGACGAATGGTATGAATATTTAAGAAGACTCATCGAAGATCCGGAGTTAAGAAAAACAATGGGCCAAAGAGCTCATGAGCATGTAATGAAATATTATATGCCGGAATCCATGGCGTCTTCAGTCAAAAAGACTTACATGAGAATCATTTCAGAATACAGGCAGAAGAAAGGAATCGAAAGCAGTGCATTAAAAATAAATTTTGTGGTACCTTCTCCGGAAGAAGGCTCCGGAGGTCATAATAAAATCTTCACTGCAGCCCGATATCTTTCATCATCCGGTCATTCTGTTTGTCTTTATTTTTTGAATGATGGTAAATTCAGAAGACAAAAACAATTGGAACAATTTATCAATTCTCACTATTTTGATCCGAAAAGTGAGATCGTCCTCGGAACAGATGCTATTTCTTCCTGTGACATTCTCTGTGCGACATCCTGGAAAACTGCCTGCCCGGCATATGCAAACAGAGACAAAGCAGCGGAACTGTTTTATTTTGTGCAGGATATTGAGTCTTTGTTTTTCCCGATGGGCAATGATTACCTCAAGGCAGACAATACTTACAGAATGGGAATGCACCATATCACCTATGGGCCCTGGTGTGCTAAGGTACTGAAAGAAAGGTATCAGGCAAAAGCTGATTCCATCCCTTTTTCATTCGATAAAAAAATGTATTATCCCCGTACATCAGAAAAAGGCAACCCAAAGACAGTGATATTTTTCGGCAGGCCCGAGATGCCGAGAAGATGCTTCTGGACAGGGCTGGAAGCGTTATGGCTTTTCAATCAGAAAAACCCTGATGTAAAGATTATCATTTTCGGTTCAGAACAAATAGTCCATCATAATATACCTTTCCGTCACGAGAACCGGGGTGTCTTAACAAAAGAGGAACTCGCACAGCTCTATTCCAGAGCTGATGTGGGCATATCATTCAGCACCACCAATCCGTCACTCGTTCCCTTTGAAATGATGGCCTGCGGATGTCCGGTTGTCGACCTCGACTACAACGATAATTATATTAATTACCGCTCAAAGGAAAACGCCAGGCTTGTCGGCATCAGTCCTGAAGAGATTGCAAATGGAATAGAAGAATTAATCAAAGATGATGATATGAGACACCGGATCGCAATGAATGGTTGCCAGTTTGTCAGTAATTTTCCAGACGATCGGGAGGCTTTCATGGTTATGGAGGATATCTTTTTAAATGCCTTTGGTATTAGAAAGTCATCAGCAGCGCTGGATTCCGGATCAAGACCGGAATGACGACTAAGAGATATTAGTTGCGTAGCTATCATTAATTAAAATGTATTTTTTGTTATTATCGATAGATTAATATGAATGAAGAAAATCCATTAGTATCCATAATCATCAGAACAAAAGACAGGCCGAAACTATTGCAAAGAGCACTGAAAAGTGTTGCTGAACAAACATATAGGCCAATAGAATTAATCCTTGTTAATGATGGCGGTTGTGATCTTGATATTATGGAACTAAAAAGTATTCTCAGCGACGTATCCTTAAATTACCTGGAACTTGAGAAAAATACAGGCAGGGCACATGCGGGAAATGTCGGGATAGAGAATGCAAAAGGTGAATATATAGGAGTTCTCGATGATGATGATGAATTCTATCCTGAACATATATTCACTCTTATTTCTTTCTTAAGACAAAGTGATTATAAAATTGTATATGCTGACTCTGAAATGGTTTTTAAAGATTACAATTTAGAAACTAAAGAGATTTCCGAAATTGGTAAACATATTTTCTCATCAAAGGATTTTTCGTATAAGGATCTCCTTATTGAAAACTATATCCCTCTTATAACAATATTTTTTGCAAAAGACGTTTTAACCTCCATGAAAGGATTTGATGAGAGCCTGGAATTATACGAGGATTGGGACTTGTTACTGCGATGCGGGTGTATAAATCCTTTCTACCACATTAAGAAGGTGACATCAAAATATATGCAATGGAGCAGAGAACTTCAGATCGCTCAGTCTCCAGACTACTGGAAAAAAGCTGAAATTGCATATGACAAGGTTATATACAAACATCTGGAAAAATTTACGCCCGAAGTGATCAGGTATTTCCGAGACTCAGCCTATAAAACAAGAACCGCTCTGGTTGAAAAGGATAATTTCATAAGAAAGCTTGAAGCTCTTTTGAATGACAAAGAGGCATATATCAATAATATACACTCCTGGCGTGGCTGGAGGTTCCTGATGAAATATCATGATACAAAAAACCGAATTCTTAAGCTATTACTGAGAGGAGCAAAACGTGACAGTGTATGAGACTGAAGCGCTATGTTATCTGAAATATATTTTGTATAATGGCTAAAATAATGAAGGGCACATATGAGCCTGTTGCACAAATACGATCAGAGGCGAAATAAGAATGTTTGTGCAACAGGAGACGTGATAGGGAAACCATGATAAAATAAAGGCCATTGGTTTTGTAGAAAGGAGAAGTGATGGCCTACAATTTGAAGGAATGCAATCGGGAACAAATATATCTGATGCCTCCGAGCCTGCAAGAATGGCTGCCGGAAAAAGACATGGCATGGTTCATAATCGATGTAGTGGAGCAGATGGATCTGGGTGAATATTATCGCAAGTATCGAGCGGATGGGAGGGGGCAGGAGGCATACGATCCGTCGATGATGGTAGCGCTTTTGTTATACGCATACAGCAATGGCATACGGTCATCTCGGTCAATAGAGCGGCTATGTGAGCGGGATATAGGATTCAAGGTTATTGCTGGAGACGCGAAACCTGACCACACGACGATAGCGAGGTTTCGACAGGAAAGCGGTAAGGGTATGGAGGAGCTTTTTACGGAAGCTCTGAAACTGTGTGCAAAGGCTGGGTTGGTAAAGGTAGGAGTAGTTGCGTTAGATGGCACGAAGATGAAGGCGGATGCGGCGCTTGAATCTAACCGCACATATGAACATATAGAGATCGAAGTTAAGAGAATGCTTGCAGAGGCCGAGGCCAAAGATGCAGAAGAAGATAAACTGTATGGCAAGGACAATCGTGGAGATGAGTTACCTGAAGAATTACAGGATCGCAGGAGTCGGCTGGCCAGACTGAAAGAATGTAAAGCACGTTTGGATCAAGAGAAGGCCGATAGAGTAGCCAAACAGAAAGAGAAAATAGAAGAGAGGGAGAAGCAGGAGTCAGAGATAGGGAAAAAGAAGCGAGGGAGGAAGCCAAAAAAACCGGATGCAGTTACCAAAACCGATACAAAGGCAAACGTAACCGACCCCGATAGCAGGATAATGAAAACCCGTACAGGCTATATACAGGGGTACAATGGACAGGCGGTAGTAACAGAAAGCCAGATAATTATAGCGGCGGAACTGACGACACAGGAAAACGATGTAAAACAGTTGCTCCCGATGATAGAAAAAGCAGAAGACAACATTGCAGAATTGGATCTAAACGACAAGGGCATAGGAGTAGTCTTGGCCGATGCCGGATATTGCAGTGATGCGAATATGGAAAATATAAAGCCGGATGGTCCCGAGTGCATAATAGCTACCCAAAAAGATTGGAAACAGAGGCAGGCGATAAGAGAGGCAGACCCGCCTCGTGGGCGTATTCCCGAAAACGTATCTTTACGAGAGCGTATGGAACGTAAACTTTCAACAAAACGAGGACGAGCATTGTATAAGAAACGGGGACAGATTGTTGAGCCTGTTTTCGGACAGATAAAAACCTGTCAAGGGATACTGAAGTTTATGCGGAGAGGGATCGAAGCCTGCGCTCAGGAGTGGAAACTTATCTGTGCAACCCACAATCTCTTAAAACTATGGCGTAGCGGTAAAATGGTATTTAATGAAAACTGCTAAACAAAGTGATAGGGGCGGTCTATTTCCATGGTATATGATCAAGGAAGTGAGCTATATGATTCTTTGCCTTAAGAGCGCACTCCCGCATTTTTAAAATTGCTTAATGGAAAAATATTTGCGCAACAGGTTCATATGTTTAAAAATACCCCTAAGATAAGTGTTATCATCCCTCTCTATAACCACGAGAAATATATAGAGGAGGCAGTTAATTCCGTATTAACACAATCTTTTGCAGATTTTGAGCTGATTATTATTAACGATGGTTCTACAGATAATTCAGAAGATGTTGTTAAAAATATAAAGGATGATAGAATTAGATATTTTTATCAGGAAAATCAGGGAGCGCATAAAACTATCAATAGAGGGATACAACTTGCTAAAGGAGAATATATAAGTATTCTAAACTCTGATGATGTGTATTACGCAAACAGGCTTGAAGAGTTTCTGAAAATACTTGAAAGTGATAGTTCCATTCACGCAGTTTTCAGCCATATAGAGTTTATCAATGATCAAGGAAATTTTATTAAATATAAGATAGGGGCTGAAGACAACTGGAAAGGCCATGATCCGGAAACCTCCCTTAAAGGAGAGAAGAACATTTTTCTTGATCTTCTTGCAGGTAATTTCCTCGTTACGACATCCAATCTCTTCTGCAGAAAGAGTGTTTTCGACAACCTGTGTCTATTTTCAAATTTGAAATACGCTCATGATTATGAGTTTTTTTTGAAGCTTTGTTATAGCTATAAAGTTTTCATAGTGGAAAAGGCTCTTCTCAAATATAGAATTCATGAAACAAATACAGTCAAAGAGAATGAAGCCGCTGTGAGTTTTGAGGTGGGAATTGTCCTGGCCAATGTCTTTTTAACCTACGACATACCGAATATTTTCGAAAATAAAGACAAAATATATGACAATATGCAGAAATTTTTTAATTCAGTCAGTACCTATAATACAGATAGAATGATAATGACTTTGCTTCTATTCGGTCTGAAGTATGAGAAAGAAAAAAATATAATTTTGAGCTTGTCGAATAATAACAATGAAAATCCTTTTAGAAAAGCCTGCATTGATAAGTTTCAGAAGACTATTGATTTATGGCAGGAATCACAAGAAGCGTGGGGAAAATGGTCTGAAACAAATCAGAGACTGATCCAGACAGAGCAGAGACTATCAGAAACCAGTGAAGAGAAAAACAAGTGGTGGCTTAGTTCTCAGGAGGCTTGGGCAAAGGCAGAAGAGATAGGCCACAGGTTGCTTGAAACTGAGTTTAAGCTATCTGAAGAAAGTGAAGAGACGAAAAAGTGGCTTCATGAAACGTTGGGTAGGGTAGAAGAGACAGGCCGCAGGCTTCTTGAGGCTGAGCAGAAATTGTCCGAAGCCACTGAAGAAGTGAAAAAGTGGCAGCTTAATTCCCAGGAAGCCTTGGGAGAGGTTGAAAAAACAAATCAGAAACTGATCGAAACTGAGCAGCGACTATCAGAGACCGATGAAGAGAAGAAAAAGTGGCAGATTAATTCTCAGGAGGCTTGGGCAAAGGCAGAAGAGATAGGCCATAGGTTGCTTGAAACTGAGCAGCGACTATCAGAGACCGATGAAGAGAAGAAAAAGTGGTGGCTTAATTCTCAGGAAGCCTGGGCAAAGGCAGAAGAGACAAGCCAGAGGCTTCTGGAGACGGAGCAGAAATTGTCTAAAGCCACTGAAGAAGTGAAAAAGTGGTGGACTAATTCTGATGAGGCCTGGGCAAAATGGTTCGAGACAAATCAGAGGCTGAACGAAGTGGAGCATAAGTTAGAGGGGAAAATACAAGAGATAACATCATTGCGAAATTCAAGGTCATTTCGTCTGGGAAGGGCTTTAACCTGGCCATTGAGGCAGTTCTTCTCGAAAAGATAGACTATTAATTATAAGGAGGTCATACAATGAAAAGCAGAATTGTGTTTTTAGCATGTCTTATTATGTTTGTTGTGATTGCTTGTAGTAAAGGTAAAGAAACTGAAATTGTTGAGAATTTTGAAGGAGGTTCCTTTAATGCTTCATCCTTTACTGGAGGAGGGGGAGGCTCGACAGGGCAAATTGTCTCAGATCCTCAATTGGTAATTAATGGAAAATATTCAGTATACGTAAAAGCAGATCCTGAAAAACATGTATGGTGGGAATTTCTTTATTCTAATAACAAAAAGATACCTCTTGAAAAGAAAGCAACATATAATGTGGTATTTAAATACAAGGCTGCTGAGCAACCAAAAGGCGAAGGATTTTATTATTTTCTTGCGAGGACAAATAAGGGCGGATACTCACACGACAAGAATTTTACTAAGTGGTCTGATAGCCAAGGATCGGTAGGGACTAAATCAATTGACATTATACTGGATGATTTTGACGATTATTATTTGATATGGGGCATTAATTCAAATGGGGCATTGTCGATTGATGATATAAAGATAAAGAGAATAAAATAATTTTTCAGTATGGGGAAAAACAATTTTGATATTTCTGTCATTATAACTGCTCACCATGAGGGGCGTCTGGCACACCACTCAATGAACAGTTTATTCAGAGCAATTGATTACTCAGAAAAATATAATATTCAAACCGAAGTTATTGTAGTTTTAGACAGTCCAGATAAACTTACTGCTGAATATTTTTCACGATATAAGAATTCTGATGTCCTGATTGAGCAGACTAATTTTGAAGATCCAGGACTTTCAAGGAATTATGGTGTAGCCAATTCTTCAGGAAAGTATATTGCCTTTTTAGATGCTGATGACCTGTTCGGAAAAACCTGGCTAAAAGCGGCTTATGAACAAGCACAAAAAACAGGCGAATATAAAGTATTTCATCCGGAATATGTAATCTGCTTTGGTCAGGAAAATTACCTTGTAAAAAACAAGAGTATGAGTGACAAGGAGTTTTTTCTTGGGAATATGTTGGAGTACAACTGCTGGAATTCTGTACATTTCCTTACAAAAAGGGCGTTATTACTCGAAAACCCATTCATAAAAACTCCTCATGATTCTGGCTTTGGCTACGAAGATTGGCACTGGAATTGTGAGGTAATTGCAAAAGGAATTCTAATAACGGTTGTGCCTGAAACGTGTGTTTTTTATCGGAAAAAAATTCAGGGATCAAGACTTAACAGGCACGATCAAAATAAGGTTTTAATCCCTCCTTCAAAACTCTTTGATCCTATACTGTTCTCAAATATGCTGCAGGAAGAAAAAATGTTTAAACATAGCAAGTAGGCTGACTGGTAATAATTGGAAACTATAACATGAGAAAATTAGTTTACTTTATATCCTTCTTAATATACGCTTTTGCTCAGTCGATTTATAGATTCTTTAATTTTATTTTGAAACCGCTCATTTATGCGCATCCAAGAATCCAACGCTTTGATACAGTCTTAAAAGATGCTGTAAAAGAATTACTCAAACCACCAACAATGATACCCGAAAATACATCTCAACCGAGTATAGAAACAGTCCCTAAGTCTATTCATAAATCAGGATACGATAATGAAAAAAAAGTCAACTTGCCTGATTGGCTGATACAGGAATGGAGAGAAATTCATTCAGTTGAACCGCAGCTTTTTCCTGAAAAATGGCTTATTGAAAACATTTCGTTTTATCATATTCCAACTTCCAGGCTTAGTGATCCATATATAGAACTGTGTAACTTATATGGGAAGGATATCAGCCATGTTTTTCTTGTGCCGTGGCTGGTAAAAGGAGGAGCAGATCTTGTAACCATAAATTATATTCAGGCACTTAAGGGTAATAATCTTGCTAAAGGTATCACTGTTATATCGACTTTAAATGCAGATTCACCCTGGGCTGTTAGATTGCCCGAAAACGTCCGGTTTATTGAATTTGGGAAAATCTATTCATATCTCTCGCAAGATGAGCAGGAAAAGCTTCTCTCAAGATTGCTTTTACAAATGGCTCCAAAAGTCATTCATAATATTAATTCGGAACTCGGCTATAAGATATTCGTGCAATACGGAAAAGCTCTGAGCACCTTTTCCAATTTATATGTCTCTTCATTTTGTATAGACCTCATACCTGAAGACCAAATGTCTGGCTATCCTGTCTGGTATTTACCGAAATGTTTTAATTACTTGCAAGCTTTATTTAGTGAAAACCAAACACATTTAAACAGATTAAATGAAATGTATGCCTTTGAACAGCAAAAAATGTTTGTCCATTATCAACCGATTGATATCCCTAAAAAACAAAACATAATCAATAAAGATATTAAAAAAGAGCATCTTGATATTCTCTGGGCTGGAAGATTAGATAGACAGAAAAGACCGGACATTCTTATCCGGATTGCTGAAAAATGCCTTAATTTGGCTTTTAAATTTCATGTTTATGGTTCACCTGTTCTCGACATTGATATATATACCCGTCAATTTGCTAAATTAAATAATGTAACTTATCATGGACCTTTCAATGGATTAGCTTCTTTACCGGCAGACCGATACGATGTTTTTTTATATACATCTCAATGGGATGGAATCCCAAATATATTATTGGAAGCCATATTGTTAAAT
>Ga0208980_10002724_pt1 | contig 10685 bp, 13 predicted proteins | sample WetSurMetagenome_3_FD_187993 | JGI IMG/M metagenome (GOLD analysis project Ga0208980, IMG submission 187993) | Wetland microbial communities from Twitchell Island in the Sacramento Delta, sample from surface sediment Aug2011 Site A1 Bulk (version 2) | ecosystem: Environmental > Aquatic > Marine...
CCATCAGATGGGCGAATTCCAAGCCGTAGGCAAAGGTGCCGCTGGCCGTCATTATAGGATTTTTGAAGCGGACTCCTGCAATTTCAACAGACAGCTTCGGCACACCATGTCCTGGTTCAAGAGATTTGTTCTTTTTTGCGAGCATTGATGCCACCGGGCCGGTCTGCAAACCGGCATCCTGAAAAAGCACTCCTAGATCGGACGTGTTTCCCAATCGACGACGCGGCTGCTCATGACGGGGCCTTCCTGGCAGACGCGGATATAATTGTCTTCGCCCTTTTCATCCAATGTGCGGATAACGCATCCCATACAGGCGCCGAGTGAACACCCCATGCGCGCCTCCAGGCTGACATCGCAGGGCAGTTGATGGCGCAATGCCAATTCATGCACGGCTTTCATCATTCCCCAGGGTCCGCAGGCATAAATTCGTGAGTCTCTTCTCCCCCTTACCTTCAGGAGTTGCTCAAGGGGAAGCGTAACAACGCCTCGCTCGCCGCAGGAACCATCTTCCGTTGTGTAGGCGGTTTCAATTCCAAGGCGCTCAAAGTAGTCGCGCAGCACTAAATCACCGACATTCCGGCCGCCATATATCAGCACCGGCTTCACATTTTGGGCGATCAAGTTTTGCGCCAGCAGATAAAGGGCCGCAATCCCGACTCCTCCGGCCACAAGGTATGCATGGGAAATCCTGCTTTGCGCTTCGGAAGGTGCCTGAAAGCAGTGTCCCTGGGGGCCCAAGCAATAAATCTCGGCTCCCTGTGCCAGGGTGACCAGCTTGTGGGTGCCGTTGCCGACGTCCTTGATCAGAAAATCCAAACCGACAGGCTTGCCGCTGCGGGGGTGCCGATGGATGTTGAAAGCGCTCAGGGGGCGGCGCAGCAGGGGGTTTTCGTCGATGCGTTCAACGCATTTGAGCATGAAAAACTGCCCCGGACGCGTCAAACACGCCTGCTCTGAAGCATTGAGGGTAAGGAGATAATTTCGGGATCCCAGATCTCGGATCTCTTTGACTCTAACCTTTTTGTCAAGCATCAGAAATCAGTATAAAAGCTTACTAGCAGTTTGCAACCCATTTTTCCGTATGATATCATCGCGCCGGTTTTGCGGATTGATGGAGACCCATGACGCCCGCATCGCGCAGAAAAAAGCCCGAAATTAAGATGATCATGAACGCAGCCGAGATGGATCTGGCGCTGAATCGAATTGCGGCCGAGATCGTCGAAAAACTGAGCCCGCACGACGAATTCGCCATCATCGGAATCCGGCGGCGAGGCGTGCACCTTGCGCAACGCTTGTGCCACAAGATCGGGGAAATTTTGAAACGTCCCATTCTTAACGGTATTTTGGATATCACGTTGTATAGGGACGATTTGACCACGATAAGCCACAGGCCGATGCTGCGCGAAACTTCCATCGATTTTGACATCAATAATCTGAGTCTAATCCTGGTTGATGATGTCCTCTATACGGGAAGGACGGTCCGCTCAGCGCTTGACGGCCTGGTGGATCTTGGCCGCCCCAATTGCGTTCAACTTGCGGTTCTGATCGACAGGGGACACAGAGAACTGCCCATTCAGGCGGACTATGTGGGCAAATTCGTCCAGACCGCGGATGGCGAAAGCGTTGATGTTCATCTCAACGAAGAAGACGGTGAAGAACGTGTAATTCTGGTCCGGAAGGCTTGAGTTTTCTGCCCGGGCGGTGCCGATTCGGGAAATTATCAAGCCAAAACGGTTTTTTATGGATCGTTAGCCTCTTCAGAAAATTATCATGGCATCCCTGACTCACAAAGATCTCCTTGGAATAGCGCAACTTACTGCGGATGATATCCAGTTGATCCTGGATACGGCCGAGGCTTTAAAGCAGGTGGCCGACCGGCCCGTTAAAAAGGTGCCTACGTTGCGCGGCAAGACTGTCATCAATTTGTTTTTTGAGGCTTCCACCCGAACGCGCTCCTCTTTTGAACTGGCTGAAAAGCGGCTCAGCGCGGATATACTGAATTTCTCGGCATCTACCAGCAGCGTCTCCAAGGGAGAGAGTCTCCTGGATACGGCTCGCAACCTGGAAGCTATGTCGCCTGACATTATAGTAATACGACACGCTTCGGCAGGTGCCCCACATCTTCTTGCCCGGGAATGTCGTTCCTCCATCATCAACGCAGGCGACGGGATGCATGAACATCCTACGCAGGCACTCCTGGATGCCCTCACCATCCGTTCCTTTAAGGGGCGGATCAACGGCTTGAAGATAGCGATCACCGGCGACATTGCGCACAGCCGCGTGGCCCGATCCGATACAATTTTGTTCAGCAAGATGGGTGCCGAAGTCTGGGCGTGCGGACCTCCCACGCTCATCCCGTGGGATTTCCAAAAGCTGGGTGCCAAAATTACAGGTCATATTGAGGAGGCTCTGGACGCGGCGGATGTTGTGATGATGCTGCGCTTGCAGCTCGAACGGCAGCACGAAGCTTTTGTCCCCTCCATGCGGGAATACTATAATTTTTACGGTCTTACACGCGAGCGGATGCGCCTGGCTAAGAAAGACACGATTGTTATGCATCCCGGCCCAATGAATCGTGGGGTGGAAATCGACTCGGACGTTGCCGACGCCCCCTTTTCTGTAATACTCAACCAGGTGGCCAATGGTGTGGCGACGCGAATGGCGGTTCTTTACCTCTTATCCGGCAATGCCGGCTTGAAACCAAGAAAGCACTCCTGATAGAGCCTATGCAACTCATTCTCAGACAAGGAAGGGTTGTTGATCCGACCCAGAAACTCAATCAAATCGCGGATGTTGGAATTGATGACGGACGGATCTTGGAGATCGCGCCAAAAATCCGTAAGTCGGGCCGCAAGGAAATCGATGCGCGCGGTCTTATTGTGGCGCCAGGTTTCATTGACATGCACACGCACTTGCGCGAGCCGGGGCACGAAGATGCCGAGACGATCGAAAGCGGCACAAATGCCGCCGCCCGCGGCGGATTCACGGCAGTCGCATGCATGCCCAACACAAGCCCGGTAAACGATTCTGAGGCGGTGACTTCATTTATCCTGGAGAGGGCCCGCGAGGTGGCCAAGATAGCCGTTTATCCTGTTGGTGCCATCACCAAGGGAAGCCAAGGTGAGACCTTGGCTGAAATTGGTGAAATGCGCAGGTCGGGAATAGTCGCCATTAGCGACGACGGGCGCCCCGTGCAAAACAGCCAGATCATGCGACGAGCCATGGAATATTCAGGGCTTTTTAATATACCGATTATTGATCATTGCGAAGATAGGAATCTGGCTGCCGATGGGGTCATGCACGAGGGTTATTATTCTACGCTCCTGGGTCTGCGCGGAATCAACCCTGCGGCGGAAGAAACGCATGTCGTGCGCGATACAATTCTCGCGCGTTATTCGAGCGGGCGCCTTCATATCGCTCACCTATCCACGAAGTTTTCCCTTGAGGCGGTCAAACGGGCTAAGAAAGAGAAAATATCGGTCACATGTGAAGTTACGCCGCACCACCTGTTGCTGACTGACGCTCAAGTTACTTCTTACGACACAAATATGAAAATGAACCCTCCGTTGCGCTCACAGGAGGATGTGGACGCTCTCGTGGAAGGTATGGTCTCAGGTTTTATCGATGTAATTGCCACAGACCACGCGCCGCACAACATCAACGATAAGATGCTCGAATTCGATCGGGCGCCATTCGGCATCGTAGGCTTGGAAACCGCCGTCGGACTTATACTGGACCGCTTTGTCCGCACCGGTGTTCTCGGCATCGAGCGGATGGTGGAAATGTTTTCCACAAATCCGGCCAGGATCTTGGGACTTGAGCGGGGAACCATTGCCAAAGGAGCGGTGGCCGATATCACCGTTCTGGATCCTGACAGGCAATGGGTGGTGAACAGTGCGGATTTTGCGTCCCGCAGCCGTAACACTCCCTTCGAGGGATATAGGCTACGCGGTGCACCTGCGATGACAATTGTAAAAGGCAGGGTGGTCTGGGGCGCCTGATCACATAAACAATGGCGACGGCGGGTGACCTTTGGATTGCGACTGCCTATTCCTCTGGCGAAGGTTCTTCCGGAAGCTGCTGGATGATTTCCCCCTGTTGAGCATAATTCTTGGATCGGGCGTATTTTTCCAACGCTTTCGGGTCTGATCTTAACAACTGAATCGCCTGCAATCTTTTTGAATTGCTTTGCTTGAGCGCTTCAATGCGCGTTTTCTGAGCTTCCAATTGCGCCTCTGCCTTTTTTAGTTCCATATGTCCCGTGGATCCCCATACAGTGAAGAGAAAAATGACCACTACAAGGACAAGGCAGAGAAGATAATATGCTTCTTTAATGTAGGAATGTTGGCTTTTTGAATAGCTCATAATTTCTATGGCAAACTTACGATTGATTTTGCTGATCAATTGGTATGATACTGAGATGATGGGGCTTATTGCAATGCATTTATTTTAAAACTGAGCGCTTATGAGTGAAATTCTTGTGTTGAGCACTGCAGAAACGCACGAACAGGCGGAGCAAATCGCCACTGCGCTCGTGGAAAACGGGGAAGTGGCGTGCGTCAACATAGTTCCAGGCGTTCGTTCCATTTATCGCTGGGAAGGGAAAGTATGCAATGAATTGGAGTTTCTGCTGCTCATTAAGTCACGAGCCGACAAGTTTGAGGCCATTCGGGCACGAATCAAAAGTCTGCATTCCTATGCTGTGCCCGAAATAATCGCCTTACCGATCAGCATGGGGGATGCTGCATATCTCAACTGGCTTACGGCCAACTGTGGCTAGTAGTCTGACGTTATTGCCGGAACCCCATTTCTGCGGCAGGTCTTCGGAATCTTCTGGATTCCGCCATGTAGTGCAGGTTGCGTTCAAGTCCGGTTTCAGCGCCTCGTGACACACTACTTCAAGAAAGCCTGCCAACGGGGAAAAATTTTTATGATTGCCGGCCTTCCTACCGGTTCTTCCACTTGGGTTGCCGTTTTTCCAGGAATGCTTTGACCCCTTCAGCCGGGTCTTCCAGTTCCATGAGCTGGTTCAGAAAAACCGCCTCCGATTCGCGCAAATGCGCTTCCATTTCACGCACGCGAGGCTGGCGTGCGGCGTATAGCGTCAAAGCCAGAACCGGACTGGAAAAGCTCCTGAAGGTTTTCAGCAGCTCTTCGGCAGCCGTCGACAGCTCATTTTCGGGAACCAGTCTGTGGATCAGCCCTATCTGCTCGGCTTCCTTGGCGCCCAGAAGGTTTCCGGTCAGAATCATCTCCAGCATTCGCCGGCTTCCTATTAATGGAGGCAAAATCAAAGGAGCGAGAGAGGGCATACTGCCCATTTTTATTTCCGGTTGGCCGAATATGGCGCTCTTGGAGGCGAAGGCGAAATCGCAGCAAGCCAGCAGTTCGTTTCCGGCGCCGAGTGCCATTCCCCGAACCAAGGCGATTGTCGGTCTGGGAAAAGAATTGAGGGCTTGCGCAACTCGATGAAATTTTTCGAGCAGGAGGAATATATCCTGCTTCGTTTGCTCTGAGAGTTCTAATCCGGCCGAGAAAGCACTTCCTTCCGCTTCCAGGATTAATGCGCGGCATTTCGGATCTTCCCCGAAGGAGTCCAGAATTTCATAAAACTGTTGCAGCAACTCCAGATTAAAATAGTTCAAAGGAGGACGGCAGAGAGTAATCTTGCTCAAATCCCCCGCCTTCGATAGTTTCACCAGCGCGTCATTTTCCATAATGTCTGCCTAATGTAGCACATTTTTTGAAATCCCGAGCAGACATCGGAAACTTCCTATCGTTATTTGCGTCTGCGAACTGGCCCATGGGGCTTATCGGAGAAAGAGATGAAAAGAGGCATACCTGCCTTTCTGCGCAATCAACTTTTTGGGTTGAGTGTCCTGGATGGCAACAAATCCAGCGCTCGCGTGCGTTTGGGCAGCCAGGATTTGGGCACTTGGGAAACCCTACTTCCACGGTTCTGGTGTGCCGGCAACCGAATCAACCTTCAAATCACTGTTTTGGGTCGGTGCCGCGCCTATTCGCTCATTGCCGTTCGTAACATTGCGGGAGGGGTGAAACTGCAGCTCTCACGGCCGGGCCGTGCAGTGGCTGAATGCCTGGAAGTCCGATGGATGGGAAACGCGGCCGATGATTTTATGCCGCATTTCGACGCTCGGCTTCTGCTGCATTCCTGGCTTCGGTCGCAATTTCCAGGTTGCCAGGTCGTTTCCTGCATGCAGCGGGCAGATCTGGCGAAATCTCTTTCCGGGTCCTTTATCCGCGCGAGTTTTCGCTATCGCGGCAAGAATTTTCTGGCGCTTGCAGGCGATAAGGTCGATTGCAGTCGTGAGGCTTACCTCTGTCTTACTCAAGCTCTGATCTGGTTATGCCAATTGCAGAGGGACAAATTGTTTGCGCGAGTAGTGCCCACGATTCATATCCTGACTCCCTCGGATTGTTCCGCAGTATTGTGCCATAGGGCCATGCATCTGAACCCAAAGAGAGTGAAGGTGCAGATATGGGAATGGGAAAGCAGTGCGTTAGAATCTTGCACTACCAGAAAGGCCCCGCGGCCCTCGCCGCCGGTGGAGCACCGGGATTACCGGTGGCCGGCATTGGGACCTTTTCATTGGAGTCCGCTTCTATTGCGCGTCTTCGACCTGGCACCGGGATCTATCCGTCGATACCCGCGGTTCCAGGAGTACGACTCTCTTAGGTTGTCGGGGCTGGAATTTGCCTGGGCGTTTGGTCCAACCAGAGAGCGCGTTTGTTTTGGTGTCGGTCCTCAAAAGAAAGAGCTGACGGACGAAAGTTACCCTGAACTGTCTGCGCTCGTGGATGAAATTTTGTTCTATCGCAGGCCTGACTCCCCAGATCCATGGCATGCTTACTATCGCGCTCAGCCGGAGCGGTGGCTCGAGTCCCAGATTCTGGACGAGGCATCCAATCTCTTTCCGGAATTGGCCCCGGGATGCGTTTACTCTCAGATTCCGGTTTATCTCGGGAAAGAACCGGGAAGAGTGGATGTTCTGGGAGTGGATGAGCGAGGTTCACTGGTAGTAATGGAATTGAAAGTGAGCCCTGATCCGGACTTACCCATGCAGGCGCTTGACTATTGGGCTCGAGTTCTGCGGCACAACCGGAATGGGGATTTTGAGCGGCGAGGATATTTTCCCGGAATCTGTCTCTTGCGGTCATACCCGAAAATCTACCTGGTCTCGCCCATCTTCTCCTACCATGACACGACGGAGCAGATCCTGCGCTTTGTAGATCCAAAGGTTGAAGTTTGGAAAATTTCAGTTAACGAGGACTGGCGATGCGGCGTGAAAGTTCTACGCCGCACTCGCATCATTGGTGGAAAGCTGTCTTCATCAATTCCGAAAGGAACTGCAGGGAATGCAGATGTTTTATGACGGTTTCTTTTCGGTTTTGTCGCCTTCTTCTTGTCCGGCTTTCAAGGCAGACTTAAAATTTTTAATTCCTTCTCCCAAGCCCTTGCCTAATTGCGGGATCTTGTTAACGCCAAAAATGAGAATGACGATCACCAATATTATCAAAAGCTCTGGCATGCCAATATTCGGCATATACTACCTCCGCAGATTGCTGATTACTAATGGTGAAAGAGTATATTGAAAAGATCAGGAAGTCAACAATTTCGGTCATGCCCTGCATTTCCCGCTTCTCGGCAAGGCTGCAGGTAGACGGTGCTTTTCAGCGCTGCGAATATGGGAATTGCCGGATTTCTGCAAGCGCGGTGTAGTCTGGCCCTGGCAAGTGACTTTGGTTGGAAATAGCTTGGAAATAGCTTGACTGGAAAAATGCCCGCCTGTAACCTAAACAAGGCCCAATTTCGGGCAGCGGTGAAATTTGTGTGCCCGACGGGACGCGGTAGTGCAGGAACCCTTCCTTCGCCAGCTGACTCCCCGCTGGCGTCCCAGGTAATTTGATGCTAGAGAATCTTTCTAACAAGCTGCAAAAAGTATTGCGGAATCTGACCGGCCAAGGACGGATTTCAGAACGTCATTTGGAAGAGACCGGCCGGGAAATCCGAAATGCGCTTTTGGATGCTGACGTCCACTTCAAAATTGCCAAGGAGTTTGTCGAACGGATAAAGCAAAAGGCTTTAGGTGAGGAAGTCCTGCAATCGCTCTCTCCGGGACAGCAGGTCGTGAAGGTTGTTCGTGACGAGTTGATAGAACTGCTGGGCGGCAACCAGACCGAATTGCGATTTTCAAAACAGCCCCCGTCCGTGTATCTGATGGCCGGCCTGCAGGGTTCTGGCAAGACGACAACGGCCGCCAAGCTCGGGCTCTGGCTTTCCAAGAACAACCATACTCCGCTTTTGCTTTCCGTAGACGTATATCGTCCCGCAGCTATCGAGCAGCTTCGGGTGCTGTGCGCAAACATCAACCTGGGATATTTCGACACACCGGACGATATGAACCCGATTTCTCGTGCTGAAAGTGGACTGCGCCACGCGCGAAACGGCGGGTATGATGTCGTTCTCATTGATACTGCCGGACGCCTTCATATAGATGATGAGATGATGACAGAACTCGACCGGCTGCGAGCGGCGGCCCCTCCGACAGAGATATTCCTGGTCGCCGATGCCATGACCGGCCAGGACGCCGTGCGCAGTGCCAAGGAATTCCATGACCGGTTGGGACTGACCGGGGTCATTCTCACCAAAATGGATGGTGATGCTCGTGGTGGCGCCGCGTTGTCCATCAAGAGTGTGACCGGGCAGCCCATAAAATTCATAGGAACGGGAGAGAAATTGGATGCTCTGGAGCCGTTTTTCCCGGATCGCCTGGCAGGACGAATCCTTGGAATGGGAGACGTTTTGTCTCTGATCGAGAAAGCGGAGCAAACCGTAGATCATGAAGAGGCGATGGAGCTTGCCGAGAAAATACGCAAAGATGAGTTTTCTCTTGATGATTTTCGAGATCAGTTGACGCAAATACGAAAAATGGGGCCGCTGGACCAGATACTGGGCATGCTGCCGAATATGGGTCCTCTGCGCGGCATCAGTAAAATGCAGGTGGACGAGAAGGAGCTTATACACATTGAAGCGATCATCAACTCGATGACTCACAAGGAGCGGCAGCAGCACCACATTTTAAATGGCAGCCGGCGCAAGAGGATCGCTTTGGGAAGCGGGCGGCCTGTCCATGAAATCAACAGGTTGCTGAAGCAATACGTCGAGATGCGCAAGATGATGAAGAGCCTTAACCGTGGCATTGTACCGCGCATGTTTAAGGGAATGAGGTTTTCCGGCTAGTTTCGGAAGAAACAGGTGCTGTTGAATCTCTGCTGGATATATGTAAGAATTATCTGAGGTTAAAGTTATTCTTAAGAGGAGGGGTTTTGCTTAGGATACGTTTAACGCGCATGGGCGCGAAGAAAAAGCCTTTTTACCGTGTGGTGGTGACTGAACGAAGACAAGCTCGCGATGGGAGTTTCGTTGAGATACTCGGAAATTATAACCCAGGTGCCAACCCTCCTGCCGTCACGCTCGACATGGAACGGGTTAATTACTGGCTTGGATGCGGTGCGCAACCTTCCGAGACTGTGCGCTCTATAATCAAGAAGGCCGAGAAAGCGATTCCTGCCGCCTAGAAAGCCTGTCTGTCTCTTCGTTTCAGTTAGCCCCAGAGGGCTCCCGAACAGGCCATTTTGAATATTTGATCTTGTAGGGGAGGCTGACATGAAAGAGCTTGTAGAAATAATCGCGAAGGCACTTGTTGATAATCCCGATCAGGTGGTTGTCACCGAAGTGGAGGGAGAACAGACAACGGTACTCGAGCTCCGTGTGGCGCCAAGCGACCTCGGCAAAGTCATTGGCAAGCAGGGAAGAACCGCAAGATGCATCCGGACTCTGCTGGGGGCGGCCGGCATGAAATTGAGAAAACGATTTGTTCTGGAAATTCTGGAATAGTGGAGCCTGAAGCTCAACCCTCCTATATAGCCATAGCACGAATTGCCAGAACGCGCGGCAATCGCGGCGAAGTTCTGGCAGATTCATATACAGATTTCCCCGATCGTTTCCTCCTTCTGAGCCAAGTCTGGGTTAAGCTCGCCGATGGCAGCCGCGAACAGATTGTGCTCGAATCAACCTGGGAGCATTTGGGCCGGCAAGTTCTGAAATTTGCAGGAATCGACAGCATTTCCTCCGCAGAGCGACTGGTAGGCGCGTGGATTGAAATAGAGCCCAGCCAGGCGGTAAAACTTCCCGAGGGAACATACTTCGACCACGATCTGGTCGGTTGCGCCGTGCGCAATGTTTCGGGTGAGCACCTGGGTACGGTGAAGGAGATCCTCCGATTTGCGGGCAACCATCAGCTGGTGGTCGAGAATGGAGGACAGGAATTCATGATTCCTGCCGCTCCGGGGATATGCAAGGATGTTTCGATTGCAGAAAAACTGATTCTGGTTGATCTTCCTGAAGGATTGATAGACCTGAATAAATGAGATTTGATATTATAACAATTTTTCCCGAGCTGTTTACGGGCGTAGTGGAATGTGGCATCATTCGCCGCGCTGTGCAGTCGGGACTGGTGGATATCCGCATCATCAACCTGCGCGATTTCACCAAAGACAGGCATCGATCTGTGGACGATCGCCCATACGGAGGCGGGGAGGGGATGGTGTTCATGCCCGAGCCGCTTTTCGAAGCGATCGAGTTCTGCCGAGGTCAGGAAAAG
>Ga0208980_10002725_pt1 | contig 10683 bp, 9 predicted proteins | sample WetSurMetagenome_3_FD_187993 | JGI IMG/M metagenome (GOLD analysis project Ga0208980, IMG submission 187993) | Wetland microbial communities from Twitchell Island in the Sacramento Delta, sample from surface sediment Aug2011 Site A1 Bulk (version 2) | ecosystem: Environmental > Aquatic > Marine...
CATCAGTGTTGGGCAATCTTCTGTAGGGCATAACGATCAGGTTAGTGTTAACAAAGTGTTGATAACTTTCATGCGAATATAATAACGTTTTGTTAATAATCAATAGTATTCGCAAACTAAAATATTTATTATTAAAAAGTTCTGGTTTCAGTGCTTTTCCTGAAGCTGTTAATAAAATTCAAAATATATGATTTATACGACTGAGGCTTTAGAATGTTACTTTCAGAATCCCTGCGGAGCAATAAAATAGCTTTTTATCATGATAAGTCACTTGGAAATAAACATAAGGATGCTAACTTAGAAGTGGCAATTAGTTTAAAATAAGAATAGAGTTATGTTTAAAAATGAAGTATATACTAAAAGAAGAGCCAGGCTTCATCAGCTGATGAAATCAGGCCTGGGATTATTTATCGGGAATGTTGATGCCCCTATGAATTATCCTGCCAACACTTACCATTTCAGGCAAGACAGTGATTTTCTGTATTTTTTCGGACTGGATATCCCGGGGTTTACAGGTCTGATGGATTTTGATTCGGGTAAAGACTGGATATTTGGCAATGATGTCGATATGGACGATATAATCTGGATGGGTCCTCAGCCAACAGTCAGGGAACTTGCACTTAAATGCGGTATAACAAATTCAGCTCCGATGTCAAAACTTGAAACAGTTATAAAAGAGGCTGTTTCGAAGAAACGTACGATCCATTTTCTTCCTCCATACCGTGCCGAGACAAAAATGACACTTGGATCCCTTTTAAAGGAGAATCCCTGCCAGATGAAAACTCTGTCATCAGTTTCTCTTATAAAATCGGTTGTCTCAATGCGTTCTGTCAAGGAACCGGCTGAAATTGATGAAATCGAAAAAGCAATAGCGATTGCTTATGATATGCACACCACTGCAATGAAAATGTGCAAACCTGGTGTGAAAGAACAGGAAATCTTTGGTGTAATTGAGGGCCTCGCACTTTCAAAAGGAGGAGGAACCTCTTTCCCGATTATTTTGAGTATTGACGGGCAGACGCTTCATAATCATAACCACGGAAATATCCTTCAGAAGGGCCGTATGATGGTCACGGATGCAGGTGCAGAAACCAATCTTCATTATTCTTCAGACATAACCCGAACCACACCTGTCGGAGGTAAATTCAACCAGAAGCAGAAAGATATTTACGAGATCGTTTTGAAAGCAAATACCGAATCTATCAAATCTGCAAAGCCGGGAATATCAAACCGCGATCTTCACCTGAATGCATGCAAAATCATTGCATCATCACTTAAAGATCTTGGAGTGATGAAAGGTGATGTTGATTCAGCAGTTGAGGCAGGGGCACATGCACTCTTTATGCCTCATGGTCTGGGCCATATGATGGGTCTGGATGTTCATGATATGGAAGCTCTTGGAGAAGATCATATCGGTTATAATGACCAGGTAAAAAGAAGTACTCAATTCGGCCTTGCCTTCCTGCGATTTGCCCTTCCCTATAATCCGGGCCATGTCTTTACCGTAGAACCGGGATGTTATTTTATTCCGCAGCTTATTGATCAATGGAAATCCGAAGGAAAATTCAGCGAATTCATTAATTATAAGAAAATTGAAACCTATATTGGCCTGGGTGGGATCCGGATTGAAGATAATGTTCTTATTACCGAAAAAGGTCATAAACTTCTTGGCAAACCCATTCCAAAAACTGTCTCTGAAATAGAATCAGTTTGCTCTTAATCTTGCCTCTGCAGAACCCTTTGGATCTCTAAGATTTCGAGGGTTTTCCAGCATTTATAAAGTCCGCGCGGAACATGAAAGCAACCTTTCCATTTTCCGCCTTTCAGAGGAAGTAGCACCTCTCCCTGCCGGTTCAGATAACCAAACCACTCAGGGTACTCTTTGTCTTTAAAGTGATCCCAGGTATAATCATGGATTGTTTCAAACCATTTAAGACACTCCCCGGATCCTGTAAGCTGATATCCTTTCAGCATTGAAATGAGTGTTTCAATATGCACCCACCAAAGTTTCTGATCCCATTCCAGCTGCTGGGTCGGATGACCATTCCTGTCAAGGAAATAGAAGATCCCTCCGTATTTCTTATCCCATCCGTATTCTGCCATCTGAACTGCAATGGCAGCAGCTTTCCTGATTAGTTCAGGCTTTTTCAGTCGTTCACCCAGATCCATAATAAACCACATAGCCTCAATAGCATGTCCGGGATTAAGAACACGTCCCTCGAATGTGTCTGACAGCTGGTTATCAGTTGTAAGGTTCTCCACCACCAGCCCAAGTTCGGGACGGTAAAAAACATCCATTACTTCGTGGATACACGTGTCGATTGTCTGCATAAGGAAATCTTCTTCCAGAAGATGCTCAATTTCCAGGGCCAGATTACAAAGTATCATTGGCAGGGCAAAGTTTTTAAGACTTCTGGTGTCAGGATGCGTTTTATCCCATTTGCCCTTGGGATTTTTAACCTTTGAAAGTATTATATCAAATGTAGTTCTTGCTATCTGAGCGTATTCCTGACTGCCGGCAGCTTTGCTGAGCTGACCAAATGCCATGGTGGCAAAAGTGTATGAGAATATGTTATACGGATCTATAATTGGTTTCCCCTCGCGGGTAAGTGAAAAATACCAGTTATAATTCCCGTCATGTCCGTATTTTTTCAGGAACTCACCACCCTGTTTTGCACATTCCAGCCATTCAGGCCGTTTTTCCAGATTATTGAAGAGCATTGAAAAAAGCCACACCTGCCTTCCCTGCAACCAGATAAACTTATCAGTATCGAAGACATTTCCTGCCCTGTCGAGGCAGGTAATATATCCTCCGTATTGCGTGTCCTGGGATTTTGTGAGCCAGAAAGGGACGACGTTGTCGAGCAGTTCATCCCTGTAAAGATTGGTCAGATATTTAAAATCCATGATTATTTGTTTCTTTATAGATTTTTCCCCTTTAAGATCCACATTTCTTCTATCTCTTCAAGCGATTTCCCGGTAGTTTCCGGCAGCAGTTTCCACACTATCAGGATATACGGTATGCACATAACCGCAAAGAGCCAGAATGTGCCTGCCGGGGAAAGTGTTGAAAGCAGCCAGGGCGTAAGCTGGCCAATGAGGTATGTCCCTATCCAAAGCGAAAGTCCAGCTATCGACATTGCTGCACCCCTGACTTTCACAGGATACATTTCGGAGAGTAGTACAAAAATCACAGCACATATTGAAATTGCACAGAAGAAAATATACAGTAAGAAAAATATTAAAAGGAAGATATGCGGGAGATTCAGTGATTCACCGTAATTAAAATATAGTCCAATGAGAATAAGAGTAATTATCATTCCCGATACTCCCCAGTAAACAAGTTGTTTCCGTCCCACTTTATCAATAATAACAAGAGCCAGGACGGTTGTCAGCATATTAACAATGCCGACGAGTACCTGATAAAATAAAGAATCACCGCTTGACAATCCGCTCTCCTTAAAGATGGTTGGCCCATAGTAGAGGACTGCGTTCACCCCCATGAACTGGCCAAGCATGGCGAGTGCGACACCGATAAAAAGGGCAAGACGAAAACCGGGTTGCAGCAACATTCGCCAATCTGATTTTGTTTCCATTGCGATCAGATTTTTAACATTGATTATCTGATTTGCTGCTTCATTTTCACCATAAATCTTCTTTAGTATGAATGAAGCTCTGGTTTCCTGTTTTTTAACAATGAGCCATCTCGGGCTTTCAGGGATCAGGAAGAGAGCAATAAAAAACAAAAGTGCCGGTAAAGTTTCCATACCCAACATTCCCCTCCATACTTCTGAGGCGAAAATTTTTCCGTGAAAGCCGGCTGTTATTCCCTTTTCAAGAAGTGTTTCAGAATGCTGAAGCAACCCGTAATTGGCAAGGTAAGCTCCAAGAAAGCCAACAGTTATGGCAAGCTGGTATAATGATACAAGCCGTCCCCTGTAACTCGGGATCGAGACTTCAGCAATGTACAAAGGAGAAACTACTGATGCCACTCCTATGCCAATACCTCCTACTATCCTGGCAAGGACCAATTGCGTAATGTCACCAGAGATCATGCACCATATGCCTGAAAGAGAGAATAAAACGGAGGAAAGCAGCATTACAATTTTGCGTCCGAATTTATCACTCAGTGAACCGGCAAACAATACCCCTGAAATCGATCCCACAAGAGCACATCCCACATACCATCCTTTAGTAATATCATCAAGATTGAACTGGGTGGAAACCTGATCCACCGTCCCTGATATGACAGCAGTATCATAGCCAAAAAGAAATCCCCCCAGTGAAGCCACGACCGATAGCCAGATCACATATCTCAATTGAGTCGACTGCCCCACCATAATCATTTAATAATTGTCAGCTATTTCTTTATTAATGTAAATCCTAAAAAGCTTTATAATATTCCCGGTTCAGTCTTGCAATATTTGTAAGCTTGATCTGTTTAGGGCATTCTGCTTCACATGCACCTGTATTTGAGCAGTTCCCAAATCCAAGTTCATCCATCTTTTCAATCATTGCCCTCACTCTTTCTTTTGCTTCAATTCTTCCCTGAGGCAGAAGGGCAAACTGAGAGATTTTTGCCGACACAAACAACATTGCCGAAGCATTTTTACAGGCAGCCACACATGCCCCGCAACCAATGCAGATTGAAGAATCAAAGGCGTTGTCAGAATTCTTTTTCGGCACCAGGATTGAATTTGCTTCAGGAGCTGCTCCGGTATTTATTGAAATGAATCCTCCTGCTGTCTGGATTTTGTCGAAAGCACTCCTGTCGACGATCAGATCCCTGATAACAGGGAACGGCTTCGCTCTCCACGGTTCAATCCAGATTGTATCTCCGTCTTTAAAGTATCTCATCGACAGGTGACAAGTGGTAACTGCCGGAACCGGTCCGTGAGGATGTCCGTTAATATACATCCCGCATGATCCGCAAATGCCTTCCCGGCAATCGTGGTCAAAAGCAACCGGATCCTTATCCTCCTCAACGAGCTTTTTATTAAGCGCATCAAGCATTTCAAGGAATGACATCTCGGGAGATACCTCTTCCATTTTATATGCAGCAAATGTTCCCTTTGCTTTTGCATCCTTCTGACGCCAGATCTTTAATATCAGATTCATTTCATCTTGGTTTTAACTCTGTATACTTACTTTTGGAGTCTTGCGGTCATATAGTCTTTAAAGCAAACCTGTGAGCTTTTTTTGACTGCATGACTGCATGACTTAACGACATTAACATCGCCTATTGCCTATCGCCTATCGCCTATAATACATAATACATTACTTATAGCTCCTCACCTTCATCTCAACCTCTTCAAACTTCAACTCTTCCTTGTGAAGGATATGCGGCTTATTTTCTCCATTATATTCCCAGGCGGCGACATAAGCATATTTTTCGTCATTGCGCTGTGCCTCACCATCAGGAGTCTGGTATTCTTCCCTGAAGTGGGCGCCACATGACTCTTTCCTGTCAAGAGCATCATTGACAAGCAGTTCGGCGAGTTCAAAATAATCAGCTACCCTTCCTGCTTTTTCGAGTTCAGGATTGAGTTCATTTATAACCCCTGTAACCTTCAGATCGCTCCAGAACTCTTTTTTCAGGTCGCTTATAAGTGTCAGGGCTTTTTTAAGACCTTCCTCATTTCTTGTCATTCCGCAATAATCCCACATTATAGTGCCGAGTCTTTTATGGAATGAAGATGCGGTCTGTTTCCCTTTAACTGAAAGTAATTTGTTCAGACGCTCAACGGCTGCATTTTCTGCTTCTTCGAATTCAGGAGAATCAGTTTTTATCCTGGCGACCCTGATCTCATCGGCGAGGTAATTGCTGATAGTATTTGGAAGAATAAAATAACCGTCTCCGGCTGCCTGCATAAGTGAGCTTGCACCTAGGCGGTTGGCGCCGTGATCTGAAAAATTCGATTCACCGATTGCATAAAGTCCTGGTACTGTGGTCATAAGTTCATAGTCTACCCAAAGGCCTCCCATGGTATAATGACCGGCAGGATATATCCGCATAGGTTCTTCATATGAATCGATACCTGTTATTGTATGGTACATTTCAAACAAGTTCCCGTACTTGTTTTCGATTGCTTTTCTGCCCTGCTTTTTGATTGAATCCCTGAAATCGAGATTAACAGCGAGCCCGGTATCTCCAACTCCAAATCCTGCATCACATCTCTCTTTTGCGGCCCTTGAGGCGACATCCCTTGGAACAAGGTTCCCGAAAGCCGGATATCTTCGTTCGAGAAAATAATCCCTTTCGTCTTCCGGAATTGAATTCGCCGGCCTTTTATCACCTTTGACCTTTGGAACCCAGATCCTTCCATCGTTCCTGAGCGATTCCGACATAAGGGTCAGCTTTGACTGAAACTTGTTCAATTGGGGAACGCAAGTAGGATGGATCTGGATAAAACTTGGATTTGCAAAAAAAGCTCCTTTCCTGTGAGCTTTCCAGGCTGCGGAGGCATTTGAATTTACAGCAAGCGTTGAGAGATAATATATTGTACCATAACCGCCAGTTGCAAGTACTACTGCATGAGCTGAATGCCGTTCAATCTCTCCTGTAATAAGGTTACGTGCAATTATGCCTCTCGCCTTTCCGTCGATTACTACCAGATCGAGCATTTCCCTCCTGGGATACATTACCACGTTCCCATTTTTGATCTGTCGGTTCAGGGAAGAATAACATCCGAGAAGACACTGCTGACCTGTCTGCCCCTTTGCATAGAATGTCCTGGATACCTGTACTCCTCCGAAGGATCGTGTATCCAGTGTTCCTCCATAATCACGTGCAAATGGTACTCCAAGGGCAGTATAATGGTCGATAACCTGATTGCTGACCTCGGCCGCCCTGTAAACATTTGCCTCACGGGCCCTGTAATCGCCACCTTTGATCATATCATAAAAGAGACGATAGATGCTGTCGCCATCATTCTGATAATTCTTTGCAGCATTGATTCCGCCCTGAGCTGCAACCGAATGGGCGCGGCGGGGAGAGTCCTGGTAGCAGAAGTTCTTTACACGATAACCAAGTTCACCAAGGGCTGATGCAGCCCCGGCTCCCGATAATCCGGTCCCGATAACAATAATGTCAAGTTTTTTTTTATTGGCTGGATTGACAAGCTTGACAGAAGCTTTGTATTTAGTCCATTTTTGGGCAAGTGGACCACCAGGTATCTTTGAAACAAGTTTTCCCATATTGTTTGGTTTTTCCTACCTGAATTGCCAGATAGTTATTGAAATATAAGCGAAACCTAAGGGTATTACGATTGCATAAATCCATGCAATTATATTTACAACAGGAGTCCAGATTCTGTGGTTAAGTCCGAGAGTCTGGAATGCAGAGGAGAAAGCGTGAAAAAGATGAAGTCCCAGCAAAACAAAACAAACTAGGTAAAGATAATTGTAGGCAGGAATCTTAAAAAGCTGATGGGCGACCGAATAAAAATCCTCAGGATTGCCCTGGACCAGACCGAGTTTCATGAAATAAAAGTTAAAGAAATGAATTATCAGAAAAGTCAGCACTGATGCTCCAGTCCAGATCATAAACTTTGAAAAAAATGAAGTTTGTGATCTATTACCACTTACATATCCGACCGGACGTGCAAGCCAGTTTTGGATCTGTAAAAAAATGCCCCAGGAAATATGGATAAGAATAGTAGCTATCAGAAAAATTTCAACTATCTTGACTATTGGAAATGTTGCCATAAAATGTGCAGCTTTGTTGAAAGGTTCCGGATCACTTTTTAGAAGCATTAAATTAATTATCAGATGGACAGGCAGGAATAATATCAGGAATAGCCCTGCCAGAGCCATTACGAACTTTTTAGAAATAGACGAAAAGATAACTTTATCCATTGGCTGTGAATTAATTAAAGGTCTTTTTCAGTGGAGAAGAAACATTGCGATAAAAATATAATTATTTGGCCATATTACCAATCTTTATATTGAACTATATTTATTTCCGGATTGTTTTCATGGCAGGATTTGTTCATGATTCATTGTAATCAAAATATTTACAATAGCTATGAAATATTACATTCTTTACAATGGTGGCAAGGTATACTATTCTGATACAGGTAAAGGAGAACCGGTTATCTTACTTCACGGGTATCTCGAGACATCGGAAATCTGGTCGGGATTTGAACAGAAGCTTGCCGGGAAATTCCGCGTTATTTCAATTGATCTTCCGGGACATGGACTTTCCAAAGTCTATGATGAAAGTCATTCAATGGAGTTTATGGCCGGAGCTGTCAAGGGATTGCTTGATAATCTCAATATAAAGAAAGTTTTCCTTACAGGTCATTCAATGGGTGGATACGTTACTCTTGCTTTTCTGGAACTTTATCCGGAACTTCTTAAAGGGTACTGCCTTTTCCATTCCCATCCGTTTGCAGATTCACCGGAAGTTTACGAGAAAAGAGAAAAGGATATTAAAATAGTAAGGTCAGGTAAGAAATACCTTATTTATACTGTGAATATTCCGGCGTTGTTCGCCGCCGGGAATCTTAATAAATACCCAGCAGCAGTACAGCGATCCAAAGATATTGCATCGACAATTCGTGATGAATGTATAATTGCAGCTTTAAACGGGCTCATGCTGAGGCCTTCGAGACTGTCAGTAATGGAAGCCGGGAAGGTGCCATGCTTATGGATACTTGGGGGTAAAGATACTCATATCTCAAGCGAGACAGTCCCAAAAAAGGTGAAACTTCCCGGGAATGCAAAGCTTGTAGTCCTTGAAAACTCGGGGCACATGGGATTTGTCGAGGAAGAAGATCTTGCAGTGAAAATCTTGACCGACTTTATTCAAGGAATAAACTGATATTCGGCTAAAAAGCCCACATCAACCCCTCCGGGGAGGGGACTTTTTGCATATGATCGAACGACCGCACGAATGCCTGACTGCACGACAAAAAACCATTATCGACAGGACCGGAACAGATCATTTATTAAGGTAGTCAATAGCATACTTGAGAGTGGTATCCAGCTCTTTCCATATTGGATAAAATCCCTTGTTGTCGAGAATATTACGGGCAATATATGCTTTTAATTGGATATCAATTACATGACCTGAGACTTTTAATCCTCCGGGATCCTTTTTCACGCCGTTCTTTGAAGCAAAATCGATAAACTGATCAAGCAGGTCCTGTTTATTCAGGTACTTTTCCATTTCACCGGCCTCTGTGTAATTCTTAAGTACCTCCCTGTTGTTTTCGGTATATTTCAGGGCAAACCTGTAAATAAGAGGCCTGACAGCCAGGAAATATGGTGACCGGCCTGTGGTATCAACCGGCACAAATATATCAGGCATTATTCCGCCACCTCCATAGACTGTCTTTCCGGCAGGAGTTGTAAACTTGAGAGAATCGGCAAAATGAATGCTGTCAGAAACTTCAAATTCACCATGTTCGTACCTTGAATTCAGGTCGTCGAAATATTCATCGAATCCGTTTTTATATGGTTTTTGGATTGACCTGCCGGTTGGAGTGTAATACCTTGCAATAGTCAGTCTCAATCCTGATCCGTCAGCGAAAGGTACCGGTTCCTGAACCAATCCTTTCCCAAAAGAACGTCTGCCAATTATCGTACCCCTGTCATTATCCTGTATAGCGCCTGCAAGTATTTCGCTTGCTGAAGCGCTCCATTCATCAATCAGCAGTATAAGATTCCCTGTCTCAAATTCACCTTTTCCTGTTGCCTTTGCTTCATTTCTTGGCTGAGACCTTCCAAGGGTATAGACAATCATCTGTCCCTCCCTGAGGAACTGATTGGCAATTTTTATTGCTGCTTCCATTACACCACCCGAGTTCTCCCTTAGGTCAAGTATCAGGTCGGTCATCCCTTTGGATTTAAGATCCTTCAGACTTTTCATAAATTCATCGTAGGTGGTCACTGCAAAATTATTGATCTTGATGTACCCCGTGTTATTATCGATCATATAGCTTATATCGACGCTGTAGATTGGAATCTTATCGCGTGTTATTTCGAAGGGAATCAGATCCTTATAGCCTTTCCTGAGTAATTTAATTTTCACAACTGTTCCACGCGGACCTTTTAGCATTCCCATGACCTTTTCATCGCTAAGCTGTTTTCCTGCAACAAGCGAATCATTAACATAAATAATTTTATCCCCTGCCTGCAATCCTATCTTTTCTGAAGGCCCTCCGGGAATCGTACTGATAACCAGGATGGTATCAGTCAGCATATTAAATGAAATTCCAATCCCGTCAAAATTCCCCTGTAAAGGTTCGTTTGCACGAACAAGATCTTTTGCAGGGATATACACTGAATGCGGATCAAGCTTTTTAAGAATGGCGGGTATCGCAGCTTCAACAAGTTCACTTCGATTGACAGTGTCAACGTAATCAGATTCTATAACATTCAGAATACTGTTGATTTTGTCATTTCTGACCCTGAAACCCGGCTGTGGAGAAGACTGATTCCTGCCCTGGAGATAAACACCTATCAGTATCCCCGCTACCAGCGAAACAGCCATTAACAAGGGGAGTAAAACGCTTCTGGTTGTATTATTGTATTTCATATATATCATTTTCAGGATCAATAAAAACCAATTCGATACAGGCTCGCTTCAGAAGATCAAGTCCATCGGTATTATGATAACGGTTGCAATAGACAACTCTTCTTATTCCGGATTGAATTATAAGTTTGGAGCATTCCATG
>Ga0208980_10002726_pt1 | contig 10681 bp, 7 predicted proteins | sample WetSurMetagenome_3_FD_187993 | JGI IMG/M metagenome (GOLD analysis project Ga0208980, IMG submission 187993) | Wetland microbial communities from Twitchell Island in the Sacramento Delta, sample from surface sediment Aug2011 Site A1 Bulk (version 2) | ecosystem: Environmental > Aquatic > Marine...
CGCGTCCTCGACAATTTCTCGGCGGGCAGGAGAGAGAATCTCCGCTTCCCCGGGTCTGAAAAGGTCGAGGTGATCGAGGGCGACATCCGGGACTTCGATACGTGCCGGGCGGTCATGAAGGGGGTGGGCGTTGTTTTTCACGAAGCGGCCCTGGGCTCCGTCCCGAGGTCCATCGAAGACCCCCTGACCACAAACGAGGTCAATGCCACGGGAACGCTGAACATGCTCGTGGCCTCCCGCGAGGCCCGCGTGAGGCGGTTCGTCTTTGCCAGTTCCTCGTCGGTTTACGGGGACAAGGCCGGCTCGGGAGGGGAAGAGTTCACGGCAAAAAACGAGACCATGAAAACGGAGCCCCTTTCCCCTTACGGGGTCAGCAAGCTCACCGCCGAAGAGTACTGCCGCATCTTCTGCCCCCTGTATGGACTGGAGACCGTGGCGCTGAGGTATTTCAACGTCTTCGGACCCAGGCAGAGTCATCTCTCGGATTACGCCGCTGTCATTCCGCGATTCATCATGGCCCTGCTCGGGGGCAGCCAGCCCGTTGTTTACGGCGACGGCGGGCAGTCGAGAGACTTTACCTTTGTCCGCGACGTCGTGAATGCAAACCTGCTTGCCGCAGCAGTCCCGGGAATCGGGGGCGAGGTGCTCAACGTAGCCTGCCGCCGCCGCTACAGCCTGCTCGATCTGCTGGGGGAATTGAAGGCGATCACGGGGAGCACGATCGAGGCCCGATTTGTAGAGGCCAGACAGGGTGACATCCGCCACTCCATGGCCGACATCAGCCGGGCGAGGCAGCGGATGGGCTTCGAGCCGGCTTGGTCATTCAGGAAGGGGCTGGAGCTGACCGTCGACTGGTACCGCAAGAATTTGGGGGTATAGGGTATCGGGTATAGGGTACAGGGAAGAAATGGAAAGGCCCTCGCGAATCCCGCGAGGGCCCTTGTGTTTCCAGTTACCATTTTCCAATCACCGGTTACTCTTTCTTCGACTCCAGGCTGTGCGTCTTGATCTTGCGGTGGAGGTTGCTGCGCTCCAGGCCGATGGTGTCGGCCGTCTTTGAGATGTTGCCCTCGTTTTCCTGGAGTTTTTTCAGGATGTACTTCTTTTCGAATTCCATCTTCGCCTTACGGTAGGAATTGTGGGTGAAGATGGAGTCCATGGCCTCCTCGGGCTGCTCCTCCTTCGATAGGGACGGGATGTCGTCGGCCGTGATCGTGTCGCCCTGCGTCATGATGACGAGGCGCTCCATGATATTCTTGAGCTCCCGCACGTTCCCGGGCCAGTTGTGATCCATCAGGATGTCGATGGCATCCCCGGAGATGTCCTTCGTCTCGACCCCCTCCTTGAGACAGAAGTCTTTCACGAACTGACTGGCCAGGACGGGGATGTCTTCCTTTCGGTCCCTCAGCGGAGCGATGGTGAGCGGGATGACATTGAGCCGGTAGTAGAGGTCCTGCCGGAAGTGATCGGCCTCCATTTCCTTTTCGAGATCCTTGTTCGTTGCGGCCAGCACCCGCACGTCCGTGTCGATGAACTTGTTGCCGCCGACCCGTTCGTACCTCTTCTCCTGGAGGATCCTCAGGATTTTGGCCTGGGCCTTGAGGCTCATGTCGGCCACCTCGTCGAGGAAGAGGGTCCCCTCGTGGGCAAGCTCGAACTTGCCCCGCTTCTTGGCCGTGGCGCCCGTGAAGGATCCCTTCTCGTGGCCGAACAGCTCGCTCTCGATGAGCTCCTCCGGGATGGCCGCGCAGTTCACTTCGACGAATGGTTTCTTCGCCCGCTTGCTCAGGTAGTGGATCGAGCGGGCCACGAGTTCCTTTCCCGTGCCGTTTTCTCCCATGATGAGAATCCAGGCGTTCGTCGGGGCGACGATCCGGATCATCTCCTTCAGATCGACGATGGACTTGCTCTGGCCGATGAGCTCGAAGGCCGAGGTGACCTTCTGCTTGAGGAACTTGTTCTCTTCCTCAAGGCGGGCCAGGTCGAGGGCGTGGTTGACGAGCAGGACCACCTTTTCCAGGGAGATGGGCTTCTCGATGAAGTCGAAGGCGCCGAGCTTGGTCGCTTTCACGGCCGTCTCGATGGTGCCGTGCCCCGACATCATGATGACCTGGACCTGCGGGGTGTCGGTCTTGATGATCTTGAGGGCTTCGAGCCCGTCCATTCCGGGAAGCCAGATGTCCAGAAGGGCAAGGTCGGGCGGGTCTTCTTCGATGGCCTTGAGGGCCTCCTCGCCGCTTCCGACGGTCCGGACCTCATAGCCCTCGTCTGTCAGGATCCCCTGCAGGGACTGGCAGATGCTCTCTTCGTCGTCGACAACCAGAATCGTTTTATACATGGTCTCTTTTCCGCGGGTGGCCGTCTCACAGGGCCCGGATGTGTCATCCGGGCACCCCCTTGCCATGCATCTCCCGTTCCCGTTTCCTATTTTTTCAGCAGATTATCGGCCACCCGGTCGTGGATCACCTTGGAGGCCGCCTCGTTGCCCATCACTCCCACGCGGATGCCCAGTGAGGTCAGGTCCTTGTCCTTGTACTTCAGCCTGAAGGTCACCTTTTCATCGTTGATCACGGCCACGATCTGTCCCCCGTCCGTCTGCTTGTCGGGCTCCACATCGCGGCCCTTCATGTCGGCGATCGTCTTTTCGACGCCGGACCAGACGCCATCGACGGAGAAATAATAATCCGTCCGCATCTCCCCTTCCACGTAATAATAGGTTCCCGTACCCCCCGCGACGGCGGCCCCCCCGACGACCAGGACGGGACATCCGTACAGGGAAAAACAGCACGTCAGCACGATCAGCGCAACAGCGGCTCGCTTCTGGTAGATCATACGTCTCACTCCCCTTTGCCTTGGTTCTCGTTGTTCGTTTCATCCGCGGGCTTTTGCGGCTTTCCCTCCTCGGCGAAGGCTTTCAACCCCTCCGCCAGGGCCAGCAGCTTCTTGTCCACGCAGTAACTCACCGTGTTTTCCGGGTAATTTCCCTTCTCGTCGGCCACTCCTGCAGGAACACCCGTGAGCAGTTCGATGCCCTCATCGATCGTCTTAACCGGCCAGATGTGGAATTTCCCTTCGGCGACGGCCTTCACGACGTCCTTTCTCAGGATGAGCTCCGGGACATTCAGCTGCGGGATCATGACCCCCTGCCCGCCCGTGAGACCCCGTGCCCTGCATACGTCGAAAAATCCTTCGATCTTCTGGTTCACGCCCCCGATGGGCTGGATTTCGCCTTTCTGATTGACCGATCCCGTCACTGCGATGTCCTGTCTCAGGGGCAATTCCGACAGGCTCGACAGGATCGCGTAAATTTCTGTCGAAGAGGCGCTGTCTCCGTCCACCCCTCCGTAGGACTGCTCGAAGCAGATGCTGGAGCTCATGGTCAGCGGCTTCTTCTGGGCGTACTTGCCGCGGAAGTAGCCCTCCAGGATGAGGACGCCCTTGTCATGGGTCCTGCCGGAGAGCTTGGCCTCCCGCTCGATGTTGATGATGCCGGCCCGTCCCATGGAGGTCTTGGCCGTGATCCGCGAGGGCTTTCCGAAGGCATACTCCCCCATGTCGTAGACGGAGAGGCCGTTGAGCTGCCCCACGACCTTTTCGTCCGTGTCGATCATGATCGTGCCGTCGTCGATGAGCTCCTGGATCTTCTCCTCGATCTGGCTGACGCGGTTGATCTTTTCCTCGTAGGCCTGATCGACGTGCTTGTCCGAGACGAGGTCGCTTCCGTCCTTTTTCGCCCAGTAGTGGGCCTCCCGGATCAGGTCGGCGATCTCGCTGAACCGGGTCGAGAGCTTCTTCTGCTTTCCCGACAGGCGCACGCCGTACTCGACGACGGTGCAGACGGCCCTCTTGTCGAAATCGAGAAGCTTCTCCTCGTCAACGATCCGCTTGATGAGGCAGACGTATTCCCGGATGTTATCGTCGGAGTTGGCCATCTCCGTGTCGAACTGGGCCTTCGTCTTGAAGATCTCCTTGAATTCCCGCTCCATGTTGTAGAGCAGGTAATACAGGTAGTCGTCGCCGATGATGATCACCTTGATGTCCAGGGGGATTGGCTCGGGTTTGATCGCCGAGGGCAGGAAGCTGAAGGGGTCGTAGGGCTGCATGTTGAGCTCGCGGCTCTTCAGCGTCCGCTTGAGGAACGTCCAGACCCCGGGCTCGATGAGGGCCTCCAGGGCGTCGAAGACGATAAAGCCGCCGTTTGCCCTCAGCAGCGACCCGGCCTTGATGTGGGTGAAGTCCGTCCGCCAGAGCCCTGAGCGGTCCACCTCGCGCTCGATGGTGCCGAAGAGGTTTTTGAAGGTCGGGGCTGTCTCGATGACGATGGGCGCCTTCTCGGTTGCCGAGTTGTCCACGAGGACGTTCACCTTGAACTCGGTGAAGCGCCTCACGGGCGCCTGGGGCATGGGAAACGGCAGGGCCTGTTGCTGCTGTTGCTGCTGGTCCTCTTCCTTTTCCTGGAAGATTTTCAGATTGGACAGGATGTGCTCCTGGACTTCGTCGAGGTAGCCGTTGACCTTCTCGTTGGAGTCCACGTAGCGAAGCCTCAGGTCCGAGATCTGCTCCATCACGGCGGGGGAGCCGTACTTGTGCTCGAGGATCGTGATCTGCTGCCGGATCTCGCGCTCGATGTCCCGGGTTTCCCGCATGACCGAATCGAGCTCGATGCGCAAGTCGACGATCTTCGTCCGGATGGTCGCGAGCTCCTCCTTGCTGAACTTGTCTTCCTCGGCCATGGCCTCGATCTGCTCGAAGGGAACAGGGCGCCCTTCCACGATCGGGGCGACGTCCTGCCGCGTAAAGGGGCCCATCTGGAACTGGACGAGCTGGAAATTCTCTTTCAGCAGGCGATCGTTGAACTCCCGGATGATCTCCTTCTGCTTTTTCCGATAGGTGTTGATGACTTCCTCGGATTCCTTCTTGAACTCATCGCTCTCGAGGATCAGCGGGATCTCCTTCCGCAGGTGAGCGACGAGGTCGTCCATATCCTTCTGGAGCTTTCGGCCGCTGCCCGCCGGGAACTTGATGGCCCGCGGCATGTCGGGGTCCTTGAAATTGTGGACGTAGCAGATGTCGTCGGGGATGAGTTTTTTGAGGTCAAGCTGGCTGAGCAGGTTCTTGATGGTGGTCGTCTTTCCCGTACCCGTCATCCCCGAGACATAGATGTTGTATCCCGGGCTTTCGATCTCGAGCCCCAGCGTGATGGCTTTGACGGCCCGGTTCTGTCCGATGATACTGTCGGATTTATTGCACTCCTTCGTCGTGTCAAACCCCAGAAGGTCGGGGTTGCAGGTCCATCGGAGCAGCTGAACGGGCACTTCCTTGGATCGAATCATTTCTGCCATCATCGTCCCCTTTTTTTGCAATGCAGGCGGTTTCGTTGGAAATATAATCAATGCAGGCGGAATTGTCCATCCTTTCTTGTGCGCACCTGCCCGAGGACCCTTTCGCCTCGCGGACTTCCGGGGATTTCCCTCGGCTCCGACAAGGGCTTGCGAGCAATGGAGAGTCGGCTCAGGAGGCGGATTCACCGGTCAGCCGGGCGAACTCTCTTAAAAGCTCCTCCTGCTTCTTGGTGAGATTGGTGGGAATTTTGACAAGGACCTGGATGACCTGGTCCCCACGGCCGATGCCCTTGAGGTGAGCGACGCCTTTTCCCTTCAGGCGGAAGATCTTGCCGCTCTGTGTCCCCTTGGGGATTTTGACGGATTCCTTGCTTTCGATGGTCGGCACTTCGATCGTGGCCCCCAGGGCGGCCTGGGTGACGGAAATGGGGATCTGGCAGAGGACGTCATAGCCGTCGCGCTCGAAAAACTCGTGGGGCTCCACGTGGATGAAGACATACAGGTCCCCGCTGGGGCCTCCGAAATCACCTTCTTCGCCTTCGCCGCGCAACCGCAGGCGGGAACCCGTCTCAACGCCGGCGGGGATCCTGAGGCTCACGGTTTTTCTCGTCTTTGCCCTTCCGGTTCCGTAGCAGGCCTTGCAGGGATTCTTGATCACGCGTCCGGCGCCCCGGCAATGCGGGCAGGTGGTGCTGATGGTGAAGAAACCGCTCGACTGGGTCACGGTGCCGCGCCCGGCGCAGCGGTTGCACATTTCAGGATGGGTCCCCGATGCCGCTCCCCTCCCCTGGCATTCCTGGCAGCGCTCCAGCTTCTCGAGTTCGATCTGGGTGGAGGTTCCCTTCACGGCGTCCATGAAGGAAATCTGGAGGTCGTAGCGCAGGTCGGCGCCCTGGCGGACCGCGGAGCGCGTGCGCGTCCGGGCCCCCGTGAACCCGAAGACGTCTTCGAAGATGTCGCTGAAGTTGGTGAAGATGTCGTCGAAACCCGAGAACCCGCGGAACCCCGTGCCGTTGATCCCTTCATGCCCGTAGCGGTCGTAGATCTTCCGCTTCTCGGGGTCGCGAATCACCTCGTAGGCCTCGGCCGCCTCCTTGAACCTCTCCTCGGCCTTCTTGTCCCCCGGGTTGCGGTCCGGGTGGAACTGCATGGCGAGCTTCCGGTAGCTTTTCTTGACTTCCTCGTCGGGTGCGCTGCGTTCGACACCCAGGATCTCGTAGTAATCCCGTCGTTCCATTTAAGACCTGTGATTTCCTTTCCCATCGAAAACGATTGCAGTGCAACCCCACAGCCAGCGGCGGGTTTGCGCTCCAGGGGTAATTGGGGGCATCCTGCAGACGCACCTCTCCCCTGAAGTGCCGATAACTTAATGATCCCCTCCCGGCCTGTCAAGGCAGGGCCCGTACTTTTTTCCGGGTCAGGGTTTTTGGGTGAACCGCAGGAGGGCTTCTTCGTATTTCTGGCGGGTTTTCTCAATGATATCGGCAGGTAGCTCCGGGGCCGGGGGTTTCTGGTCCCACTTCAGCGACAGCAGATAGTCGCGGAGGAACTGCTTGTCGTAGCTCTTCTGCCCGCGTCCTTCGGCGAAGTCGTCCCGGGGCCAGAACCGCGAGGAGTCCGGCGTGAGCACCTCGTCGATCAGGATGAGCTCGCCGCCCATCATGCCGAATTCCATCTTCGTGTCGGCAATGATGATCCCCACGGAGTTGGCGATGGCATCGGCACGCTTGTAAATGGCAAGACTCACTTCGATGACCCGGTGCGCCAGCTCCTTCCCGATGATGCGGGCCATCTCCTCTTGCGAGATCGGCATGTCGTGCTCGCCCTCGGGGGCCTTCGTGGAGGGGGTGAAGATGGGCTCGGGCAACTTGGACGATTCTTTCAGCCCCGCAGGAAGGCGGATTCCCGAGACGGGGTTTCCCCCCGTGTAGTCCTTCCAGGCCGAGCCGCTGATGTAGCCGCGGACGATGCACTCCACGGGCAGGGGCTTGGCTTTTTTCACGAGCATGCTCCGGCCCTTCAGGACATCCCGGTGGGGCCTGCACTCCGCGGGGAACTTCTCCACGTCCGCCGTGACGAGGTGATTGCCGATGATGTCGGTCATCTGCCTGAACCAGAACTCGGAGAGTTTCGTCAGGATTTCGCCTTTCCCGGGGATGGGGTTCGGCATGATGACGTCGAAGGCCGAGATCCGGTCCGTCGCCACGATGAGCAGATATTCCCCCAGGTCGTAGAGGTCGCGGACCTTGCCGCGGTTGACAAGCTTCAGGCCTTTGAGATCGGTCTTGTAGAGGGCCGGCTGGGTCATGGTCTGGGCTCCTTGTTCAGCGGACGTAGAGGTTGTTGCGCTTTTCGTTTTGGATGGTCGAGGTGGGCGTCCTGCCGTAATTGTGGCCGGGCAGGACGACGGTCTCGTCAGGCAGCGTGTAAAGCTTCTCCTTGATGGCCTTTGCCATCGTGTTCCAGGACCCCCCGGGCAGGTCGGTCCGTCCGACGGCCTCGACGAAGAGGGTGTCCCCCGTGAAAACGTATCCGTCCGTGTAAAGCGCAATCCCGCCGGGCGTGTGGCCGGGGGTGTGGAGGACCTTCAGCTTGACGCTTCCGACCTGGATCGAGTCGCCTTCGCGGACCAGGATGTCCGCAGCAGGCGAGGCCTTCGCCCGGAACATGCTCAGGATCATGGAGGGGGTGGAGGTGAGCATGTCGGCATCGGCTTCGTGGATGACGATTTTCGCCCCGGTCTTTTTCTTCATGTCGGCGTTGCCTGAGATGTGGTCCACGTGGCCGTGGGTGTTCACGATGTAGCGGATCGTGAGCTTGTTCTTCTGCGCCTCGGCGACGATCCGTTCCGTCTCCGCCGCGGGATCGATCACGAGGGCGTCCCCCGTTTCCTTGTCACCTACGATGTAGGCGAAGATGGCCATGTGGCCGACTTGCAGCTGCTTCAAAAACATGGTGTTCTCCTGTCAGACAACTCGAAAGGCTCCGGTATGAGGTTGTTTGACATCCCTCTTGCCGGAGCCTGTAAAAAAAGTAATACCATTTGGGCACGTCCAAGTCAACAGGCACATGCAGGATCGAGGATCGAGGCGCGAGGTTCGAGGATTGATTTCTTTCCTCGGTCCTCGTTCCTCGGACCTCGAACCTTCAGTCTTTCTATCGGCGGCGCAGCAGGGCCCCGAAAAAGCCGTCCGTGCCGTGGCGATGGGGGAAGGTCCGCAGGAATCCCTTCGGATCCAGAACTTCTGCCGGGAAATCGGCCGGCGGCCTGGCCGGGGCGAAGTCGGGGTGCCCCTCGAGAAAGAACTCGACGACAGCGTCGTTCTCCTCGGGCATGACGGAGCAGGTGCTGTAGAGAAGATATCCCCCTCTTTTCACGCATACCGCGGCATTTCCCAGGATGCGTTTCTGCAGGGGCGGAAACACCCCGAGTTTCTGCGCGGTGAGATGCCATCGGATCTCGGGGTTTCTCCTCAGGGTGCCAAGACCCGAGCAGGGCGCATCGACGAGAACCCGGTCGAATAATCCGAGACTGGCCGTGCCCGCGGCATTGGCCGCGTCAACGATGGCGGTCTTCACCATCGTGATCTCCCATCGTCGTGCTGTCGCTTCCAGGGCCTCGAGTTTGCCCGTCTGGATATCGGCAGCGACGATCTCCCCCTCGTTTTCCATCAGGACTGCCAGGTGGGATGTCTTGCCGCCGGCCCCCGCGCAGAGATCCAGCACCCGCTCTCCCCTCCCCGGTGCCAGGAGCCTGGAGACAAGCTGCGAGGCCTCGTCCTGCACGTAAAGAAGGCCGCCCGTCAGCTCGGGCATTGCCCGCAATGCGACGGGGGGCTTGTCCAGGATGATCCCCTCCGGGGAATAAACCGTGGGCCTCACGTCATGACCGGCACGGGCGAGCCGTTCCATCACGCCTTGGCGGGTTGCCTTGAGGAGGTTCACGCGAAGGGCCAGGGGAGGGATCTTATTGTCGGCTTTGCAGAGGGCAAGCGTCTGCTCGAAGCCAAGGCCGCCCATCCAGCGCTCAACTAGCCAGCGGGGGTGGGAGTGCGCAACGGCGATGTGCCCTGGGGGGTCCGCCTCGAGCCCGGGGTACTCCACGCCGGCCATTCCCCTGAGCGTGTTTCGCAAGATTGCGTTGACAAGTTTCTCCCGCCCCGGAAAGATCCTCTTGGTCGTGTTCACGGCCTCGTCGACGGCGGCATAGACAGGAATCTTCTCTGCGAAGCGCACCTGGAAGAGGGCGACGCGGAGGATGTTCCGGATGCCTGTCTGCAGTGCATGGGGCTTTCCCTGGTAGAATCGGTCGATCAGGAAGTCGAGCAAGCCCCGCGTGCGCAACGTTCCGTAGACGAGGTACGTCAGCAGCCCCCGGTCGGCATCACTTTCGGGGCGGCCCGACGAGAGGAGGGCGTCCAGCAGCGGCTCGGCAAAGGCCTGCTCCTCGTCGACGCGATTCAGAATATCAACAGCGAGTTTCCTTGGATTGTCACTCAGGGAGCTGCGAGGCACAGACGAACCTTTTTCTTCTGCTTTTTTTAACCCAGTGTGCTGCCCGGCGTGAACCGGAAGCCCCGGAGAAAGTCGGTGATGGGCAGGCGTTTCTTGCTCTCGAGCTGAACGTCCTTCAGGTACACGTAGCCGCCGCCGGCGGCGATCTTGAGACCTTTCGGTGCCGGCCCGACGACGCTCCCGGGCGCTTCAAGAACGGGTGCCTCTTCCGATTCGGCCGAATAGACCTTGAGGACCTTCCCGTCAAGAACGGTGTACGCCCCGGGCACCGAAGAGAGACCGGCCACGAAGTGGGCGATGCTGCGGGCTGGGGCCTCCCAGCGGATCATGCCGTCCTCCTTCTTGATGCGCGGCGCAAGCGTCGCAAGCGCATGGTCTTGGGGAGTTCGGTGAACGCTTCCGCTTGCCAGACCCTCCAGCGTCCTCAGAAGGCACTGCGCCCCCAGGGCGGCGAGCCGGTCGTGGAGGTGATCGTAGGTTTCGCCCGGTTCGATGGCGGTTTCCTCCTGCAACAGGATGTCTCCCGAGTCGACGCCCTCGTCCATCCGCATGATGGAGATGCCCGTCTTCGCCTCGCCCCGGATGAGCGCCCAGTTCATGGGTGCCGCGCCCCTGTACTTCGGCAGCAGCGAGGGGTGAACGTTGATACAGCCCAGGGGAGGGCCGTCAATGATCGCCTTCGGCAGGATCTGGCCAAAGGCAACGAGGACAACCATGTCCGGGGCGAGCCCCTGGAAGATTTCCAGAAACTCGGCGGCTCGGACCTTCTCCGGCTGATAGACGGTCAGTCCGTGCCGAACGGCCGCCTCCTTCACGGGCGAGGC
>Ga0208980_10002727_pt1 | contig 10680 bp, 2 predicted proteins | sample WetSurMetagenome_3_FD_187993 | JGI IMG/M metagenome (GOLD analysis project Ga0208980, IMG submission 187993) | Wetland microbial communities from Twitchell Island in the Sacramento Delta, sample from surface sediment Aug2011 Site A1 Bulk (version 2) | ecosystem: Environmental > Aquatic > Marine...
TGTGTGTTTCATCCAGTATCCGATTCCAGGTGCTGCAACTGTTACTGGTTGATATCCGCCTGAATACCTGAATACGTTTGCACCGAGATCTCTATACTGCCACCAGGTACTTACGTTCTGATCTGTTGGATGTAGGCCCGGTATCGATACCATATTCCATCCGTTAGCTACGTTTACTGTTAACTGGAATGTGGTTGCAGCAGTTGTATACTCATCTGCACCGATATCAGGAGGATTATTTCTTGTATCAGCATCTACGTCTGTTGGAACAGATGCAAGATAGAATCCAATATTACTTACTGTATTAGAATCTGGATTGATATGTAAATCCGTTTCACTTATAAAATCTGGATTTCCAGAAATGCTATTAGCATCCTGACCAGTTGTAGTTTGCCAGGAAGCTAATGTTATTCTATCTCCTCCTAAATAACCTAATATGCCAGCTGGTCCATCAACATAGTAATCATTAAAGTTAATATTCGTGAATGCCGTGCTTGGAGCCTGACTATTTATAGCATAGCTTCTATCTGCTGAGCTAAGAGTATTGCTGAATTTATTAACAAAAATATTGTCTCTAACATCAAGCGATGAGACATTTGCATTTAACACACCAAATGCAGTATTGACACCCGCTGAATCTGAAGTTAAAGTTCCATAAAGATTAACGCTGTTGTGGTAAACATTGACACCTCCAGTTGAGCCATCAATTCCAATTCCAACACCCCAACTTCCAGGACTTGTTTTTGCGGTAGCTCTTACGTTCCAAACAAAATTATTTTTTATGGTAATATCACTGTTAGGTATATTCGTATTGATGATAATCCCACGAGCACCAAAACCAAAACCATTAGTGTTAACTATATCAGAAACTTTATTCTTCTCAATGATTACACCAGATGTATTTCCATATACGTATAACGCCGTCATTGCTCCACCGAAAGAAGTTGAGAAGTTAAAAATTTCATTACCTGAAAGCGAAATGTTAGAATTTGCAACACCTGAGGAGACAGAAATCCCTCTTGGAGTTCCACCACCACCACCTTCAGTCATTGGACCAATAAGATTATTAGTCATTGAACTGTTTTTTGTTCCGGGTCCAAACCAAATACCTGTCTGGCTTCCAGCATCATTACCACCAAGATTACCAATTACATTATTTGAAACAATTGCACCATCAATTCCTTCAAGGTATATTCCTCTTTCATGAATTGCATTTGTTCCTGTAGAATTCAAATTATTACCTGAAATTAAAAGTCCATTCCCATTTCCTGCCGAAACTGCTGCAATACAATAAATTCCATAAAATGATTTTTGAAATCGATTATTTTGTATTGTAATGTTGTTGAAGTAACCTTCAACGCCAGGAAATTCTCCATCTGATATAATTACACCATAATTAGGATTAGAATAATTAGCACCGTTTGAAATGTTACAATTATTTATTAACACACCTGAAATTGGATTAGAATTAATAGATCCAATTAATACTCCATATGGCTGATCATTAGATGTATTATTTATAGTCAAACTCCTGTCTGTTCCGCCTGAATTTGAACCGTCAATTCGAATATTATTTTCTAGAATTTTTATAATTGCTGAAGATGCGGCAGCTCCCTGAATAAATGGAAGCATTCCAGTGTTTGGTTTAATTGTTACGGTATTTGAAATAGTCGGTTTACTAACATTTTCGACTTTTATTTGTAGAGGAAAAGTTTCATTAATTGAATATGCATCGTCGGTCAATAAGAAATTTACTGCAGAACTCACACCACGCAGATTTAAATCCGTTATAGCAGCTGTCAATGTAGAGTAATTCCCTCCAGTTCCAATTGTATAGTTCCCAGACAATGCTGTATTAGTAACTATGTATCTGCTTGGTGTTGTTGGTGGAATTGAAGCAGCCGGAGGATTCGAAGTAAAACCACCTGAACCAATTGTAGGATAAGCCCCGACATTTGGAGGTGAAGCCAAATCCTGAGCAACGATGTAATAAAAAATTGTATCGTTTAGAACTACACCGCTTCCGAAGTTATATGTATAAACATTTCCAACTACACTTGTTGGAGTAACTGCCGTCCATATTCCATTATATTTCTTTTTCCAATATAAATTTGGCCAGCCCGGTGCAGTTGCTGGGACTCCACTTCCTGGATCAGTAACGCTAACAACCAGAGTTCTTAATGCTGTCGAACTGGTATTTAATAAAGGATTATAAACAATGATTGGTGAAGCCAAATCCGCTGGAACACCAGAGAATTCATCAGCTCCGATATCTGGAGAAGTTGCATTTCGGGTATTACCATCATAATCTGTGTTTATTACAATTGGTGAAGTTACAGGAGTTCCGCCGCTTTCAACTTGTGTAGGAATGGTCGTATTAATATGTAAATCATATGGTGGAGTAACTGAGTTTACGAATGGTGGATTCTCTGTAACTGAATTTAATTCCCTTGGAGATACTCTGTTTTTAAATTGAATTAAGGTTGAATCTGAATTCGTACCATCATAAAATATCATATGTTTTGAAGATGGTGTTCCAGCATAGTAGAGATTATTATTACAGCTCGATGCAAAATTTAACAACCAATCACTCGTTTTTCTTATAGCACATGCAAACTGACCATTAGTAACATCTGCAAGATTTACAAATATATTATCTCTAATGTCTACCAAATCTGGACTCGTATCGCCTAAAGCAAGAGCAGAACTTTTATTGCTTGCATTAGTGCTTGTGAATTTTAGGAACACAGTGTTGTAGTAAATGTTTACATTCGTTCCGGAAATTGCACTTATACCGGATGTACCTGAGAAACTAGTAGAGCCAGGTGCTTTTATATCAGAAATAAAATTATTATAAATATTAAGGTTTGTAACGTTATTATTTATGGACGCTGTATTTATTCCTATGACAACATTGGAACCTGTAGTAGTTGACGACAAACCATATATTCTATTATTGAAAACAGAAGCATTCAAACCACTAAAATTAATTCCATATAAGGAACCACCAGTAGAAATATTATAAATCGAATTATTGCTGATTTGATTGTTATTAACTCCGGTTGCACTGATTACGTATAATGTCGCAGAACCAGAATATGTAAAATTAGAAAAGATATTATTTTCAATTAAAATATTATGTGTAACACTTGATGAACAATAAATTATATTTACACTACCAGATCCTGAAGTAACAGATATGTTTGAAAAGTTATTATTAGTAATTGTTTCTGTCCCACCGGAAGGCTGACCAGCCGAATAGTAACCATTAAATGATCCACCGGCTTTTGTAATCCCTGTTATTACATTTCCGGAAATAGTTCTATTTGGAGTGTTATTACTAAATGTATAAATCAGATTTTGAGTTCCGGTATTAAATGTTCCGCTGAAAGTATTGTTATTATAAGTCTCTGAAGTAACACTGTTATTATTGTTATGAATATAGCTCGAGGTTCGTGTCGAAGAATTATTAATTGAGAGTACGTTATTGTTAACAATTATATCACCGGATACCATTGAAAAAAATATGAGGAATTCATTATAAGTTTGTGGAACGCCTCCCCCAGCTGCATTATCGATTGTATTATAAGATAATGAAGGATTATTTACGTATCTGAAATAAGCTCCATAACTCGTATCTGCCACACCACCACCAAAATTTTGTAATATGTTTCCTGAACCAGATTGGCCAATAATTATATTACTGTCATAATATCCTGCTGCGGAAGAACCTATGGACAGAATTCCGTTATGAACATTCTGAATTGTATTTCCGGTTAGAATGATATTCGAGTTTATACCACTTGTAGTCGTAACTGTGACTCCAGTACTAGACGAAACTGAAGTGGTTCCGTTACCTATATAAATACCAGAAACAAATGGACTAATACCTTTAGTCAACGTTACTGTAGCATTTTTAATTGTAATATATTGGCATCCATTTGTTCCATTTGGTTTGTGTGTGAGATAACCATATTCAATGCCTTCATTAGAAGTCGCCAGATTTATTCCATCAAATGTTAAATAATCTGAACCTTCTATTCGAATTACAGCATCACCAGCACCGCCTCTAACTGATGTAGCTAGAATACCTGCGTCCGTTCTTGTTATGATTGGGTTTGCACCAGCACCAGATTTCTGAAACGTAATTGGATTACCTAACGTTCCAGTTGCAGTTAAAGTAATTGGTGATGTGATGAGTTCCGTATAACCGGAAGCGACATTAAATGTCACTCCACCTGTTCCAACTCCAACAACGTTGAGAGAATCAGCTGCTTTTTTTATTGTGGTAAATGGTGATCCGGGGATAGAGTACGTTCCGGATAACTGTGCATGAGAAAATTGTGAAAAAGAAAAAAGAGAACCGAATAAAAAAATAAATAGTAATTTGAAATAGTTATGTCGCACAAACCCTCCGTTATGAAATTACACTTGAACTAATTTTTTGTATTAAAATATTGTTTACTAAAAAAACTTTATTAAAAACATCTATTTTGAAACGATCAGAAAATTCTACAAAATACAAACTGCAGCTTTTAATAAATGACTTGGCTCCATTTATTAATCCATCATTTTAATTTGAATATTTTTACAGCATATTGAAATTCGTTCGAGATATTTGATCCAGGCAAGAGTAATGAGGTTAAAATAATTAAGATACACCCTCATAACCGTAAAGGAACAAATTACTGCTTTAAAAACTCCTGCAACTTTAATAAAAAAAAGCACGCTGGTAAATAGGACTTTGTACCTATATACATTTGCTCCCTGATTAAGTAGTTTAGATAAGGTTATATAAACCCATTCTTTTAATTAATAAGATATTCAATAATTTTTAGGAGGGAGCCATGAAAAGAGCTTCACTTTTTACTCTAACTTTACTCATTATATCTGTCGGAAGTAATTTATATTCTCAGGAATATCAAAACTGGAAGTATACTCATCCAACACCACAAGCAAACAACCTGAATGAAATTAAGATGATTGACCACAATACTTGGGTCACAACCGGCGCTAATGGTACTTTTATGAAAACTAACAATGGTGGAGTTGATTGGTATTTTCATCATCAGGCTGGTGCTTATTCGGACGGCGCAAATACTATCGGACATAATTCTGGTCTTTGGTTTTTTGATGCTAATAATGGATATGTTACTGGGATGACCGGTTATATTGGCAAAACAACAGATGGAGGTGTTTCTTTTAATCAGGTTGGTGCAGGAATAATTCCAACTAATGAATGGGGACAAGGAATATGGTTTGCCAATCAAGATACTGGTTTTGTTACAACACGTCAAGGAAGCTGGACTAATGGCAGAATTGTTAGAACAACTAATGGTGGTGTTACCTGGACTTCGGTTCAAACATATTCTCAAGGCATCACATCAATTTGGGGTACCAGCTCACAAACGATTTATGCTGTTGCAGTGGATGGAACAATCTTTAAAACAACCAATTGTGGGCAAACCTGGGCTCAGAATGTTGGTGTAGCTCCGCAATATATGTACAGTATGAGTTTCTTAAATCAAACCACAGGGTTTGTTGCTGGAAGTCAAGGGGGTTTAGCTCGTACTACAAACTCTGGTTCAACATGGATACCTTTAACTTCAACTCAATTTGATTGGGCATATTTTCAAATCAAAATAATTTCTGCAGCAGAAATTTATCTTGTAGGTGATCCGGCATTTTTATATAAATCAACAGATCTCGGAAATACCTGGCAAACTATTAATATAATGCCGGTGAGCGGTCCAGCATCAACTTATATCTGGTATTCGATGGATAAGATAGGCTCAACTATGGTACTTTGTGGTGATTTTGGAATAGTCGCTAAATCTACCGACAATGGTTCAACCTGGTCATCAAATAATTTTTTATTGAATACAAATATTCTGTTTGATATGGCTTTAGCACCTGGAACAAATAATTTATTTGCAGTTGGAAGACAATATACAATTGGAACAAGGCAAGTATTTTACTCTTCTAATTACGGTATAAACTGGACAACACGTGATCTGGGTGTAGATATGAATGCAAGTGGAATTTCGATGGTTAATTCTCAGATTGGTTACATTTCAGGAACTAATTGTCAGGTATTGAAAACAACGGATGGTGGTGTCACCTGGTTTCCGGTAACACAACCAACTACAGGGACATTAGATATTTATACCATAGATTTCGTAACACCAGATTTAGGATGGGTATTTATTAACTACGTACCAAGCACTGGTGGAAGTATTTTTAAGACTACGAATGGTGGTACAAGCTGGACTCAGCAAGGAGGTAATATATCATATGCGATTACCTCTGCTGATATGGTTGATGCTAATATTGGATATGCAACACTCAATTCATCAGGTCAACCTATCTATAAAACCACAAACGGAGGAACCAATTGGTTTTCTGTAAGCACACCATTAACTGGTATAATAAATAGCGTAAAAGCAATAGATGCGAATACTCTTTATATCGGTGCTAGTTTTGGTACAACAAGGATGGCTAAATCTACAAACGGAGGTACAAACTGGACTCCAATTAATTTGCCTGTATCTGTTGATATTTCGGAAATTGACTTTATGGATGCAGACACAGGTTATGTTTGTGGAAACACAACAACTGTAGTTTGCCGTACCACAAATGGCGGTTCGAATTGGACATTTGAAAACTTACACTTGCCTACTCTTTCAACCGTAAAAGTTTTCCCAAACGATATTGTTTTTGCTACAGGAACTTATGGTTCAATTTTAAGATATGATCCGCATGGATTTGTACCTGTTGAGTTAGTGTCATTTACATCATCAGTTTCGGGAAATACTGTTTTGTTGAAATGGAATACAGCAACAGAATTGAATAATCTTGGATTCAATGTTGAAAGAGCTTCTCTCTCAGGGGATTGGGAGAAAATTGGTTTTGTTGCAGGAAGTGGAACAACAACAGAAACCAGATCATATTCATTTATAGATAATGATTTAATTCCTGGAGCATATAATTACAGATTGAAGCAAGTTGATTACGATGGATCATTTGAATATTCAGACGTCATACAAGTTGAAATTACAGTTCCGTTTGATTTTGCACTTGAGCAGAATTATCCAAATCCATTTAATCCGAGTACGACAATCAGATATTCAGTTCCGCAAACTTCAATTGTAAATATTAAAGTTTATAATTTAATTGGTCAGGAAGTTACTGAGCTAATAAATGAAACTAAGTCAGCAGGAAAATATGAAATAAATTTTGAGTCGAATGGATTAGCCAGTGGAATTTACCTGGTTAAGATGCAAGCCGGTGATTTTAATTCTACAATTAAGATGACTTTGCTTAAGTAAACGATAAAATTTATCTACAAAAAGCTGCTCAAATTCCTGAGCAGCTTTTTTATGTACTTTACAAAATATTTTTTTGATGAAACGTCTGAAAATTAAAACCTTACACTAAAACCGAGCGTGGGAATTATGGGAAGCATTGTTGTGGTTTCTCTGCCGAGAGTGAGATTATCTTCCACATAATAATCATAACCGATTACGTTTGAATGGTTATAGATATTAATTACATCGAGATAGATTGTCCAATCCAAATCCCACCAATCGGCAAATGCATTCACACGGAAGTCGAGACGATGATAAGTTGGTTTACGTGAGTTAAGTTTTCTGTCAGCAAAATCAACATCAAAAATTACCGGATTCTCACCTTCATTATTCACATCTCTGGTAGCAATCACTGGTGTTTCAGGATTTCCGTCCAGATCCTGATCTTCAATTATAATTCTCGGCTTGACTCCTGCAGGTTGGCTTATCGGGAAACCAGAACCATACTGCCATCTTACACCCAGCTCAAGCCAGGAGTTTACCAGATAATTCAAAACAATATTAACTGTATGTCTCTGGTCAAAGTTGAAAGGATATTTTATTCCATCTTCGTACCTGTTAGCGTATGCAAGCGCATAAGATACCCAGCCGGAAAATCTGCTTTCGTAAAAAGTGTTTCTCTTTGCAAGAAAAAATTCAAATCCATAAGCTTCACCATAAGCAGCATTAATAGGAATTTGAGTTGTAGAATCTCCGCTGAATGTTGCAGGCAAAGTCCAGCCGGATGCATACTTCGGATCTTTTCCGGGAATTTGTTCGGTATAAAATCTGTTCCCCTGTAATTGTTGAGGTCTGTATAAATCATCAAAATCTTTATAGTAACCTTCCACTCTTGCACTCCACTCACCAGAGAGCCATCTTTCAATTCCTAAAATGTAGTGTGTTGCATTTTCTGCTGCCAAATTTTGTGTGTACTGATCTGAAAGATCATAAAGTATTCCCTGGTCGCGTAATTTTTCATATCCGGGTGATTGATAATATAATCCCCAAACTGCTCTTAAAGTCGTAAGCTCATCGAATGCATAAGATAAGGAAAGACGTGGAGCGAGATAAGCTTTGTCCAGAATGTTATAATAATCCATTCTTAAGCTTGGTTGAAAAGTAAATTTTTCTGTTATGCGAAAGTTATCCTGAAGATATGCTCGGTAACGATTAAAATTCTGCTCATCCTTGATATCATCAAGAGCGGATCTAAACTGAGGATTTGAATTCAATACTGCTTGAAGCTGTTCATCAAGATCAAATGTAAAATTGATTGTCGTCTTCATAAAATCAGCACCGATACCTGTTTCGATAATGTGATCCTGAAGTATGTATGTGAACTTATCGTCAATAGAATATTTCTCATAAATAAAATCGCCTCCGAAAGAAAACCGCAGCAGGTATGGAGCTAGTGTATCAGGAATAGTATTTTCAAAAGCTCCGCGATTCAGTGATGGGTCTAGAATCTGTGAATCAAAATCTGTTGTCCCGTTATTTCTGTAAAATGAAGCTACAACTTTGTTTAAACTATTTTGATTAGGTGCAAAATGCCAAGCAGCCGACAGTAAATCATTATTTGTAACGTTATATACTCCAACGCTATCAGGTGTTTCTCTTTCTTCACCGCTTACAACATTCACAGCATCCCGTGAAAGAATTCCGTTAAATAAAAACTTGTGACCGTTGTATGGCCCAATCACTATCTTTCCTTGCACATCATAGAAATTCGGAAAGGTAGTATTATCATCGACCAGTCCGGCACTTTTTACAAACGGTTCGATTATTAGATCATAATAAGTTCTTCTTGTATTGAAAAGCCAGCTTCCTCTTAAATTAAAAGGATTCTTTCCTTCTAAAACAATATTTGCATCAACAATCGAAATGTTAACATTACCGCTAAGAGATTTCGTGGTTGTTCCTTCTTTGTTTGTCACATCCAGCACTGCTGAAAGTCTATCTCCGTACTTAGCCGGGAAACCGCCAGATATAAGGTTAACATTATCGACAGCATCAGGATTGAACATAGAAACAACACCATAAAGTCTGTATGGATTAAATACTTCTACATCATCAAGAATTATCAGATTCTGATCTGGCCCGCTTCCTCTTACAACAAGCTGCGAAGAAAAATCATTAGGGGCAAGAATTCCGGGAAGTGATTGAAGTGTTCTGAATACATCTTCAGCTGCACCTGGTAAAGTTTTTGCATCTCTTGGATTTAGATCAATAAGACTTGTCCGGGTATCTCTCTGGTCCTGCATCTGGAAATCTGTAACTTCAACACTCTGAAGTTCAATTGCCTTGCTCTCAAGCTCTGCGTTCAATTCTGTAATTTTATTTGCCTGGATCTCGACTTCAAATGTATGCGATTCAAATCCTATAATACTAAACCTGACTTCGTAATTGCCAGAAGGAATACCATTAATCTCATAAGTTCCGTTAAGTTTACTCGCAGTTCCAAAATCAGTATCAAGAATAATAATGTTAACGGATGGAAGTGCAGATGAGCCATCGGTAACTTTTCCCTTTAACCTTCCTGTTTGTGCGAATGAAAGGCTGGTAAGAAGAATGAGTGATATGTAAAAAAACTTTTTCAATGTACTATAATTAATAATTCCGGAAATAATTAACTATAACAAAAAAGCGGGTTAAATAATTCCGGGTTGGAATAATTTTAATTTAAATAAAGCGAGAATAGACCGGAGTAGAAGCCGATATAAATTTCCTGAAAATTTGTACCAGCAGAATGAAATGTAAAATTGCCTCTGAATCGAACATACATTGTAAAAGTATCTTTTATCGTAAGCAATCCAATTGAAAATTCGGGACTTATTCCCACATTCGTATCGAAATTTGTGTACAAGGATATTCCTGGTGAAAGATATTCAATACCGGGTATCTCATAAATTCTTTTATAACCAGCACGCAGATAACCTGGATTTTCAGCATTGAAGATATATGAGTATTCAAAAGATAAATAACCGGACGGGTAGTTAAGACTTTTTGAACGAAAAGATATTACCGGGATTTCCTTAGTCAAGCTGAAATAACTTTGCTGCGACTCGGCAGCGTAGCTTGGATACGGAATAAGAAATATTGAAGATCCAAATAAACACAACGTTATCCAATCAGAACCTTCTTTAATTTGTGGTTCGAATGGCAAATCGAAATCAAAAGTTTCACTTTTGTTTATAACACCAGAATCGGTTTCAGTAATGATTACAAAATTTACTACTTTATCTTTGAAGTCAAGGTTGCTTAAAGCAATATCAGTTTTGTGCAGATCGGTAGGTTCATAAGAAACGCCAAACTCATATTTATCCTCTAATAT
>Ga0208980_10002728_pt1 | contig 10678 bp, 11 predicted proteins | sample WetSurMetagenome_3_FD_187993 | JGI IMG/M metagenome (GOLD analysis project Ga0208980, IMG submission 187993) | Wetland microbial communities from Twitchell Island in the Sacramento Delta, sample from surface sediment Aug2011 Site A1 Bulk (version 2) | ecosystem: Environmental > Aquatic > Marine...
ATGCCCGCAACCTGGAGCGGGCGTACGACGCGCTGTGGCAAGCGTGCGCGGGTGGGGCGAAGCCGGCACCGATCCGCATCGAGTAGGGCGCCGCCGTTCGCGCCGAGGACGGCCCTCCCACCGGATGGCGCAGCCTCGCAAGTGGATGAGCGACCTCCCGCGCGGTCTTCGGTGGGAGCGACCTCCAGGTCGCGATCGGAATCGGGCCGAGGACGGCCCTCTCACCACCCTGGTAGGGTGCGCACCGCGCACCGACAACCTCACGGAACCTCGTCATGCACCATCGTCTACCCGCACTCCCCGTCCTCGCGTTCTTCCTTGCCGCCTGCGCGACCACCGGTCCCGCGCTCCAGCCCAACGTCATCCTCGAGCGCACACAGCAGGACGGCGGCAGCGCGCTCGGCGTCGACCCCGCCTCGACGCGCGTGGTCGGCGGCGGCTGGGACGGCACGGTGCAGGTCTGGCAGCTCGCCGACGGCAGGGAGCTCGCGCGCTGGCGGGCGCATCAGGGCACTGTGCACGGCGCGGTGTTCGTCGGCCCGGACCGCATCCTCACCGCGAGTTTTGACGGCGGCATCGCGATCTGGGATCCGAAGGGCAACCGGATCGCCTCCCAAGGCGCGGGCTCACCCGTCACCGCGTTCGACATCACCCCCGACCTGCGCACGTTCGTGACCGGCCACGCCGACGGCTACATCCGCTGGTGGCAGACCGAAGGCCTGAAGCTGCTCTGGCAGATGCCGGTGCACGACGGTGTCGAGGTGCTGGCGGTGGCGCTGGACCCGAACGGGACGATGGCGGCGTCGAGCGACGACGACGGCCGCGTCGCACTGGTCACACCGGACGGCAAGCACCGCTGGCTGGACAGGCCGCCGACGGACGCCCTGACCCTGGTCTTCGCGCGCGAGGGCGGCACGCTGTACGGGGCAGGGTGGTTCAAGCTGTTCCGCTGGGACTCGGCGGGCGACCAGGTGAAGGTGCTCGCCACTGACCACCGCGGCCAGATCAAGCGCCTCGCCTTCACGCCGGACGGGCGCGAGCTGGCGAGCATCAGCCGCCAGACCGACAGCGCGGTGCTGCTGCTGGACCCCGCGACCGGGCGGACGCTGAGCGAGGTCGGCAAGCACGACCTGTGCGGCGGGGTGGTGATGCTGTCGCCGGACGGGCGTTACCTCGTCTCGACCAGCGACGACGCGACCGTGCGGGTGTGGGACCGCAGGAACCCCCGCTACGGCCAGCCGCCGGCGGCGACCGCGAAGCCGCAGGCCGCGCCGTCGGTGTTCTGAAAGGGCGGCCCGCGGCCGCGGGCTCATCGCCGCTAAAGCCGCTCCTACCAGGCCGTGCCAATGACGTCGCCTGTGCCGAATCCCCGGTAGGAGCGCCTTCAGGCGCGATTCTGTCAGGCCAGCACCGTCCGCGCGCCCTTCGGAGTGCCGAGGATGAGCACGTCCGCCGGCCGGTGGGCGAAGAGCCCCACGGTCACGACGCCGGCAATCCGGTTGACGGCGTCCTCGAGCTTCAGCGGCTCCATGATCTGCAGGCCCTGCACGTCGAGGATCAGGTTGCCGTTGTCGGTCACGAAGCCCTGCCGCCACACCGGCGTCCCGCCGAGCTTCACGAGCTGGCGGGCGACGAAGCTGCGCGCCATCGGGATGACCTCGACCGGGAGCGGGAAGGCCCCGAGCACGTCGACCAGCTTGCCCTCGTCGGCGATGCAGATGAACTTGCGCGAGGCCCCCGCGATGATCTTCTCGCGGGTCAGCGCGCCGCCGCCGCCCTTGATGAGCTGAAGGTAGTGGTTGGACTCGTCCGCGCCGTCGACGTAGACCTCGAGGTCGCCGCAGCTGTTGAGGTCGAGGACCTGGATGCCGTGCGACTTCAGGCGCGCGGTCGAGGCCTCCGAGCTGGACACCGCGCCGTCGAAGCGGTGCTTCACCTTGGCGAGCAGGTCGATGAAGTGGTTGACCGTCGAGCCGGTGCCGACGCCGATGATGCCACCGTCCGGGAGCAGCTCGATGGCGGCCGCGGCCGCGACCTTTTTCATTTCGTCCTGGGTCATTGTCGTTCCCTCCGATTGTGCGGCCGGATGATAGTCCCCGCTCCCGAGGGCTGTCATTTGGCGCCGAGGCGTTGTAGCGTGCCGCCGGAAAGCGCTGGATCGCCACGGCCGCTTCGCCGCCCATCCATGAACCGGGTTCATGGTCCGTGTGCAGGTTCGCCCCGGACGACACGGCGGGCTCGCGATGACGAATCGAGCCCGGCGCGACTCATGGGATGGCACGTTCACATCCCGCGCCGAGCGCCGCGAACGGCGGCCCCTGACCTCTTCTGACCCATGCCCAACTCCTACATAGAGAAGATCCTCCGGGCGCGAGTCTACGACGTCGCGGTCGAGACCCCGCTCGAGCTCGCCCCGCGCCTGTCGCGCCGGCTCGGCAACGACGTCTATCTGAAGCGCGAGGACCTCCAGCCGGTCTTCTCCTTCAAGCTGCGCGGCGCCTACAACCGCATCGTCCAGCTGTCGCCGGCGGAGCGGGCGCGCGGCGTGATCGCGGCCTCGGCCGGCAACCACGCGCAGGGCGTCGCCCTGGCATCGCAGCGCCTCGGCATCCCGGCGCTCATCGTGATGCCCAAGACCACCCCGCCGATCAAGGTGCAGGCGGTGCGCAGCCTCGGCGGTAGGACCGTGCTGCACGGCGACTCCTACGACGACGCCTACCAGCACGCGACGGTCCTCGCCGCCGAGAAGGGCATGACCTTCATCCACCCGTTCGACGATCCGGAGGTGATCGCGGGGCAGGGCACCATCGCGATGGAGATCCTCCACCAGCACGCGGACCCCATCGAGGCGATCTTCGTGCCGGTCGGGGGTGGAGGGCTGATCGCGGGCGTCGCCGCCTACGTGAAGTACGTGAGGCCGGAGACCCGGATCATCGGTGTCGAGCCCGACGACGCCCCGACCCTGCAGCGGGCCCTCGAGGCGGGCCACCGCGTGGTGCTGGAGCAGGTCGGGCTGTTCGTCGACGGTGTCGCGGTCCGCCAGATCGGCGAGGAGACCTTCCGCGTCGCCCGCGAGTGCGTCGACGAGATGGTGCTGGTGACCACCGACGAGATCTGCGCCGCCATCAAGGACATCTTCGACGACACCCGCAGCGTCGCCGAGCCGGCCGGGGCGCTGGCGGTGGCGGGCCTCAAGAAGTACGTGAAGGAGAAGGGCACCCGCGAGGCCTGCCTGGTGGCCATCGACAGCGGGGCCAACATCAACTTCGACCGCCTGCGCCACGTCGCCGAGCGGGCAGAGATCGGCGAGCGGCGCGAGGCCCTGCTCGCCGTGCAGATCCCGGAGCGGCCCGGCAGCTTCCTGCAGTTCTGCAAGACGCTCGGCCGGCGCAGCATCACCGAGTTCAACTACCGGTACGCCGACGTGGTCGAGGCGCACGTGTTCTGTGGCGTCGAGCTGTCGGGGGGCGACCAGGAACGGGACGATCTGGTGGCGCGGCTGCGCGAGAAGGGCTACCAGGTGGTCGACCTGTCGGACAACGAGACGGCCAAGCTGCACATCCGCTACATGGTCGGCGGCCACGCCCCGCAGGCGACGCACGAGCAGCTGTTCCGGTTCGAGTTCCCCGAGCGCCCGGGCGCGCTGCTCGATTTCCTCAGCGGGCTGAGCCGTGGCTGGAACATCAGCCTGTTCCACTACCGGAACCAGGGCGCGGCCTACGGGCGCGTGCTGATGGGGATCCAGCTGCCGCCGGAGGAGGAGAGGGAGTTCTATGAGTTCCTCAGCCGGCGCGGGTATGCGTTCTGGGAAGAGACGGGGAACCCGGCGTACAAGCTGTTCGCCAGTGGGGGGTAGGGAAAGAAAAGGCCCGCTTGCGCGGGCCTTTGATGTGCAACTGCAGCGGTAACAACCCCGACGGGCCTTACTTCCTGGCTGCCTTCTTCTTGGGGGCCGCCTTCTTCTTGGCCACCTTCTTCTTCGGAGCTGCCTTCTTCTTCGCTACCTTCTTCTTGGGGGCCGCCTTCTTCTTGGCCACCTTCTTCTTCGGAGCCGCCTTCTTCTTCGCGGCTGCCTTCTTCTTCGGAGCCGCCTTCTTCTTCGCGGCGGCCTTCTTCTTCGCTGGCGCCCGCTTCTTCTTGGGCGCTGCCGCCGGAGCGGCTGCAGTGGCTTCCTGAGTCTTCTGCACTTCGTCGTCTACCATGAAACCCCTCCACACGCAGGTTGGACAAAACCCGCAATGAGTATAAACAAGCATTGAAAAAATACTAGCGATGTGCATCCGGATTTCATCGCTTCGATACTCATCTCTGCGTGAAGCGATGCATCTCTCGCTCGGTGATCACTCCATCGACTGGAATGTCCCACGCGTTTTTCGGCAGCGCGTCGACGCGCTGAAGCGCGTGCGCGAGGCCGACGACGCGCGGGCGGCGCCAGTGCGTGCGATGTCCCAGGTAGGCGAGGGTGCGGTCGTAGTAGCCGCCACCCATCCCGAGCCGGTTGCCGCGCGCGTCGAAGGCGACGAGCGGCACGAGCAGCAGGTCGAGCTGCCAGGCGTGATGCGGTGGTCGGCGTTGCGGCACCGGCTCCGGTATGGCGAAGCGGTTCGGCACCAGCGGGTCGCCCTCGCGCCACTCGCAGAACCACAGCGACGGCCCGGCGAACGGGTTCAGCACGGGCAGGTAGCAGCGCTTGCCGGCGGCGAAGGCGGCGTGCAGCAGCGGCAGCGGATCGACCTCGCCGTCGGCCGCCAGGTAGGCCCCGATGCGCGCGGCGCGCAGGAACAGCGGGTGATGGCGCAGCCGGTCCGCGACCGCGAGGCCGTGGTCGCGCTGCTCGCGGGGCGTGAGTGCGCGACGCGCCTGGCGGATCGTGCGGCGCAGCTGCGAAGGGGAGGTGGTGGAGGGCGGAGAGAGAGGGTATCCCCCGCCTGCGCCGTCGCCGGCCATTGTTCTTGAACCTTTCGGTTCAAGTGGGAGCGAGGGCCGCGCCATCAGGCTTCCCGCTGCGAGGCGGACATGCACACCGGCGCTACCAACTGGCTCCCGGGGTACAGAGTAGGCTCAAGAAAATACCCGGACGGCTAACGAACGCCGCAGGGGATACCCTGGATCAAGGCTAATCCCAAACCGGTCAGAGTTCCAGCTGGTTGCCGTCGTTGAGCGCGACCTCGACCTTCTCGCGCAGCGCCTTGATGCGGCGCCCGAAGCTGTCGCTGATCTGGTCGCGCTCGCGCTGGAGATCGAGGAGCTCGTGGGCGAGGTTGAGGGCGGTCATGACGGCGATCCGGTCGGTGCCGATCACGCGGCCGCCGGCGCGGATCTCGCGCATCTTCTGGTCGAGGAAGCGGGCGGATGCCAGCAGGCTGTCCTGCTGGCCATCCTGACAAGCGACGCGGTAGTCCTTGTCGAGGATCTGGACGATGATCGGGATCTCGCCGCTCACGCGCCGGTCTCCAGGGACTTCAGCCGCTGGATCATGGACTCGACGCGGTTGCGGGCCAGCTCGGTCTTCTCGATCAGCGCGGCGCGCTCGGCGACGAGCTGGTCCTGCCGCGAGCGCAGCGAGCTGTTCTCGGACTTGAGGGTCTGGCAGGTGCGGATGAGCTCGTTGACCCGCGCTTCGAGGCTGCGGAGGTCGAGATCGGAGGCACCGAGGAGGTCGTCGCGCGGCATGACGTGACTATAGAAGCCGGATTCCGAATGGGTCAACGGCGGGGCGATGATACTATGAAATTTGTTCCGCCCAAGGCGCCGCCCGGCGTCGCGCAGCGCCTCCCGACGCAATGACGAGCACCACCCAGGTCCCCGCTTACCCGCGGTTCGCGCGCCAGCTCGCTGGCGCCGACGTGGACGCCACCCCCGCAGAGGTCCACGGCATCGCCGTCGGCCTGCTCTGCGCCGGCGCCACGGACGCCTATGCGCGCTGGGAGCGGGAGCTGCTGGAGGGCGGGGGCGAGGGCGACGTCCTCGTCGATGAATGCCGGCGCAGCCTGCGCGCCGTGCACGATGCCACTGCCGCCGCGCTGGACGACGCCGACATGGGCCTCACGCTGCTGCTGCCGGACGACGACCGGCCGCTGGCCGAGCGTGCCGACGCGCTGCGCGACTGGTGCGCCGGGTTCCTGTACGGTCTGGGCATCGCCGGGATTGCGCCCGACCGGGCCTTGTCCGTCGAGGGCCGCGAGGCGCTGCGCGACTTCACCGAGCTGACCCGGCTCGACGCCGAGCACGTGGCCGACAGCGAGGGCGAGGAAGGGGCGCTGACCGAGATCGTCGAGTTCGTGCGCGTCGCCGCCCTGCTGATTCGCGAGGACGTCCAGGCCTATCGCGAGAGACACTGAATGAAGCAGACCGAGTTCAAGCGCCGCCGGCGCCAGCTGATGCAGATGATGGGTCCGGGCTCGGTGGCGATCCTGCCCGCCGCGCCGGAGGTGGTCCGCAACCGCGACGTCCACTACCCCTACCGCCCGGACAGCGACTTCTACTACCTGACCGGCTTCTCGGAGCCGGAGGCGATCGCCGTATTGATCCCGGGCCGCCGGCAGGCCGAGTACGTGCTGTTCTGCCGCGAGCGCGACGAGAAGCGCGAGCGCTGGGACGGGCCGCGCGCGGGGCAGGAGAAGGCGGTGCAGGAGTTCGGCGCCGACGACTCCTTCCCGATCGCCGACTGCGAGGAGATCCTGCCCGGCCTGCTCGAGGCGTGCACCCGCGTCTTCTACGCGATGGGCAGCAACCCCGACCTGGACAAGCGCCTCGCCGACTGGGTGAACCAGATCCGCGGCAAGGCGCGCACGGGGGTGCACGGCCCGGTCGAGTTCATCGCCCTGGACCACTACCTGCACGAGATGCGCCTCTACAAGAGCGCCGCCGAGGTGCAGCGGATGCGCCAGGCCGCGAAGATCACGTCCGCGGCCCACGTCCGGCTGATGCAGACCTGCCGCCCGGGCATGCACGAGTACGAGCTCGAGGCCGAGTTCATCCACGAGTGCGCGACCCGCGGCGCCCGCTTCCAGGCCTACCCGTCGATCGTCGGTGGCGGGGGCAACGCCTGCGTGCTGCACTACGTCGACAACCGCGACGAGCTGAAGGACGGCGACCTGGTGCTGGTCGACGCCGGTTGCGAGTACGGCTACTACGCCTCCGACATCACCCGCACCTTCCCCGTGAACGGCCGCTTCAACCCCGCCCAGCGCGCGATCTACGAGCTCGTGCTCGCCGCCCAGGAGGCGGCGATCGCCAAGGTGAAGCCCGGCAACCACTGGAACGACCCGCACGACGCCGCGGTGCGCGTGATCACCAAGGGGCTGATCGACCTCGGCCTGCTGAAGGGGACCCCGACCCACCTGATCAAGGAGCAGGCGTACGCCAAGTTCTACATGCACCGGACCGGGCACTGGCTCGGCATGGACGTGCACGACGTCGGCGACTACAAGGTGGACGGCGCGTGGCGTGAGCTCGAGCCCGGCATGACGCTGACGGTCGAGCCTGGGATCTACATTCCCGCGGGGATGCGCGGCGTGCCGAAGAAGTTCTGGAACATCGGCATCCGCATCGAGGACGACGTGCTGGTCACGGCCGACGGCCACGAGGTCCTCACCCGCGACGCGCCCAAGGCCGTCGCGGAGATCGAGGCGCTGATGGAGCGGCGGTGATGGCCGGAGCGGAGGTTTCGGTGCGCGGTGCGCACCCTGCGCCGCCGCGGCAGTCCCGTAGGGTGTGCACCGCGCACCATTAGAATCGGAACATGACCGACTACGACGTCATCATCGCAGGCGGCGGAATGGTGGGCGCGAGCCTCGCGCACGCGCTCGCCGGCGGCGGGCTGCGGGTCGCCGTCGTCGAGCCGGTCCCGCTCACCGCCGCCGCCCAGCCGAGCTACGACGACCGCGCCATCGCGCTCGCCTACGGCACCCGCCGGATCCTCGAGGGGCTCGGCGTCTGGGCCGCGATCGCGCCGCACGCCGAGCCGATCCGCCGCGTGCACGTGTCCGATCGCGGCCATTTCGGGTTCACGCACCTCGATGCCCGTGACGAGGACGCGGAGGCGCTCGGGTACGTCGTGACCGCGCGGGACCTCGGCGCGGCGCTGCTCGCGCCGCTGGCCGAGCGGGCCGACCTGCTGTGCCCCGCGCGCGTCGCCGACTTCGTGGTCGAGGCGGACCGGGTTCGCGTATCGATCGAGCCGGCGGGCTGCGACACCTCTGTGGGAGCGCCGTCCGCGGCGCGATCGACATCGATCCATCGCGGCCAGGAGGCCGCTCCCACCGGTGCTGCCGCTCCCACGGGTGCTGCCGCTGCCAGCAGTGACGCCGGTGACTCTGTGGGAGCGCCGTCCGCGGCGCGATCCATCACCGCCCGTCTGCTCGTCGCGGCCGACGGCGGGCGCTCGGCCATCCGCGAACGCCTCGGCATTGCCCAGCGCCACCACGCCTACGGCCACCACGCCGTCGTCGCCAACGTCACGCCGTCCCTGCCGCACCAGGGCGTCGCCTTCGAACGCTTCACCGAGACCGGCCCGCTCGCCCTCCTCCCCATGACGCAGAACCGCTGCGGCCTGGTGTGGACCGCCCGCGACGCCGACCTCGCCGACGTGCTCGCGCTCGACGACCGCGTCTTCCTGGCGGCGCTGCAGGAGCGCTTCGGCTTCCGGCTCGGCCGCTTCGTGGCGGTCGGCCGGCGCAGCCACTACCCGCTGGAGCTTCGGCTCGCCGAGACGCAGGTGCTCGACCGCGTCGCCTTCATCGGCAACGCGGCGCACACCGTGCACCCGATCGCGGGCCAGGGGTTCAACCTCGGCATCCGCGACGTCGCGATGCTGGCCGATGTGCTGGTGGAGGCCCACCGCGCCGGACGCGACCTGGGCGCGCTCGCCGTGCTCGAGGGCTACGAGGCGGCGCGCCGGCGCGACCAGCGCACCGTGGCCCTCGCCACCGACGCCCTGGCGCGGCTCTTCGCCAATCCGCTGGGCCCGCTGCGCGTCGCGCGCAACCTCGGCATGACCGTGCTCGACGCGCTTCCACCGGCCAAGCACCTGCTGGCGCGCGTGGGCATGGGGCTCGCGGGCGCGCAGCCGCGGCTCGCGAGGGGGCTGCGCCATGGTTGATCGCTGGGCGGGTCGCGGTGAGGCAGCACGAGCGCGGCACGGCACAGGAGCGGAAGCAATCTCCAAGAGTCGGGGCACGGCGGCATGACGGACTATGACGTCATCATCGTCGGCGGCGGCATGGTCGGGTCGGCGCTCGGCTGTGCGTTGGGCGACCTCGGCTTTCGCGTCGCCGTCGTCGAGGCCCGAGAGCCGCTCGCGACCTGGCCCGCCGACACCGTCGACGCACGTACCTCCGCGCTCACCCGCGCCTCCGAGAACATCCTGCGCAACCTCGGCGTGTGGGACCGCATGGTGGCAATGCGGGTCAGCGCCTACCGCGAGATGCACGTCTGGGACGCGGAGGGGTTCGGGGAGATCCACTTCGACAGCGCGGAGATCGGCGAGCCGGACCTCGGCCACATCGTCGAGAACCGGGTGATCCAGAAGGCGTTGTGGGAGAGGCTGGGGGAGATCGCGACGGTCGAGCGGATCTGCCCGGCGAAAGTGGCGACGCTCGACCTGGCTGGCGAGCAGCCGACACTCACGCTCGACGTCACGGACCACGAAGAATCTGAATCGCGGCCGGGAGGCCGCTCCCACCAATCCGAACCGACTGGCACGCCGGTGGGAGCGCCGTCCTCGGCGCGATCCATCACCGCTTCGCTGATCGTCGCCGCCGACGGCGCGCAGTCGGCCCTGCGCACCATGGCCGGCCTGGGCACGCGCGGCTGGGCCTACGACCAGCACGCGGTCGTCGCGATCGTGCGGCCCGCGCGCCACCACGGGGACACTGCCTGGCAGCGCTTCCTGCCGACCGGCCCGATCGCCCTGCTGCCGATCGACGACGGCCGCTGCAGCCTGGTGTGGTCGACCGCGCCCGGGCACGCGGCCGCGCTGGCGGGCATGCCTGACGACGAGTTCTGCCGGGCCGTCACGGGCGCGACCGCCGCCAGGCTCGGCGACATCGTCGACGCGGGTCCGCGCGCGGTCTTCCCGCTGCGGCTCCAGCATGCGGAGAACTACGCCGAACCGGGACTCGCCCTGGTCGGCGACGCCGCGCACGCCATCCACCCGCTGGCGGGGCAGGGCGTGAACCTCGGGCTGCTCGATGCCGCGACGCTCGCGGACGTGCTCGCCCAGGCGCGCCTGCGCGGGCGGCCGCTCGGCGCCGTGGCGACCCTGCGGCGCTACGAGCGCGCGCGCAAGGGCGCGAACCTCGCGATGATGGGCGCGATGGATGTGTTGAAGCGGCTGTTCAGCAACGCCAACCCGGCGCTCTCGGTCGCGCGCAGCGTCGGCCTCAAGGCCACCGACCTCGCCACGCCGGTGAAGCACGCGATCATGCGGCGCGCCCTCGGAGTGAGCGGCGAGCGGCCGAGCCTGGCGACGCGAGGACGTTAGGCGCCGCTCCCAGCGGAAGAGAATGGGCAGGTCGTTAGGCGCCGTAGTGCCGTAGCCCGACGAGGCCGGTGTCGCTTGGCACGTCGGGTCACGCCCTTCGGGCTGATCCGAGCTACGGACACGGGGCAGGGCCGTCCACGGCGCGATCAGCCGAGCCGGCGGATCGCGGCGACACGAGCCTGGCGGAGCTGC
>Ga0208980_10002730_pt1 | contig 10678 bp, 7 predicted proteins | sample WetSurMetagenome_3_FD_187993 | JGI IMG/M metagenome (GOLD analysis project Ga0208980, IMG submission 187993) | Wetland microbial communities from Twitchell Island in the Sacramento Delta, sample from surface sediment Aug2011 Site A1 Bulk (version 2) | ecosystem: Environmental > Aquatic > Marine...
TTTAAGATTCTTGATATTATCGCGTAAATCACTCAGAGTAACTGCAGTATCAAGCATTTTAACCTCCAGATTTGATTCCTGGGTTGTAAGTTTTTCAAGCTCATCCTTAAGTGTATTGTCAAAAGATGTCCTGTCAAGGGTGGCAATAAAGTCGCCTTTTTTGACCTGTGTCCCTTCAGGCACCAGATCAGTAATCTTAATCTCCATAGCCCTGATTTGACGGCTTTGGGTAAAATCGGGACCTGTTATATCGGTTGAGCGCTCTGCCTGCAGTTCACCAGTTGTGGATACAACTATTTCAAATTGGCCTTTTTTTGCTTCTACATACAGATTGGCAACATCTTTCTTTTTAGAGATTTTGCCAATAATTATTAAGGCTGCTATTGCCAGAACTGCAACACCACCTATTATGATAACTGATTTTTTCATTGAAATTATGCCTATTAATTTAAAGTTTCTGAAATGGGTACTTTGCAAAAATATCTAATTGTACTATTCACATAAAAGATTTAACATCTTTTAATGTTTCAGGTTTTTATGTCTTATGGGTTAAAGACATTTATCCTGCTCTGTTTATTCCGGACAGCAGGAAAAAAAGAAAAATTATTTGATTACTTTAACAATTCCGATGATTGTGTCAGCCAGATATTCAGCCTCTTCAACACTTCTCCCTTCGGCATAAATTCTTATCACGGGTTCAGTATTTGATTTGCGGATCTGTACCCATCCGTTTTTATGTTCAACCCTCATGCCATCTCTTTCGTCGATTTCATGATCAATGAAATGCTCCCTGACTTTGTCAAGTATGGTTTTGAAATCAGTGCCAATTGCAATATCAAGCTTCTTTTTTGCAATATAGTAATCGGGATAAGTTTTTCGCAGTTCTGAGCATTTCATTCTGCTTTTCGCCAGATGCGAAAGAAAGAGCGCTATCCCAACAAGAGCATCCCTGCCATAATGAATTTCAGGATATATAACACCTCCGTTCCCTTCACCTCCAATTACCGCGCCTCTCTTTTTCATTTCCTCAATGACATTTATCTCCCCTACTGCTGCTGTAAAGTAATGTCCTCCATACTTTTCTGTAACATCTTTCAATGCACGTGTAGATGACAGATTGGATACAGTATTACCTGGTTTTTTGTTCAGTATGTAATCGGAAACGGCAACAAGAGTATACTCTTCACCGAACATAGATCCGTCTTCACAAATGATTGCCAGCCTGTCCACATCAGGATCAACAACGAAACCGACATCTGCTTTTTCCCTTGCTGTCAATTCTGAGATGTCAGTGAGATTATGCGGCAACGGTTCAGGGTTATGTGCAAAGTTCCCGTCAGGAGTAGTGTTGATCTCTGCAATTCTGGAGACACCAAGCGATTTCAGAAGACCCGGTAAAATAATTCCTCCGACGGAGTTGACACAATCGATTGCTACTTTGAAATCTGCGGAATTTATAGCATCCCTGTCGACCATTTCAAGTGCAAGTACCCGGTCGATATGAAACTGATTCCACGAATCATCATGTACATACGAACCGAGATTATCAAGAGGTGCGAAAAAGAAATCCTCTGATTCCGCGATATCAAGAACTTCCGATCCATCGCCGGATGATAAAAATTCACCCTTCTCATTCAATAATTTTAATGCATTCCACTCCGCCGGATTGTGGCTTGCTGTAATAATGATCCCTCCGTGCGATCCTGTCCCGGTAACTGCAAGCTCAACTGTCGGAGTTGTTGAAAGACCTATATCCGTTACGTCAATACCAAGATTTCGCAAAGTATTCACCACAAGATTATTTACCAGACTGCCTGACCGTCTGGCATCACGTCCTATGACAACTAAAAGCTTCTTGTTGGCGTGTCTTCGGCCCAGCCATGTCCCGTATGCTGCAGCAAATTTTACAATATCAACCGGAGTAAGATTTTCACCCGGCTTTCCACCTATTGTTCCCCTTATACCAGAGATCGATTTAATTAACGGCATTTTGAATAAATTTTGAGTCACAAAGTTGCAAAAAAAAGATGAAATCATAATGTTATCAAATAATTGTACCTTTGCACCCTGAAGAAAATCAAAAAATGGTATACAGGAAATCTGTACGGCATTCCGAAACAAAAAATGAAAAGCCGGCCCCCAAAACAAGGAAGAATGTTATTGAAAAGCTCCGGCTCAACAGATTTATTGCTCACAGCGGTGTCTGTTCGAGAAGGGAAGCTGATGAACTGATCCTTAAAGGCCTTATAACGGTTAACGGAAAAACTGTAACAGATCTGGGAACCAAAGTTTCGTTCAGCGATGATGTCAGGTATAAAAACAAGAAGCTGAGTTCTGAAAAAAAGGTTTATATCCTCCTGAACAAACCACGTGGATACGTCACTACCGTAGAGGATCCGCATGCAGATCAGACTGTGCTCGACCTTATCGGTGATGCGTGCTCTGAAAGGGTATATCCCGTCGGACGTCTTGACAAGGCAACAACAGGTGTCCTTCTGCTGACAAATGACGGTGAACTGACAGGGAAGCTTACCCATCCGAAATATCAAAGGAAAAAGATATACCATGTCTTCCTCGATAAAACGGTTACTAAAGCCGATCTTTTTACACTCACAGAAGGAGTCGAAATTGAAGGTGAAATGGTAGTTGCGGATGCAGTTTCCTATGCTGATGCTGAAGATAAAACGCAGATAGGCATTGAAATACATTCAGGGCAAAACAGGATAATCAGGAGGATCTTTGAGAAATTGGGATATAAGGTCAAGAAGCTTGACAGGGTCTATTTTGCAGGCCTTACCAAAAAGAACCTGCCACGCGGTAAGTGGAGGTTTCTGACCGAAAAGGAGATCAACATGCTTAAAAGAGGTATATTTTAACCGGTAAAATGAATCACAGATCTGGCTTTGTAAATATCCTTGGAAATCCCAATGTGGGGAAATCCACTATTATGAATGCCCTTGTCGGAGAGAAGTTGTCAATAATCACTTCCAAAGCCCAGACAACACGTCACAGGATATTGGGGATCGTTAATGGTGATGATTTTCAGATTGTCTATTCTGATACCCCTGGCATACTTAAACCAAAATACAAGCTTCAGGAATCAATGATGAATTTTGTAAATGCTGCTCTTTCTGACGCCGATATAATACTTTATGTAACTGATGTTTCTGAAAATACTGAAAACGAAAACTGGTATCTTGATAAAATAAAGGAAACAGGAATTCAGGTAATTGTTGCTATAAACAAAATTGACCTGAGCAACCAGGAAGATCTTGAATTAATTACAGGATTATGGGAAAAGAGGTTTCCAGGTTCGCCCGTTGTCCCTTTGTCTGCCCTGAAGCGGTTCAACCTCGATACTCTTCTGAATGCAATTTTAAGCAGGCTGCCAGCCGGAGAGCCCTATTTCCCGAAGGACCAGCTCACAGATAAGTATGAAAGGTTTTTTGCATCGGAGATAATAAGGGAAAAAATACTTAAAAATTATCAGAAGGAGATCCCATATTCTGCCGAAGTGGAAATAGACAGCTTTAAAGAAGAGAATGATCTTATAAGGATAAGAGCCCTGATACATGTTACCCGCGAAAGCCAGAAGGGAATAATAATAGGACATAAGGGTGAAAAGCTGAAAAAGACCGGTACAGAAGCCCGCCACGATCTGGAGGCGTTTTTCGGACACAAGGTTTTCCTTGAGATGTTCGTAAAGGTGACGAAGGATTGGCGGGATAAACCACAGGAACTCAGAAGGTTCGGATACAGGTCGTAACATAAATGATAATTAAGGCATCAGATAAGAGAGGTTTATGAGCAGGATAGTTGCAATAGTAGGAAGACCGAATGTTGGCAAGTCAACGCTTTTCAACAGGCTCACCGAATCGAGGGAGGCGATCGTGGATGAGGTAAGCGGAGTCACACGTGACAGAAATTATGGCACTTCATTATGGAACGGAATAAGTTTTTCGGTCATTGACACAGGAGGCTATGTAAAAAATTCAGATGACATTTTCGAGGAGGAAATAAATAAACAGGTTCACTTTGCAATTGATGAAGCTGATTTAATCCTTTTTATGGTCGATGTTACCTGCGGTATCCATGATCTTGACACTTCTGTTGCAGATCTTTTACGGAGGACGGGGAAGAAAGTGATCCTTGTCGTTAACAAGGTCGACAATAATGAACGATTACTTGATGCGGCAGAATTCTTTAAACTTGGACTTGGTGATTATTTTCCGGTAAGCTCGGTTAACGGAAGCGGAACCGGTGATCTTCTCGATCAGGTTGTGAAAAATCTTCCAGAACAGCCGGTTGAAATAATCCCTGAAATACCAAGGGTTGCAATTGTGGGAAGACCAAATGTCGGGAAATCCTCGCTAGTAAACTCCCTTCTGGGTGAGGAACGGAACATAGTAACTCCCCTGGCCGGTACAACACGTGATTCAATCTATACCAGGTACAAAAAATTCAATCACGATTTTCTCCTTGTCGATACTGCCGGGTTGAGAAAAAAAGGAAAAGTAAGCGAAGATATCGAGTTCTACTCGGTAATGAGGGCTATCAGAACCATTGAGAGCTCTGATATTTGTCTTCTGCTTATTGATGCCACCAGGGGGATAGAAGCACAGGATCTGAATATTATATCGCTTATCCTGAAGAATAATAAGGGAATGGTAATCCTGGTAAACAAATGGGACCTGGTCACAAAAGAAAATAATACTGCTTTGCAAACTGAAAAGGAGATACGAAGCAAGACGGCTCCTTTTACAGATTATCCGATATTATTCATTTCAGCAACAAATAAACAACGGATCCACAGGATCCTTGAAATTGTCGATAAAGTGAACGAAAACAGGAACAGGAAGATATCAACCTCGGAACTAAATAACGCCCTCCTGGAAATTGTTCGCGTCAATCCACCTCCCGCAATAAATGGCAAATATGTAAAGATAAAATATGTAACACAGCTCCCTGTTTATACTCCATCTTTTGCTTTTTTCTGCAATTATCCCCAATACGTTAAAGAACCTTATAAGAGATATGTGGAAAACAGGATGAGAGAAAAATTTGAATTTACAGGGGCGCCGATCAGGATATTTTTCAGAAAAAAATAGTTTACTTTGGTGTGGTTTTTGTACGAAAAGAAGAATTAACTGGTTTCCATGAAATCAAAGGTCATCCTGGTTTTCGCAGTTTTTTTACTGATTGCCATGTATTCCTGTGAGGATATACAGACAATACCGGCCAGGCCGCGCATTGATTATACAAGCTTTACTGTTTTTGATACTACGGATCTTCTCGGTAACATTGTAAAAGGGGGAAGGCTTAAATTCTTTTTTGAAGATGGGGATGGTGATCTTGGATTAGCTTCACCGGTTGAAGATCAAACCAATGATTCCATAAATCTTTTCCTTAAACTCTACAGGATGAATGATGGTGTTTTGGAACCTGCTCCTGATAATGATCCTCTTAATCCAACGGGCTTCAGGATTCCCTATATGATCAGGACCGGATTGAACAAAGTTCTCAGAGGCGACATTACAGTAGACTTTATGTATCTTTTTACTACAAAGGAGGACTCTATTAAATATGTTTTTTACATAAAAGACAGGGCAGAAAATATAAGCAACATCGATTCGACATCGACACTGCCTCTTTTCTATAATGGAGTATACACCGAATAATCCTGCTCAGACTTTAACTCCCATAAATAGTATATCATCAACCTGCTCATAATTGCCTTTCCAGTCCCTGTAGAACTTTTCAAGGGCTTCTGCCTGTTCGCTGACAGGCAATTCGCATATGTCTTCTACAAGTTTTTTTAACCGTGCGATTTTCATTTTCTTTCCTTCAGTTCCGCCAAACTGGTCAGGTAATCCATCGGAAAACATATATATCGCATCACCTTCACTTAGATAATATTCCTGGTCGTCAAAATATTTTTCCATCACAGTTTGTCCGCCTACCGAAGCCCTGTTGCCCTTGATATAATATGTCTCACCTCCCATTACAAGCAACACAGGCCTCATTGCCGAAGCAAACCTGACATGCCTGTTCCTGAGTGTAAATTCACATACAACTATATCCATTCCATCATTCGAGACTCCCTCTTCGAGATTCTGGTTGAGTATTGTAAAGATCTGTTTATCAAGTATTGTCAGGATTTCTGATGGTTTGGATATTCTCTGCCTGGTCACTATATCCTGAAGCAGCGTTGAGCCTATCATTGACATAAATGCTCCAGGCACTCCATGACCTGTTGAATCGGCACACACAAGAATGAATGTATCATCGTCAAGTTTATCGAACCAGTAAAAGTCACCGCTGACAATATCCCTCGGGTACAACATTACAAAAGCATCCCTGAAATGTTCCTTCAGACGTTTGATATCAGGAAGAATGCTCGATTGTATTCTTCTGGCGTAATTAATACTGTCAGTTATTTCAAGGTTTTGACGCTCAAGCTCGGTTTTTTGCTTCATCACTACTTTTGTCCTTGCTTCAAGCTCTTTTTCAAGGTATTCCTGTATTCTTTTCTGAGCTTTTTCCCGCTCGCGAATTATCAGTATTACTGTTGCTGTTGCAATAGCGAGGCATGATAGCAAAAACCACCATGTTCTCCAGACAGGCTTTTTGATGTTAATCTCAAAAGTCAGCGGGTTCTCCTGTGTCAGGCCATCCTCATTCATCGAGATCAGGTTAAATTTGTACTTACCATCCCGAAGATTGTAACTTACCTCCCGAATATTTGATAACTCTGTCCAGCTGTCCTCATAGTTTTCAAGGAACGTACTGTAATATACTTTGTCCGGATCGCTGAAATTTATGCCGGCGAAACTGACCCTGACATTATAACGTTTTTTGTATGGCAGGGAGAACGAAGGCTGATACTGATATTCAACATTATTAATTGTTATCGAATTAATATTATTAACAGGTGGGTTCTGGCTTTTCTGATCTTTTAATCTGTCATAAATTATCAGACCTTCAGTGGTACCAATAAATATCTTTCCATCTTGTGATTCATATATTCCGTTCGGATTGCATGAACCGTTCCGTGCAAAATCGGTTCCGAAAACCTTTGCAACTCCTGTATTCTGATTGTATCTCGAAATACCTCTTTCATGGCCTATCCAGATGTTATCCTCTTTGTCGGCAAAAATACTGTATGTATAGTTTGAAAGCAGACCGTTTGCTGTGCTGAGCGATTTGACCGAATCGCGGTAACACTCAAAAACACCGTTGCCAAGTGTGGCAGCCCAAATGGTGCCGTTTTTATCCCTGGTCAGAGCAATCACCTTATTAAGAAGAATGCCGGTCATTGACGTTTCGGAGACGATTATTCCTGAGTCAGGATCAATCCTGTTAAGTTTGTCGCTTTCAGTGGCAATATAACCGCTGCCATCGTCCGCCAGCAGGATCTGATTGATGCTGTTATGAGCCAGACCGTTGTTTGTATTGTAGTTTTTCGTTAAAGATCCGGTCTTCCTTGAAATTATACTGACACCGTTGAGTGTGGCAAGCCATATGTTATCGCCGCTGATACTGATACCTGAAATATAATCAGCTCCTGTGTCGCCCGATCTGTAAAACGGAGCTATTTCTCCATTCAGTGTTTTTAAAAAAAGGCCGGAACCTTTTGTTCCGATCCAGATATTGTTTTCATTATCAATATAATAGGAACTTATTTCTTTTCGTTCAGCCGTAGCTTTCATGGCTGTAAACGCCAATGGCTTCTTTGTCACAAGATCATAAATATAGAATCCGGCGGGGGTTCCAAGAAGATATTCATTTCCGAGTTTCCCGGTAAAAATGATGTTATTTGGCTGATTCCCGGTACCTGGCGCAAGAAACTCAAAAGCGTCGGAAGTCAGAATTGAGAGGCCATTACCATTAAATCCGAGCCAGATATTTTTTTCTGAATCTTCGAAAATGGTCATGACATTCTCCCCGGCAAGGCCTGAGGTCTTATCAAGATTCTGGACAACCGCCAGGGAATCGCTTTGGCCCATGAACTTCAGTTTAACTGCACCTGAACCTTTTGTTGAAATCCAGATATTGTTCTGTGAATCCTTGCTGATTGATTTTACTGAAAGTGATTCAAGTTCGGGAAAACCATGGAAACGGGAGAGTGTCCTGTTCTCTCCTGCCAGTTTCAGGTGAAAGAGACCGTTTCCGTCAGTACCTATAATAAAGTCAGTACCATTACTGATTTTTTGTATCGACATGATACTGGAATAATCAAAACCCTCGACAGTCCCTGTTATAGACAGAGAATCACCAGCCATTTTGCAGATCAGAAGGTTTTCCTGAGTCCCTAAAAGGATTTCTCCGGAGTCAGTAAAAGAACCTGTGAATATGTTCGGATCAGGACTTAAAGGAATTATATCAGCTTCCGCCGGCTTCGAAGGATCTATTCTATAAATCGGCTTTCTTTGTGCTATTATATAAATGTGTCCGTCATTCCCTTCCAGTATTGAACTTATACCGGTTCCTGAAGAATTCGGCAGGGCTACCTGACTGAGTATCCTGCCTGACGCATAAAAAAGGGTACCGTCGTTGCATCCGAACCACAGGCTCCCCTTTTTATCTTTGATGGAAGCCGTGGGATAACGGCCGCTGGCTGAATCAGGAAACTGAACTTTATAAAATTTGAATCCGTCAAAACGCGAAAGTCCTTCAGTCGTCCCTACCCACAGATATCCGTTATTGTCCTGGTTAATAGTGTAAATTACCTCGCTCGGAAGATTATTCTCAGTGCCGTAATTTCTGAACCTGAAAGCCTGGCCCGATGTTACTTCTGCAAACAAAAATAAGCACGCTAAGGTGCTTAAACTGATTTTATTAAGGATTAAGCGCTTCATTTATGCTTCCCCTATTTTTTTATTTTCTTTATTATCACAACCGGCTGATAAACCGGGACTCCTCCTATTGGCGAGCTGAAGAACTGAAGTGCATCACCACGCTGGTTTTCGAGTGAAACGACCACATTGTTGTTCCTGACCAGATATTCCTTTTTCTTATGAAACTGAAAATCGAGCGATTTCCCGATTTCAGCCTGTTCAACGGGAATTATTGAGATTTTTTCATCGTCTTCGTTGGATATCGGAACCGGTATACCCTGCTTATAGGTCGATACAACCAGTATATTCCCGTCATCATCCCAGTCAAAATTCCTCTGCTTAATTGAGACAATACCGGTATCGACATACGGATATATATGAGAAACACTTTTTGTATCGTTCCACATTCTGAAAGTATATTCATAAGTGAAAGCATTTGCTCCTTCGATCGGAAGCTCGCTTTTCGCCTCACGGCTCAGGAAATATCTGTACAAGTTCCCGTCGTCGCCCGATATCCCTTCGCATACAATCTTGAAAATGTAGCTTTTCCATTTCTCATTATAATCACCTTCAGATGGATTAAATGGCCCGAATGCATAGTAGCTGTTGTCATATTTGGGCTCAATCCCGAATACCTTGGATGCCAGAAGGTTTCCTTGTTTATAATTGTCACCCGGTTTCAATCCTCTCGAAGTAATATTTTTATCCGGATCCACACCTTTACCCCCGTACACCGAAAACATAGTTTTTGAATCAAACAGCCCCTGAATTTCATCATTCTCTCCTCCGCAATCAGGATCAAAAACCTTAATGTAGAACTGCCTGTTATAATCTTTTGGTATTGTGAAAAAGAATACTGAATTGAAATCATCATCACCCCAGGAAGTTTCACCGCTTTTCCCGAAAGTGACAAGAAATGGAATATTTTCATCCTTCCCAGGAACTGCCTGCCCCAGGATTTTACCCCCGGTTGATGCTGTCGTAAAAAGTAATAAAATAAGGATCTTATATATTGCAGTCTTCACTCTCATCTAACGTTAAAATAATATTTTTCGTTTTCAGGGACGCCGTATTATTGAAATATTTTTTGAAATGCATGCTTCCCTTGTCATTCCTCCTACTTCAGGCTTGGTGGACACTATTAACTGGATAACATAATTCCCCGGATGCCGGAACATTTTTTCGACGTTTTTCCCGATCGCAATGGTCTCATCACCAAAATTCCAGTAATACCGTGCTATATCCCAGCCAGGAAGGTTCGTACTGTCGGCACTTAACTGAAGCATTACCCCGGCATCAGCGACATTTGGGCAGGAAATATAAGGTTGTTCAATATCCTCTACCACAAGAGTTTGCGATTTCTCATTTAATGAAACTTCTTTAGTAACGAGATTCGTCACGTCAAGCTGGACAAGATATGTTCCCGGGCCGGAATAACAATGTTCCACAATTCTTCCAAGAGCTTTGTTACCATCACCGAACCTCCATTCAAATCTGAACGGAATTGTATCATATTTTACAGAATTTTCTTCAACAAATTCATAGCAGTAATTATTTATCTCAAGAGTATCGCAGGAAGCTTTCCTGATTACAGTTGTAGTAAACTCATAGATGTCATCATTCCGGCGTCTGTTCGATGAAAAATAGCCTTTCTGAAGATCGGGCTGGGCGATAAAAGCAAAATCGTCAGATGAAGAATTTACAGGCTCCATAAGCCTTACCGGAGTCTCCCAGGAACCATCCCTGAAATCAGAGGAATAAACATCCAGACCACCTGCTCCGCCAGGCCGGTTCGAAGCAAAATATAACCTGCCTGACGAATGGATGCAGGGATAATTATC
>Ga0208980_10002731_pt1 | contig 10672 bp, 11 predicted proteins | sample WetSurMetagenome_3_FD_187993 | JGI IMG/M metagenome (GOLD analysis project Ga0208980, IMG submission 187993) | Wetland microbial communities from Twitchell Island in the Sacramento Delta, sample from surface sediment Aug2011 Site A1 Bulk (version 2) | ecosystem: Environmental > Aquatic > Marine...
CCTGTGCAGCCACTCTTATGTTTGCACCATCAAAATCAGCATCCCTCCATGGAACGGCATGGACATTAATCTTTGTATTGGAGTTAACGTCATGAACTTTCTCTGCAACTTCCTTCACCATTGAAGCAATCAGGTCACAGCGATAATTATTCCAGTCATTAAAATAACGATTCAAAATATAAGCTGCCTTTTGTGAAACCATTTTACAAGTATCAGGCAGAATAATGTCTTTATTCTTGCAGAAACTTAAAACGCAGCTATCACAAAAACATGCTATGTCAATGCTCTCTGGTCTCCTGTCGGGATAGATCATTTCCCAGAATACAAACTGCCGGATGAAGTCAATACTCAGACCATCCGGTTTCAGACTTTTGACCAGCTCTGCAGCTTCTTCAATTTTCAACGTTCTATAGGCTGTTCGTGAGGGACAGACAAATTCCACCCAGCCGTCTTTTGCTATTCTGCCCTTATCCGTTATTGCATAAAGTGAGCTGTCCTGTTTTAAAAGTTCAGGATCATAGAACACCGGGAAAATGATGTAAACCTTTATGTTGTTTTCTTTCAATACTTGCCTGAAGGCAGTGTTGGCTGCCAGTTCTTTACTGATAAAGGCTGTATTGATGCCCATTTCTTTCCACTTTTCAACCAGCAAATTAAAGTCTTTGTCATACTCATAAATTTTGATACCTATAATTTTTTCAGGATCATGGCCGCAGCTGAAGCATATGAGTATAAGCTGCAGAAACAGAAAAACTATAGCCAGCCGTTTCATAAGAATACTATTATCTATTAAATGTAATAAAAATATTTTTTAATACTTCTGCCTGTGAGCTTTATTCTTAGTCGGAGTTAATGCCACTTAACAGAATAATTGACTTGTAATAAGGTAATTGAAGATAAACAGATGCAGGCAGTTTGGCAGTATAATAATTACGTGTGACTAATAAATATTGAAAATCAAAAAATAGATATCCAGTTACTTGAATAAGTATTCTAATCATGCCGCAATATAAAGCTCTTTTTATAGGGCCAACTTCGATGTGTTCAATTTACCTGTTGGAATCTGGTGGTACATTAAAAGTACTTCCCCTGAAGAAACTTGGTGGTTTAATATCTGGAGTGATGATTCTAAATTTAATATGTTTAGTGGCGGAACTTTTTATGCGTATAAAGCGACAGGTTTTTCTGTTCGCTGCCTCAAGGATTAGTTCTTCGTTTATACAAAAATCCACTTTTAAGGTCTCAAACTCAATATCCGTCCACCCTTTTAAAATAGAAAGCAATTTTGTTGCATGCTACCGTCAAATCAAAGCATTCTTTCAATTGGCAAACTTCAATCTAGATATGTGAAAATCGCACATATATTTCGATTATCTCCTCTTGAGTGGCATCTAACCCTGGTGAAAGGATAACGTTTATGACTATCAGAAAAAACGCTATCAAAAAATGAGCTTCCTCAGTTGATAAGATTTATTGACTTCCGTTTCCTGGGTATGTAAATTGCATAGGCAAATAGAATTTTGATGTTTAACTAAAATTATGGAGGATTGTAGCATGGTTACTTACATGTTGTTGATGAAATTAACCGAACAGGGCATTAAAAATATTAAGGATGCACCAGATCGGTATAATGCAGCTTTCAAGGCTTTAGAAAAGGCTGGAGGAAAAGTAATTGGATTCTGGATCGCAATCGGTGAATATGATTATGTAGCGATTGGTGAAAGTGTCAGTGATGAAGCTGCTCTTGCCTTTGCGGTAGGATTGAGTGCTCTGGGCAACCTAAGGGTTGAATCGGTGAAATTGTTTAATACACAACAATTTGAGGGAGCATTAAAAATGCTTTCAAAATCATAATCAACTCCTTTCAACTTTTGGAAGCTGGGTAGTTTTAACCATATAATAAAATATAAAGCTCCAACTTAAACATGCAGTCGGGGTAATAAGAATCTATTTTTTACCTAAAGGCAGGTTACAGAGAGAAAAGCCATGTTTATTGATCTCGTTATAAAACAAATACAAGGTTTATAGCATCATAATAGTACTCTCTCCTTTTCTCTTCTTCATGTCCTCGCACTCCTTATTTCATTATGTATACCCTTTCTTTGTAATTGGTTGATAATGAATGATTGACAATTAGGAAGTTATAGAAGGATTATTCTTTTCAATATAATTCAAAAGTGAAATAAATTTGACTTTGGTTTTTTGCTGGCATAACTTTGGTTAAACAAAAAAAATAATCATGAAACCAGCATTATTAATTTTATTTGTTGGTATTTATTTTCAGTTTTCCTGCTCTGATTATAAACCAAATTTTAAGGCCCTGAATGATCTGGATAAAATGAAGTTAAAAGGAGATGTCAAATCCCTGACTGAAGCAGTATACAATGCAGAGGAAAAGCGTGGAGAAATTATAAAGGAGGGATTTGGATCAAAAGTTATTTACTTGTTCAATGAAAATGGATATATTATTGAATCAGAGTATTTTAAATCAGATAGTAGTCAAAGTGCAAGAACAACCTATAAGTACGATAAGAAAGGAAATATCATTGAAATAGTTAGAATGAATAATGCTAATGATCCTGTAAGTACATCAAACTATAAATATGATGATAAAGGAAATTTAATTGAATTGGCTTATTTAAATGATTCAGGTGATTTAAAATATAAGGAAACTTTCAAATTCGATGAGAAAGGGAATGAAATTGAAAGGGATGGTTACAGATCAGATGACAGCCCGGAGGAAATAAGCCTATACTTTGATGAAGAAGAGGGAAAATTTAAAAGAGATCATTTCAGACCAACTGGCAATCAAAAAAACAAATCAACTTATGAATATGATGAAAAAGGCAATCAGGTTAGTGAAAGATTTTACTTTTCAGAAAATATTTTATCCACAATAAGAATTAATAAATTTGATGAAGGAGGCAATAAAATTGAGACTGATGTTTTCAATTCACGTGATACATTAATCTTTAAACAGACCTTTAAATATGATGTAAAGGGGAACTTAATTGAGGAGAACAGAGGTAATTCAGATTCTGATATGGAACTGGCTCACAGTTATAAATACGATGAAGAAGGAAATCTTGTTGAGGAAATTATCAATTATGGCCTCAGGATTTCAAAAGTTACTTATAAATACGACAAATATGACAGCTTTGGAAATTGGCTTAATCAAATACGGGAAGAATCCTCAATGAATACAGGGAAAGTGTACTCAATAATTATAACAGAAAGAACAATTGAATTTTCAAAATAGTCTGAGTAACTCAAAACCCTGAATCAGGTCCTGAGGCTTTCTTTTCATGTGAGGCTAAATCCTCAAACTGACAAACCCGCATGAGTTGACCTTCAAGTACAGGAAGGTCATATTTTAAAAAGCAGAAAGGGAAAATTGATACCCTTCTCCTCAACAAGTAATTCTTATTTCTACAAGAGAGCAATAAGCAATTGATTCTTTTCTCGGTTAGGGGTAAGCCTAGCCGATATTTTACCAGAGGTCTCCTTGGAGTACCCTTGAAGTGACCGCAAACGTTCTAAAGTGATAGTATAGTACCACTCAGACAATATATTTTTTTTCGGCACCAACACAGATGACACCTGTCAGGGTTCTAAAATAAAATTGACTTTGGCTTTTTGCTGATGTAACTTTAACTAAACGATGCTTTTAAATATTCATGAAAGAATATTCGCAAATTCAGAAGATTATTTCTCTACTGATGATATTCGTCTTATTTACATACCTGACTGGTTGCACCAGTACAAAGATTATTGCAACATCTGATTTACCACCAAAATCCAACAAGTACGCTTATATAGTCCATTGTGAAACCCTAAAATTTCTACTCGAAAAGCCTATTATTTCAAATGATACCTTATCTGGCAGAATTAAGCTGACATATATGGATAAATCCTATGATAGTGGTAATAAGATCCATTTATTGATCTCATCAGATTCGGTGATTAAAATAGATAAGAAAGGGGATTACCTTAGTGTGCCTCTCGCTGAGGTCACCAAAGTGGAAGTAAATGAGGTACACGGATTAGTAGTACCTATCATTCTTCTTGGTCTTGGTGTTGGAGTAGCATTTTTATGGGCTATCATCTATGCTACTTCTAATATTATATCCCCTTCCCAATAGCTTCAAGATAAAACCTAAGAATAAATAAATCTTCTGTAGTGAAAGGAATTAGTTACTAAAAATAAATGGTCATCGAAACACCGGGTATCGGAGAAATTTCAGAATAGTTAAAGACATTATCTACAGGATAATTTATTAAGCCAATCTTAATATTTATGCTTTGCAATATTCTATTGACTTCACTTCGTTGACTCAGATGTATGGGTATCAATATTAAGCCAGTAATTCCAACACCGCTACCACCGATAAACAATCCATACCCCATTACAAGCATCACCATATCCCAAAATATAACATTATAATCTAATTCAGCAGTTTTATTTTCTACATAATTGATTAAGGATATACCTCCAAAAGCTAGTAGAGAACCCATACCCACCAATGCTATGTCTCCATATATCTGATTTTTTTTTATCATAAATGCCTCGTTAAGTTGCTCCTGTGAGAGTTGACTAAGATCGTTAACACCATATTTTTTATTATACCATTGACAATTACTTTCTACCGATAAAAGTATTGTTGCCACAACAAACAGGATTACTTTCTTCATAGTTTATTTCCTATTTAATGGATGGCATAAGAATGTTGTCAGTCGATAATTTAATGAAAGTTACGTCAAGAAAGAACAAATGTCAAATATTTGTTTCCAGACAAGTCTACAGGTTATGCTACATTTGCACCATGGACAAACAGCAAGATATTGATGTAATGTGATTAGCTTTTAAGGATAACTCTGGCCGGTTTCTTTGAATTAATAAAGTATTTTTTGTCATTCCCTTACTTTTACTGTTGATTAGTTTTATTGTTTCAGAGTATCACATCTGCCAGTGCTGTGTACAAATCGTGCGTAAACAGGTAATAGAAAAAAGGTCTGCATTAACGCAAACCCTCATTCTGTCATTTTCGGGGTGATCTCGCAAAGCGGGACGACCCTCACGCCCTGCGTGATGCGCTAGCCCTGAACCTTAAGATCGTCAAGAAATCTGGTGGCCCCTCTTTTTTTTATGAACTTTTCAAGTTTAATAGCTTCTTGTCTGGAGTTGAATTTTTTGAGAAGACTATTTCCCAGGGCATTCCACCAGCCATAAAAGGGTCTTGCCACGATTATGTTCTTCCATCCTGCGATCAAAGTCATCAGTTTATCCGGTATAAAATTTACCAATTTTGGAACTGAATAAAATATAAGTAGTGAACATCTTTATAAAGATAGAAAAAGGAGCAAAATAATCTGCTCCTTTTATTGTCGGGCTTATCCGACTTGAACGGACGACCCCTTGCACCCCATTAATGCAATTCAAATGATATAGGTTTTGGGAAGTGTAAAATAAAATTGTTTTAATTATGATTATGGTTTAATTTTGTTAAAGTATAGGTACAATGTTGTAGAAGATTGTAGAAAAGTTATTTATATTATTATTAGCATTATCCAGGGATTTAAGTTATTGATCAGAAATAATTTTGTAAAAATAAAAATATCAGGACAGATAGACCTGATAAAACATGTTTAACCTAAATTAATAAAGACATGACTAAAAAATGTTCTGAAATCGATCCTATGGAATTCCCGATGCATCCGAGATGTGCAAGTGCTTGTTTAAAAGCAGCATTAGAAAATGCAAAAACTGCCGATAAAGCAAATAGTGCAATGAAAACTTACACAATGAAAACTCTTAAAGCAAATAACGATCTTTTAGAAGCTCAAAGAGAACTTGCTGCCACACTTAAAACACTCCTTGAAGAACATAAAATTAATTGGTAACAGGACAATAGACTCATTTTAAAATTATTAGCATAAATACTATACTCTCAGTAAGAGGGATATATTTTTATTTGCTTGTTATAGTTTACCTGTAATAGAGTTAGCGTTGCCCTAATGATAGGGAAAAAAGTAGTTATAATAGCTATAAAAGAATCCGAGAACCTAGGAATCGGTTACCTGACTTCTTTACTCAATGAAGCCGGCTATAATACGAGAATCTATGTCTATAAAGATAATAATGAAGAACTTCTTGCTATCTTAAAAGAAGAAGATCCTGAAATTGTAGGTTTTTCTGTTATTTATCAGTATTATATTGACAAATTTATCAGCCTTGTCAACTTTCTCAGGGAAGAAGGAATAGATGCCCACTTTACAGCAGGTGGACATTACCCCAGTCTGAAATATAAGGAGCTATTAGGATTCACAGACGCCTTGGATTCCATTGTCAGATTTGAAGGAGAATATACTCTCCTTGAGCTCGCTGAATGTATTAGTTCAGGCGCGGATTGGAGGCAGATAAAAGGTATTGCGTATAAGAGTGATAATAAAATTGTCACAAATCCGTTACGACCATTTGAAAAAGAGCTCGATAAATTTCCTTTTCCTGTCCGTCCCCCGCTAAGAGAATACGCTTTCGGCAAAAAATATGCAACGATCATAGCAGGCCGGGGTTGTATTCACAGCTGCTCATTCTGCAATCTAAGGGAGTTTTACCACCAGTCAAAGGGTCCTTCCAAAAGAATAAGGAATCCTGAAATGGTCGTGAGAGAAATGGAATATCTGTATAGGGAGAAACGATGTTCTGTATTCCTCTTTGAGGATGACGATTTCCCTGTAAAAACCTCAAAGGGCTCTGAATGGATGGTAAGGTTCTGTGATGAGCTGTCACGAAAAGGTTTAAGCACCAAAATTCTGTGGAAGATAAACTGCCGCGCAGATGAGGTTGAAAAGGATCTCTTTTCCCTTATGAAAAGAAATGGATTGTACATGGTATTTATAGGAATTGATGATGGCACTGATGCCGGCTTAAAGAGTCTCAATAAACATACAACAATTAAAAAAACCCTGGAGGGAATCAATATTCTTAAGAAACTTGGAATAGGTTTCGACTATGGGTTTATGCTTTTCCAGCCAATCACGACTTTCAGTACGCTGAACGAAAACCTTGACTTTTTGGAGCAGATTTGCAATGACGGTTACACTCCCGCAATGTTCAATAAACTCAGACCTTATTATGAGACCCGGATTGAAAAAGAGCTTGTTGAGTCAGGGAGAATGAAGGGAAAGCCTGGATATTTCGATTATGATTTCCTTGAGGACCCAATGAACCATTACTATAATTACGTAACCGATTGTTTTATGAAATGGCTGAGGGATCCGGATGGGGTGGTAAATCTTTCACGATGGGCAAGGATTTACTACCTTGTTTTCAATCGCTATTTCAGTATGACTGATGAGGTAGTGAGCACAGAGAAAGATATAGTCGGCATTATTGCCGAAAGCAATGGATTTATCCTCGATTCAATGAAAGAATTATCAGTAGTATTTGAATCAGGACAGTACATTTCAGACAAAAAATTACTTAAAAGATATAAGACTAAGATACATTCACGACAAAGTGATTTCGTAAAACAGATTGACAAATCAGTCACCAGTTTGTACAGGATTTATAACCGTCAAATTTATGAACCACTGTTTAATCTGTTGTGATCTTTAAGCGAATTCCGTAAAAGATCTGCTATCTTTTTAAAATTAACTGATTTCACTACACCAAAATAGTGGCAAAAATAAACTTGACTTTCCTTTAGTCTAGGTGTAACTTTCTATATTAGAAAATGACTAAAGTCCTATAAACCGCTTGTTTTAGTACGTTATGTTTAAGTATTGCAGGTTCAGTTACCCCATACATCAACAATAAGGTTAACACTAAATCTTTAAGCAATGGAACTGCTAAAATCAATTAAGTCCATTCAGTATATAACTTTAGCTCTTGCTGTATTAATTATACTACTTGGAGATGGAGATTATTACTCATTAGAAACAGGTATTCCGTACATAGTCCTGTCCCTTGTTCTCATTGTTGGATTTTTCCTTTCCAGGTATAATGGGATAATTACGGGAATCTTGTTTTTCCTATGTTACTTAGGTTTGTTGGTTGCAGGATACTTAGGTATAAGAAAAGCTGGTGAAGTTGGATTTACATTTGTAATACCACTGTTGGTTTTAGGCGTGTTATATATTGTAAGTGAATATAAAACCAGAAAAGCGCCTCCTCCGACAAAAAGTCAACAATGGAAAATTGCACTAAGACTGCTGGTCGCAAACTATACGATTCTTTATCTGATTTTTATTATAAATGATTTTGGTAAAGCTAATCTTTTCATTTGGCCGGGTGTAATTCTGCCAGGCCTCCTTGCAATTTATTTAATTGGGCTTTTATTGTCTTGGAAATGGGATCTAATTGCCGGTATTTTATTTATAATATGGTATGCCTGTTTATTTATACCGGATATACATTTAATTCCCTATTCTATCGGACCAATTAAACTCATGGGGCTTCCAATACTAATTCAAGGTATTTTATATCTATACTACCATTTAAGGTTCAAGTCTAAGCAAATACAAACCTAATTTGGCACTTATAACATTGTTGAAAGAAAATCAACCTATTTGAATTGGAGTTTTTCTGTCGGTTGTCCAAAAGGCAATGAAATTCTGACAACAATTCTATTACCTGCCCTTGGAATCAACCGGGGGCTTTCTATTTAATCCAAACAAACATCCTCGGCAGGAGTCCCCCATATCTATGCAAGGATAGCAAAAATAAAAGGAGACCAATAAAATTTACCCCTCCCGTCATGTGAAAGCATACTTTTTTCCTGCGTATATAAAATATTAATGTCGGCATCCCTGGCAACCTGAACAACAAGCATTTTGGATGATCAGAGAAAGAGGATTTTCCAGACGATTTTTCAGGTTGTGCTACTTTTGCATCCATAATAAACAAACAGCAAGATTCGGCAAAAGAAACAGCATCACAGCCTACTAACATTCTCGACAATTATAATACTCCTGCTAACAACATACACTATACACTACATAATCTCTTCAGAGGCTTGAAGTCTATCAGGCGTAAATACATGCTGACTATAAATGAGATCATTTTTCTAAATGGAATGTACCTATACTGCAAACATATCTCTACCTGCATGAGTCAGGATGCATGTCTACGATTCATAGGTTATTACAATCTCAATAAGATAAAGTATTACTTAGGCTCGCTTCAAAATAAAGATATGATCCAGATAGCAGAAGTTATTAAAGGATATAATCGTTATAGGCTAACTCAACTGGGTTTTTCAGTGATAGAAGATATCAGTGGTAGTTTTGATAAGTGCCTTTATGATTGGTTTAATAAGTACGGTATTTGTTTGTAGAGAATCTCTTTAGAAGGTTTAACAGTGCAGGTAAGTCTCTTTCTTAATCTCCGGTTTAGAAAATACTAATTCAGATGCCGTTTTAAAGGATATGTTTGCAAATTGTTTGCAAACGGGTAAAAAAGAAGAGAGTCTGCATTAACGCAAACCCTCATCCTGTCTTTGTCGGGGTGATCCGACTTGAACGGACGACCCCTTGCACCCCATGCAAGTGCGCTAGCCAACTGCGCCACACCCCGAAATCTTCAACAAAAATAATCATCTATTCCGATTCTGCAAAAATGTAAATATTCATATGCATCCGAGATGCTGTTTCCATTAAGCTAAACAAATATTTAATATAGAGTAGTAGTGTATTCATCCGGGCCATCTGGCATTCAACTCTCCACCTTACCATGCATAAGCAGGTCAAGGGCTTCGTTGAATGAGCCTGCAGCAATAATATTTCCTGAGTTAACAAAGAATATCTCATCGGCATTTTCGATTGTATTCAAACGATGGGCAATGATAACCCTTGTGGTTGAAGCCGGAAGATTCTTAAGAATTGCTTCAAGCTGCTGTTCGGTAACGGTATCGATATTGGCTGTTGCTTCATCAAGTATTAGAAGCTCCGGCTTACGTAAAATAGCTCTCATAAAAGCAATAAGCTGTTTCTGCCCGAGGCTTATTCCATCACCTGTGGTCTGGATTGGTGTGTCAAGGCCTCTGTCAAACCGTTTAAGCAAACTTGTAAGCTGTGCTTCCTCAAGTGCCTTTTCAAGCTTATCAATGGTGAGACCGGCACATTCAGGATTTCCATATAAAATATTATCCCGTACGGTGCCTGAAAAGAGCAAAGGCTCCTGCAGGATAAACCCTATCTTCGAAGCCCTCTCGCAGGGCGTGTACGATCTGATATCCCTGCCATCGAGAAGTATTGTACCTTTAGTTGCATCGTACAGCCGGGCCATAAGCGAAGCTGTGGTTGTCTTTCCTCCTCCTGTCGGGCCGACAAATGCATAAGTCCTGCCTCTTTGCAGATCGAAGCTGACCTTGTGCAATACCTCCTTGCCATTTGGATACCTGAACGATATATCCCTGAAATGAATGTAGGATGTACTCATATCCCTGCCTTTATCATCAACAATTGTAAGATTGTTTTCAAACGAAAGCAGATGTGAGATCCTGTCCCATGCTGCCAGTGCTATCTGAAAGTTAGCCCAAAGGGCAGCCATCTGCCTCAACGGATTATAGAAATTTGAGATATACGCAATGAAGCTTATCAGCAACCCTATTGAAAAATAACCTTTGATAATAAGCCATATACCCAGAGAGAGCACTATCAGCTGGCCAAT
>Ga0208980_10002732_pt1 | contig 10672 bp, 10 predicted proteins | sample WetSurMetagenome_3_FD_187993 | JGI IMG/M metagenome (GOLD analysis project Ga0208980, IMG submission 187993) | Wetland microbial communities from Twitchell Island in the Sacramento Delta, sample from surface sediment Aug2011 Site A1 Bulk (version 2) | ecosystem: Environmental > Aquatic > Marine...
CATTTCAAACACATCACAAAAAACCAGATTGATAAATTCAGCATCTTTTTTCTTAGCTCGAACTGTTCCTTCTGCAATTACAATATTATTTTCTTCTATCATTCTTGTGACAATTATGGTTGGTCTGCCAACAAATGCCGGGTTTTCAATTTCCTTATCAAAGGCATCTTTACCTTTTAAATGAAATACACCAGGTAAAATCCATTCAACATCATCTGTAAGACATGAAAGTATTTTTCCATGATCTGAATTGTTGAACCCATCAATATACTTTTCAACGATTTTTTTATTCTTGCTCATTCTTCATCCTGGATTCTTAACATTATAAAACATATGTGTAACAAGAAGCAAATAGATTACTTCGGTAACATGAAGCGAAATTCCTACATCAACAAAAACTTTTGACATAATAAACTCAGTTTTATTATTTCATAAAAATGAATTTAATTATCTGACAGTTACCGGATCAAATTTGTGTCCGACTTCCTGATCATTCACGGATTTTATCTCTTTAACTTTTTCTTTTGACTTAGTAAAACGAGCAAGTAATGTATAAACAACCGGAACGATAACTAACGTTAAAAATGTTGAAAAAAGCATTCCGCCAACAACTACTAACCCGAGCGGACGTCTTGATTCCCCACCGGCACCAAGCCCAATTGCAATTGGAAGAATTCCAAAAATTGTTGCGAATGAAGTCATCAGTATCGGTCGTAAACGGATAGTAGCTGCCTGAACAACTGCTTCTGTGAAACTTAATCCATTTTCATGCTGCTGGTTCGCAAATTCAATAATAAGAATAGCATTCTTTGTTACGAGACCGATAAGCATTATCAATCCTATCTGGGAATATATATTCAAGCTTTCACCAAAAATATAGAGAGTGAGCAAAGCTCCGAACACCGCAAGCGGAACAGAAAGTAATATCGTAAGCGGATGAATAAAACTTTCAAATTGTGCCGAGAGTACGAGATAAATAAATATCAACGCAAGAATGAACATAAAATAAAGTGCTGAGCTTGATGATTTATATTCGAGAGATTCACCTGCATAATCACGTTTTATATCTGATGGTAATTTTTCCTGAGCAATTCTATCAAGATCATCAAGTGCTTTACCAAGAGCAACTCCGGGAACAAGGCTTGCAGAAATTATTGCTGATCGTACTCTGTTGTAATGATTAAGCTCTTTTGGTGCAACAGTTTTTTCTACGGTAACAACATTCGCAAGCTGAACCAAACCACCACGACTTCTAATGTACAGATTGCTAATTGCATCAGGAGTCGAACGATCTTTAGGTCTAACCTGAAGTATTACATCATATTGTTTTGTTCCCCGCTTGAAATCGGAAACAACTTTGCCGCCTAAAAAAGTTTCCAGTGTTGAACCAATATCGGCAACAGAAACACCAAGCCCTGAAGCTCTTTCACGATCAATATGAATATCGAGCTGGGGTTTATTTAGTTTTAAATCTGTATCAAGGTTGATAAGATATCCGAGTTGAGACGCTTGACCCATCATAATATTTACAGCATTATTCAGTTCTTCATAACTATCTCCCTGAAGAACATATTGAACGGGAGTCATAGTAAAATCTGCTGCAATACTCGGCGGATTAATTACGAATGCAAGAACACCGGGTATCGCAAGTAATTGAGGAAACAGTTCCTGGATGATTTGCTGTTGAGATTTTTCTCTGTCACCACGTGATTTCAGATTTAAGAAAATAAAACTGTTCGTTACACTGCCCGGTCCTTCAAAACCCAAACCGGTTGCAGTAAACAATCCTTCACGTTCTGGAAGGTTTAGTAAAATCTTTTCAATTTCTTTAACATAATTATCAGTGTATTCGATAGTAGCTCCTTCTGGTGCGATAACAATTCCAAATCCAAAACCACGGTCTTCAACCGGAACTAATTCGCTTGGAAGCATCTTGAATAAAAAGTATGCAAGAATTAAAACAACAACAGCTGCTGTTATTGTCTGAATACGATGGCGAATTGCACCTCTGACTAATCTGTCATAAACTCTATTTAGATTTTCAAAGAATGCATCGAATGAACGGGAAGCCCATCCCTTACTCGTTCCGTGTAATGGTCTTAGTATTTGGGAAGACATCATTGGAGTTAACGTGAGCGCAACAAATCCGGATATCAATACAGCAACTGCAACCGCGACTCCAAATTCATTAAAAAGTCTTCCGACATTTCCCGATAAAAAAGCAAGCGGAACAAACACAGCAACAAGAGAAACAGTTGTTGCAATGATAGCAAAACCAATTTCTTTACTTCCATCAATCGCTGCCTGCCATCTGGTTTTTCCCATTTCCATATGACGATAAATATTTTCCAGTACTATTATCGCATCGTCAATAACTAATCCGATAGCAAGAACGAATCCCAGCAGTGTTAGAATATTAATTGTGAAGCCGAAGAAGTAAACTGCAGCCAACGCTCCGATGATTGAAATCGGAATTGCGAGTGAAGGAATAATTGTAGCACGGAAACTTTTCAGGAATGCAAGAACGACAAGCATTACCAGGAGCAAAGCAATTAAAAGTGTTTCCTGCACTTGGTCGATTGACTCAATAATAAATTCAGAACTATCGTACGCAACTTCCAGTTTTACGCCTGCAGGCAGGAGTTTTCTCAATTCAGGTAGTGATTCTCTGACGACTTTAGCAACATCGACTGTACTTGCCCTGGATTGCTTGATAACACCAAGTCCCACAGCCGGCTCACCATTCCATCTGGCAATTGTTCTTTCGTCTTCTGCACCTATTGATACGTCTGCAACATCGCGGAGTCGGACTATATTATTTCCCTGCTGAGAGACAATAATAGCACCGAACTCTTCAGGAGTTGCAAGCTCGCCTCTCGTCCTAACCGTAAACTCTCGTGTCTGTCCTTCAACTCTTCCTCCGGGAATTTCAGCATTTTCATTTCTAATGGCAAACTCAATATCAGACGTGGTCAACTTATGTGCAGCCATTCTTAAAGGATCAATCCATACCCTCATTGCATAACGACGTTCACCTCCTAGGAAAACACCCCCAACTCCAGATAATCTTTGAATTTTTTCTTTTAATACCTGGTCTCCGAAATATGAGAGCTCAAGTGTTGAATGTGTTTGGCTGAATAATGCAAGCCAGACTATCGGCTGTGCATTTGCATCAACTTTTGAAATTACCGGATCTTCAATTTCTGCAGGAAGAGTGCCTCTGATTCTTGATACTCTGTCGCGAATATCATTTGCTGCTTCATTAACATCACGGTTAAGTTCAAATTCTATCGTGATGACTGAACCGCCTTCTTTGCTTGAAGACTTTACTGTTTTTACTCCTTCAAGCGTAGCAAACTGTTCTTCCAGTACATCTGTAATTTCAGTTTCAACAACACTTGCACTCGCACCACGATACAATGTAACCACTGAAACAACCGGTGGATCAATATCGGGGTATTCACGAACGGGTAATTGCGTAAATGAAATAACTCCAAAAAGAACAATCACCAGACTCATAACGGTTGCGAGTACCGGTCGTTCGATGGAAATTTTACTTAGTTTCATAAAAGCTCCTTATACAAAAAACAAATTATTTCTTGACAACATCTTTTACTGTTGCTGCTGCGTTTGTTGAGAATTAACAGGTATTACTTTAGCACCGGGGAAAAGTTTTTGATGACCAGCTGTTACTATGTTCATTCCTTCTTGTAATCCCCCGACAATTTCCACCATATTGGTTAGCTGTATTCCTAAAGTCACCGGTGCCGGTACAACAGTACTATCAGCATTCACAATATAAACCAATGATTGATTGCCGTTTGCAAATACCGCTTCTGTTGGAATCGTTAATGCTTCGGGTCTTTGACTGAGAATAACAGAAACATTTGCAGACATTCCGGGTCGGAATTTCTGTCCCGGGTTTTGAACTCTTGCAACAATCCTTGCAGTTCTGGTATCTGAATCAATGATCGGTTCGATGGCAATTATCTTGCCTTTAACTTCGTGTCCCGGGTAAACTGGTGAATAAACAATAACTTCAGAACCTCGTTTCAATTCAGCAAGAAATCTTTCCGGGGCAGAAAAATTAATACGAATTTCATTGAGATTGGCAAGCTCAGTAATTGCATCTCCCGTTCTTACAAAAGTTCCAACACTAACTCTCCTTGAACCAACCATTCCATTGAAAGGGGCAACTATTCTGGTTTTATCAAGACCTGCCTGTGCTAACTTTAAATTAGCTTCAGCTACTTTTAAAGAGGCAAGGGCATCATCGAGATCTTGTTGCGTCCCCGCATTTTGTTCAACCACTTTTTTAACGCGGTTATATGTTGCCTGGCTTTGAGCATACAGTGCTTCTGCACGGGCAAATTCTGCGGCAAGCTGTACATCATCTAGTTGAGCTATAAGTTGACCTTTAGCAATCTGGCTTCCTTCATTAAAAGGAATCTCAACTACGGTTGCATTTATTTCCGAGACAACTGTTACTTCTTCAATTGCTTCAATTGTACCAACCGCTTCAAACCTTTCGCTAACACCTTGTTTAACGACCGGTGCTACTTCAACCGGCATTGGCGGCATGGAGAACTGACCATTTGCAGAACTTTGATCCCCACAACCTGTTACGAGAAGGATCAGAAAAATTATTATTGAACCAACCAACAGGTATCGATTAAATAATCTGGATGGTTTTATTTTTTTACTTTCAATATTCTTCATACAAAACTCCTTTTAATTATTTGTGTTCTCAGGATATTTACCCGATGTAAGCTGCTTCAGTTTTGCTACTGCATTAACTGTACGAACTAATGCTTCAGAGTAACGACGCTGCGCCTTCGCAAAATCTTCTCCCAATCGAACAAGTTCAAACGCGGTTGTTCGTCCATTCTGAAATTCAATCCTTCCGATGCGAACCTGTTCCTGTGCTGCATCAACTCCATCTTCAGCCGCACGAAGACGACTGTTTCCATGCATCAGTTCACGATGTGCTTTCCTTATTGACTTTTCAATTTCGCGACTGAGTTCGATATATCTTTGATTGACATTATCAGATAAAGCTTCGAGACGGTCTTTCTCTCCGATATCACTTCTAAAACCTATCGGCAAGCTTAACTCAACTCCAATACTCCAACCGGGATAATCTCTTTTAATTACCTGGTTAAGCATATCACCATAACTTCCACTTGTTGTGGTTGCAAGGGTATCAGTTCCAAAAATTACAGACTGTGAATCTCCGCCAAGCCCGGCACTTGAAATTGAACCAAGAATATCAAGCGAAGGTAATATATTCCATTCCGCAGCGTCGACGAGTGTATTTGTTGCATTAATTTCATCCTGAATTGCTTTCAACTGAAGATTACTTTGCAATGCATAGTCAATCATTGCGTCAACCGGCTCAATCGGAAATTCTGCTGGAGGAACTTCAGTTGTTTTGAATCTCGGCGAATTTGGTTCGGGCCACGTTCCAATTAAAGTTGCAAGAGCATCGGACTGGTTATCAAGCTCCTCTTCCTGATCGATAAAAAGTATTTCCTGTTCGGCAAGAAAAGTTTTTGCATTTGCAACCTGGTCCGGTCCTACTAATCCGGCTTTTTCACGAACCTCGGTTTCAGTTAAAAAATCTTTTGCACGATCACGTACAAGTTTCTGAACTCCATAATTTCTCTCTGCTGTGTAAAGATTCCAGTAAGCAATTTCAACTTCACTTGTAAGGTTTATTACTTCCTGATCATACAAAGCTTTTGCAGCATCATATTCAAACTCAGCGAAGGTGAGTTCTTTCCTTCCATTTGAGGTAAATCCTTCTAACAACGGCTGCCTGAAACTTAGACTTCCGAACCCATTGTACTCAGGATTAAGAAATGCAAACTGTGAATTCGTATTTAAGCTGTAAGTATTCAGCCCAAGTTCAAGCTGTGTCCCGATTGGAAGATTCAATGTCAATCCTGTTTGAGCTGTTGTTTCTGTGGTTTGTAATACATCCGCACCGGCAAAGAAAGAAGAAGTCGGAATATCGAGATCATTATAGTAAAGATTGAAATAGAACCCCGGATCGAAATAACCTCTTTCCCTGGTCAGATTTCCTTCGGCAGCCATATAGAGTGTTTTTACTTTTCCTAATGAAGTGGAATTCTTCATTGCAAGATCTTTTACTTCTGCTAGAAAGATCTGACTGCCTTCTAAATTTTCTATGATAACCTGAAGTGCACTATCCGGTGATGTAGTTTGTCCTCTTATAAATCCTGAAAGAATAAAAATAACTGCAACAAACAGTTGAACCGAAAATTTATAATTATTAGTACGCAACATGATATTTTGCTCCTGATATAAACTGTAGTGTTTCGAAAATTTTGTCTGATAACAAAACCAAAATGGAAAGTCGTTCAAATCAAAAATTACAATTTGATTTTAAAGATGAATAATAATTCCAGTGGTTTATTTTGTTCCCGAAGTTAAGGGGAAAGAAATGAATACTTATGAAAAACTTTTTCCAAAAAATAAATTACTGAAACTTTACCAGATGTGTTTTATATTACAATTGATAGTATAAAATTGTGAACATTCAGTCATATCCGGACTTTTTTCCAGTTACTTTTGGTGAACAACCAGAGTGAACAATCCATCAAAAACTTATTATAAATATAACACGAACCTAATTTCTCATCAAAGAAATTTGTATCCATCTTCCCGCCTTTTGTATACGTCCAATGGAAATTGTCTGGTTAAATTTGGAGAGTAAGATTGAACAAATAATAAAGAAAAGGAGATATTAGTTATGATCTTAGAAGAAAAATATACACTTTCTAACGGAGTTAAAACCCCAAAACTGGTTCTTGGAACTTGGTTTATAAATAATAATGATATTGTAAAGACACCAGTATGACACACATTTATATTGTGCCTAATACAGAAAATGGAATAGTTGACTGGATGGATCCGGTAACTGATGAAGAGTACAGAAATTTATAATGAAAGGAATTTAAATAATGGCTGAATGGAATAAAGATGAACTGAAAAAGATAAGTGAAAATGACGATTTTCATATTTCACCATTCCGTGAAGACGGGAAAACATATGGTACACCGACCTGGATCTGGTCTGTTGTGGTTGGCGATGAACTATTTGTGCGTGCTTACTACGGGAAAAAGTCAAGCTGGTATAATGCAGCAATAATGCAAAAGGGCGGAAGAATCACTGCTGCTGGTATGACTAAAGAAGTTACGTTCGAACCTGAAGAAGGCTCAATCAATGGTCGAATTGATGGGGCCTACAAAGCAAAGTATAAAGGCAGCCCATATCTTAATCATATGATAAGTGATCGGGCACGTGCTGCAACAGTGAAGGTTATTCCAAATACAATTTAATTTAATTATTTGAAAGTACTGATAATGCCACATGTAATTGTAAAATTAATAACAGGAAAATCGGAACTGCAGAAAACAGAGCTCGCAGAAAGAATTACTAATGATGTAATGAGTGTTTTGAATTTCGGAGAAGAATCTGTTTCAGTATCAATTGAAGAAATTAAACCGGATATTGGGAAGAAAAGGTTTATAAACCGGATATAATTAATGGACCCGGAAAATTGTATAAAAAGCCAGGCTATAAATATTAGACCAGTAAAATGTATAAGTATTACCGCTTTTTGTATATGTTCGGCGGGTGTTTTCCTGATTATTTTTCAATCGTAAATAACAGGAATATCAATTAACTATCAGAGGGAAGGTTAATGGAAAAACGAAATAACATTTCAAGAAGAAAATTCATTGAGCAAACTGCAATTGCGGGTACTGGGATAATGCTAGCAGGAACTATTAACCTGGGTGCTCAAAAAAATGAAGGGAAAATTATGTTGCAGAATATAAAATCAAAAGGTTACGCAGCAACGGATACTTCGGGTTTATTAAGTCCCTGGGAATTTGAAAGAAGACCTGTTGGTGACAACGATATTTTAATTGATATAAAGTTTGCCAGCATATGTCATTCAGATATTCACCAGATGATGGGTCACTGGGGACCACAGCAATATCCTCAGGTGCCTGGTCACGAGATTGTTGGCATCGTTTCAGCCGTTGGTAAAAATGTAACCAAATTCAAAGTGGGTGACAGAGCCGGTGTTGGATGTATGGTGGATAGCTGTATGGAATGTGAAAATTGTAAACACGGTGAAGAACATTATTGTGAAAATGGAAAAACACTTTTTACTTATGGTTATCCTGATAAAACATCACCCACGGGAATTACTCAGGGTGGATATTCAACGAACATTGTAGTAACAGAACATTTTGCAGTTCATATTCCTGATCATATAAGTTTTCAGCAGGCAGCACCATTGCTTTGTGCTGGCATTACAACTTATTCTCCTTTAATGAGAGCTAATTTTAAAATAGGTGATAAAGTTGGTGTTGCAGGAATCGGTGGATTAGGTCATATGGCTATTAAGTTAGCACTGTCTAAAGGCGCAGAAGTTTATGCTTTTACAACTTCACCAGATAAAGTTGAAGACAGTAAATCATTCGGTGCAAAAGAAGTAATTGTTGTCGATGAACTTGACAAACTTCAACCCTGGAAAGGAAAAATGGATTATATGATTTCTACGATTCCTTATGCTTATGAAATATCTCGCTACATAGATTGTGTTAAGCCCTACGGACACTTTACTCAAGTAGGAGTGCCTATAGGAGGTCAACTTACCATAAATAACTTTAATATGATTTTCAACCGAGTAAACTTTAATGGCTCTTTAATCGGAGGTATACCCGAAACACAGGAAGTTGTTCACTATTGTGCAGATAATAATATTCATCCACAGATACAGATCATTAAGGCAGATCAAATCAACGATGCCTGGAAGAAAGTAGTCAACAAAGAAGCACGTTATAGGTATGTAATTGATGCTGCATCATTTTAATGAAGTAAAGGAAATAATATTCAAAGAGAACGACGGAAAAGTAGTGGGCTGAAAGCAAAAAGTGACTTATGACCTATATAATCGCTGCAATAAACAATAATATTGAAGGGGATTATTTTTAACATTAAATTATTATAGAATTATGAAAAAGAACACATTACACTTTAAGAATATCGGGGATTTGTATGAATTTGAAGGTGTTCCGGCACCTGAAAAACCTTTGATGGGGTTAATAAAGTATAATAGCTTTAGCCCGAATCTGATAAACACAGAAGTAACTCATGACTTTTATCTTATCTGCTTTAAAAAACTTGAGAGCGGTGAGTTCTGGTATGGAAAAACAAAGTACGACTGCAATAAGGGTTTTATGTATTTTTTTAAGCCGGGACAAAAACTTGCAATCCACGATGTTGTAATGAAAGAGATGGGATTTACCATCTACATACACGAAGATTTCTTAATCGGACATCCGTTGTTTAATGAAATAAAAAAATACAGTTTCTTCGATTATGAAATAAACGAAGCGCTCCATCTCTCCCCGCGTGAAAAAGAAATTATGTGGTCGCTGTTTAATAAAATGGAAACTGAATATCACAATAATCCGGATGAGTTCAGCAAATCAATTATACTTTCACATCTCGATTCTATGCTGAAATATGCTCAGCGATACTACAAAAGACAATTCATTGACCGAAAACCATTAATTGGAAAAACAGTTACAAAGTTCAATGAATCTCTAAATTCATATTTTGATAAAGGAGAAGCTGAAGGGAAAGGATTGCCTTCTGTGAACTTGATGGCTTCCCAGCTTAATCTCTCTCCAAAATATTTAAGCGATTTACTGAAACAGGAAACAGGGAAAACTGCTTTGGAATTGATTCATCTTTATGTAATCTCAGAAGCCAAAAATATGTTAGTTGCCGGAGATCGAAGTGTTTCTGAAATTGCTTATCAACTCGGCTTCGAGAATCCGCCATACTTTTCAAGGTTGTTCAAAAAAGAAGTGGGAATGAGTCCAAAGGAATTTCAGAATCAGATTATGAATTAATTTGGTTGACTCACAATTGAACTGTTTTCCACTTCCCTCTCGTAAACAACCAAAGAGTAAATAATCCAACGGCAGTTTCAGCAATAAATATTGCCCAGAAAACTCCTGAATGACCCATGTCAAGTGTTTTTGCCATAAAGTATGAAAGTGGAATTTCAATAATCCAGAAGAAAACAAAATTTATTTTAGTTGGAGTAACTGTATCTCCGGCACCATTGAAAGCTTGCACTGCCACCATCCACCATCCATACACGAAATAAGAATAGGAAACTATCCGAAGCCACATTGCACCAACTGCAATTACTTCTGCATCATCTGTAAATATTCCAACTAAAGATTCACTTGCCACAAAATAAACTACAGCAACTCCAATTAAGAATACCATATTCCATAAACCGGTTATCCAGACTGATCTTTCAGCCCGATCTGGTTTTTTAGCACCTAAATTTTGTCCGACTAAAGTTGCAACGGCATTTGACATTCCCCACGCCGGCATCATTGTAAACATCATTATCCTCATTGCAATTGTAGTTCCTGCTACAACCTGACTACCGAACTCAGCAAGGATCCGCATAATAAAAATCCAGGAAGTCATTGCAATAATCATTTGTCCAATTCCGCCGAGTGAAGTTTTCACAATTGTTTTCATAGTTCGCAAGTGTACGTGGAGCTGCGAACGAAGGACTCGGATATGCTTAACTCCTTTGAACAGA
>Ga0208980_10002733_pt1 | contig 10669 bp, 10 predicted proteins | sample WetSurMetagenome_3_FD_187993 | JGI IMG/M metagenome (GOLD analysis project Ga0208980, IMG submission 187993) | Wetland microbial communities from Twitchell Island in the Sacramento Delta, sample from surface sediment Aug2011 Site A1 Bulk (version 2) | ecosystem: Environmental > Aquatic > Marine...
CTGATCGTCATCTGGGGCAGCACGCGCAAGGAATATGGGGCGATGAAGCTCACCCTGTACCTGCTCGCCGGCAGCGCGCTCATCCTGCCCGCGATCATTTTCCTGCACGTGAAGGCCGGCGGCACCACCTACGACATTACGGCCCTCATGCGGCCCGGGACCTTTTCGGCCGCCGACCAGAAACTGGCCTTTTTCCTGCTTTACATCGGCTTCGGCATCCTGGCCGCCGTCTGGCCCTTCCACACCTGGTCGCCCGTCGGCCACGTGGCCGCGCCCACCGCGGTCAGCATGGTGCACGCCGGCGTCCTCATGAAGATCGGCGCTTTCGGCGTACTGCGGGTCGGGATGTTCCTCTGCCCGGAGGGCTGGCAGTTCTGGGCGCCGCTGATGGCGACGGTGGCTGTCATCGGCATCGTCTACGGCGCGCTGGTCGCGCTGAGTCAAACCGATCTCAAATATGTGGTGGGCTACTCGAGCGTCTCGCACATGGGGATCGTCGGCCTGGGGCTGTCCACTCTCACGGTGGACGGGCTGAACGGCGCCGTGTTCCAGATGTTCGCCCACGGCATCATGACGGCCCTCTTCTTCTCGGCCATCGGCTACATCTACGAGCGCACCCACACCAAGATGATCCCGGAGCTGGGGGGGTTGAGCCGCATCATGCCGGTCGCCTCGGGCTACTTCATCCTGGCGGCCCTGACCGCCATCGGCGTGCCATGCCTGGCAAGCTTCTGGGGCGAGTTGATGGTGTTCATCGCGGCCTTCAGGGTCTATCCCGTCGGCGGCGTCTTCGCCGTGGGGGGGCTTGTGCTCAGCGCGCTTTTCATGCTGCGGGTCGTGCAGCGGGCGTTCTACGGGCCGACGAACGAAAAGTTCGCCCATCTTGCCGACGTTTCCTTCTGCCTGGGGATCCCGCGCATGATCCTGGCGGCGGTGATCGTGCTCTTCGGGTTTTTGCCTTCGATTCTGTTTGACGTGATCGAATCGGCGTCGGTTGCGTTCATCAGGGGGTTGCCATGACCGCCTGGGCGATTTTTGCACCGGAACTGAGCCTGTTCGGCGGGGCGCTGCTCTTCCTGGTGCTCGCCATGGGCAAACGCGCCCGCCCCAGGAGGGATTTTCTGGCGGCTCTGGCAGCGGCGGCACTGGCGATCGTCGTCGGCCTGGCCTCCCTCAAAGCCGAAGGGGTGCTCTTTGGCCAGTCCTACCAGATAGATCTGTTCTCGCAGGTTTTCAAGGTGCTGCTCTCAATGGGGTTGTTCCTGGTGGTCTGCATCTGCGGCGACGTAAAAGGGGTCGCCGAGCGCCACCACCCCGAGTTCTATCTGCTGCTCTTCACCTGCACCCTGGCGATGATGCTTCTGACCAGCACCGTGCACCTGCTGAGCATATACGTCGCGCTTGAACTCTCGAGTTATTCCCTCTACGTCCTGGTGGCCTTGCGGCGCACGCGGGAGCTGGCCGTGGCGGCCGCCCTCAAATTCTTCATCGTGGGCATCGTGTCCTCGGCGGTGATGCTCTGCGGGCTCGCCCTGCTTTACGGGAGCACGGGCGCCGTCTATCTCAACGAGCTCGCCCGGGCGCTTCCGGCCGCCGCCGACCAGCCGCTGGTCCAGGTCGGGCTGCTGCTCACCCTGTGCGGGTTCTTTTTCAAGCTGGCCGTTTTCCCGTTCCACATCTGGGCGCCGGACACCTACCAGTCCGCCGCCCACCAGGTCACCGCCTACATCGCCACCGCATCGAAGATCGGGGCGATCGCCATCCTGGTGCGCATGGCCTCCGTGAGCGGAAGCAGCCCCTATCTCGTGCATGTGCTGGTGGCGCTTTCGATTCTGTCCATGACCGTGGGCAACCTCGCTGCCGTTGCCCAGAAAGACCTGAAGCGGCTCTTCGCCTATTCCAGCATCGCCCAGGCCGGCTATGTCCTGATCGGCATCCTGAGCCTGACGCCCGAGGGCTACGCCGCGTCCATTTTCTATTCTCTGGCGCTGCTGGTGATGAGTTTTACCTGCTTCCTGGTTCTGGTCGTGGTGGCCTCCGACGGGGCCGACATCGACGTGGCGCAGCTGGCCGGACTGCACCGGCGCTCCCCCCTGCTGGCCATGGCGCTGATGATGTCGGTGTTTTCGCTGGCCGGCATCCCGCCCACCATCGGGTTCACGGGCAAATTCCTGATTTTCAACGCCGCCATCGAGCGCGGCCATTTGCCGCTGGTGCTGATCGCCATGGCCAACGTGGTCATCTCCCTCTACTACTACCTCATGGTGGTGCGGGCCGCCTACCTGCTGGAACCGGCCTCCGAACTGCCGAGGCTGCCGGTGTCGCCGGCCATGAAGCTCCTCACCGGGGTTCTGGTGGCGGCCATGGTGACCTGCGGCATCTACCCCACTCTGGTTCTCGAGCTCTTCAGCTCAGCCGCTGCGGTGCTTCTAAAGCTATGACCCCTGGTTCACCATCACCAGATCTTCTTGTAAGGATGGCGATGACGATGTAGGTGCTAAAGACATAATCACCAACTCACCGCCAGGAGAAAGTCCGATGGTTACGCTTTCACTGGAAAAGGTGTGCGAGCTGCTGGGGACGGCCGAGATCCCGGGGAACGCTCAGGAACTCGAGGTTCTCCGCATCCGGATGGGGGAGTTGCTGGATCTGAACGGTGAAGACTGGATCCGCGAAAACCGGGGGATGCTCCTCGAGCAGTGGCACCGCGTGGTGGAGCTTAAAACGATCCGCTGAAGAGGAGCGGCATGGGGCAAAGCGCATAGGGCATAGAGCTGAAAAAATGCTGCCCATCGCTATGGTAGTTTTTTTTTACCCTTTGCTCTATGCTCTCTGCCCTATGCTTTTTTTCGAGTATCAAACCGCATGCTTTAGGAGGGGAGGATGAGCAATCTGTTCGCATCCGCAAAAATCGGCCCAATGATGTTGCGCAACCGTTTCGTCCGATCAGCCACCTGGGAAGCCATGGCGACTTTGGAAGGGGCGATCACGCCGCGCCTGGTCGACACCATTGCCGTACTGGCCAAAGGCGGCGTGGGCCTCATCATCAGCGGCAATGCCTACGTCCGGTCCGAGGGACAGGCCGGTCCCCTGCAGATGAGTGCCGCTAGGGACGAGCTGATCCCCGGGCTGCGGCAGATGGCCGTCGCCGCCCACGATCACGGCGCCAAAATGGTGCTACAGCTGGCGCACGCCGGCTATTTCGCCGCCCATAAGCTGACCGGCACGTTGCCCCTTGCCGTTTCGGCCTCGGTGAAGCTCGATGACGTCCCCCGCCGGGAGCTGACCATAGCCGACATCCGCGTTGTGGTTCAGGCTTTCGCCGCGGCGGCTGCCCGGGCCAAGGCCGCCGGGTTCGACGGCGTGCAGATCCACTCTGCCCACGGCTATCTTTTAGGCCAGTTTCTTTCGCCCCTCTTCAACAAGCGAACGGACGAATATGGCGGCACGCTGCAAAACCGGCTCAGGGTGCATATTGAAACCCTGCGGGCCGTGCGCCAGGCCGTGGGGGACGATTATCCCATTCTCATTAAGTTGAACGGCCGGGATTATGCGGAGGGCGGGCTTGAGCTGGAGGAGTCGGTGGAAGCGGCGGCCCTGATGGAACAGGCGGGGCTGGACGCCCTCGAACTGAGCAGCGGGATGACCCAATTCTCCACGTTCGGCGCCGCCCGCACGCGCATCAGCGCCCAGAAAAAAGAGGCTTACAACCAGGAGGACGCCAAGGTCTTCAAGCAACGGCTCAGGATCCCCCTGGCCCTGGTCGGCGGTATCCGGTCCCTGCCGGTGGCCGAGCGGCTCGTCGAGCAGGGCGTCTGCGACTTCATTTCCATGAGCCGTCCCTTCATCCGCGAGCCGGGCCTCGTCAACCGCTGGCAGTCCGGCGACCACCGCAAGGCCGCCTGCACCTCCGACAACCTGTGCTTCGGCCCCGCCCGCAGCGGGGAGGGCCTCTACTGCGTCACGGCCGCGAAGAAAAGAAAGGCTGCCGCCAAAAAAGAAGGAAACGATTGAGGCGATGCCCTTGGTGGCATGATGGGTTTTCAAGTCACGGTCGCATGCCGAGCATTGCTACAGCCCGCTCCGGTTCGATGCGAAATCTGCTACCGGGGCCGCCAAAAAATGCGTGATCGCGAATGAGGTGAATGCTCAACTCGAAGCCTTTTAAACGCTGACGCGAGCCTCTGCGCTGGATGAGAAATTGGTTGGCCGTCGGAGGCGATAGCTGTCCGACGACGCACGGTTCGAACTCATCCGGCGCCCAAGGGCAAGTGATGAATCCGCGCCGTCGTCGTATCTCCACCTTGTACCCTCCGGTTCGGAGGGGCCAGAACCAATCGCTTTTCTCACCGGATTCCAGCAATTCCGATAGCTTTCGGCCGACCTGCTCCGCCGTGACGCCCAGCGCGGCCAGCGTGCGGGCGTCATGGGCGAGCACTTCGGTTAAAGAAGTGCTCTTTAGCAAAAAGCCATGCGTGAACCACGCGCCCGGCTGCATGCGCCGTTCCACTTCTAAAAGCTCAAGTGTCATCCGCGCTTTCTCAATTTACTCGCCGCACTCGCCTTGCCCCTTTTCTTCCCCTGATCCCCTTTGGACGGCTACCGCTTCTTCTGTTCGCCGGCATCAAACCGCTTTCTCCCTTTCAGCTTGGCGAACGTCTGCTGTCCCGCTGCAATGACCTCGATAGACTTGTGGGCCACCTCGCCGTTTTGCACGATGTAGATGAAGACGTAAGCAGGTTCGAGGTACGACTGCCTATCAAGCTCGCCCTGTTCGAAATAGCCAAAGGTCGCGGTTGTTACCGTCAACTCGCCCTTAACTTTCGAAACCAGCCTTTCAAAAGCCTCGAGCGCCTGACCGACCGGAATGATTTTCACTTTGGCTTCACGCCGCAACGCCTGGCGCCAGACGCTCCGCATGCCGACCACCCCTCCTTCGGGGTCAATGTTGACCATCGCGTAACCGCCCGGCCCTTCCACAGGGGTCTCGTCAACGAGTCGGCGGTAGATGACACCTGCGTCAATCAACCTCTCGGTTCTCTTCTTACCTTTGATGTCCGACACGCCACTGCGCAAATGTGTGATTTTGTAGAAGCGCGCTTGTTTGGTCGGGTAGATTTTTGTACGCCCCAGAAATTCTTGTGCGATCCTCTTCGTTTCTTTGGGAGAGAGTTTGAAGTCGCTCTCCGCCTCAATGCCGTACTTGTCGCGGTTGATGTAACGCAGCGCACCCGATTTGCGATGAACGGACACCCTGAAGCGTCCTTCGTGGTAACTCGTCCAGTCTTCGGACATGATAAATTCCCGCAATTTACCGCTAAGGCCGAACCGCTGAGACAAAGCTGCCACCTGGCTCGTCGATGACTGCGGGGGAGCCAGTCTATACACAGTTAGGGATGGAGGGACTTGGCTAGGCAGTTTTGCTGCATATCTGATAGGCATTGCCATCTCCTTTCCTTCGCCTGGCGGCAATCTAAGAACGCCATTTCCACGCGTAATAGGCGATTTGGTTGTGCGGGATGTCGTCGAAGCCAGAGTTGAGCCGCTCGTTGTCGCGGCGATTTTTGGCATCGGCTTCCGATCTTCCGGCGGCCATCGTGACGGGGTTGTCGTCGGCCCAGAACGAGTAGCATTCGTCCAGCCATGCGTTGGTCAGCTTTTCGTTATTGCCAGCCCTCCGTCCGAAGTTGTAGCCACGCCCGCCCGTCCACCACGAATCCGAGACTAGATCCGTGAACGCAAAAATCATGTGAAGTCTTTGAAACGTGTCGTGCCATACCGCGATGATGTCACGGGTCAGCTCGAGGCTGTTGCATGCGTCAATAATCAGATACTCCAAGTTAAAGTTGTTGCCGAATCTGGCTTTGTCGGAGCGCCACGTGCAGCTTGCATTCTGGCCCCCGAAGTATCCTTTAAAAATGTTGCTGGAATTGGTGCCCCCGTGTGAAGAGAAGTGCGCGAAGTCTACAGCGTCAACCCAGTTGCCGTCGTCACCTCCCAGCGAAGTGTCACGAAAGTCTGTCTCGAATGCATTTTGGTTGCCCCAGTTGAAGGTTGCTGTGTGCCCCCGCGAAACCATGCCGTTCAAAAATCCGACGGAAGTATCGTCGCAATACGACAAGGTGTTCTGTGTGCAGGGGGCGGGGAAATTATTGATCCATTCCACACCTACTGACGCCATATGTGCCTCCTTATTGAGAATGAGGTTAAGGTCTAACTGCAGTTGCTTTTAGAAAAGAGCGCGTCCGGAACGGTATCTCTTTAGAACGGATGCGAGCGGCCGCCAGACGACCACGGCCGCTTCTGCACTACCCGGCGGTTACAGAGCAGGTTGAATCACCACGCGCCAGGTATTCAGCTTGCCGACATCTTGGACGGCTCGATCCGAGTCACTCAGCCGCCATGTTCCGCTGATCGCTTGTCCGGCAAGGCTCCCCAGCGCTGCGATGGTAGCCGACGTGTAGGTCTTTACCAGGTTATCACCGGATCCTCCGGTCTCATTATGGAGGATTGCCTCCGTGCCAGCCGGTGCGCGTAGGCTGACTCGCAGATCGCCGATATAGCTGTGGGAGATATCCACGGACACTTCCACGCTGCCGACTAAGCCGGGAGCATTGGATGTCAGAGAACGTTGGATCCCCGCCGCATTGTTGTCGGGGATGTGTGTGCCTGGCGCCTCTTCCAGCACGACCTGCCCCTGCGGTGTCCCGGCCGTTGTGAACTCCACCGCCCAGCGGTTGAGTGCGCCCACATCCGCCGGTGCCAGATCCTGAACCGAAAGCCGCCAGTCGCCCTGTGTGCTGCGGCCGTGGAAGGTTGCCAGGGCCGGCAGGTCCGACTCGTTGATCGTTCGTTGGATGTGATCGGCACTGCCCCCCTGGTTCCGTTGCTGCAACAGGACGGCCGCGCCCCACGGAGTCAGCAGCGTGACTTGCAGATCGCCCCTATAAGTGTGGGTAATGTCGAGCGACACCTTGGCGCTCGCAATGATCTCATCCTGATCGATGCTGATGGTGTCCGTCACTCCATCGACTTGATTGTCTGGAATGTTCCGCCCCGGCGCAGACTCGCGTCGAATCGTATGCGAGGTCGCGCCATCTTCGGAGAGTTTGGTTCGAAAGCTTACCGTGTCTCCCGGCGCAGCAATCTCTGAGATGTCCAGATGGGAAGCCGTTCCATCCCACCACTTACTGTTGGGAGAAGTGGCATTCGCGAATCGTTTGTTGGCCTGACCATAGAGATCGGTTGAATCCCCGAATTGATTCGGCGTGGTTTCCAGGCGAAAGTCCCCATCCGCCTGTTCCAACGAAAGCTCGTAGTGTTGAGTCGGCGTTCTTTGTTCGTTGCTGTTATTCCCGTCCTCGTCCACATGCCAGATCGCAAGTCCCTCGTCCGGAAGAGACACGTCGCGGCCGTTTTTCATCCGGTTTTCAACGATGAAGTATTCGCCGCTGTTTTTTGCAAACATCGCAAAATTGTTTTGACCGGCGGGGAGCACAATCTCCTGGTTGTGCTGGATGGTCGTCACGCTGTTGGCCCATCCCGACAATCGTTTCAAGTAGGCGGAGATGTGAGTCGGGTTCTTTTCGTTGATATTGCCGCCGGCGCACATCAGGCAATAGGCACCTACGCCGCTCGACTCGTTCCCGTAGTCGTACAAATCCGGATAGTCGCACAACATGTGCCCATTCTCATGACAAAATGTACCCAGAGTGAGTTGGTGGCTCATGTCGGTAAACTGATAATCAAAAGCAGACTTGCCGGGTGCCAGCAAGATGGGTGTCTCCAGATGCCACGCATGCGGCCACAAGCCTTCGGCCCAGTTGTTGACGACCTCACCGGAATAGTAGACGTTCATGGCGTAGACAAAACCGCCGTTGTCGGCGGTCAACGGTGTGAAATCGAAGTTGTTGGCTTGCAGGTGAGCGAGCGCTTCGACGATGAGTTGCCGGGCACGGACGCCCTGCGGGATGCTGGGGTTCGTATAATACGACTTGGGATGTTGTGCCCGGTAGTAAGGAGTTACGATATTCGTATAAAGGCAGCGGCCGATGGAATTGGCGCGGAAGTAGTCGGAAACGGACCCGTTGTTGCCGAAACCCGAATACCCCTGTTGGTTGCAAAAGTTGTCTACCTCGTTTCGGGAGATCGTGCCGGGTTCATCGGAGAAATCGATTAAGAGGCACAGTCCGACGAAATCGCCGACGGTCGCGCGTTGCGGGGGCGCGAACACCGGTCCGCCCAGAGTGCGAGCCGCGCGTGCCAGATTCTTGTGCTGCTCGCGCCGCTGATCGCACCGCCGGCCACCCCATCGCAGCGCTCCCTCTAAGCCACGCGCCCGGGCTGTCTCGCGGTTGATTCGCAGGCCGGGCTGCACCGCAGCGCGAGCACCATCCAAGTGGCCCTGAGGGCCGGCGGCCGGTTCCAGCGTGGTTCCATTGTTCGACAGCTGGGCGATTTCGAAAAACCCCGTGTTGGGATTCTTGACGACGGTGTATCCGTCCAGCGTCTCAAACACCGCATAGTGCTGATCGCCCCAGCCACGCACCTGAATCTTGGTGCCGTCCGGTTGAGTGAATATGAACGTCTTGCCGCTGAAAGGGGTTGCCATGTCCTCACCTCCGGTTCGGGATTGGAGCGTACAAATAATCTTTCATTTAATCTTTCATTAGGCGCCGAGCGCTTTGCCTGACAATTTCTGGATCGTTTCATCTATTTTGTAGAGTGCTTCTCCATTTTAATCACAACCCCACCCTTATTCTTGGTTAATGGCCTCACTTGCGGGGTAATCTGGAGGGTTGCCTTTAAGCCATCATTCTTTTCCGATTTGAGAAATTCCACGCCCACGCCATAGCGAAACCTGGCTGTATCCTCCAACTTTTTACACCACACGACTTTAGCCGGGATTTGATTCTGGCCTGATGTATAGTCATCGATATCGATAAGGATATGAGCTCCTGGATACAGCTCAAATAGCGACTTAAAGTGCATGCCCGTTCCGCTGAAATTATAGGATACTGCATAGTAAGGAGAAAGCGTCAGCTCGTCCCCGTACTTAATTATTGATTCATGGCTAAAACGGTCGCTTTTTCTAACTTCTGGTTTCACTTGCATAGAAACCTCATGAGCGTAGTCAAAATTAACTGAGTTTTTCTAAGGGAAATGACCAGCAGGGAAAATATCTAATCGATATCCATTGCCAGGTAATGACACAAAGAAACCGGCCATGGGTTTATGACTTCAACTGCGCGAGCGTCTACCATTATCGGAGAGGATCTGCGCTCTCGCTTCTTTCAGCCCATTGTGTGTGTAGACAGTGATGCTAATGATAATAGCTCGCACATTAATAGGGGGACAATAGGGTCTTTAATGTATTTCTTAACATGTTGAGGCACGCGAGAGAGTTGCAAAGCGAGGGCCGGTTGCTTTGGAGTGAACCCCTCAGATTGCACACATAGGAGCTGAGTGTTAAGAGTGGGTCGAGGTCCTCGGGAGAGGAGAAAGGACCCTGCCATGAGACGAAGGCGATTCACTCCAGAGTTTAAGCGTTCCATCATCGAGCAACTTCTCAGCGAGACCGCCGGGCCGGCCGAACTGTGCCGACGGTACAACGTGTCTTCCGGTTTGTTGTTTACCTGGAAAAAGCACTATGCCCAAGGCAAGCTTGATTCCGATCCCAGCCGCGAGGCCGAGTTGCAGGCACGGGTGCGGGATCTGGAACAGCTGTTGGGCAAGCTGAGCCTGGAGAACGAGTTTTTAAAAAAAGCCTTGCGCAACAGCCTCAAGCAATCCGAGACAAAAGACAGTTCATTGCCGAAAACCGCAGCCTCCTATGCAGCGTTGAAAGGGGGTGCGAACTGATGCGACTCCCCCGGCGAACTTACTACCATCGGCCCAAGGCTTGCGTCGACGATCCGGCGCTGCTGGATCGAATCGAGCAGACCTGTCTGGAGTTTCCGCGCTACGGCTATCGGCGCGTCACCCATCAGCTCAAGCGCGATGGACTGAGCATCAACCACAAGAAAGTCTCTCGTATCATGCGCGAGCACAATTGGGTATGCCGTCGGCGGAGCCGCAACTGGATTGCCACCACCGATAGCCGCCACCGGCTGCCGGTCTATCCGAACCTGATTGCCAACCGCCGGGTAGACGGCATGAACCAGGTCTGGGTGGCCGATTTGACCTACATCCATATCCTGGTATGCTTTATCTATCTGGCGGTGATCCTGGACGTGTTTTCTCGCAAGGCGATTGGCTATGCGATTTCCAGAAATCTGGATACCCAACTCACGCTCGCTGCCTTGCGCATGGCCGTGGTCAATCGCAATCCGCCGCCGGGCTGTATCCATCACTCCGATCGCGGCGTGCAGTATGCCGCCGAAGACTATGTGAAAGAGCTACAGGTGCACGACTTTCAGATCAGCATGAGCCGCAAGGCCAATCCCTTGGACAATGCCTATGCGGAGAGCTTCATCAAGACATTAAAATCCGAGGAGGTCTATCTGTGGGAATACCGCACCATCGAGGATGTTCAGCGGCGTATTCCCTATTTCATCGAGGACGTCTATAACCAGAAGCGGCTCCACTCCGCGCTCGGGTATTGTCCTCCAAGTGAATTTGAAACTATGATAACCTGAACCCCTGACCCCTCTCGAAGCACTCTGATCTT
>Ga0208980_10002734_pt1 | contig 10668 bp, 6 predicted proteins | sample WetSurMetagenome_3_FD_187993 | JGI IMG/M metagenome (GOLD analysis project Ga0208980, IMG submission 187993) | Wetland microbial communities from Twitchell Island in the Sacramento Delta, sample from surface sediment Aug2011 Site A1 Bulk (version 2) | ecosystem: Environmental > Aquatic > Marine...
TCGGGCTGTGTCGCGGCGACGACATGCCGTTGGTAAATCGCTGGGCTAAATCCGGCGAGTTCGATTTCATCTTCTACGGCCACACCTTGCGCCGCAACGATAGCGTCATCGGCAAGACGCGCGTCATCAATCCCGGCGCACTGGGCGGCCCGCGTTACCAATCCCGATCGGGCTACTTGCTCGATCTCGTATCGGGTGAAGCCAAATCGATTGAAGTGTCGGGCTGACCGGCCGCTGCGCATTAGAGCTGTTCAGCATGACGTGGCTGTTTAATTGCTCCAGCATGTATCGCCATCCTCATTCTTCCAGATAGATTGGCCAGCCGCCTGAGACCACAAACTGCGCTGCTCGCGCCGCCGCTGATCAACCCGGGGTGAACATACGCCCACGGGTGACAACGGTGGCACCTCGCCAGAACTCCCTGTGGTGATCGTCGTAATTGTCATGTACAATGCTTGACGGGAGGACTTGGCCTCCCGCTGAAACTTTTTCCGGTAACCGGGGTTACAGTTACGGGATGGACGGCATTTTTGAGGAAAGGCTAGATCGTGGAACAACACATCAACAAGCTGCGTGACAAACGCAAACAGGCGGCCGGTTCGACCAAAGACGCCGATACCCAACATGCCAAGCGGCGCTTGACGGCGCGCGAGCGTATCGACGTTTTGTTTGATCCCGGCACGTTTACCGAGATTGATACGCTGGTGCTGCCGCGTTACGAATCCTACCTGGGTGGCAAGGGATCGCGCTTGGGTGACGGCGTAATCACCGGCTTCGGCTTGATCGACGGGCGACATGTCTTTGTCGCCGCGCAGGATGCGGCGGTGATGGGCGGCTCGCTGGGTGAGATGCACGCCAACAAGATCGTCAAAGTGATGCGCATGGCTTTGGACTATGGCGCGCCATTCCTCGCGCTGAACGATTCGGGCGGGGCGCGCATTCAAGAGGGCGTGGACAGCCTGGGTGGTTATGCGCGCATCTTCGATGCGAACTGCGAAGCCAGCGGCGTCATTCCGCAGCTCTCGGTGATCATGGGGCCGTGCGCGGGCGGAGCGGTCTATTCGCCGGCGCTCACCGACTTCACGTTCATGACCGAGAACAGCTACATGTTCATCACCGGCCCGGATGTGGTGAAGGCCGTGATGCAAGAAGAAGTGACCCAAGAAGAGTTGGGCGGCGGATTGGTGCACAGCAGCGAAAGCGGCGTGAGTCATTTTCTGACGAAGGACGACCGGGATTGCCTGGCGCGCGTACGTGAGCTGCTCAGTTATCTGCCGTCGAACAACCAGAACGATCCGCCCTACGTCAAACCGATCGATGATCCGCTGCGACGCTGCCCCGAGCTGGAAGAGATCGTCCCCGTCGAACCGCACAAGCCCTACGATGTGCGCGATGTGATCACCAGCGTCGTCGACGATGGCCGCTTCATGGAAGTGCGCGAGTTGTGGGCACAGAATATGGTAGTCGGCTTTGCGCGCCTTAACGGTTGGGTCATCGGGATCGTGGCGAATCAGCCCAAGGTGCTGGCCGGCTGCATCGACATCGCCGCGTCGATCAAAGCGGCGCATTTCATCCGCATTTGTGATGCGTACAACATCCCCATCGTGACATTGCAAGATGTGCCGGGTTTTCTGCCGGGCAAGTCGCAAGAATATGGCGGCATCATCCGCAACGGCGCGCGCATGATCTACGCCTACAGTGAAGCGACGGTGCCCAAGTTGATGGTGATTCTGCGCAAGAGTTACGGCGGTGCGTACTGCGTGATGAGCAGCAAGGGCCTGCGCGGCGATCTGTTGTATGCCTGGCCGAATTCTGAAATCGCCGTCATGGGTGCGGCGGGCGCGGTGAACATCTTGTTCCGCAGTGAGATCAAGAACGCCCCCGATCCTTCGGAACGGCGCGACCAGCTGGTGAAAGAATACGAAGAGAAGTTCAACAATCCGTACGTGGCCGCGTCGCGCGGGTTGATCGACGATGTGATCGAACCGCGCGATACGCGCCGGGTGCTGATCCGCGCGCTGGAAGTGACGCTTTCGAAACGTGAGAAGCACGTGCCGCGCAAGCACGGCATTTCGCCGATGTAATGGGTAACATCATGTTCAAGAAAATTCTTATCGCGAATCGCGGCGAGATTGCCGTCCGCATCATCCGCACCTGCCGGGATATGGGTATCGCGACGGTGGCGCTCTACGAAGCGGCCGATCGCGGCTCGCTGCACGTGCGGCTGGCCGACGAATGTGTGCTGCTGGAATCCGCGCAAGGTTATCTGGACACCGCCGCGATTTTGAAGATTGCGCAGGCAACTGGCGCGGAAGCCATCCATCCCGGTTATGGCTTCCTGGCCGAGAACATCGAGTTCATCGCTGCCTGCCAACAAACGGGTATCGTTTTCATCGGACCACCGCTGGCGGTGATGCTGGCGCAGCACAGCAAGATCGAAGTCTTGGATCGGGTGCAGGCGGCAGGTTTTCCCACGGTTCAATATTCAACGGGAACTTTCGCAGTCACAGATTCAGACACGATTCGCGCCGCCGCCGATCGGTTGGGCTACCCCGTCGTGATCAAATCGACGCGCGGCGGGCGGGGGCGCGGGGCGTATACCGCGCAATCGGCCGGGCAGATCGATCGGGCCTTGCGCCGCGCGCAGATCGAGGCGCAGATCGTCTATGGTTCCACGGACTTCTATCTAGAGAAATTGATCACGCCTGCGCACATGATCGGCGTGCAAGTGCTGGCTGATCATCAAGGGCAAGTAGTCCATCTGGGTGAGCGCGAAGGTTCGTTGACGCGCGGTAACCAGAAGATGATGGAAGAAGCGCCCGCGCCGTGTTTGAGCGCGGAACAGCGTGAACAGCTGTGGCAGACCGCCGTCGCGATTGTACGCCTGATCGGTTTTCGCGGTGTCGGCACCATCGAGTTCATGGGCGATCTGGACGGGCATTTCGGCTTCACCGAGATCAAGCCGCGCATTCAGATCGAGCACGCGGTGACGGAGATGATCTCGTCGGTCGATCTGGTGCGTGAGCAGATCCGATTGGCGGCCGGTGAAGCATTGTCTTTCACGCAGGCCGAGGTGCGCTTGCAGGGCCATGCCATCTCGTGCCGCATCACCGCGCAGGATCCGTGGCGGCATTACATGCCCAGCCCCGGCACGCTGCGCCGCGTGCGCCTGCCTACCGGTCACGGTGTGCGCGTGGATACCTACGCGTATTCGGGCTGTGAGGTCCCGGCGCAGTATGATCCGATCATCGCCAAGGTGATCGCGTGGGGGCCGGATCGATCTGAATGCGTGCGGCGCTTGCAGCGTGCTTTGAGCGAGATCGCGCTGATCGGCGTAGCGACCACGCTGCCCATTCAACAGTTGATCGCGCATCATCCGGAATTTCTACAAGCGGAATACAACACGGACAGTCTGCGGCGCGATATGCCAGAGGATGCGTTGCCGGAACATCATGCGCGCGATCTGGCGATCGCGGCGGCGATTGCGTACGCGCGTCGCAACCTGGCCGGGCAGCCCAGCGTCCCCGATCGCTTGCAGAGTGGCTGGCATCGCACCAGCCGCCGACTGCCGGAATAATGCCTCCCTCTCCCAAGTGGGAGAGAGCTAGAGTGAGGGTTTGTTACATGAGCAAAGTGGAAGTGACCCTGGGCGGCCACACTTTTGAGATTGAGATCAACTTGAATCAGCGCGGCGATCATGATCTGCCGGTGATGGTCAACGGTCAGGCTATGCTGGTGACCGTGCCCGATCTGGATGCGCCGATCGATCAGATGGAATGGATCATCGTCGATCAACGCCCGCATGAGATTGTGATCGATCCCGATCTGCGCTGGCTGCGCGATCACACCGGCGTGCATTTTGTGGAAGTGCGCGATCTGGAAGCGCGCGTGGCGCGGCCCGTCAGCCGGGATGGGCGCATCAAAGCGCCAATTCCGGGGCAGATCAAAACCGTCTTGGCCGTGGAAGGCGATCGGGTGGAGGCGGGCCAGCCGTTGTTCATTCTGGAAGCGATGAAGATGGAGAACGAGATTCACGCGCCCAAGTCCGGCGTGGTGAGTCAGATCCGTGTGCAGCCCGGACAGGACGTGCTGCTGCGCGAAGTTCTCGCCGAGATTTCATAGCGGGCTGATGTCGACCAACCGCCCAGTGATTTTCAGGAGGAACTGCCGTGTTGAAAGCGCGCGATATCATGACGAATCGAGTACTGACGATTCAAAGCCTGGCCACTGTCGCGGAAGCGCTTGAGATCATGCGCAAAAATCAAGTGCACGCCCTCGTCGTCGATCGCAGCGGGTCCGACGATGCGTATGGCATCATCGTCGATGAAGATATTGTGTACAACGTCATCGCCGAAGGAGAGGACCCCGCTGTCGTGCAGGTGTACGAGGTTATGACCAAGCCGTGCGTGGTGGTCAATCCCGACCTCGGTGTGGAATATGTGGCGAAATTGTTTGCCAACGTGGGGATTCGTTGCGCGCCGGTGATCCAGGAAAAGCTGCTGGGGATTATTTCGGTGACCGATATCCTGCACAAGGGCGGCTGATGATGCAGCAGCAACCGGGTTTCTCCAGTTCAGCCGCTGATTTCAGCTGGATCGGAGAAACCCGGTTTCTCGCCCCGTTGTCAGTGTTTAGCCACGCAAGAACGCCAGCACTTGCTCGTTCACTTCATCCGGTGCTTCATTCTGCACCCAATGTCCGCAGTGCGGAATCAGATGTAATTGGAGATGGCTGATCCACTGATCCAAACCGTACGTCAACGATCGGCCCAACGCGAAATCCTCTTCCGCCCAAATCAAGAGCGTAGGGCGATCGATCGGGCGCAGATTTTCCAAGGCCGATCGATCGCGCACGACTGCGCGATACCAGTTCAGCATGTTGGTCAACGCGTCGGGTTGCGCCAGCGCCGTAGCCATGACGTGCAAATCGAAACTGCTGAAGGCTTCCTGGTTGATGGCATTCCGCCGAAAAGTCCGGCGCGCGCTTTCGATGGGATCGTGCCCGAACAACTCTTCTGGCACGATCGGCAGTTGGAAGAACCCGATGTACCACGACTTGCGCTGCTGCGCTGGGTTGCTGCGAATCTCGCGCAGATACGCGGCCGGATGCGGCGCGTTCATCACGATCAACTTCTCCACGACATCGGGATGATGCATGGCGAGATGCCACGCCACCACGCCGCCCCAATCGTGTCCCACCACGATCGCTTTCTCGCGCCCAAACGATCGGATCAATTCCACGATGTCCGACGCTAACGCTTCCACTCGATAATGGTGCACGCCCTGCGGCTTGTCGCTGAGATTGTAGCCGCGTTGATCGGGCACGACCACGCGATAGCCCGCTTCGACCAGCGGCTTGATCTGTTTGCGCCACGTGTACCAGCATTCGGGAAAACCGTGCAGCAAGATCACCAGCGACCCGTCGAGCGGCCCGGCCACGATCGTGTGGAGTTCCAGCCCGTTGACGGCGATCATCCGCGCTTCTGCGGCGACGTTCAGCTGGCGCAGGGCTTGCCATGTCAACTCTTCGGTGTTGCTCGCCAACGCCGATCGGTTCACGCGTCCCTGACGAATCCACCACGCGGTGAGGAAAGCCGTCGCTCCGGCGGTCAATGTGAACGGGACGAGGAAGTTGCGCAGGCGGGACATGATCACCTCGCTAAGAACAAGATAATGACGGGGCTTATTGTATCACGGTTGTATCAGCCCAGCTAACGAAATCAAACCCTTTGACAATGCAAGTCGGTTTCTGTCTGAAAATTGTCAAAACTTGCGTGCGCTGTTGACGCACCACAAGCGAGTGTGTTATCCTCGATGTAGCCGAGTCGTGTATCCCAGCTTCCTCTCTTTTCGCCATTCCAAAAATAGGTTGACCCTATCAGCTTGCTGCTAAGCCAAGCCCAAGCACCACACCTGTGGAAAGGACATTCTGCCATGAAGAATCAAACGTTGTCGAATCTGTTGGTAATGGTTGTGCTTGTCGTGAGTCTGGCGCTGTTTGCCGCGTCTGCACGGATTACGCAGGCGATCTCGCCTAATATTGTTATTAGCCAGGTGTATGGCGGCGGCGGCAACTCGAGCGCGACGTACACAAATGATTTCATCGAGTTGTTCAATCGAGGCACAACTACGGTATCATTAGCTGGCTGGTCAGTGCAATATGCGAGCGCAACCGGCACTGCCAATTTCGGCGCAAATTCTGGTCAATTAACCGAGCTGCCTAGTGTTTCGCTTGCGCCAGGACAGTATCTCCTTGTCCAGGAATCTTCCAACGCGGCAGTCGGTTTGCCGCTACCAGCGCCTGACGTGACTGACAGCACGCCGATTGCAATGGCCGCAGGAGCAGGCAAAATCGCTTTGGTGAATACGACCGCATCCTTGGGATGTAACGGCAGTTCGACCCCCTGTAGTGCTGCGCAGGTTGCGCAGATCATCGATCTGGTTGGTTATGGTACTGGCGCGAGTGGTGCTAATTTTTTTGAGGGTGTCGGACCGGCGCCAACAATCAGCGCTATACTGGCCGACTTTCGTGCCGGGGGTGGCTGTAACGATACCGATAATAATGCTGCTGATTTCGCGGCCGCCACACCCGCACCACGTAACACAACCTCACTGCTCAATTCATGTTCCGCTCCCCCTGTGCCCAGTCTAACTATCAATGACGTTTCCTTGAATGAAGGCAATGGGGGCACAACGTCATTTGATTTCACGGTCAGTCTTTCTTCTCCGGCCGGGGCTGGCGGCGTGACATTTGACATCGCCACTGCCGACAACACAGCGACGTCGCCGAACGATTACACAGCACAGGCGCTCACCGCTCAAACTATTCCGGCGGGTAGTTCGACCTACACATTCAGGGTTGCGGTCAACGGTGATACGACCGACGAACCTGATGAGACCTTCTTCGTCAACGTCACCAATGTCACTGGCGCCACAATTGTGGATGGACAAGGGCAAGGGACAGTGGTTAATGATGACGTTGACTTTTGCGCTCAGCCCTACACGTCCATCTACCAAATCCAGGGCAGCGGGCTGTCTGCTGCGATTACAGGGATTGTCACGACACAGGGCGTTGTGGTCGGCGATTTTGAAGGAAGCGCCAGCGCGTCTGGTTTCTACATTCAGGATGTGACTGGCGACGGCGATCCGGCCACATCGGATGGCTTATTTGTTTACACTGGCAATTCTGATCTTGTGAGCGTTGGTCAAGTAGTGCGAGTGACCGGCTTTGCCCGCGAACGCTTCAACCAAACAACGATCAACGGCACGAATAGCAACACCGCTGCTGTGCCTGCTGCGAATATCGTGCCATGCGGCACCGGCTCCGTTGCGCCGATCGATGTGACATTGCCTGTAACCAATCTTGACGACTTTGAGCGCTACGAAGGCATGCTGGTGCGCTTCCCGCAGGCGCTGGTCATCGCTGAGTATTTCAATTATGACCGCTTCGGCGAGATCGTCCTTGCCCAGCCATTCCCCGGCGAAGCGCGTCCCTTCACCGGGACCGCCATTGACGAACCCGGCGCTCCGGCGAACGCCCGCACTACCGCTAACGCTCTGAGCCGCATCACGCTCGACGATGCGCAGAGCGCGCAAAACCCCAGCGTCCTGCGCCATCCGAACGGGCTTCCATTTTCATTGAGCAACCTCTTCCGTGGCGGCGACACGGTCCAGAATGCTATCGGCGTGCTTGGCTACGACTTTAGCCTCTATCGCATCGTCCCGACTGGACCGGCAGACTATACCGCAGCGAACCCGCGTCCCGCCGCGCCTGATCCCGTCGGAGGTACGGTTCGCGTTGCGGCGATGAACACGCTTAACTTCTTCGTCACGGCAGATTATCCAACGGGCGATCCGCTCGATAACAAATGTGGACCCGCGCAAAACGTTGAATGCCGCGGCTGGGATAGCGACCAGGTTGATGAATTCACACGCCAGCGCACCAAACTGCTTGCCGCGCTTTCCGGTCTCGATGCCGACATCATCGGCTTAAACGAATTAGAGAACACTACCGGTGTTGAACCGCTGGCCAACATCGTGGCTGGATTGCCTGGCTATGACTACATCAATACCGGCACCATCGGCACCGACGCGATCAAAGTGGGCATGATCTATAGACCCGCGGTCGTTACACCGGTCGGAGATTTCAAGCTGCTAACGTCAGTTGTGGATCCACGCTTCATTGACACCAAGAGTCGCCCGTCGCTGGCGCAGACGTTCGAAGTCAATGCTACTGGCGCACGCTTTACTGTGGTCGTCAATCACCTCAAATCCAAGGGATCTGACTGCAATGATGTGGGTGATCCGGATCTGGGCGATGGTCAGGGCAATTGCAGCCAGACCCGCCGCGCCGCGGCGGAGGCTCTGGTCGACTGGCTCGCCACGGACCCGACCGGCAGTGGTGACCCAGACTTCCTCATCGTGGGCGACTTGAACTCCTATGCGATGGAAGATACTCTCACCGAGATCAAAGCCGGGTCCGATGACATCGCCGGTACGCGCGACGATTTCACCAATCTGATCGCTTACTTCCAAGGCCTCTATGCCTATTCGTATACGTTCGATGGGCAGACTGGTTATCTCGATCATGCACTGGCGAGCGCAAATCTGCTTGCACAGGTGACCGGCGCGGAGGACTGGCACATCAACTCCGATGAGTCTGATGTGCTGGATTACGACACGTCCTTCAAACCTGCCGCACAAGATGCGCTCTACGAACCGAACGCTTATCGTACTTCCGACCATGATCCGGTTGTGATTGGGCTCGTCCCCAACGCACCGCCCGCTGTGGATGCGGGCGGACCTTACGCTGCCAACGAAGGCGGCTCGGTAACACTCACCGCCAACGGCACCGACCCGAACGATGACAGCCTCACTTACGAGTGGGATCTCGACGACAACGGCTCGTTCGAAACCGGCGGACAATCCGTCGCCTTCAATGTCGGCTCACTCGATGGTCCCAATAACTACACAGTGAACGTTCGAGCCACTGACCCCGGCGGTCTCTCGGCAGAGGCTAGCTCAGTAGTTACCGTATCCAACGTCGCCCCGACGGCAACCTTGGGCTCGCCCGGCTCTGTCAATGAAGGTTCATCTTTCAGCATCTCGCTTAGTGGTGAATTTGATCCCTCCGGTGCTGACACTAATGCTGGCTTCACCTATGCCTTCGATTGCGGCAGCGGCTATGGCGCGTTCGGTTCCTCCAGCATCGCCACATGTACTGCCGTGGACAACCCCGGTGTGACCGTCAAAGGCAAGCTCCAGGATAAAGATGGCGGCGTGGTGGAATACAGCGCAGACATCGTCGTCAGCAATGTCGTGCCTACAGTCAACACACCGACCGTCGCGCCCGAACCATCGACTGAGAGAAGCAGTGTTGTTGCCAGTGCTACCTTCAGCGATCCAGGCGTGAACGATGTACCCATTGCTTGCACGGTCAACTACGGCGATGGATCAGGTTACGTGACCGGAACGGTGATCGACAATACCTGCACGGGTCCTGCGCATACGTACACGACGTTCGGCTCGTATGTGGTCACCATCAATCTTACTGACAAGGATGGCGGCGTTGGATCGAACACGGCCACGCATGTAGTGATCTTCAAATTCAGCGGCTTCTTCCGCCCGGTCGCCAATCCGCCCGCGCTGAATCTCGTCAAAGCCGGTTGGATTATCCCGGTGAGGTTCAGCTTAACCGGTTATCAGGGGATGAACATCTTTGCTACCGGTTACCCGAAGTCGCAGACCATCGCCTGCGGCACGGCAGATCAAGAGGTTACTGTTGATGAGACCATTGCGGTCAATCCGAGCCTGCTGATCTATAATCCGCTCACCGATCGCTACATCTATGTTTGGAAGACCGACAAAGCGTGGGCGGGCACGTGCCGCCAGCTCATCGTGAAGCTGGTCGACGGCACCTCGCACTCCGCCAACTTTAAGTTCAAGTAGATCAGAGTAGCCGGATAGTTCAACGGGGGCGCTGATTTCAGCGCCCCCGTTTGCCTCTTAACCCCTTTGACGGATTGCCCGGTATGTGATATGATTTGCCTCGTTAGAGAGCAAGTAAATCCGGTTGAACCCCGCCGCCCGGTCTTGTGACTGAGCGGTGTTTTATTTCCTCCCCTGACCCGACGTGTCCCCGCGGCTGTTCACTTCGGCAAAAATATTTGCCGCCTCTCAGGAGTTTCATGTCTTTCAATAGTTTCAATCTCGATCCGCGCCTGCTCAAAAATGTGCAGGCGATGGACTTCGAGGAACCCACGCCTATCCAAAGCGCGACCATTCCGGCCGCACTGGAAGGGCGCGATATTCTCGGCTCGGCCGAGACCGGCACCGGCAAAACCGCGGCGTTTCTGCTGCCGTTGCTGCAAAAGCTAATCAACACGCCGCGCACGCGTGAACCACGCGCACTAGTGGTCGTGCCCACGCGCGAACTGGCTCTGCAGGTGGCCGAACAGGCCGAGCAGTTGAGCCGTAATACAAGCCTGCGCGTCGCCACGGTCTACGGTGGTGTGGGCTATGGCCCGCAGGAACAGGCGCTGCGCCAGGGCGTCGACGTGGTCATCGCCACGCCGGGCCGTCTGCTCGATCATATGGAAAAGCGCAATGTGAACCTTATGGCACTGCAAGTGCTGGTACTGGATGAGGCCGATCGGATGTTGGACATTGG
>Ga0208980_10002735_pt1 | contig 10666 bp, 9 predicted proteins | sample WetSurMetagenome_3_FD_187993 | JGI IMG/M metagenome (GOLD analysis project Ga0208980, IMG submission 187993) | Wetland microbial communities from Twitchell Island in the Sacramento Delta, sample from surface sediment Aug2011 Site A1 Bulk (version 2) | ecosystem: Environmental > Aquatic > Marine...
CCCGGCCATGGTCAGCGCCCGCGAGCCGACAGCCGGGCCGACGTTGTTGGCGACGTCGTTGGCACCGATGTTCATGGCCATGTAGCCGCCGATCATGCCTGCCACGATCAGCAGGAAACTGCCGCCGCCCCTTGCCCAGGTGTAGAACATGACCCCGATGATGAAGAGCAGGGCCATGCCGAAGCGGAACAGCTCGCGCTGGGCCTTGCGCATGGCGCGTTCGATGTCATTGATGTCGGTGATTTCCATGGCGATGAGCCGGACGACTTCCTTGATGCAGCAATTCCATCACGGCGGCAGGGGCCGCCAAGGAACAATGTTAAAGCCATTCGGTGCTGCTTCCTGATCACGGAGACGCAAGCGGCAAAAAAATGCAATCGGGCGGCGACGGTTCAACGAGCGGCCGGACGCAAAAAAGCCCGCGCAGGCATGGCCTGGCGGGCTTTTCGGGGCGTGGGCGTTTACACGGTGACGGTGTCCGCCACTTCCTTGAACTCGGCGATCTGGTCGAAGTTCATGTAGCGATAGACGTCGGCGGCCTTGGCATTGACGGCCTGCACGCGCTCCTGGTACTCGGTGTTGGTGGGGATCCTGCCCATCAGCGCGCAAACCGCGGCCAGTTCGGCCGAGGACAGATAAACGCGGGTGTCGATGCCCAACCGGTTGGGGAAGTTGCGCGTCGAGGTCGACACCGCCGTGCTGCCCTTCCTGACCTGCGCCTGGTTGCCCATGCACAGGCTGCAGCCGGGCATTTCCATGCGCGCGCCGGACTTGCCGAGCACCGAGTAGTAGCCTTCCTCGTTGAGGATCATCGCGTCCATCTTGGTCGGCGGCGCGATCCACAGCCGGGTGGGGATGTCGCTCTTGCCGTCGAGCACCTTGCCGGCGGCGCGGAAGTGGCCGATGTTGGTCATGCAGCTGCCGATGAAGACTTCGTCGATCTTGTCGCCGGCGACGGCGGCGAGCGTCTTGACGTCGTCCGGGTCGTTGGGGCAGGCCAGCAGGGGCTCGGTGATTTCGCTCATGTCGATCTCGATCACGGCGGCGTACTCGGCGTCGGCGTCGGGCTGGAGCAGGGTGCCGTTGGCGATCCATTCTTCCATCGCCTTGATGCGGCGCGACAGCGCGCGCTTGTCCTCGTAGCCCTCGGCGATCATCCACTTCATCAGGGTGATGTTCGAGCGCATGTACTCGACGATCGGCTCCTTGTTGAGGCGCACGGTGCAGCCGGCGGCGGAACGCTCGGCCGAAGCGTCGGTGAGCTCGAAGGCCTGTTCCACCTTGAGGTCGGGCAGGCCCTCGATCTCGAGGATCTTGCCGGAGAAGATGTTCTTCTTGCCCTGCTTGGCGACGGTGAGCAGGCCCTGCTTGATGGCCTGGTAGGGAATGGCGTTGACCATGTCGCGCAGTGTGATGCCGGGCTGCAGCTTGCCCTTGAAGCGCACCAGCACCGATTCGGGCATGTCGAGCGGCATCACGCCGGTGGCGGCGGCGAAAGCGACCAGGCCCGAGCCGGCGGGGAAGGAGATGCCGATGGGGAAGCGGGTGTGCGAGTCGCCGCCGGTGCCGACGGTGTCGGGCAGCAGGAAGCGGTTGAGCCAGGAGTGGATCACGCCGTCGCCGGGCTTGAGCGAGATGCCGCCACGGGCGGTGATGAAGCTCGGCAGCGTGCGGTGGGTCTTGACGTCGACCAGTTTCGGATAGGCGGCGGTATGGCAGAAGGACTGCATCACCAGGTCGGCGGAGAAGCCGAGGCAGGCGAGGTCCTTGAGTTCGTCGCGGGTCATCGGACCGGTGGTGTCCTGGCTGCCGACGCTGGTCATGCGCGGCTCGCAGTAAGTGCCGGGACGAACTCCCTTGCCTTCGGGCAGGCCGCAGGCGCGGCCGACCATCTTCTGCGCCATGGTGTAGCCCTTGCCGGTATCGACCGGCGGCTTGGGCAGGCGGAACAGGGTGGAGACCGGCAAGCCCAGTGCCTCGCGCGCCCGGGTGGTGAGGCCACGGCCGATGATCAGGTTGATGCGGCCGCCGGCGCGCACTTCGTCGAGCAGCACTTCCGACTTGTAGTCGAAGGTGGAGACGACGGCGCCGTTCTTCTCGACCTTCTTGTCATAGGGATAGATGTCGATGACGTCGCCCATGTTCAGTTGCGTGACGTCGCATTCGATGGGCAGGGCGCCGGCATCTTCCTGGGTGTTGAAGAAGATCGGCGCGATCTTGCCGCCGAGGCAGTAGCCGCCGAAGCGCTTGTTGGGGACGAAGGGAATGTCGTCGCCGGTCCACCACAGCACCGAGTTGGTCGCCGACTTGCGCGAGGAGCCGGTGCCGACCACGTCGCCGACATAGGCGACCGGGTGGCCCTTCTTCTTCAGGTCTTCGATCAACTGCATCGGGCCGCGCTCGCCGGGTTTCTCGGGGACGATGCCCTCACGCGCGTTCTTGAGCATGGCCAGCGCGTGCAGCGGGATGTCCGGGCGGCTCCAGGCGTCGGGTGCGGGCGAGAGGTCGTCGGTGTTGGTCTCGCCGGTGACCTTGAAGACGGTGACGCTGATCTTCTTCGGCACTTCGGGGCGCGAGGTGAACCACTCGGCGTCGGCCCAGGACTGCATCACGGACTTGGCGTTGGCATTGCCGGCTTTCGCCTTGTCGGCGACGTCGTGGAAGAAGTCGAACATCAGCAGCGTCTTTTTCAGCGCCGTGGCTGCGACGGGGCCGCATTCGGCGTCGTCGAGCAGGTCGATCAGCGGCTTGACGTTGTAGCCGCCGAGCATGGTGCCGAGCAGCTCGGTCGCCTTGGTCCGGGAAATCAGCGGGCACGCCGCACCGCCGGCGACATTCGCGAGGAATTCGGCCTTGACCTTGGCGGCGTCGTCGACGCCGGCCGGCACGCGGTGGGTGATGAGATCGACGAGGAAGGCTTCCTCGCCCTTGGGCGGGGCCTGCAGCAGGGCGACGAGGTCGACGGTCTGCTGCTTGGTCAGCGGCAGGGGCGGGATGCCCAGCGCGGCGCGCTCGGCGACATGGGCACGGTAGGCTTCGAGCATGGTGATTTCCTCTCGATCAGTGGGGTTGGGGGTCGGGGAAGAAACGGGCGCGGGCAACGTCCGGGACTGCGCATCCGGTCGACTGCGCCCGACAAAGGAGGTTCCAGTAATAGCGGTAGGAGGCGCGGTCGTGCAGGCGGCCACCGAAGCGGATCGGGCCCCAGGCGGCATCCTGGGCGGCGACGAGGATGGCTGCTGCCTCGATCGCCTCGGCAAAATCGGGGCGCATCGCCTCGACGATGGCGTTGATCTGCGCCGGATGGATGCTCCACATGCGCAGGTATCCGAACTCGAGCCGCGCGCGGCGGGCGTCGGCGTGCACGGCGTCCATGTCGGTCAACTCGGTGCTGACGTTGTGCGTCGGCACCACACCGTTGCCGAGCGCGGCAGCGGCGATCTCGGCCTTGGCGCGGGCGATCAGCGGGTGATCGAACTGGCCCGGCGAGCGCATCGCGGTGCCCGGGATGGCGCCATGGTGGGCCGAGACGAAGTCCATCAGGCCGAAGTCGATCGACTCGACGTGGGGCAGGGCGGCGATCTGCCAGGCCTCGCGCAGCGCGCCGTGCGTCTCGATCAGCACATGTACCGGGATCTCGCGGGCGATGCCGTAGCGCGCGCGCAGCTCGTCGAGCGCGGTGATCTGCTCCAGCGCGTCGTCGGCGCACTCGGGCTTGGGGAAGACGAAGTAGGCGACGCGCTTGCCGGCCTGGCCGACGATGGCCTCCAGTTCGTCGCGCCAGTGGGGGTGGCGCACGTCATGCACGCGCACGCCGACGCGATCGTGGCGGTTGGCGGGATCGTTGATCAGAGCCGCGATCATCGCGGCGTGCGCGAGTTCACCGCCGGCGGGGGCGCCGTCCTCGCAGTCGGCGGTGATGTCGAATATCGGTCCCAGTTCGTTCTGCAGCTCGAGCGACTTCCTGATCAGCTTTTCCGAGCCGGCGTAGTGCTCGCAGGCGGCCAGCAGCGGAAAGGGCTTGATGCCGGCGTAAAGCACGTCGGCAGGATGGAGGCCCATCAAGCCCGCCATCCCCCAGCCCCTTCCTCTCGGAAGGGGAGACTGGTGGTTGGCTTCGCCAAGCTCTTGAAACGCATCAGGCGAACAGGTGCTGGACGCCGTCACGCTCTTCGGTGAGTTCCTTGAGCGTGAAGTCCATCTTCTCGCGCGAGAAGGCGTCGATTTCGAGGCCCTTGACGACCTCCCACTTGCCGCCGGCGCAGGTGCAGGGCATGCCGTAGATCATGCCCTCGGGAATGCCGTAGGAACCGTCGGAGACGACGCCCATGGTGACCCAGGCGCCGTTGGTGCCCATGTTCCAGTCGCGCATGTGATCGATCGCGGCATTGGCGGCCGAAGCGGCGGAGGAGAGGCCGCGCGCCTCGATGATGGCTGCACCGCGCTTGCCGACTTTCGGAATGTACTCATTCTTGTACCAGGCTTCGTCGCTGACCAGCGCCGGGGCGGCCTTGCCGGCGACGGTGGCGAAACGGATGTCCGGATACATCGTCGGCGAGTGGTTGCCCCAGACGACCATGTTCTTGACGTCGGTGACGGCGGCCTTGGTGCGCGTGGCGAGTTGCGAGATGGCGCGGTTGTGGTCGAGGCGCATCATCGAGGTGAAGGCGGTCTGCGGCAGGCTCTTCGCGGAGTTCATGGTGATCAGCGCGTTGGTGTTGGCCGGGTTGCCGACCACGATCAGCTTGAGATCGCGGGCCGCGACTGCGTCGATGGCCTTGCCCTGTTCGGTGAAGATCTTGGCGTTCTCGAGCAGCAGGTCCTTGCGCTCCATGCCCGGGCCGCGCGGCTTGGCGCCGACCAGCAGGGCCTGTTGCGCATCCTTAAAGGCGACCTTGGGATCGGACGTGCCGATCATGTCGGCCAGCAGCGGGAAGGCACAGTCCTCGAGTTCCATCATGACGCCCTTGAGGGCTGCCTGGGCCTTGTCCATCGGCAGTTCCAGCATTTGCAGGATGACGGGTTGATCCTTGCCGAGCATTTCGCCGGAGGCGATGCGGAACAGCAGGGCGTAGCCGATTTGACCGGCGGCACCGGTGACGGCGACTCGGACTGGGGCTTTGGCCATGGAGATACTCCTTGTAGTGAAGATGCGTTTTGGGGGTGGAACGGGTTACGGCGGGCGGCAGAAACGTGGCCACGATCTTAGCCGGAATTATTGCAGTGTGTCAATAGCTATCTTATGTCTTATAAAAGCCATAAGACTACCTATAGACGATAGGAAAATTTTGTGTTTGAATGCCGGCGATGTCGAGCGAATCCCCTACCTACAGCCCGCTCTATCGCCAGATAAAGAGCCTTCTCGTTCAAGCCCTTGAGGCCGGCGAGTGGCGTCCAGGCGAACTGATTCCGAGCGAGATGGAACTGGCCACCCGCTTCAACGTGAGCCAGGGTACCGTGCGCAAGGCCATCGACGAACTCGCGGCCGAGAACCTGCTGTTGCGCCGACAGGGCAAGGGCACTTTCGTTGCGACGCACAACGACCCCCGCGCCTTTTTCCGCTTCCTGCGGCTGGTACCGCTCTCCGGCATCATCGAGCCGGCGCGCAGCGTCCCGCTCGAATGCTGGCGCGCCAAGGCCGGTCCCGAGGCGGCTCGGGCGCTCGAACTGAAAGTCGGCGAACCGATCGTGATCGTGCGCCGCGTCCTCGAATTCGCCGGCAAGGCCGTCGTCGCCGATGAAATCTATCTGCCCGGCGAGACCTTCGCCGGGCTCACCCTCGACATGATGAAGGACGCGCAGGATTCCTTCTATACCCTGCTCGAATCGCGCTTCGGCGTGCGCATGATCCGCGCCGTCGAGCGGGTCCGCGCGGTGGCCGCCGATCGCGCCAGCGCCGAGATACTCCACGTCGCGGAGGGCAGCCCGCTGCTGTCGGTCGAACGCATCAGCTACACCTATGGCGACAAGCCGATGGAATGGCGGCGCGGACTCTATCTGACGCAGGACCACTGCTACCTCAACGAACTCGGTTGAGGGCTGATATGCTGCGCGTTGTTGCAGTGCAAGAAACGGGTAAGCTTGGATAACTAGAATTTTTCTCGGCAGCAAGCAGTCTTATACAAAATTTCGTGAGGCGCAGACGATGCCCGAACTGATCAAGCCAAGACCCAAGTTCCTGAACCTTTTCGCCATCCGCCTGCCGCTGGCCGGTTACGCCTCGATTTTCCACCGTGTCAGCGGGATCGGCCTGTTCCTGATGCTGCCGCTGCTGATCTGGCTGCTCGACAAGTCCCTCTCCACACCCGACGCCTATGCCCAGTTCAAGGCCGTCTTCGACTGCGTCCTCGTCAAGCTGCTTCTGGTGGGCCTGCTCTGGGCCTTCCTGCATCACTTCTGCATGGGCGTCCGCATCCTGCTGCTCGACATCCACGTCGGCATCGACAAGGCGTCGGCGCACAACTCATCGATCGCCGTGATGGCCGTGAGCCTGACGCTCACCGCCGTTCTCGGCGCCAAGCTGCTGGGGATCTACTGATGAGCCATTTCGACCGCATCGTCGTCGGCGCCCATTACGGGCTCAAGGACTGGCTGGCGCAGCGCATCACCGGCATCGTGATGGCGCTGTACACGTTGTTCATGGCGGCCGCGCTGCTGGCCGGCGTGAATGGGCAGGAGGGTTGGCGCGCCCTGATGTCGCACGGCTTCGTCCGCTTCTTCACCTTCCTGTTCATCGTCGCCCTGTGTTGGCATGCCTGGATCGGCGTGCGCGACATCTGGATGGACTACGTCAAGCCCGCGGGCATCCGCCTGACCCTGCACAGCCTGACCGCCATCGCCCTGATCGGTTACGCCGGCTGGGCCATCCAAGTGATCTGGAGGCTCTGAGATGAACCCGACAGTAAGAAAATTCGACGCGGTCATCGTTGGCGCCGGCGGTGCCGGCCTGCGTGCCGCGATCCAGCTGTCCGAGTCCGGCTTCAAGACGGCCGTGATCACCAAGGTGTTTCCGACGCGCTCGCACACCGTCGCGGCGCAGGGCGGCGTGGCCGCCAGCCTCGGCAACTCGGAAGAGGACAACTGGCACTGGCACATGTACGACACCGTCAAGGGCTCCGACTGGCTCGGCGACCAGGACGCGATCGAGTTCATGTGCAAGAAGGCCAACGAGTGCGTGATCGAGCTCGAGCACTACGGCATGCCCTTCGACCGCCTCGACAACGGCCGCATCTACCAGCGCCCCTTCGGCGGCCACATGTCGAACTTCGGCGAGAAGCCGGTGCGCCGCTCCTGCGCCGCGGCCGACCGCACCGGCCACGCCATGCTGCACGCGATGTACCAGCGCAACGTCAAGGCCAACACCCAGTTCTTCGTCGAGTGGATGGCGCTCGACCTGGTGCGCGACGCCGAGGGCGAAGTGCTCGGCGTCACCGCCATGGACATGGAGACCGGCGAGATCGTCGTCTTCCACGCCAAGGCCACCATCTTCGCCACCGGCGGGGCGGGGCGCATCTACTACAGCTCGACCAACGCCTTCATCAACACCGGCGACGGCCTCGGCATCGCGGCACGTGCCGGCATCCCGCTCGAGGACATGGAGTTCTGGCAGTTCCATCCGACCGGCGTCGCCGGTGCCGGGGTGCTCATCACCGAAGGCGTGCGCGGCGAGGGCGGCATCCTCAGGAACGCCCAGGGCGAGCGCTTCATGGAACGCTACGCCCCCAATGCCAAGGATCTCGCCTCGCGCGACGTGGTTTCGCGCGCCATGACCACCGAGATCAACGAGGGCCGCGGCTGCGGGCCGAACAAGGACTTCGTCCTGCTCGACATCACCCACCTCGACCCGGCGACCATCATGAAGCGGCTGCCGGGCATCCGCGAGATCGCCATCCAGTTCGCCGGCGTCGACTGCATCAAGGAGCCGATCCCGGTGGTGCCGACCTGCCACTACCAGATGGGCGGCATTCCGACCAACTACAACGGCCAGGTGGTGATCCCGGGCAAGCGCAGCCAGAACGAGATCGTCCCCGGCTTCTACGCCGCCGGCGAGTGCGCCTGCGCCTCGGTGCATGGCGCCAACCGCCTCGGCACCAATTCGCTGCTCGACCTGCTGGTCTTCGGCAAGTCGGCCGGCGAGACCGCCGTGGAGACGCTCAAGCTCTCGCCCAAGGCGCACAAGGATCTGCCGCAGTCCGAGATCGACCGCGCGCTGGCCCGCGTCGACCGCCTCAACAGCCAGAAGGACGGCGCCAACGTGCATGAGACGCGGCTGGCGATGCAGCGCACCATGCAGAAGCATGCCGGCGTGTTTCGCTTCGCCGACCTGCTGCAGGAAGGCGTCGAGAAGATCCTCCAGGTGCAGCAGGACGTGCAGCGCACCGAGATCAAGGACAAGTCCAAGGTGTTCAACACCGCGCGCATCGAGGCGCTGGAACTCGACAACCTGATCGAAGTGGCCGTGTCGACCATGATCTCGGCCGAGGCGCGCAAGGAATCGCGCGGTGCCCATGTCCGCAACGACTGTGCCGACACGGCGGAATGCCCGGACGGCCGCGACGACAAGAACTGGCTCAAGCACAGCCTCTGGTACAAGGAAGGCAACCGCCTCGACTACAAGTCGGTGAAGCTGACCCCGCTGACCGTCGAAACCATCGCGCTGAAGAAGCGCGCCTATTGAGAGAGCGACGATGACCACGCGCACCCTCCAGTTCAAGATCTACCGCTACGATCCGGACAAGGATCAGAAGCCCTGGATGCAGGACATCTCGGTCGAGGTGGACAGCACCGACCGCAAGCTGCTCGACGCCCTGGTCAAGCTCAAGGCGGTGGACGACGCCATTTCCTTCCGTCGCTCCTGCCGCGAGGGTGTCTGCGGTTCCGACGCGCTCAACATCAACGGCAAAAACGGCCTGGCCTGCCTCACGGACCTGAATTCCTTCCCCGAAGGCAAGCCCATCGTGCTGCGCCCGCTGCCCGGCCTGCCGGTGATCCGCGACCTGATCGTGGACATGACGCAGTTCTTCAAGCAGTACCACTCGATCAAGCCCTACCTGATCAACAACGACCCGCCGCCGGAGCGCGAGCGCCTGCAAAGCCCCGAGGACCGCGAGGAGCTCAACGGCCTCTACGAGTGCATCCTCTGCGCCTGCTGCTCGACGTCCTGCCCGTCGTTCTGGTGGAACCCGGACAAGTTCGTCGGCCCCGCCGGCCTGCTCGCCGCCTACCGCTTCATCGCCGACACGCGCGACCAGGCGACCAGCGAGCGCCTCGACAACCTCGAGGATCCCTATCGCCTGTTCCGCTGCCACACCATCATGAACTGCGTCGACGTCTGCCCGAAAGGCCTGAACCCGACGCTGGCGATCGGCAAGATCAAGGCGATGATGGTGAAGCGGGCAATCTGACAGAATGGACGAAGCACGCCGCATCCGCATCGAAAGGCTCCGCTGGCATTGCCGGCGAGCCCTGCTCGAGCTCGACATCGTCTTCCAGCGTTTCTGGGGCGAGGTGGGCGACGATCTCGACGAAACGACGCTGGACTTGATGGAACGACTGCTGGCCGAGGAAGACCACGACCTGTGGGAACTGGTCAGCGGCCGCAGGCAGAGCGAAGACCCGGCACAGCAGCGCCTGCTGGCCCGGCTGCAGGCCATACCGAATCTCAACACCTTTGCGACAGAGAGGCACTGACATGAACGCACCGCGCATCGCAACCCTGACCCTCGACGGCAAGACCACCGAATTCCCGGTGCTCACCGGCAGCATCGGCCCCGATGTCGTCGACATCCGCTCGCTCTACGGCAAGACCGGCGCCTTCACCTTCGATCCGGGCTTCATGTCGACCGCGGCGTGCAAGTCCTCGATCACCTACATCGACGGCGACAAGGGCGAGCTGCTCTACCGCGGCTATGCCATCGAGGACCTGGCGGTGCATTGCGACTTCATGGAAGTCTGCTACCTGCTCAAGCACGGCGAGCTGCCCAACGCGGTGCAGAAGGCGGCCTGGGTCGCCGACGTCAAGAGCCACACCATGGTGCATGAGCAGATCACCCGCTTCATGCAGGGCTTCCGCCGCGACTCGCACCCGATGGCGGTGCTGGTCGGCATGGTCGGCGCGCTGTCGGCCTTCTATCACGACTCGCTCGACATCAACAATCCCGAGCATCGCCTGACCGCGGCGATCCGCCTGATCGCCAAGATGCCGACCATCGTCGCCATGGCCTACAAGTACTCGATCGGCCAGCCGACCATGTACCCCTGCAACAAGCTGGACTACTCGGCCAACTTCATGCACATGATGTTCGGCACGCCGTGCGAGGACTACCAGCCCAACCCGGTGCTGGCCCGCGCGCTCGACCGCATCCTGATCCTGCACGCCGACCACGAGCAGAACGCCTCGACCTCGACGGTGCGCCTGGCCGGATCGAGCGGCGCCAACCCCTTCGCCTGCATCGCCGCCGGCATCGCCTGCCTCTGGGGCCCGGCCCACGGCGGCGCCAACGAGGCCTGCCTGAAGATGCTCGAAGAGATCGGCGACATCTCGCGCGTGCCCGAGTACATCAAGCGCGCCAAGGACAAGAACGACTCGTTCAAGCTGATGGGCTTCGGCCACCGCGTGTACAAGAACTTCGATCCGCGTGCCAAGCTCATGCGCGAGACCTGCCAC
>Ga0208980_10002737_pt1 | contig 10662 bp, 9 predicted proteins | sample WetSurMetagenome_3_FD_187993 | JGI IMG/M metagenome (GOLD analysis project Ga0208980, IMG submission 187993) | Wetland microbial communities from Twitchell Island in the Sacramento Delta, sample from surface sediment Aug2011 Site A1 Bulk (version 2) | ecosystem: Environmental > Aquatic > Marine...
CCCGTTTGAATTTCGATCAGGTGGGCGTCCTTCTGCGTCGTCATGCTGATCAGCCGCCGCGCCTGAGCAGGTAGCGGAACACGAAACCCGGGAAAGCAAAAGTCAGGAACAAGGCCGCCGTAATGGCATAGAACTCCCACGTCTGCGGCGCAATCTGGCCCGCACGCTGCTCCAGCAAGAGACCGAGCCCCCCCGCAAGAAAATAGCACAGGACCAATTCACCCAAGCGAAAACCCAGTGATTTTGCCGGCCGGAGTGCAACCACGGCCATCAGCCGGTCATTGACAAACGGCAGATTGGCCGCACAGAAAGACACCACCAGAAGCAGCCAGACCGACGCGGTTTGGGTCACACGCCACAACCCGTCGTCAGGTTTTCAGCATCTGGACAATGGCGTTCGCGCAAAGTGCCATCAGACCGCCGGGCACGAGTCCCAGGACCAGCACCAGCGCACCGTTGACGGACAACACAGCACGAACATCCAGCGGGGCTGATACGGTCGTGGCCGTAATGGGCTCGTCGAAGTACATCACCTTGACGACGCGCAGGTAGTAGAAGGCGCCGATCAGCGACATGAGTACGGCAAACACGGCCATCGCGATGTGCGCCGTCTGCCCTGAAGAAATCAAGGCTTGAAGAACCGACAGCTTGGCGTAGAAACCCACCATGGGCGGAATGCCGGCCAGCGAGAACATGCACACGGCCATGACGCCGGCATACAGCGGACTACGCTGGTTGAGACCGGCGAAGTCGGAAATCTCCTCGCTCTCGAAGCCTTCACGCGCCAGCAGCAGAATGACACCGAAACCCGCCAGGGTCGTCAGCACATAGGTCACCATATAGAACATGGCTGAACTATAGGCATTGGCGGCTGAAAGGGTGTTGCCGTTGACAACGCCAGCCATCAAACCAAGCAGCACAAAACCCATCTGCGAAATCGTTGAAAACGCCAGCATGCGCTTCAGATTGGTCTGTGCAATGGCCGCAAGGTTGCCCAGCAACAGTGAGCCGACCGCCAGCACGGCCAGCATTTGCTGCCAGTCAATGGCCAGCGGCAACAGGCCTTCAACAAGCAGACGTATGACGATGGCGAAAGCCGCCAGTTTGGGCGCTCCTGCAATCAGCAAGGTCACGGCCGTGGGCGCCCCCTGATAGACATCAGGGATCCACATGTGGAAAGGCACGACACCCAGCTTGAATGCCAGCCCTGCGACGACAAAAACCAGCCCGAACACCAGCACCTGATGCTTGATCTGTCCCGACGCCACTGCCTTGAAAACGGCATTCACATCCAGTGAACCCGTAGCGCCATACATCATGGACAGCCCATACAGAAGAAAACCCGAAGCCATGGCACCCAGCACGAAGTACTTCATGGCGGCTTCCGTGGCGGTGGCGTTATCACGACGCAGCGCGACCAGCGCATAACTCGACAGCGTCAGAAGTTCCAGCCCAAGATAGATCACCAGGAAATTGTTTCCCGAAATCATGACGGACATGCCAAGCAGGGAGAACATGCCCAAGGTAAACATCTCTCCGCCGCGCAGCATGTCACGGTCAGCGGCATAGGGACGTCCATAGACCAGGGTGGCCATCATGGCGATGGTCGCGAAGCACTTGAGCCAGTTGCCCATCGAGTCGCTGACCACCATGTTGCCGAAGGCATAGATGGTTTGTCCGCCCTGCGCGTACAGACCGTTCAACAACGCCACCACACCCAGCGTCAGGAGCGTCAGGATATAGGTGGGCGTGCGGCTCGGGCTTTTCACGAAAAGATCGGTCATGGCGATCACGCACGCCATGACCAGCAACACGATTTCAGGATAAACCGCGATCCAACTGAGTTTGTCAATCATCTTCTGTTTCTCGATTCAGTTTGATCAATTGAGCTTCGAGAGCGCCACGTGCCTGAGCAGCTCCGTCACCGACACATTCATCACGTCGGTGAAGGGTTTGGGATAGATACCCATGTACAGCACAGCAACCGCCAGCAGCCCCAGCATCAGGAACTCACGGGCATTGATGTCCTTCAGCGCCTTGACGTGGTCGTTGGCAACCGGCCCGAGGTACACGCGCTTGAACATCCACAGGGTGTAGGCGGCGCCAAATATCAATGCCGTGGCCGCACCGAAACCAAGCCAGAAATTGAACCTGACTGCCCCCAGAATCACCATCCATTCACCCACGAAACCTGCAGTGCCCGGCAGGCCGCAATTGGCCATCGCAAAGAACAGCGCAAAGGCGGTGAACCTGGGCATGGTGTTGACCACACCACCGTAACTTGCAATCTCACGCGAATGCACGCGGTCGTACAGCACACCAATGCTCAGGAACATGGCACCGGACACGAAGCCGTGCGCAATCATCTGCACCAGGCCGCCCGCAACGCCGATCTGGTTGAAGATGAAGAAGCCGAGCGTCACGAATCCCATGTGCGCCACTGAGGAATAGGCCACGAGCTTCTTCATGTCCCGCTGAACCATCGCGACAAGGCCGACATAGATGACGGCAGTCAACGACAGCGCAATCATCAGCCAGGCCCATTCACGCGACGCGTCGGGCGCAATGGGCATGGAAAAACGCAGGAATCCATAGGCTCCGAGCTTGAGCATGATGGCCGCCAGCACGGCAGAGCCGCCGGTTGGGGCCTCGACGTGGACATCGGGCAACCAGGTATGCACGGGCCACATTGGCACCTTCACGGCGAAAGCGGCAAAGAACGAGAAGAACAGCAGGGTCTGCGCTGTGCCGGACAACGGCAGCTTGTGCCATGTCGCCAGATCAAAGCTGCCACCCGACTTGGTGTAGAGAAAAATCAGCGCCACCAGCATGAGCAGCGAACCCAACAGCGTGTAAAGGAAGAACTTGAACGCTGCGTAGATCTTGTTCGGGCCGCCCCAGATCCCGATGATCAGGTACATCGGAATGAGCGTGGCCTCGAAGAACACATAAAACAGCATGCCGTCGATTGCGCAGAACACCCCGATCATGAGGCCGCTGAGAATCAGGAAAGCACCCATGTACTGGTTGACCCGGCGGGTAATGACCTCCCAGCCGGCAATGACAACCACCACATTGATGAAGGCCGTCAACAGAACGAACCAGAGCGAGATGCCATCCACACCAAGGTGGTAATTGACATTGAATCGCTCTATCCACGCGCTCTTCTCAACGAATTGCATTGCGGCGGTATCGAGTTTGAAACCGTCATAGAGTGGCAGCGTGACCAGGAAACTGACCACTGCACCGACCAGCGCAAGCCAGCGCACAGCGCCCGCATGCTCGTCGCGTCCCAGCGCCAGCAGTACGACGCCAAACAAAATTGGCGTCCAGATAGCGAGGCTCAACAAACCCATTTTTCTTGTTCTCCCTACTTGTTGAGCCAGACGAAATACGTCATGAGCACAAACACGCCCAAAATCATGGCAAAGGCATAGTGATACAGGTAGCCCGTCTGGAACCAGCGAACCACACTGGAGACTGCACCCACGACCTTCCACGAACCATTGACCAGCACGCCGTCAATCACCGCCTCGTCGCCGCCCTTCCAGAGCCCCGTACCCAAGGCACGTGCGCCGCGCGCCAGGATGTTCTCGTTGATCCAGTCAAGGTAGTACTTGTTTTCCAGCAGCGTGTAGACAGGCTGGATATGCTTCTTGACCGCGGCCGGAAGCGCCGGGTTCACCATATACATGTAATAGGCCAGCGCCACGCCCGCGAGCGCAAGCCAGAACGGCGCGGTTGTGAAGGCGTGAATTGCCATCTGTGTCGGGCCATGAAACGCCTTGGCCAACTCCTCCATGACAGGGTGCTTCGCGGCATCGACGAAGATGGCGTCCTTGAAGAACTCGCCAAACAGCATCGGCTGAATGGTCATGAAGCCAATCACCACAGAGGGAATCGCAAGAAGGATCAGCGGCACCGTCACCACCCAGGGAGACTCGTGCGGGTTGTGGTGCTCTTTGTGCCCATGGTGGTCATCATGGTGTGCATCCGGATTCTGGTCATAGCGTTCCTTGCCATGAAATACCAGGAAATACATACGGAAGGAATAGAAGGCCGTGACAAAGACGCCGGCAAGGACCGCGAAACTTGCAAAGCCGGCAGCCGGCAGATGACTCTCATGCACCGCCTCGATGATGCTGTCCTTGGAGTAGAAGCCAGCGAACAGCGGTGTTCCGATCAGCGCCAGCGAGCCCAGCAACGACGTGATCCAAGTAATCGGCATGTACTTGCGCACACCGCCCATCCAGCGGATGTCCTGATTGTGGTGCAGTCCCATGATGACAGAACCTGCGGCGAGGAACAGCAGGGCCTTGAAAAAGGCGTGCGTCATCAGATGGAAAACCGCCACCGAATAGGCAGACGCGCCGAGCGCCACGGTCATGTAGCCCAACTGCGACAACGTGGAATAGGCCACCACGCGCTTGATGTCGTTCTGGATGATGCCCAGAAAACCCATGAACAGGGCCGTAATGGAGCCAATGACCAGAATGAAGTTCAGCGCTGTGTCGCTGAGCTCGAACAGCGGCGACATGCGGGCCACCATGAAGATACCCGCCGTGACCATGGTCGCTGCGTGGATCAGCGCGGAAATCGGCGTTGGGCCTTCCATCGAATCGGGCAGCCAGACGTGCAGCGGAAACTGGGCTGACTTGCCCATGGCACCAATGAACAGGCAGATGCAGATCACGGTGATCAACATCCAGTTGGTGCCCGGAAATGTCAGCTTGGCAAGTTCCCCAGCCTTGGCAAACGCTTCGGTGTAGTTGAGCGTGCCGGCAAAAGCTGCAATCAGGCCGATGCCCAGGATGAAACCGAAGTCGCCCACCCGGTTCACCAGGAAAGCCTTCATGTTGGCAAAAATGGCGCTGGGCTTGTTGAACCAGAAACCGATCAACAGGTAGGAAACCAGGCCCACCGCTTCCCAGCCGAAAAACAACTGGAGCATGTTGTTGCTCATCACGAGCATCAGCATGGAAAAGGTAAACAGTGAAATGTAGGAGAAGAAGCGGTTGTAGCCATCATCCTCTTCCATATAGCCAATGGTGTAGATGTGAACCATGAGCGACACGAAGGTCACCACGCACATCATCATGGCCGTCAATCCGTCGATCAGAAAGCCGATTTCCATCTTCAACCCACCCACCATCATCCATGTGTAGAGGGTCTCGTTGAAGCGCGCACCGTCGAGTGCCACGCTCTTCAGCGTCATTGCGGACAGCACGAAGGCCACCAGCACGCCAAAAATCGTGAATGTATGCGACAGGCGGCGACCAATGCGGTTGCCACCGAACGAGGTCCCCAGAATGCCGGCAAGAAGTGAGCCCACGAGAGGCGCAAGCGGCACGGCCAGCAGGGTCGAGGCGGAGAGGGTTTGACTCATTTTTGAACTTGTTGAACCTGCGTTCAGCCCTTGAGCGTGTTGAGTTCGTCCACATTGATGCTGGACTTGTTACGGAACAGCAGCACCAGAATGGCGAGGCCAATGGCCGACTCGGCGGCGGCCACTGTCAGGATGAAAAACACAAAAACCTGGCCGTGCATGTCTGCGAGGTAATGGGAAAAGGCCACGAAATTCATGTTGACGGCAAGAAGCATCAATTCGATGGCCATCAGCAAAACGATGAGGTTCTTCCGGTTCAGGAAGATCCCGATGATCGATAGGGCGAACAGCATGGCCCCCAGCGAAAGAAAGTGTCCCAGTGTCAATGTCATGGCTGTTTCTCCGTTCGCTCGCCGGCGTCGCCCGCAGCAAAAGATTGGGTGGCCTCAATCTTCACGACTTCCATCCTGTCCCTGGCCCGGACACGAACCTGCGTGGTCACGTCAACATGCTTGCTGTCCTTGCGTTGTCTCAAGGTCAGCGCGATGGCCGCAATAATCGCCACCAGAAGAATGACTGCGGCAATCTCAAGGGGATAGATGTACTGCGAATAAACAAGCTTTCCCAATTCCCGTGTGTTGGAATAGTGCTCCGCCGTCTGACCCACCATGGCAACGGCCTTCGGCTCATCCGAGATGCGAAAGCCGCCCATCAGCACGGCCGCCATTTCCAGCACAATCAGCACGCCCACCCCGGCGGCCAGCGGGAAGTGCTTCCAGAACCCCTGCCGAAGGCTGTCTATGTTGACGTCGAGCATCATCACGACGAAGAGAAACAAGACCATCACGGCCCCGACATACACCAGCACCAAGACAATTGCCAGAAACTCCGCCCTGAGCAGTATCCAGATTGCTGCCGCCTGAAAGAAGGCCAGCACAAGGTAAAGCACCGAGTACACCGGATTGCGCGCAGTGATGACGCGAAACGCGGCAAACAGCAGCACGGCTGAAAAGAAATAGAAGAGACCTGTTTTGACGTCCATGAGTCGTTTCTTTTTTCGTTGGTCTTGATATCGGATCTGCGCTAACGACTAGCGATATTTGGCGTCGGCAGACTTGGCCGCAGCGATCTGCGGTTCAAAGCGGTCTCCGATGGCGAGCAACATGTCTTTTGTGTAATACAGGTCACCGCGAGCTTCACCGTGATATTCCAGGATGTGGGTTTCCACAATGGAGTCGACCGGGCAACTTTCCTCGCAAAAGCCGCAAAAAATGCACTTGGTCAGATCGATGTCATAACGGGTTGTGCGGCGCGACCCGTCGTCGCGCGCCTCGGATTCGATCGTGATCGCCATCGCCGGACAGACGGCTTCACACAGCTTGCAGGCAATACAGCGCTCCTCGCCGTTCTCGTAGCGTCGCAGGGCGTGCAGACCGCGAAACCGCGGCGACAACGGGGTCTTCTCCTCAGGGTACTCCAGCGTGATCTTGCTGCGGAAAGCGTACTTTCCGGTGACCACCATCCCTTTGAGAAACTCTTTCAACAGAAAACTGGAAAGAAAATCCTTCAAGGAAAAAGCAGACCGGCTCGACGAGACTGCAGCGCTTGTTGAAGAGTTAGGCATAAGCGGCTCGAATTAATTCCAGATGTTCCACGGGGTCTGCATCCAGGCGCCCACAACCACCAGCCAGACAAGGGTGACGGGAATGAACACCTTCCAGCCCAGACGCATGATCTGGTCGTAGCGATAGCGCGGGAAGGTGGCTCGCACCCAGATAAACATCGTGACCATGGAAAATGTCTTGAGCCCCAGCCATATCCAGCCTGGAATCCAGGTGAACAGGGCACTCTCGACAGGTGGCAGCCATCCCCCAAGGAACATCAGGGTCGCCAGCAGCGAAACCAGCCAGATGTTGGCATATTCAGCCATCTGGAACATGGCCCAGGACATGCCGGAATACTCCACCATATGGCCCGCCACGATCTCCGACTCCCCCTCGATGACGTCAAAGGGAAGCCGATTCGTTTCTGCCAGACTGGAGACAAAATAGACAACGAAAATAGGCAACAGCGGCAACCAGTTCCACGACAGGAAGTTCAAGCCCATGTGCGCAAACTGACCCCTGCCCTGCCCCGCGACGATGTCAGACAGGTTCAGACTGGCCGACACCATGAGCACCACCACAAAGCAGAAACCCATGGCGATCTCGTAGCTCACCATCTGGGCTGAAGCGCGCAAGGCCCCAAGAAATGCATACTTGGAATTGGACGACCAGCCCGAGATGATCACCCCATAGACCTCCATCGATGTGATGGCCATCAGGAAAAGCAGGCCCGCATTCAGATTCGCCAGCGCGAACTCAGGGCCAAAAGGCACCACGGCCCATGCCGCCAGGGCCGGCATGACTGTCATGACGGGGCCCATATAGAACAGGAGTTTGTCGGCCGCCGTCGGCCTGAGGATTTCCTTGGTCATCAACTTCATGGCGTCGGCAATGGGTTGGAGCAGCCCCAACGGTCCCACGCGATTCGGACCCAATCGGATTTGCACCCAGGCAAGAAGCTTGCGCTCCCAGAGCGTGGTGTAGGTTACGGCACCCATCACCACCATCAGAACCACGGTGATCTTGATCAGCGTCCAGATCACAGGCCATGCCAAATCTCCCCACCATCCCGCAGCCACCAGGCCTTGGCCGAAATTGTGAATGGCATCAATCATGCGGTCACCTCCTGCAGATCGGTACCGAGCCTGGCGTCTGCCGTCAGTTGAAGTGAAACCGCGCGGCGCACCAGTCCATCAAGCTGGTAAATCGCCGCTGTGGCAGGCCTGCCTGGGGCAGACGCCAAGTCGATGGCAATCCGGGTCGCGTTGCTGAGCCGGTCTTCGGAAACCACCAGGCCCTGCGCGGACACCTGAAGGCCAGGCACGGCGCGCAGAACCTCCTGGGAAGAGTCAAATTCAAATCCTGGCAGATCCAGCAAATTGGCCAGGACGCGCAGCACCTTCCATGCAGGACGGGTTTCTGCCAGCGGCTTGACGACCGCATGAAAGCTCTGGATGCGCGCTTCGGCGTTGACGAAGCTGCCTGAGGTTTCAGTGAACGGAGCAATCGGCAACACGACGTCAGCGAAGTCCATGTTCGCCTTGAAGGGGCTCAAGCTCACAACCATCTCTGCCGAAGCCAGCGCAGCTTTGGCGCTCACGCCCGCAGCACTGTCGAACTCGGGCTCGTTGTTGAGCAAGATGACCGCTTTCAATCCGCCACCCAACATCTGCCCGGCGTTAAGCCCACCGCTGCCAGGAAAAACACCGGCGACCTGCGCGCCAACAGTATTGGCGGCCTCCGACAGGTACCCCACCGTCGCTCCGGTCTGGCTGCCAATCCAGTTCGCCAATGCCAACAGACTGGACGCCTTCGCATGATGGGCCGCCGCGTTGCCCAGCAGAATCGCCTTGCGGTCGCCACCCAGCAGCGACCTGGCAATCGCGCTGCCACCGGCCGTCACGGTTCCACGGGCTGGCGCCTCAACGCCCTTTTCCGCCGCTACCGCTGCGGCCACGTCCGCCAACGCCTGCGCCCAGTCCGACGCAGCGGCCTCAAGCGTGTTTGCGACCGGCATGGCCCAATCCATGGTCCGCTCTTGAAGTGCGTTCACAACACACCCTTTGCGCACGGCCTGCCGGATTCTCTGGGCAAACAGGGGATGATCCTTGCGCAAATTGGAGCCCACCACCAGCACGCGTTGCAACTCCGACAAAGAGGCAATCGATGTACCCAGATAGCGCACACCTTCACTTGAAGGAAACTCTGCCTGACGCAGGCGGGCATCCAGGTTGGCGGAACCAAGGCCCTTCATCAGCGCACCAGCAAGATACAACTCCTCCAGCGTACTGTGCGGACTCGCCAGCAATCCGATGCTTGCAGCACCGTGCTGAGCCTGCACCTGTTTGAGCCCATTGGCCACGTACTCCAGGGCGATCTGCCAATCTACGGCCTTCCACTGCCCGCCCTGCTTGAGCATCGGCGCGGTCAAACGCTCATCCGAGTTCAAGGCTTCATAGGAAAAGCGGTCACGGTCAGCAATCCAGCACTCGTTGACAGCTTCGTTTTCGAGAGGAACCACGCGCAGGACGCGATCGTTCTTGACCTGAACAATCAAATTGGCGCCGGTTGAATCATGCGGGCTGACAGACTTGCGTCGCGACAATTCCCACGTGCGAGCACTGTACCGGAACGGCTTGCTCGTCAGGGCACCGACCGGACACAGATCGATCATGTTGCCCGACAACTCGGAATCCACAGTCTGTCCAACAAAGGTCTCGATCTCCGCGTGCTCGCCGCGATGAGACATGCCCAACTCCATCACGCCGGCCACTTCCTGACCAAAACGAACACATCGGGTGCAGTGGATGCAGCGACTCATCTCCTCCATTGAAATCAATGGACCGACGTCTTTGTGGAACACCACGCGCTTTTCTTCCTGATAGCGAGATGTCGTGCCCCCGTAGCCCACGGCAAGGTCCTGCAACTGGCATTCACCACCCTGATCGCAAATCGGGCAATCCAGCGGATGGTTAATGAGCAGAAACTCCATCACGGACTGCTGCGCCTTGATGGCTTTGTCGCTCTTCGTGCGCACTACCATGCCCTGTGTGACGGGCGTGGCACATGCAGGCATGGGCTTGGGCGCCTTTTCCACATCCACCAGGCACATGCGGCAGTTCGCCGCAATGCTCAACTTTTTGTGATAGCAAAAGTGCGGAATGTAGGTGCCAGCCTTCTCGGCCGCATGCATGACCATGCTGCCCTCTATCACTTCAACTTTCTTGCCGTCGAGTTCGATTTCAATCATGTGGAATGGCTCGCTCAGACGTAGGCCGGGACCATGCAGGTCTTGTGCGCTACGTGATATTCGAATTCGGGACGGAAGTGCTTGATCATTGCGCGAACGGGCATGGCTGCCGCATCGCCCAAGGCACAGATCGTCCGGCCCTGAATGTTCTCGGCCACGTTATCGAGCAGATCCATATCGCTTTGACGCCCCTGGCCGTTTTCAATGCGATCGACCACCCGCGACAGCCAACCGGTACCTTCCCGGCACGGCGTGCACTGGCCGCAGGATTCGTGCATGTAAAAGTAGCTCAGGCGTTGCAGGCTCTTGACCATGCAGCGACTGTCATCCATGACAATGACTGCCCCTGAACCCAGCATGGAGCCCCCCTTGGCTATGGAGTCGTAGTCCATTGTGCAGTCCATCATGATGGACGCTGGCAAGACCGGTGCCGATGACCCGCCGGGAATCACGGCCTTGAGTTGCCGTCCCGCCCGCACCCC
>Ga0208980_10002738_pt1 | contig 10660 bp, 8 predicted proteins | sample WetSurMetagenome_3_FD_187993 | JGI IMG/M metagenome (GOLD analysis project Ga0208980, IMG submission 187993) | Wetland microbial communities from Twitchell Island in the Sacramento Delta, sample from surface sediment Aug2011 Site A1 Bulk (version 2) | ecosystem: Environmental > Aquatic > Marine...
GGCGAGCTTCGTCGGCTCGAAGGCGCGGCCCCGGCACTGCGGGCAGACGACGCGGGGCGGGAAGGCGATGGATCCGCAGGCCTGGCACTTCCCGGCCTCCAGCCGGTACCTTTGGGGGATCTCGCGCCAGTAGCGTGAAGGTGTCGGCATCGTCTCCTCCTAATCCGCCTCGAGGACGTGGACGACGGAACTGCCGCCCGTGCCGCCCATGTTCTGGGTCAGGCCGCGTTTGGCGCCCTTGACCTGCCGCTCCCCCGCCTCGCCGCGGAGCTGTTTGACGACCTCGACGGCCTGGGCGACGCCGGTCGCGCCCACGGGGTGCCCCTTGGCCTTGAGGCCGCCGCTCGGATTGACCGGGAAGCGGCCGCCGCGGGCCGTCAGGCCTTCCTCGACGGCCTGGCCGCCCCGGCCCTTTTCGACCAGGCCGAGCGCCTCGGTGACCATGATCTCGGCGATGGTGAAGCAGTCGTGGACCTCGAAGAGATCGATGTCCCGGATCTTGCGCCCGGCCATGGCCAGCGCCTTCTGCGCGGCGAGATGGGTCGATTCGAGCCAGGTAAGGTCCCGGCGCGAGCTCAGGGCGATCGTGTCGGTGGCCTGGCCGGTCCCGGTGATCCGGACGACGGGCTTCTTCATCTTGCGGGCCATCTCGGACGGGCAGAGAACGACCGCCGCCGCCCCATCGGTGATCGGCGAGCAATCGAGGATCCTCAAGGGGTCGGCGACGAGGACCGAGTTCAGGACGCCGTCCACCGTGACCTTGAAGGGGAATTGGGCCAAGGGGTTCCGCGAGCCGTTGTCGTGGTTCTTGACGGCGACCATGGCCAGCTGCTCCCGCGTCGTCCCGTAGCGGTGCATGTGGGCGACCGCCATCATGGCATAGAGCCCGGGGAAGGTCAGGCCGTGGTAGCCTTCATATTCCTGATCGGCCGCCGTTCCCAGGGCGAAGGTCGCCTCGCACCCGGTGACGTCGGTCATCTTTTCGACGCCGCCGACCAGGACGATATCGCTCGCCCCCGAGGCGACTTCGATGACGCCCTGGCGCAGGGCCAGGCCGCCCGAGGCGCAGGCGGATTCGACGCGCGCCGCGGGGACCGGGGTCCGGCCGAGGGAGTCCGCGAGAAGTGAGGCCAGATGCTCCTGTCCGACGAAAAGCCCCGACGACATGCAGCCGACGAAGAGGGAGTCGAAATGATCCACCCCCGCGTCCTCGAGGGCCAGGAGGGCGGACTCGGTGAAGATCGTCCGGAGCGATTTCCGCCAGAGCTCGCCCCATTTGGTCATGCCCACCCCGATGATCGCTACGTCCCGCATGGCCGCCTCCTATTCCGCCTTCCGGATCTTCCGGCGGTACTTGGCGTAAGCGCCGTACTCGAGATAGACCTTGTTCGTGTCGAGCAGCGTCCGGGTCCGGGGGGCCAGGTCCCGGACCTCGTCGATGCGCTCGGTGACTCGGATGACGAACGAGTCGCTGCCCGCTCCCGAGCCGTAAGAGACGAGGAGGATGAGGTCCCCGGCCTTGGCGATGTCCAGCGTCGCCGTCAGTCCCAGCGGCGACGAGCCGGAGTAGGTGTTGCCGAGCTTGGAGACGAGCCAGCCGGGCTCGATCTGGGGCTTGGAGAAGCCGAGCATCTCGCCGGCCCGGAAGGGGAACTTGCCGTTGGGCTGGTGGAAGACGACGTACCGGAAATCGGCCGGCTTCAGCCCGGCCTTGGCCATGATGGCCCGGGCCGAGCCCGTGACGTGGGCGAAGTAGGCCTCGTCGCCCGTGAACCGGCCGCCGTGGCGGGGATAATACATGTATTCCCGGCGCCAGAAGTCCGGCATGTCGGTCGTGTAAGAGTAGGTCTCGAGGACCTCGGCCACGAGCCGCTCGGCCCCGAAGAGGAAGGCGGCCGCCCCGGCCGCCGCGGAATATTCGAGGGCGTCGCCGGGCGCGCCCTGCGACGTATCGGCCCCGACGGCCAGGGCGTACTTGACGGCCCCGGAGCGGACGAGATTGAGGGCGATGAACATGCCTTCCGTCCCGGCCTTGCAGGCGAACTCGAGATCGGCGGTATGGACGGCCGGCGTCGCCCCGATGGCCTCGGCCAGGACGGTGCCGCTCGGCTTGACGGCGTAGGGATGCGATTCCGAGCCGATATAGACCGCGCCGATCTCGCGGGCGTCGATCCCGGCCCGTTTGAGGGCCCGCTTCGAGCCCTCGACGGCCATGGTGATCGTGTCCTGGTCGGGAGAAGGGACGGACTTCTCCTCGAGCATCAGGCCCTTCTTGAAGCTCGGCGCGTCCGCCCCCCAGACCTTGGCGATCTCTTCGACACGGATGCGGTTGCGCGGGATGTAGGCCCCGTAACCGATGATTCCGGCCATTCGACCTCCTTCCGGAGCCCTCAGACTCCGCCGCGTCTCCGCGATATGAAGTATAAGTGCGTCAGGCCGTAAAAAAAATGAACCGCGAATGATCGTCGTGGCCCGCTTTATCTATACCCTACCTCATGGGCCAAGTCAATCGGGGACGCCGGAGACCCGGAGACCCGCATTGATTTCCGCCCGGACCTGGGATATAGAATAGGGCCAAGGAGGTCGGGGATGCTTGGCAAGCTGATCGGACTCCCGGAGGCGGCGGCCCTCGTCCCTGACGGCGCGACGCTCTCCCTTGGCGGCTTCACCACCCAGCGTCACCCAATGGCCTTCGTCTACGAGCTCATCCGGCGGAGGCGGCGCGACCTCTATCTCTTCGGCCACTCGCCGGGCGGCGATTGGGACACCCTCATCGGGGCCGGCTGCGTCAAGCGGGTCGAGCTGGCCTACGAGGCCGACGAGGCCTTCAACACGGTCGGGCCGCGCTGGCGGCGGGCCGTCGAGAGAGGCACGATCGAGTGGGAAGACTACAGCAACTTCTCCATGGTCGCCCGGTTCACGGCCGGGGCCATGGGCATCCCTTTCATGCCTGTCCGCAGCCTCCTCGGGAGCGATGTCGTCGGCAAGGCGGCGCTGACTCCCGGCCAGAGGGCGGCCGACCCGCGGACGGCGCCGAAAAAGGCCCACGTCATGGAGTCCCCGTTCGACCCCGCGGACCGGGTCGTCCTGGTGCCGGCCATCCATACGGAGTTCGCCGTCCTCCACGTCCAGAAGGCCGCCGCCAACGGCACGGTGCGCATCGAGGGGCAGAGCTACGCCGACATCCAACAGGCCCTTTCGGCCGACACGGTCATCGTCACGGCCGAGGAGATCGTCGAGGAGGAGGCGCTGCGCCAAACTCCCGAGCTCAATCCCGTCCCCTTCTTCGTCGTCAAGCACGTCTGCCACGTTCCGTTCGGGGCCCATCCATACGCCGTCTACAATTATTACGACTACGATCCCGTCCAGCTCAAGGAGTACCACGACAGCGCCAGGGACGACTCCGCCTACCAGGCCTACCTCGATCGCTATGTTTACGGGGTCCGGGACCATGGCGCCTATCTCGAGGCCGTCGGAGGGGCCGCCCGACTGGACGGGCTGCGAGCCGCGCCCGGATTCGGCTACAGCCCGGACCTGAAGCGGAGAATATGACCATGGCCGCCGCGGGCTACTCGCTGATGGAGCTGATGACGGTCATCGCCGCGCGCGAAGTCGCCGACGGCGAGGTCGTCTTCGCCGGGACCGGCCTGCCCATGCTCGGGGTCATGCTGGCCCAGAAGACCCACGCCCCCGGCTGCGTCATCATCTTCGAGGCCGGCACGGTCGCCAGCCGCCTGGCCCATCTGCCGATGTCGGTCGGCGATCCTCGGGCCATGCGCGGCGCGGCCGTCGCGGCCGGGCTCCTCGAGGTCTTCACCTATGTCCTCCAGGCGGGTCGCGTCGACGTCGGCTTCCTGAGCGGGGCCCAGGTCGACCGCTACGGCAACATCAACAGCACCTCCATCGGCGACGATCCTCGCCGGCCCAAGGTGCGCTTCTCGGGCAGCGGCGGGGCCTGCGACATCGCCTGCCTGGCCAAGCGGACGATCATCATCGCCAAGCACGAGAAACGGCGGTTCCCCGAGAAGGTCGACTATGTCACGAGCCCCGGGTGGATCGAAGGCGGCGCCAGCCGGCAGGCGGCCGGCCTCGTCCGCGGCGGCCCCGATGTCATCGTCACGACCATGGGCGTCATCCGCTTCCGGGCCGACACGAAGCTCCCCTACCTGGAGAGCTTCCACCCCGGCCTTTCACCCGAAGCCGTGGCCGTCGAGACCGAGTTCGGGCTCGACGTCGGCGGGGCGCGCGAGACCGCGCCGCCTTCGGACGAAGAGCTCCGCATCCTGCGGGAGGTCGTCGACCCGGAGCGGGTTTTCCTGAAGTAGCCGCGGCCCGGCCTATTCATAAAAACGCCCAATAGGAGAGATGGGGAAAAAACGGGGCGTTTTTATGAATAGTCCAGGCGACCTCAGCCGATCCGGATCTTCCCCGCGTAAGGCCTGACACCGTGGGGAGTCCTGTCCAGCGTGAACCCGAGCGGCTTGGTGAACATCGGGTCCTCGTAAAGGTCTTTGAGGTAGGCGTCGCGGAACTTGGGGTGGGCGACGCTGGCGATGGCCAGGGCCTTTTCTCCCGCCGTCAGCCCCCTGAGATCGGCGACCCCGTACTCCGTGACGATCACGACGGGATCATAGGCCGACGCGGTCAGGCTGACGCCCGGGGGGTGGACCTTGGCGATCTTGGATTCCCCCTTGTCCGTGACGCTCTTGAGGGCGATGATCGGGACGCCGTAGGCGGGGTCGTTCAGCGCCCGGACGAAATCCGGCTGGCCGCCGACGCCGCTATAATAGCGCCGGGCATCGATGTAATCGGCCCAGACGTTGCCGAACAGGTCGACGCCCATGGCCGTGTTGACCGAGATGAACGGGCTGTTCATGCGGATGACGTGGGCGGCGTTGGTGATCGTGCAGGGCCGCATCTGCACGCCGGACCGCATATGGACGAACTCGTACAGCTCCTGGGAGCCCATGATCAGCGACGTCGTGCTGTAGCCCTTGTGCTGCTTCTTCCTCCGGTTGGTGACGATGCCCGATCTCTGGAGCAGCATCAGCCCGTCGCCGTAAAGCTCGGTCTGGATGCCGAGGTCCTTATAGCCGGCCCGCTTGATCGTCCCGACGACCGCGTCGGGGATCTGGCCGATCCCGGCTTGAATGGTCACGCCGTCGTAGATGAAATGCTCGGTGACGAGCTCGCCGATCCTGGCCTCCTCGGCCGGGAGGTTGTCGAAATCGGGCCCCGGGAACGCGTAGACGGGCTTGACCTCGTCGTCGTCGACCAGGTAGTCGATCGACTGCGAATCGATGATGGACTGGCCCTCGGTGAAGGGCATGCTGAAATCGAGCTCGGCGATGACGCAGCGGGCCTGGTCGATGGCCGTGTGCATGGCCTCGACCGAGAGCCCCAGGCTGTATTCTCCGGTGACCTCGTGCGGCCGGACCTTGAAGATGGCCAGGTCCGGGGCGAAGGGCCGGCCCTTGCCGATGAGGCTGTCGAGGTTGGCCAGGGTGCACGGCAGGTAGTAGGCGCGGCCCTCGTTGGCGGCCTTTCGGACCTCGCCCGCCGAGAAGATCGAATAGGTCATGATCCGGTTCTGCAGACCCCGCTCCACATAGGGCACGGGCCCCTGGAGAAGGATGTGGGCCATGCGGATGAAGGGCAGCCGGGGCGTCCCGGTCTTGATGGCCGCGGTGAGGGCCTCGATCACGGCCGTGGGCGTGGCCGCATTGGAGCCCAGGTAACAGGTGATGCTGTCCTCGTCCGAGAACTCCCGAGCGATGACTTCCGCGATCTGGTCAAGCTTGATGGTCGTGGGCTGGTCAACCATATGAATGCTCCTTAAAATGCGAAGGACGGCGATGGATAATGCCGATACTAGGATAGCCAAATACCGGACCGCAAACAAGCCCTCCGCCGGCCTGGACGAAAGCGGGGGCCTGTGCTAGACTTTCCGGGCCGGCCCGCCGGGCAGACCCACGCGGCCGGCTTGGCGTTGCGGACCATGAGATTCGGCCCCTTCGACGTTTCCACGATCACCCACGGCACTTTCCGCCTCGACGGCGGGGCCATGTTCGGGACCGTTCCCAGGGCGATCTGGTCGAAGCTCGCCCCTCCGGACGAGGACAACCGCATCCTTCTCGCCGCCCGCTCCCTGCTCGTCCGGACGCCGGACCGGACCATCCTGGTCGACGCCGGGATGGGCGACCGCTGGACCGACAAGCTGCGGCGCATCTACGACATCCGGCCCGCGGCGGACGGGACGGCCGATCTCGATCCGGCCAGCGTCACGGACGTCATCCTGACGCACCTTCATTTCGACCACGCCCGGGGGATCTTCCGGGCCCGGCCGGGAGAGGCGGGCCAAGTCGATCCGCGCTATCCGCAGGCCCGTGTCCACGTCCAGGCCGCGAACCTGCGGACCGCCAAGTCGCCGAACGCCCGCGAGCGGGCCAGCTACATCGCCGAGGATACGGCGTCGCTCGACCACGTCCGGCTCGTCCTGGCCTCGGGCTCCGGGGAGATCGCTCCGGGCGTCCAGGTCCATGAGACGAACGGACATACCCGCGGCCATCAATGGGTCGAGGTCAGGGCCGAGGGGCGCTCTCTGGCGTTCCCCTCGGACATCGTGCCGACCTCTAGGCACCTTCCCCTTCCCTATCTCATGGGCTACGACATCTCGGCCGAGACCCTTCTCGTCGAAAAGGACGAGCTGCTCCGCCGGGCGGTCGAGGACAGCTGGATCGTCGTGTTCAGCCACGACCCGGACGTCGCGGCCGGCCGCGTCACGCGGGACGAAAAGGGCCATTACGCCCTGGCCGAAGCGCTGGCTTTCTGAGGGCCCGGCTCACGCCGGAAGGGTGAGATTGGATTTCCTGACCAGGCCCGCCGGCTGGTAAGAGAGCTTCGCTCGCCGCAGCCCTTCGATACCCATGTCCTGCTCCCGGTTGACGAGCCTGAACCCCGACCATTCCCGGCGGACGAACTCACGGTTGATCCACTGGGCCAGGCCGACAAGTCCCGGATTGGCGATCTCGATGGGGATAAAAACCGTCTCGGCGGTCAACCGCCCGCCCAGGGTGAAAGCCTCGATCCGGCCCCCGACCTTGACGACGCCGCCCCTGAGCCCCAGGACCTCGAACATGGCCAGGGCCTCGACGATCGCCAGTTTCTCGGCTTTCAGGTAGGAATCGCCGTTGCCCTTCCCTTCGAACCAATCTTCGAGAAGGCGGAGGCATCCGGGGACGTCGGCCCGCGCCAGGACGTGATACTCGTGAGCGAAGGTCGACTCGAATTTCCTGATGCGATTGCGCTTGCCGTCGTATTTCTTCCCCTTGAGCTCGGCCAGGTCCCGGGTGGAGTAGAGGTAGTCGAAATTCGCCGGGTCCTCCTCGACGCGGAATCCGGCGCCGCAGCGCGCCGCGAACGCGTCCGGGACGCGCGACAGGCGCGGCGCCCGCGTCAGGCAGGCGGCGATCGTGTCGGCGATCCGCTCGGATTCGCCTCCGACGGGCGGCAGGAAATACGGCGGCTCGAAATCCGGCTCGACCAGGACGCAGAGACTGCCGTTGAGGATGGTCCAGCGCGGATGCTCGGAATCCTTCCAAATGAAGATATTGGCGAAGTGGAGCTCGCAGACGGGCGAGGGGTCCCGTTCGAGGTAGTCGCTGAAGACGGCCTGGTCCTCGAGCCCGACGGGCTTGAAATCGGGATAGGCGGGCAGGCTCAAGGCTTTTCTCTCGATAGGACCGTGCAGAATTCCCGGGGGCAGCCCTCGCACCAGGAGGTTTGACGCTTGGCCGGAAAGGTCGCGGGGATGTCCGTCTTGACCGTCCGGAAACCGCAACCCTCGAAAAAACCCGGAATGATCGTGGCCAGGTGGACGGTGCCAGGCGCCTCGGCCATCAGGGCTTCGACCAGGGCTCTGGCCGCCCCTTTTCCCCGGTGACCCGGATCGACGCCGAGCGCGCAGAGCTCGAGGCAATCGGGATGTTCCTTGAGGGCGACGAGGCCGATCGTCCGGCCGTCCTCGTCGGCGACCCACATCGGGTCGGCCTCCAGGCCCGGGAATTCGAGGTCCAACCGACGCGCCAGCGCAAGGGCCGAGGGGATGTCCGCGGGAAGGGCTTTTCGGACGCGCATTTCCGGCCATTATACCACGCCGCCGGCCGCGGCGGACCGGCCCGGTCCGCCCGTTGACAGCCCGCGACTTCTTTAATTATAGTGGGCCTTCGCTAACCCTCGAGGAGGTGTCCGATGTCCGATTCCCGCCCGTCCCCCGTCCGCAAGCCGGTCATTCTCATCGCCGCGGCGCTCGTCGCTCTAGCGGCCGTGACGCTCGCCCAGCCGAAGGCGGCGAAGCCCAAGGCCCTCCAGGTCCTCCAGTCCACGAACCCCGAGCTCCGGCTCAAGGGCTTCGAGGACTACAAGGCCATGCAGGCCGCCTCGAAGTTCAAGGACCTCAAGTGGCAGTTCATCGGCCCGACCAACATCAGCGGCCGGGTGACCGATGTGGCCGTCGTCGCTCCGAAGGGAAAGAGCTACACCATCTACGTCGCAACGGCCTCAGGCGGCGTATGGAAAACGGACAACGAGGGCATCTCCTGGACGCCCATCTTCGCGAACATGGCCACGGCGGCCGTCGGCGACATCGCCCTGGCCCCTTCCGACCAGAACATCGTCTGGATCGGGACGGGCGAGCACAACATCTTCCGCAGCTCCCAGGCCGGGCTCGGCGTCTTCAAGTCCGTCGACGGCGGCAAGACCTGGGCGTCCATGGGGCTCACCGACACGAACACGATCGCCCGGATCGTCGTCCACCCGGCCAACCCCGACATCGTCTACGTCGCGGCCGGCGGGCACGAATGGACGAGGAACGCCGACCGCGGCGTTTACAGGACCGCGGACGGCGGCAAGACCTGGGAAAAGGTGCTCTTCGTCAACGACGAGACAGGCGCCTACGACCTGGTCATGGACCCGCGCTCGAGCGACACGCTCTATGCCGCAATGTGGCAGCGGACGCGCCAGAAATGGAACGACCCGCGGACCTACCCGGGCCATACCGGGAGCGGCCTGTTCAAGACGACCGACGGCGGCAAGACATGGGCGCCGATCAACGCCGGCCTCCCGGCGGTCGAGTTCCGCGGCCGCATCGGGATCGACCTCTGCCTGACCAAGCCCGACACTCTCTACGCCCTCGTCGACAACTACGAGCTGCGCGAGACGACCCAGGCGGAGCTGGACTCGGTGCGGGGCTACTATGATCCTGGCAAGGGGTTCATCAAGGGCGCCACGGTCTACCGCTCCGACGACGCCGGGGCCACCTGGACGCAGGCGAGCGGCCTGACGCCGCAGCAGAAGAGCTTCATGGAGCGTCACTCCGGGACCTACGGCTGGGTCTTCGGCCAGATCCGCGTCGATCCCAACGACCCGAACACCTCCTATATCATGGGCGTGCCGTTCAGCGTCTCGGCCGACGGCGGCAAGACTTACACGACGGTCCGAAGCCCGGGCGGTGACAACCACGCCCTCTGGATCGATCCGGGCAACTCGAACTACATGATCAAGGGCTTCGACCAGGGCGTTGCGGTCACCTACGACAAGGGCAAGAACTGGCGCTTCTTCCAGAACGAGCTCAACCTCTGCCAGTTCTTCAATCTCAACTACGACATGGGGACGCCGTTCAAGGTCTACGGCTCGATGCAGGACCACGGCAGCTTCCGCGGCAAGGTTGACCTCAGCTCCGGACGCGACAAGATCCCGGCCGGGGAATTCGAGAATGCTCCCGGGGGCGAGGGCTCGAACCACGCCATCGATCCGACCGACCCGGACATTGTCTACTCGGCCGGCTTCTACGGGACGATCTCCCGGGCCGAGTACGACAAGCCCGGCCCTTTCCCCGGGTTCCCGTTCCAGAAGGAGCTGCTGCCCGTCCTCTATGAGAACGAGCCCCCCCTCCGCGGCCAGTGGCTGGCCCCGTTCATCCTCTCCCCGCACAATCCAAATATCCTCTACCACGGCATGCAGTACGTCTTCCGGTCCCTCGACCGGGGCGACACCTGGGAGAAGATCAGCCCCGATCTGACCACGAACGACCCGGCCACGCGCGGCGACATCCGCTACCAAACGCTCTTCACCATCTCCGAGTCGCCCGTCAAGTCCGGCCTCCTCTACGCGGGGACCGACGACGGCCGGCTCTGGGTGACCAAGGACGGCGGCAAGGCCTGGACGGAGATCACGGCCGGACTGGCCCCGGGCAAGTGGATGTCGAGGGTCGTCGCGTCCGCCTCTAACCTGGGCACGGTCTACCTGACCCAGAACGGCAAGCGCGACGACGACTTCACGCCTTACGTCTGGAAGTCGGCCGATTTTGGCAAGACCTGGACGTCCATCGCCAAGGGCATCCCGGTCGGGCCGGTCAACGTCATCCGCGAGGACCCGGTCAACGAGCAGGTCCTCTACGTCGGGACCGACATGGGCGTCTACGTCACGACCGACGGCGGAAAGACCTGGATGGTCCTCGGCGGCAACCTGCCGACGGCCTACGTCCACGACCTCATCATCCACCCGCGCGACAACATCGTCGTCATCGCCACCCACGGCCGCGGCATGTGGGCCCTCGACGCCGACAAGGTCAACAACAAGTCCGCCCGGAGAAGGTTCTATT
>Ga0208980_10002739_pt1 | contig 10660 bp, 7 predicted proteins | sample WetSurMetagenome_3_FD_187993 | JGI IMG/M metagenome (GOLD analysis project Ga0208980, IMG submission 187993) | Wetland microbial communities from Twitchell Island in the Sacramento Delta, sample from surface sediment Aug2011 Site A1 Bulk (version 2) | ecosystem: Environmental > Aquatic > Marine...
AGACAGGGACGCTGCGACAGAGATGTAATCGGACCTACCCATAGGGTCATCAAATGAATCGGGATCAAAGCTCGACAGTACTGAGCTCGGCGTGATGAATGACACCCCCTGATTGAACGACTGTCCCACTCTAACCTCTAGGCTTGGCGGGTTACTCCTGACCAGATCATAATACAGAAGGTTAAGTGTGCCAGATGGGGAAACGGCGAGGCATGGGAAGAACTGATGATCCTCTGTGCGATCGGTCGGATTCTGAACGGGCACCCAAGAAGTGCCATGGTCTGTTGATCGCATGCACTTCACGTCGTAGTCTTTCCCCCATTCGGTGTAAGCAACATAAATAAACCCAGAGATTGGGTCAGTAGCGATAGAAGGCATGCTGCTTGCACGAAGACATCCATTGCCCCCAATGAACGGCCCATCAAATCGAGTTTCTATCGGACCGGAGACCGTGCATGTGGGAAGGAAGGACATACCCCCGTTCGTCGAACGTCGAATGAGAATTTGACCAGGCACATCATGGCGCAACCATGTAACATACACATCACCATTGGGAGTTACTGCAGGCATGGAGCCGTGTACCAACGCGGTTTCTATCTTACCGTTTCGGTCTGCCATTGGCGACGTACTAACGAGATTCATATCTTCGAAGAATGATCCCGTCTCATCAATGGTATCGGCGATAGACCAATCGACACCTCCATTAGTCGAATACGCGAATCTGATAGCGTTGCCACTTGAGAAGTCCGTCCAGCTGACATAGATATGTCCGAAATGTGGAGAACCGACAAAGTTGTCGATCGCCATGAATGGTTTGTCCTGCTCCTCTATGCCGTTTGGACTTACTCTAGCGGAGGTCCATGTGATGCCCTGATCTGTAGTCCTTGAAACGACGATCGGGCCGCCGATTGGACCGGATCGTCCTGTCGCATGACAGTAAAAAGCCGTTGCGGAAAGATCGAAGGCAACCGATGGATCGAAAGCGTATGGATAAAAGGGGTCGTGTGAAGGGATAAGGGCGTTCGATAGCCAATGTGTTCCGCCATTTGTCGAAAACGCGAATCCAGCTCTGGGTTGAAGTGGTGATACGCGCAGGTCATTCCATCCGCACATCAGGATATTTGGACCTGCAGGGCTGTACGCTACAGCCGGTTCGCTGTGGTCTACGGGATCGTTCATGATGCGAATTGGTTCAGGCCATTGTGCGTACAACTGTGATTCAATAACAAGAGAACTGCCAAGAAGTGCGAGCATGAGTGCTTTCATTGAAAGGTCTCCTTATTTTGTGGTTGTGTGGCGACTGACTTGGCCGTCTGATTTCCAAATCAGAAAGATCCGTTTAGCGTTCAGTATGATGCTGCTTGTTAGTTGACACGACATGACTTTCAATCCACTGCTAACTCTAGTTCTATTTGACCAAGAGGACTTTGCGCGAAATGTTGAAGTGAGAGGTCGCAAGCCGACACAAATAGATGCCGCTCGAACGACCGGCCGAATTCCACTCGATTGTGTACTTTCGGGGCACGAGTTTCTCGTGGACCAATGACGCTACTTCACGTCCGAGGAGATCGAAGACTCTAACGTCTACCATTTCAAATTCAGGTATTGAGAAATCGAAGCACGTAGTTGGGTTAAAAGGGTTCGGATAGTTCTGAGAGAGCCAAAATCCATTCGGTAAATCCATGTCACCTTGGAGTGCCACTGTGGTGACAAGATCGTTCCGCCAAATGTACAAACCTTCAGTTGTAGCTGAACTGTAGATAAAAGGGCCTTGTGCAGCGAGGCCGCCTCCATAGGGGCCTCCGAAGGGACCTCCTCCAAGCTCTCTTGGCATTCGAGGATTCAACACATCAATGATCCCTCCACCTTCAAAGGCCGAGAGGTAAAGAAAATGACCGGATATGCACATGTCACCGTAGTCCGCAGGTCGGCTGATACTAGCTAGCACATATGGTGAATCCAACCTCGTTATGTTGAAGATTGAAAAGGCATTACCTGCCGCGTAGAGAAGAGTGTCACTAACCATTACTGAACGCATGTCTCCGGCGTAAACCCAAAGCAGGGCTGGCGCCTCGGGATGACGAACATCATAAGTGCGAAGCCCTGTTGAAGTTGCAACGAACAGCGTGCTATCATGAGCAGAAACATCATACGACATAAGATTCCCCCGCACCGCGCCAACTTGTATGGGGTGCAGTGGCTCGGTTACATCGATGATTCTCACCATCGTATCGCTAACCCCATGGATGACATTCAGAAAAGCAAGAGTGTTAGACTTTGCAAGCTTAGTAGTTTGTCCGCTGGTATTCCGCAGAGACCGACCAAGCAAACGCGGCGCCTGTGAGTCTTGCACATCGTAGATAATCAACTCGCCATCATGGTTTGCTATATAAGCGAAAGTGCCGGAAGTCAGAACGTCAATTGCCCAATTTGCGTTAGGCTCTGATTCCTTGTAATTGCCGGAAGTGATGTTGGAAAGACTCCGAGGTTGTTGAGGGTTCGCGACACTCACAAGCCACAAACCCGCGTAACCGGAAGCGACGTAGGCAACCGTATCTTGTACAGCGACAGCAAGGGCGTTTTCACTTGTCGGCATGAATGAACCGACGCGCACGGAGTCAGGTTGAGTCACATCAACCACCGAGGCTCTGTTGACACCTGCCACCAAAGATCGGTCAGCGTTCAGTTGAATATCATCAGCGAGAACCAAAACTCGGCCAATCTCGGATGGCAACCGTGGGTTCGCAATATTGATGAGGTACATATTGGAATCTGCTCCAACATAAGCCAAAGAATCTTGCAGCGCGATGCTGAACCCGTTCAACCCCGATAGGGTTGCCATCAGCGATGGCGTCGTGGGGTCGGCGAGCGAATATATCTTGAGTGCATCTGGCTCATTGAAGCCAGGACCGCTGGTTAACAGAAGTGTATCGCGCACCGCTATAGATTGTGGTATCAAGAGCGCGCGAAAATTGTTGACCCAATAGAGAGAATCAGGATTGGCGACATTGATGATTTCGATAGCAGTCGGGAGCGGGCGCGCACCGGTCAGATACGCGTAGGGCCACTTCAAAGCGATGCCTGTAGGAACATCGAAGGTGTTGAAAAGTCTACCGCGAAGAAACGGCGCGTGAATATCAGAAATATCCACGACTCGTAATGTCGTGCTTCCTAAGACATAGGCAAAGGAACCTAGAAGTTGCACGTACGTCGGACCAAATAAATCCATGGCACTCACTTTTGCAATGTGTGCCGGTACACTCACATCAAGGATTATCAGACTGTCGCCGTTGCAGACGAACGCGAGATTTTCTCGCAACTGAATATCTGTGACATAGTCAGGTGTACCTGTCAAGTATTCACCCACGAGTTGTGGCGCAACAGGATTGGTAAGATCATACGCTTGGATGAGAGCGCCATTCGCAATGAACCCCGTGTTGCCCCGTACAGCTACCGCGTAGCACGGTCCGTACGGCCAGCGGCCAACAAATGTGAAAACACTGTCGCTTATTGACAAGTCAGTTAGCTTACCACGCGGTCTGCGTCCCTCAAGCTTGCGAAAATACTCGTACCTCTTGAGAGGCCGTTCGTCCAACGGGGAGAAGCTCGTCTGTGCATGAACCATGGAAGCACAAGTGCAGAAGAACACAGAAAGGATACCCAGTCTGATCGCTGAGGCTTTGACGCTAGAATGGCGTGCTGGCAGGAGTACGAGATCGCAGATTGTCCGAAAGATCGAAGCACAGCAGGAGAGATCGTTGAAGCCTGGAAAGTCAACAGAAGGAACGAGAGTTGCACATTGCTTGGTTGCCATGGCCCACTCCCAAATGAGATGAACTTGTTGCTCTATCTATTCAAAAAAAAAACGAAGTCAAGTGAAAAGTTACGGAAGGCAATGGGGAGTATGAGACCCGAAATGGTGCTTTAATTCCCCGAAGATGTCCGGGGGCAAGAGGCCGGAAGGCGCGGTACTTGGAAATTCCTCACAGGAAGATCGTTCACGTTCCCCACGACGTGCTTCCATAGATTCACCACGACGTCCCATTCCTGAAGAACGTGACGAAGATGATGAGGGCAAGCGTGATTGCAGCGATGAGAATTGCTTTTTTGTGCTCTTTGGTCATAAGAAACTCACCACCAAGACACGAAGGCGAGTGTTCGTCATTGCGAGGAGCGAAGCCCCGAAGGGGCAAGTGACGAAGCAATCTGAATCCCTGAAGGAGAGATTGCTTCGTCCCGACGAACAACGTCGGGACTCGCAATGACAATTGCCTGTGTCATGGTGCCTTTGTGTTTGTCTATACTTTTGATAATTCGTCTTTCAAGTAATCAATCACCTTTACCGGCGTCGGGTCAACGTTGTGAAGCATCGCGAGGTAGAAGCTCACCCAGTCGCCGAGATACACGAGTGAGAACATGCGGGCGAGGAGCGAGGTGCCGTCACTCCACACTTCCGTAATGTGCTGTGTGTATTCGGCGATGACTCCCTTTGTAATGTCCATTCGGGTCCTGACTCTCGGATGATCAGCCCTGTCGTGCAGGAACATCACCTGCATCTCCCGCATCTGCTCGGTCAACGTCTTCCATCCTACAAGCTCGTTGTGGTTCATCTCCGGCAGCACGTGACCGAACATCAGCGACTTGCCATTTTCGGCCATCTGTCCCCGCCATCGCGTTGCCACGGCATCGAACCGCTCAGTAGAGGAATAGACAATGCCAACGCGCCCACGCAATTGTTCGGCAAGCAGCATTGCCTTGTTAGTAGCCGGGTCCGGACTGCCGTACTCGTCCGACTTCTGCTTCAGCAGCGTAACGCATTCGTGTATCTCGCGACTCTTATTCTTGATCAGGCCAAGCTTGCCGAGCGTGATGAGGAGTGGAAAGAAGGAGTACCCCAGTGCCGCGCGGGGAGGAAGACCGCCGGGGATTTTGATGAGCGGCGTTCTCCTTTTCTTTGCCAGTTTCTCAACTGCACCACCGGAAGAGATGCACAGAATTTTTGCCCGACGCTTGATTGCTTCCTTAAAGGCTGCTGTCGTCTCCTCCGTGTTGCCAGAGTAACTGGAAATGATGACGAGTGAGTTTCTCCCGACAAACTCTGGCAGCGTGTAGTGGCGGTTTACGACGAAAGGAACCTTCAGTTCTCCGGCGAGGTAGCTCTTCAGCAAATCGCCTCCAATCGCCGAGCCTCCGAGTCCGCAAAGGAGAATGTTCTGGATCCCCTTCACATTGACCCTCGGCTTTGCCGCGTTGCCAATTCTGATGGCCTCTTCCACCTGTTCGGGGAATCTCCTGATGAGGCTGTACATGTTGGATGTGTCGATGGCGAAAATCTCTTCGAAGGTCATTGTTGCTCCGATCTGTTGAGGGCTAGTCTTCTAATGGTATGTCGGGGAGTTGCTTCTTTATCACTGAGGCAAGGTATTCCCTAATCTCGTCCTCGGTGTGGAGGGTGAGCACCTTGTCTGCGATCCGCACTGCATCCTTGTACTTAATGGTCCGAATAATTTTCTTGATCTCAGGCAGCACCGTTGGCACAACACTCAGTTCGTCGATTCCCATTCCCACGAGCAGTATCGTTGCGATCGGGTCGCCTCCCATCTCACCGCACATGCCAACCCAGATATTCTTTCTATGTCCGGCATCGATAACAGCCTTGATTGTCCGTAGTACCGCGGGATTGAACTGCTGATACAATGGCGCAACAGCAGCGTTGTCGCGATCCACGGCAAGCAGATACTGGATGAGATCGTTCGAGCCGATGCTCAGGAAGTCGACTTCGGCGGCAATCTCCTCGGCCATGATCGCAGCCGAAGGAACCTCGATCATCACCCCAATCTTGATGCGTGCATCGAAGTGAAGGCCTCTTGCTTTCAGCTCATTCTTTGCCAGCTTCAAGAACTCCTTGGCGCGTCGCACCTCGCTCACCTTGGCAATCATGGGGAACATGATGCGAACGTTCTTCTTGGTGCTTGCCCGGAGCAATGCCCGGAGCTGTGTCAGAAACATTTCGGGTCTGTCCAGCGACACCCGAATGCCGCGCCAACCCAGGAACGGGTTTTCCTCGTGGTACTCGCCCGGTGCGAGCTTGTCTCCACCAATGTCGAATGTCCGGAAGATGACAGGGTGGGGGAAGGTTGCCTCTGCAACTTTCTTGTATTCTTCGTACTGCTCTTCCTCGGAAGGGTCTCCCTGCCGCGCAAGAAGAGTGCCTTCGGTACGATAGAGACCAATTCCTGCTGCGCCTTGTGCACGGGCGTAGTCTACTTCTTCAGGGACTTCAATGTTTGCGGAAAGCTCAATATGCTTGTGATCCGGCGTGTCGGCGACGAGCGGTGCAAAGGCGGTGAGTTGTTCCTCGAAGGCCTTGAGGCGCTCAGCCTTTTTCTCCAGTTGTTCGATGGTTTGCGCATTGGGGTTGATGGCGATCGTCCCCGCATAGCCGTCAATGGCAACGGAGTCTCCGGTGCGTACGTTCTTTGTTACATTGCGCAATCCAAGCACCGCCGGAATTCTCAGCGATCGGGACAGGATTGCAGCGTGCGAGGTAACTCCTCCGAGATCGGCCGCATAACCGAGGATCTGATTGCGGGAGAAAATCACGGTGTCCGTTGCGAGCAAGGATTCAGACACAATGATCGATGCCCCTTCCAGTCGGGAGAAGAGCTTCTGATCCTGAATGTTGCGGACGATCCGATGCATCACGTCCTCAACATCACGAGCCCGTTCATGCATGTATTCGTCGGGCGATGCCAGCATCATCCGCTTGTATTTGTTGATCTCATCTCCGACGATATACTCTGCGTTCTTCAATTCTTTGGCAATGCGCTTCTCAATGGATCCCATGAGGATGGTATCGTTGAGGATCATGATCTGTGCCTCGAAGATCTTGGCGCTCTGTGATCCCAGCTTCTGTTCTGCAAAGGCGAGGATCTTCTGCAGCTCCTTCTCGGAGCGCGCATTCGCCGTGCGGACGCGCTGCTGTTCCGCTTCCACATCGGACTCGGCGATGGTCTTCATCTCTATGTGAGGCACGTGCTTGCTGTAGAGATAGGCGGTTCCCATCGCAATTCCGGGTGCTGCCGGGATGCCTTTGAGAATGAGTTCTTGTAGTGATGAGGACGTTTGTTCCATGTCTACTGTTCGTCAAAGCCGCGTTCAAACAGATCGGCAACTGCTGCACACGCTGCCTCTTCATCGATGCCGTCGAATCTCAGGTTCATTGTTGAACCTTGTTCGGCGGCAAGTGTCATGACGCCGATGATGCTCTTGCCATTGATCTCCATCCCATCTTTCTCGATGAAGAATTCAGCCTGAAATCTCGCCGCCGTTTTCACCAGCGTCGCCGCGGGACGTGTGTGAAGCCCGGCCCTGTTCTTGATTGTGACTTCCTGCTGGATCATCACCCGTTTCAGTACGTTCGTCGCACAAGCATTGCGGAGACCCATTCAAGCATTGCTCGTGAATTACTCGGCGCCAGAGCATCCAGGGCGCTGACGCCAGCAACGGTCTCTTGCCTGATCTGGGTTCGCCCCGCTTCAATTGCGCCGGATCGCTCATATATGCTCGTGACCTCTTTGACGAGCTGACGCTGATGACGGAAGGCAACAGGGGTTGCGCGTCGCGTCGTGAGTTTCCTGAGACGAGCCTTTTCTGCTCCACGCGAGCGACGTAACGCGTGCACGAGGAGGAACGTTGTCTTTCCTTCGACGATATCGCCTCCGATCTTCTTGCCGAGGTCCTTCTCGTTCGCGACGACGTCAAGCAGATCATCCTGAATCTGGAATGCCCTGCCAACATGCCTCCCAAATGAGCGGAGAGCTTCCGTTTGTTTCGGCGTGGCATTACCGAGTATGGCACCGAGTTCGGTTGCGCTGGCTATGAGCTTTCCGGTTTTTTTGCTGATCATCCGGGAGTACTCTCGCGGGCTGATGTTCGGCCGGTGCTCGTATTCAAGGTCGAATGCTTGTCCCTCACATACTTCAATGAAGCTCTCAGTGAAGATCTCGGTTGCCCGCCGTATGTTGTTCGTTTTCGATTTCAAGAATGTCCGATAGGCGAGTCCAAGAATTACGTCGCCAACAAGGATGGCGTTGTTGAGATTCCATTTGGTGTGCACGGTGGCCCGGCCTCTTCGCGAGGGTGCATTGTCCATGACGTCGTCGTGGACAAGCGTGAAGTTGTGCAGCATTTCGATCGCCACTGCCGCATCGATCGCATCCTTGACGCGTCCGCCAACAGCCTCACAGGAGAGAATCATCAAGATCGGACGGACACGCTTACCCGGGGCGGCGAGGACGTAGCGTGAACCTTGCATAAGATCGCGTGGTTCCGAGTTCTTTAGGCCGGAGACCAATCTGGCGTCGATGAGCCTGCGCAGGTACAGGTAGCGGCGGTTGAATTGTTCTGTGGTCATTCCTGCCAAGTCCTTACGAGAGCGGCCTGCTGGAGTGCCTTGATGTCGGCTGATCCTGTCAGAAACATTATACCCCGAAGATCAGTTGCCCATTGACCGATGAGAGTCTTCAATCCCTTTTTGCCCCCGGCATGAAGTGCCGTCAACATGGGACGGGCTGATGCAACGAGGTCGGCCCCCAAGGCGAGGCACTTGGCAACGTGTGTCCCGCTGGTAATTCCGCCTGACGCAATCACCCTAAGTTTGTTTGCTGTCGTCCGAAGGGCAGCGACTTCGCGTAGAGCTGTTGCAGTTGGGATCCCCCAATCCCAGAAATCCTGTAGCGAAGTCTTCTCCTTCCGTCTCACGATCTCAACTCCGGCCCAACTTGTCCCACCTGCACCGGCAACATCAATATACTGAACTCCAACATCAAGTAGACGTTTGGCAACATCAGGAGAAATACCCGCGCCAATTTCCTTGACAATCACGGGGATGGGAAGTTCACGCACAAGCATGGCGATCCCCTTCATCACTCCCTTGAAGTTTGTATTGCCTTCGGGCTGGAGAAACTCCTGCAATGGATTGAGATGAATGGCGAAGGCGTCAGCTCCAATCAGTTCGACGAGGCGATTGGCTGCGGCCGAGGAAGTCATCATCGCCACTTCAGCGGCGCCGATGTTTCCGATGACGGGGATCGTGGGAGCGACTTCACGTACGATACTAAACGTGCGATGGTATTCAGAACTCTCCATCGCTTGCCGTTGGCTGCCGACACCCATAGCAATCCGGTATTCCTCGCACACTTCCGCGATGCTCCGGTTGATCCGGAAAGCCTCGGCATAACCACCGGTCATGCAGGAGACCATGAACGGGAGTGCCAGGGACTTTGTCAGGAAAGTGACTGAGGTGTCAATATCAGAAAGATTGAGCTCGGGCAACGCGTTATTAACGAATTCCCATTGCTCAAGCCCCGTTGACTTCGTCCTGAAGTCAATGTCCTTGCTCAGGGTGATATCGACGTGCTGTTTTTTCCGCGAAGGTGTTGCTCGCGAAAGGCGCGGTTTGGACATTGGTGGTTAGGGGAGTGGTCGTTCGGATTGCTGAAAAATGATAACGATTTCGGTTGTGAGAATCAACGAACATACGAGTGGAGCATCGTGCCAAAGGGGGTAGTGCTCATGGATCTGCAACGAGTGGCTTCGTGGCATAGGGTCCGGTCGCACCAAGTTGTCTTGCTTCTCTAAGGATTCTTCTTTACCTTTATCCGCACTGAATGTAGGATAACCGCCTAAGACTTGTCAAAACCCATTAGATGCGTGCTATTATTCCAGTAGCTGGCGTTGGAAGCCGGCTGCGTCCTCATACGTTTACGCTCCCCAAAGTACTCCTGAACGTTGCCGGTAAACCGATCCTCGGCCACATTCTTGACAAGATTATCGGTGAAGGGATACACGAGGGAACGATCGTCGTCGGGCATATGAGCGACATGATCAAAGAATATGTGTCGCAGGTATATCCCTCGTTCAGGGCGGACTACGTTGAACAGGATGAACGCCTCGGGTTAGGACATGCGATCTATCTTTCCCGAAATACAATGAACGACGATCCTGTTCTTATTATTCTCGGGGATACGATCTTTGACGTCGATCTGGGACCTGTGCTGCGTCAGCAGTATTCCTCCCTCGGTGTCAAGATGGTTGACGATCCACGGCGTTTTGGTGTTGCGGAAACGCGCGATGGCTCCATTGTACGACTTGTGGAGAAACCCGAGCGGCCGGTGAGCAATCTCGCCGTGGTTGGTCTCTATTATATTCGCAACCCTCGTCTTCTTGTATCTTGTCTGAGCGCTCTGGTTGAAAAAGACATCAGGACAAAGGGAGAATATCAACTCACGGATGCACTGCAGATGATGATTGATCGTGGGGAAGTTATGAAGACTTTTTTGGTCGAAGGTTGGTATGATTGCGGCAAGCCGGAGACGTTGTTGTCGACAAACCGTGCGTTGCTGGAAAAGAAATCGACTCCAAGAAAAGTCGAGGGGGTTGTTGTCATCGATCCCGTGTACATTGCTCCTTCAGCAAAGCTCGTGAACTGTGTGATTGGCCCATACACCTCCATAGGCGAACAAGCTTCCATTAGCGACTCGATCGTGCGGAACTCCATCATTGGTGAGGATGCGACCGTGCGCAAGGTGCTGTTGGATAATTCGATCGTCGGGAGTGGTGCGGCCGTGCAGGGTAATTATAAGCGCGTGAATGTGGG
>Ga0208980_10002740_pt1 | contig 10659 bp, 7 predicted proteins | sample WetSurMetagenome_3_FD_187993 | JGI IMG/M metagenome (GOLD analysis project Ga0208980, IMG submission 187993) | Wetland microbial communities from Twitchell Island in the Sacramento Delta, sample from surface sediment Aug2011 Site A1 Bulk (version 2) | ecosystem: Environmental > Aquatic > Marine...
TTTTTATATCAACAAACATTTTTATTTGACTATTGATCATTTCTTTTTGATGAAAATTTCTATAACAAATAAAAAGATATTATACTTTTGAGTATGCTATTATGTTAAAAAGAAGGAATATAAAACTGAGCTTGTTATGAAGGAGCTAAAAAATATGTTCATTGAACAAACTGATAAGACTCCACTGGTTGATTTAAACTTCCTGAGTGGAGAGCTTATACTTTCAGGTAAATCAATACCGATCAACGCTCCACGGATTTTTGAACCTATTCTGGATTGGGTAAATGATTATGTCAAAAACCCAAAACAGACTACAAATCTAAGATTAAATCTTGAGTATTTCAATACCGCTTCTTCCATTTGGCTTGCAAAAATTGTAAAAGCACTTGCAGGCATTAGTAAGTCAGATTGTGTTTTATTCCTTCATATTTATTTCCCTATTGAGGATTTCGATGATATAGACGATATAAAGGATGACCTCAGCCCTGTTATAGATGTTATCAGCTATGCAACAGTTAGTGTTGGTCTGAAGATATACGGGACGGACGAAAGCGGAAAAGTCCTGAAAGAATCGATGATATTTATTTAATATCTTTCCTCGATTATCCTATTCCACGATACAGCTTTTCTTGTTTTTTTGACCTAACTTTATTACGGTAAATTAATTGCATTACGTCATGCGCAAAGTATGTTTTGTTTTGCTCTCAATTTTTATCGTTATGGATACATTTTCCCAACAAAGGTCATCAGACAGGCAGCCGGTTGCTGCAGGACGTTTCTATTCGGCAGATAAGGAGACACTTTTAAATGACATCTCCCAGCTTTTTGAGAATTGTGTAAAAACCACGCCACATCCAAAGGTCAGGGCTATTATAAGTCCACATGCCGGATACGTTTATTCCGGCAGGGTTGCTGCTTCTGCATATTCTGTAATAGACGGGAATGTGATTTATAAAAATATATTTGTCATCGGATCAAGTCATGTAATGGCATTTGAAGGAGCTTCTGTCTTTAATACAGGGGATTATATTACTCCTCTCGGAAAAGTAACGGTGAATAAAGAAATTGCCAATACACTAAAAAAAGAAAAGCTTTTTGACTTCCCGGTTAATGCTCATTTACAGGAACACAGCCTCGAAGTCCAGATGCCATTCATCCAGTACTATTTTAAAAATAATCCGCAGATTGTCCCAATTATTATTGCGACTAACAACAAAAACAATATAAAAAAAATTGCTGAAATTCTTAAACCCTGGTTCACACAGGAAAACCTGTTTGTCATCAGCAGCGATTTCTCACATTATCCTTCATACAAAACAGCAAATGAGGTTGATAATGCCACTGCCAATGCAATTGTCACAGGTGATCCCAAAAACTTTCTGTCAGTACTTGATAAAAACTCATTTGTAAATGATCCGGGATTATCCACAAGCATGTGCGGATGGACCTCAGGACTTCTTCTGCTTTATCTGGCAGAAGGCAATGCCGACCTTGAATTTAAAAAAGTCGATTACTGCAATTCGGGTGACTCACGGTATGGCAACAAAGACGAGGTGGTTGGTTATAATGCCATTGCCCTGTTTGAAAAAAATTCGCACGTCCAGCAGACAAAAAACCTTGCAGATGAAATAAAATTCAGTGACAGGGAAAAGGATCAGTTGATTACTATGGCACGTGATAACATTAAGTCTCTTTTATATAATAATAAAAGTATCACGGTCAATAAAGAAACCCTTCCTGAACTGTTTAAACAGCCATTCGGAGCATTTGTGACATTAAAGATTAATGGAGCACTAAGAGGATGTATCGGAAGGTTTATCTCTTCTGATCCTCTCTACGAAGTTGTACTGCAGTCATCTCAGTCTTCGGCTTTCGAGGATCCGCGTTTTTCTCCACTCACTAAAGAAGAATTGCCAAAAACTGATATCGAAATTACAGTCCTTGGACCATTGAAAAAAATTAGCAGTCCCAATGAAATTGTACTTGGAAGACATGGAATTTATATAAAGAAAGATTTCCGGTCAGGTACAATGCTTCCGCAGGTTGCAATTGAGAATAACTGGAGCGTTGAGGAGTTTCTTGGATATACTTCCCGTGATAAGGCCGGTATCGGATGGGACGGCTGGAAAAATGCTGATCTGTTTATCTATGAGGGGATAGTGCTTGAAGAAAAGAAAAAGTAACTATGTATCATGTCATTAGCACAGGATTATCAATAGTTATCCTATATCTCATCAGTTACTTTTTTTACCGTATAAATATTTATTCATTACAGTTTCACAGGAGACTCTGGAATTATATCCTCGCATCAGCATTTATAATAACATCTCTTGCCGGTCTTTTTCTTGCCCTGCAAATAACCTACAAATGGAACATACCCGTTATTAAAACAATCCTTAAATGGCACGTGGAGACAGGAATTGGATTGACATTTACCGGACTATTTCACTTCTTCTGGCATTTGTCATACTTTTTTAGGATATTCAGGAACAAGGAAAAAACAGATGCCCGGCAGGTTCCTGTCAAGGGTTACCCTAAAGAAGATTTAGCAACAAATCTGTTTATTACCGGATTTATAAGTTCTGCAGTCCAGCTTCTTCTATTGAAGGAGATAATGAATATTACCGGTGGTTATGAATTGGTTGCAGGTGCTTTTCTTTGTTCCTGGCTTATTGGTTCTGCTGCCGGATCGGCATTAGCTCCACGCTCATCCTTATCAGATCTTGGGAAAATAAATTTGTACTTCTCAATTGGTCCTCTTTTTTCTATTATCCTGATGCTGTTATTTTCACGGCTTTTCCTTAAACCGGGAGAAACACCATCATTCCTTGCAGGTCTTGTTTTTACGGGTCTGGTGCTTATTCCATTCTGTCTGATTTCCGGATTTACATTCATAAAGCTGCTATCAGCAGCCAAGGCCGGAAATACAATACCAGGTAAATCTTTTTCAATTGAGACTGCCGGAGGCATTACTGCGGGAATAATAATATCCTTATTAAGTGCTGGAATATTAAATACTTATCAGAGTCTTTTGCTGATCGTACTCCTGGGAATTTCATATGCTTTCCTTACATTCTTTGTAATCAGGAAGAAACATAAACTCATTATCAAGACCCTGGTCCTCCTAACTTCGGTCGCGATTATTATTTCATCTCCGGATATATTTTTCAGGCAGTTCCTTTTGAGGGGAATGAAAATCACCGAGACGATGGATACACCTTATGGAAATTTAACGATTGGTGTATATCATAATGAACCCAGCACTTATTATAATCAGAGGCTGTTAGTTTACAATAACGACGCTGCTGAGAGCGAAGAAGATATTCATTATGCAATGCTCCAATCGGATAATCCTGATCAAGTACTGCTTATTTCAGGACCGGTTGATTCGCGTTTGAAGGAAATTTACAAATACCCTGTACGAAAAATAATCTACGTTGAGCGTGATCCTGCACTAACAAAAACCGAAAGTACTTCAGACACAAAATTATTATCTGCACTACATATTGAAAATGACGACGCTTTCAGTTTTATCAAAAAAACCGCTGAAAAGTTTGATGCCGTACTTATGCTTCTTCCGCCTCCTTCTTCACTTTCACTTAACAGGTATTATACTCTTGAGTTCTTTTCATCAGTAAAAAGCAAAATGAATAAAGACGGCATTTTCTCATGCTCACCCGGAATTAATCCTAACTATTTCAATGAGGAATCAGTCAGGCTGTATTCTTCGATCTTCAACAGCCTTAAAGCAGTCTATAAAAATGTTATCCCGATCAGCGGCAACAAGATCTATTTTATTGCTTCAGATAAGGATATTTCTACCTCAATCTGTCAGCTGGCTGCCAAAAAAGAAATCAGGAATGTTTATGTTGGTCCCGATTACCTGTCTGATGATCTTGTAAGTTTAAAGTCAGAGGAAATTCTTACACTTTTGGATCCGGGAATCAAAAGAAACAGGCTAAATCTGCCGATTGCCTGCTTCTATTATCAGTCGCTGAATATCAGCAAGAAGCTTAATGAGAAGATACCCGCAATAATTCTACTCATTGCCCTCTTCGCACTTTCGTTAAAGACTTTAAGTACTGAAAACGGATTAATGTATTTCAGTGCGTTTGCTCTGGCAGGATTTGAAATAATTCTGCTGCTTATACTTCAGCTGACAATAGGAAATATGTACCAGATAACGGGGTTGATTTTAGCAGGGCTTATGTCCGGATTAGCTATTGGTTCCGGAAGACGTTTGCTTATTTTTGAGAACAGATCAGCTGGATTAAAGGTTCTTTTGTTAATATCTTTTTATGTTCTTTCCGCGCTGGTCGCTAAAAAAATAATGTCAATAAACATATCCTTAATTGTTGTCGCATTGCTTATCATTTCCGGATTTATACCTGCTGTAATAACAGGCAGTTTTTTCCGCGATCTGACATCAGGGAAAATTATGAATTCAGAACCTTCTTCAGTATATAGTGCTGATCTGGCAGGATCAGCAATCGGATTCATAATTTTTTCAGGAGTGTCAGTCCCGCTTCTGGGAATAACTAAATCGCTCTTCATTCTGCCAATGCTTGTTTTTGCTGGCTTTCTGTTTGAATCTATAAGTAATAAACGCTAGTTTTTTCTTATTTTTGAATAATTCAATTTCCAATAAATGGAAAGCAAAAGCTACAACAGCAGCAAACGGGAGTTTATCAAAAAATGTGCAGTCTTATCTGCCGGAGCGTTCTGTCTTCCAAGAACCCAAATCCTTTCAGGGTTTGTTCCAGAAGAGCAATCCGCGTTCAGGAAAGAAGCAATGTTCCAGGAAGAGACTGCAAGAGGGATAATGTGCAGGATTTGTCCAAATGAATGTGTGCTGAAGGAAGGTGAACTAAGCAAATGCAACAACCGGAAAGTAATTAAATCGAAGCTGTATACTCTTGCTTATGGTAATCCATGTTCGGTAAATGTCGATCCGGTAGAGAAAAAGCCTTTGTATCATTTCCTTCCCGGGACAAGAGCTTACTCGATAGCTACTGCCGGCTGCAACCTTGTTTGCCTGAATTGCCAGAACTGGACCATTTCCCAGACCAGCCCGGACAAAACGAGGAATTACAATTTAATGCCCGAGAAAGTTGTATCGGAATGCATCACCAAGAACTGTAAATCGATTGCCTATACTTATTCAGAACCTGTTACCTTCTATGAGTATGCATTTGAAACAGCAACACTGGCCAAAAAAGCGGGAATTAAAAATATTATCAAATCTAACGGATACATTTATCCCGATCCCCTTAAGAAACTGTGCAGTGTAATTGACGCTGCCAATATTGATCTGAAAGCATTCAATGAAAGCACATACCTGAAATTGTCGGGTGGCAAGTTACAACCGGTTCTTGATTCACTCAAGATCTACAGGGATACGGGTGTCTGGCTTGAGATAACGAACCTTGTCGTTCCGACATGGACTGACGATCCCGAGCAAATAAGAAAAATGTGCAGATGGCTCAGTGATAATGGATTTAAGAAGGTACCGGTACATTTCAGCAGGTTCTACCCTACTTATAAGCTTGAACAGCTGCCTCCCACACCTGTTGATATTCTTGATAAAGCGGTACAGATAGCTGCAGACGAAGGATTGACTTATATTTATACCGGGAATGTACCTGGAAATGAAGTATCAAATACAAAATGTCTTGGCTGCGGGAATACTTTAATCGTCAGGCAGGGATACACAATAACTACCAACAATATTACCGGCGGGAAATGCAATAAATGCAACAGAAGTATTGATGGGGTCTGGAGTTAAACAATAATTAAATTTCTGAACTTAATTATTCGAGAGCTTTCCAATGAACCAGTCTGAAGCTAAGGAACGGATTGAGATACTGCGTAGGGAAATAGAGGAACATAATAAAAGGTATTATGTTTTAAATCAACCTGTTATATCAGATTTTGAATACGATCTTCTGATCAATGAACTTGAAACCCTCGAGAAGAAGTTTCCTGAGTTCATTATGGATGAATCTCCAACTCAACATGTAGGCAGTGATTTAACTAAAGAGTTCAGACAGGTTGAACACAAATATCCAATGCTATCCCTGGGGAACACCTACAGCTACGAGGAGCTTCATGATTTTAATACCCGGGTTTGCAAAGCTGTTTCAGGGTCGGTTGAGTACGTCTGTGAGCTTAAATTTGACGGAGCTTCTATAAGTATTACATATACCAGTGGGAAAATGTCCACGGCTGTCACGAGGGGTGATGGGACAAAAGGGGACGATGTTTCTTTAAATATAAAGACAATAAAGAGCATCCCTTTAAAAATCGATAAAAGTGACATACCTGATGAATTCATTATCAGAGGTGAAATAATAATGCCAAGGGCTGTATTTAATCGTTTAAATGAGGAAAGGGTGAAAGTAGGGCTGAATTTATTTGCTAATCCGCGTAATGCTGCATCAGGAACCCTCAAAATGCTTGATCCTTCAATTGTTGCATCCAGAAACCTGGATTGCATTTTTTATTTTCTGCTCGGTGAAGAGCTTCCTCATGATACTCATTATGAAAATCTGAAGGTAGCTGCAGACTGGGGATTTAAAGTTTCGGAAAATACAAGGATCTGCAGGAACATTGAAGAGGTCATTAGTTTTGTTGAATTATGGGAAAATAAAAGGGACGATCTTCCTTACGAGACCGATGGAGTAGTTATAAAAGTGAATTCCATTGCCCAGCAGAAAGAGCTGGGATACACTGCAAAATCGCCAAAATGGGCAATTGCTTACAAGTACAAGGCCGAACAGGCTCTGACAAAATTATTATCAATATCTTATCAGGTCGGCAGGACAGGTGCAGTTACCCCGGTAGCAAATCTGGAACCGGTTCTCCTCGCCGGTACAACAGTTAAGAGGGCATCACTCCATAATGCTGATCAGATTTTTGTTCTGGATCTTCATGCCGATGATATGGTTTATGTCGAAAAGGGTGGTGAGATAATACCAAAAATAGTTGGTGTGGATTATACCTCGAGGCTTGAAGGAAGCGAACCCGTTAAATTTATTGATACATGCCCGGAATGCGGAACTGCACTTGTCAAAAATGATGGCGAGGCAAATCATTTTTGTCCTAATTATTTGCATTGTCCGCCCCAGATAAAGGGGAGGATAGAACATTTCATCAGCCGCAAGGCGATGGATATTGAAGGATTGGGAGAAGAGACCATCGATCTGTTATTTAGTAAAGGACTGATTAAAAACATCGCTGACCTTTATGAATTGCGCGACGAACAGCTTATACCCCTCGAAAGAATGGGTGAAAAATCAGCAGGAAATATCATTTCGAGTATAAAAAAATCTGTCGATACTCCTTATTACAGAGTGCTTTATGCTCTTGGAATAAGACATGTCGGGGAAACTGTTGCAAAAACTCTTGCATCAAGGTTTATGTCTTTGGATGAGCTCATGTCCGCCGATGAAAAAATGCTGACCGGTGTACGGGAGATAGGTCCAAAAATTGCTTCAAGCATTATCTCTTATTTCAGCGATCCTGAAAACGCAGAGATAATCCGCAGGCTTAAATCGACCGGAATTAAGCTTGCAGGTGAGTCGAAGAATAATGTCCAGGGAAATGAACTGAAGGGGAAAGTTGTTGTAATTTCGGGGGTGTTCCATGTACATACCAGGGAAGAATACAAGGAGATAATCGAAAAAAACGGCGGAAAAAACTCTTCATCAATTTCAGGCAATACCTCATTTATACTTGCAGGGGATAATATGGGACCATCCAAAAGGGAGAAGGCCGATGAGCTGGGTATTCAGATTCTTAGCGAGGTAGAATTTCTAAAGATAGTTGGTGAAGAATAATAACTGTAAAATTCTTACATTTATAAAAAACTGTTAGGTTTGCACCATGGAATTGTTCAGGAGATTACGGGTCAGGGCAGGAAACTCGATACTTTCAGGTAAACTGGCCAAAACTAAGCGGAAACCCCATTACATAAACTTTTACCATATCAAAACTATTTGTCTGGTTTGGGATGCCTCTAAACCTGAAGATTTCATTGTTTTAACAAGGTTCCAGCAGAAAATGGCAGAACTTGACAAAGAGGTTAAAATATTTGGTTACTACCCCGAGAATGGATTTCCTAATCAATACACTGCAATCAGGTATCTGACTTGCCTGAAGAAAAGAGAATTGAATTTCTTTTTTATCCCGGTTAATCCTGAAGCAGAATCCTTTATTAAGACTGAATTTGATGTATTGATTGATATCAATTTTAAGAAGCATTTCCCGCTTGTCTACATTACTTCATTATCCCGTGCAGGTCTGAAAGTCGGCCTTACCGGTTCAAGACCTGAAAATTCTCCTTTTGATCTTATGATATCAATGAAAAGTCCGATAAACATCGAAAACTACCTTGAACAGATTCTCTATTACCTTGATATGATTAATTCCGAATCAGCGAAAAAAGCAGTTTAATTATCAGATAATGAAAAAATTCAAAGGGACAGGTGTTGCAATAGTAACACCATTTAAGAATGACTCGAGCATAGATTTTTCATCTCTTGGCCGTGTAATAAACCATGTTATTAAAGGTGGTGTTAATTATATAGTTGTTCTCGGCACAACCGGCGAGTCTGTAACTCTGACTAAAGATGAGAAACAGGCAATAATTTCACATGTAATTGAAACCGTCGACGGTAGGGTACCTCTTATGGTAGGCATTGGCGGCAACAATACGCAGGAGGTGATAAATAATATAAGACATACAGATCTTACCGGAATCGATGCTTTGTTATCAGTGGCCCCATATTATAATAAACCTACTCAGCGCGGGATTTTTCAGCATTTCAAATCAATAGCAACATGGAGTCCTGTACCTGTTATCATGTATAATGTGCCCGGGAGAACAGGCTGTAATATATCAGCCGATACGTGTCTGGAGCTTGCCAGGGGTTGTGAAAATATTACTGGTGTAAAGGAGGCTTCGGGCGACATAACCCAGATCATGAAGATTATAAAAGGCAAGCCTGAAAATTTTGGTGTTATATCAGGAGATGACATGCTCACAATACCAATAATTGCATCTGGTGGCATCGGGGTTATTTCTGTTCTGGGTAATGTATTTCCCGCCGCCTGCTCTGAACTGGTCAATCACGCACTTAAAAGTAACTTCAAATCGGCCAGAGAGATCCAATTCCGTTATATGGAAATGATTGAGCTGTTGTTTACTGAAGGTAATCCGGCAGGTATAAAAGCGATGCTGAGTGTTATGAATATCTGCCAGAATTATCTTAGGCTCCCATTGGTACCTGTAAGCAGACCGACTTTGATAAGAATTCAGAAAGCTATAGAAGAGATAGCAAATATCTGATTACCGGGCAGCTCTGGGGTCAGGTGGTGCTGACGATTGTTGCAATCCGTGACATTGTTTATATTTCTTCCCGCTCCCGCAGGGACATGGATCATTTCTTCCAACCTTCTTTTCAACTCTGACAGGTTCAACTTTCTGGTTTTTATCAGGTCCTCCTCCCCCGCCCCCAGTGCTGCTATATTGAGTGAAATCGCTCTTTGAAGCCCTGTATTTGCTCATGTCGACCTGTCGACGCCTTTGTGCTTCTTTCACCTGTTCAGGATCCTGTGTCGGGATATGACCCTTCATCAATGTGCTGACAACATCCTTGTTGACCTTTGTAAGCATGGTCTTAAACAGTTCGAAGGATTCGAACTTGTAAATGAGGAGCGGGTCCTTTTGTTCATATGTTGCATTCTGAACCGATTGTTTAAGCTCATCCATCTCACGAAGGTGCTCTTTCCATGCATCGTCGATTGTTGCAAGAACTACAGTCTTTTCATAGGATTTTGCCAATTCCCTTCCTTCTGATTCAGCTGTGGCTTTCAGATTGGTGACAACCTGGAATACTCTTACGCCATCCGAAATCGGGACTACAACGTTTTCATATACATGCGACATTCTTTCGTAAACATCTTTCAGTACAGGGTATGCCTGCTGTGAGATTGTTTCTACTTTCCTTTTATATGTTTCAAGAACTTTGGAATAAACGGTATCTGTAACCTTTTCAGAATTATCTTTAATAAAATCCTGTTTAGGAACAGGAGAATCCATTGAAAATGAGCGTATCAGATCGAAATCAAAATTCTCAAAGTCCCCGTCTTTATGGTAGATATCAACAAGGTTTTCAGTGACATCAAACATCATATTGGCAACATCGACAGAGAGTCTTTCTCCCAGAAGAGCATGTTTTCTCTTTTTGTATATAACCTCCCGCTGCGAATTCATTACATCATCGTATTCAAGAAGTCTCTTCCTTATACCAAAGTTATTCTCTTCAACCTTCTTTTGCGCCCGTTCAATAGATTTTGTAATCATCGGATGCTGGATCATCTCACCGTCCTTAAGTCCGAGTTTATCCATAATCCCGGCTATTCTTTCAGAGCCGAATAATCTCATAAGTTCATCTTCGAGGGATACAAAGAACTGTGAAGAACCCGGATCGCCCTGGCGGCCTGACCGGCCACGAAGCTGCCTGTCGACACGTCTCGACTCATGCCTTTCAGTCCCCACAATTGCAAGTCCGCCAGCCTCACGAACCTCGGGTGTCAGTTTTATATCGGTTCCTCTACCGGCCATGTTTGTTGCAATTGTTATTGTCCCTGTTTTTC
>Ga0208980_10002741_pt1 | contig 10658 bp, 6 predicted proteins | sample WetSurMetagenome_3_FD_187993 | JGI IMG/M metagenome (GOLD analysis project Ga0208980, IMG submission 187993) | Wetland microbial communities from Twitchell Island in the Sacramento Delta, sample from surface sediment Aug2011 Site A1 Bulk (version 2) | ecosystem: Environmental > Aquatic > Marine...
ACATGTTTTCTTTGACCCAGATTTGATGAAGCTCGTTGTAATGAATCTGATCAGCAATGCCATAGAGGCCATCGATAGAAAAGGGAGAATCAAGGTAGACATAAAAGAAAATGATATCACAAAAGAAGGCGTATCTAAGCTGGAGAGAAGTAATAAGGTCCTTTTCGTGCTTTATGAGATCAGCAGACAGCTGAATTCCATAGGTGATTTCAACGAGCTTCTCAACAAGATAATGGATCTTATTTTTATGATCATTGATGCCGATTACGGTTTTCTGATATTGACAGGTGAAAAAGGCAGGGATGATCTTATGCCGGTTGTAATAAAGGTCAAGAATAATAAGATAAAGGATAAAGGCGAACTCAGGGCCAGCAGGACTATCGTCAATAAGGTGATCAAAGACAAGGTCTCTCTGCTGACATCAAACGCCATGACGGATTCCAGACTGGACCATGGAAAGAGTCTTTTTCTGCAGCAAATCAGATCGGCCATGTGTGTTCCGTTGTGGAAAAAAGACACAATTATCGGCGTTATACAACTGGGAAGCATGAGAATGGATAATCATTTTGACCAGGATGACCTCCAGCTACTTCAAACCATAAGCAGTCAGATGGCCTTGGTAATAGAACAGGCAAGTCTGAATGAACAGATCAGGGAAGAAGAAACGATGAGAAACAGGCTGGAAAGATTCCATTCCCCTCAGGTGATCGAAATGATTCTTAAGGGCGGGCAAGAGACAAAAGACAACATCATGGAACCCAAGGATCTTACAGCGACCATCCTTTTTGCAGATATTATAGGCTTTACCAATCTATCAGAGAAGATGCCTCCAAGAGAGATAAACATGATCCTTAACCGGTTTTTTTCCCGTATGACTGATATCATTTTCGAATTTGATGGGACCCTTGATAAATATATCGGTGATGCCCTCATGGCAGTCTTTGGAGCCCCCATGGAAAAGGAGGGTGATACGGAAAGGGCAGTCCTGGCCGCACTTAAAATGAGACGTGAGCTTGCGGCGATGATGGATAAAGCCGCCCCTGAAAATCGTTTTGAGGTTAGGATAGGCATTAATACCGGACGCGTTGTGGCAGGCAATATCGGATCACCAAGGAGGATGGATTATACTGTTATCGGAGATCCGGTAAATGTCGCGCAAAGGCTGGAATCCATCGCTCAGCCTAATCAGATACTTATTGGACAGGAGACATACAATCACGTTAAGGGAAAATTCAAGATTGGAAAGGTCGGGGAAAAACTCGTTAAAGGGAAAACAAAAGAGATTATAGCATATGAAGTATTAAGCTGATTATTTTCTACTCTTTAACATCCTTATCCTTTTTGCGGATAAAAGTAGCGATATTTTTCTTCAACAGGTCATGTTCCTCTGACAGGGCCTTAAGTTTCTCATTGCTTTCCGCGGCATATAAACTCAATTTCTTAAGTTTTAATCTGATCTCAGTAATATCAGTATTAACAATGACACATTCCACCCCATTATCTTCGGCGCTTTGCGAAGGAAAGACCCTGGCCAGAACATATACAGGTCTGCCATCATTAGATGTATATTTCCATTGTCTGTTCGTAAAAGATTCACCTTTAAGAACCCTTATGATGGTATCCTTAAAAAGCGGTCTGTAGTTTTTAGCCACAAAAGCCAAAGGGCTTTTTCCGATAATTTCCGATGCATTAAAGCCGAAGGAACCCTCACATGCCTTGTTCCACAGGTCGATCTTTCCTCCTGAATCGATCCTGAAGACCGGTTGCGGAAATGATTCATCCAGATATTCAGGCTTGCCCCCTCCTTCAACAGGGATTTTCCTGACTTCCTGTATGGTCTGAATAGCGCCTCTCATTATTCCGTTATTATCCAGTATGGGCGCAGCGGTGATAATAGCACGTTTCCCCTCTTTTAATTTCGGCAGAAAGGTGTCCATTTCAAACCATCCGGAATCGATATCGGATATAAGCGAATCTCCGAAGATTTTGCCTATTGAATTGATATCATCAAGGACCATATCAGCTATACTGGACTGGTCATTTGTAAAAAAGCCTTCCCATACCCTCTTGCCCAGGATCTGTTCCGGATAGATCCCCGACATTTCCTGACAGGCACGGTTCCATTGGATCACCCGATGGCTTTTATCAAGCACAAAGGTAGGAAGGGGATACCTGTCAAATATATCGTCCATATATCTCTTGGATTCCCTGAGGGTGTGAGATTTTTCCTGTTCCCTTATCAGTGCCTCGCTCTTCTCCTTTTCAAACAGAAAGGCAAAAAGGAGTATGACGAGGATACACGCCATATATACACCCATGTAATAGGTGGTCATGATATCCATAGGCAGGAGATTTTGAAACTGGTAACCCGAACGAAACATGTATATCAGAACGCCTGTCTGCACAAAAATAACGGTTGCCCATATCGTACCTGAAAGATACCCGTTAAGGAATATAGCAAGGAGTATAAGCCCGGCATTCAATAGCCAGGAAGGGTTTAAAACACCCTCGTAGGTTATTGCGCCCGTGTTCCAGGAAATTACCGTTATAGCGGCCCATAGGATAAAGACCGCATAGTTTCCAACAAGGACAATATTTTTTGTTACTCTCAGCAGGATAACCCCGAAAAGCATTAACAAACCCGCAATGATCACCGTATAAAAAAGCAGTGAGGCGCCTATATAAAAATAAAATAGCCCAAGGAAGGGTGTGAGGATGAAAAAGATTAGTTGAAATATGTTTAAGACCTTGACCCTACGGATCAAGTCTGGGTCTGTAAGGGCCAGACCGCTAGTAAGTACATTTTTAAAAATAGATTTTATGTTCATGATCTGAAAAATTCTTTATAAAATTCTATTCGGTCAGTTAAAGATTTTTAGACTGCCAGCAAAAAAAATAATGTAGAAAAATTTCAATATAGGAATCTCTAAAAAACTAGCTTCCAGCAAGTATTAAAGCGATGAACCCTCCGATACTATTCCTTTATTATCTAGGGTATAAATAATAACGTTGGAATCCCCGAAAATGGTGCTGTTGGTACTTGACCATATTTCTAATTGAAATGTGTGCGCTAAAGGATCACTTCTAACTACCTGAAACGTATAATCAAGATAATGGCCAGTAAGGATTTCAACATGAAGATAGCGAGATATATTTTTAACATTATCATGATCCTGTGGATAATTATTATAGACCTCTATAGAGTCACTCTCCTCTGGGAAAAACGTATTATGATCCAGATAATATCCGATCTCAGCATCCATTATCTGCTTAACCATCATCTTTGCCTCTGCCGCAATTGCCCTTTGCCGCCAAGTACTATATGTGGGAATGGCGGTTGCCGCAAGGATACTCATTATGGTTATGACTATCATGACCTCTATTATAGTATAACCGCCCTGCCGCTTCATTCTCATACCCCCCCCCCGATCCGTGCCTCATATTTGATTCCCTTTGGGGATATAATAATATTCATCTCTCCGTCTTTAGGGTTGGTGAGAGATAACCGGTAGCCTGTATTAGTATCCTTAAGATAATTAAACCTGTTTAATTGGAAGATTTCTTCATTGCTTAAACGCAGATATTTGGGTACAAGGTCGGTCAATTTGTCAGGATATTTGTTCCCTTCATAATGGGCATATCTTTTAATACTGCTGTCAACCATGAAAAGGAATACCCTCTCCTGGTTTGCAAAATCGATCCTTTTTCCTGTAGATTTCTGCCCCCCGAATATTATCACGCCCCACATGACTGCAATAAGCACAGAGCTGAGTATCACGAAATATTGAAAGGGTCCCCAGGGCTTCTTTTTACCAAGTTTTTTCTCGTCTGACTTTGTTCGTTTATTAACCAGAGATGTGCCCACCACGGAGACTGTCTGGAGCATGGCGCACTGAAAGCAGTAGTATTGACCGGGTGCAGGTTCTTCAATGCATTCCTCGCATACAGGTATTCCGCAACTGGAACAGAATTGTACAGCTTCTTTTTTTGGGTGGTTCTTACACTTCATCAAACTGCCTCAATTGAAAAATATTTCAGCAACTTATTCATTATAGATTGGCAATAAAATAAAATCAGCACAACAAATAGTCAAGAGATAAATAGCTTATGATCTTAAATGAAAAATCTCCATACACTGGCACTAGTATAAAAAAGTATAAAGGCGGCAGCTGAAAGCTTGACTATATTAACTATTCAGGGAGACCTGCTTCCGGCTGGGGAATGACCAGTATCATACTGACGGAATAGCTTCTAATTCGTGATGTTATAATTTTGGTTTAAGATCATTCCTGCAATAAGGGCAGACTACCCATTCAGGCTGTGCTATCCTCCCACAGGTATTACAGGATGGAACCAGCGGTTTTTTACAAAAGGGGCAATCTCTAAAATCCAGGCTCACTCCCTTTCCGCAGGATGGACATATAGTCGTCAGTTCCTCTTTCTGCTGTACTGCCTTAAGCACCTCATCCAGGGTTGTGATGCCCATTTCAACCTTTTTCAGGCCGCTTACACCGAGCGTTGCCATCCCCGTGGCCATAGAAGCCTCTCTGATCAGATCCATCGACGCGTTTGACTGAATGAGTTCTCTGATCTTATGGCCCATGATCATTATTTCCTCGATAACCGTTCGCCCCTTGTATCCCAATTGTCCGCAGTTTTTGCAGCCTGCACCTCGATAAAATTTAAAAGGCAGGTCCCCGCTGTTGAGACTTATCCGGGAAAGGAGGTCATGGTCCGGGATATATTCTTCCTTGCATTCCGGGCATATATTTCTGACAAGGCGCTGAGCGACAATCCCCAGTATTGAAGACGCTATCAGATAAGGGGGCACCCCGAGATCTACAAGTCTTGTCACGGCGGAGGGCGCATCATTTGTATGCAATGTTGAAAGAACAAGGTGACCTGTCAGGGATGCCTGGAGGGCTATCTCGGCTGTTTCCGCATCCCTTATTTCACCGATCATTATTACATTAGGGTCCTGGCGCAATATGGATCTCAAAAGGAATGGGAAGGTCAGGCCTACCTTTTCATTGATCTGTACCTGATTGATGCCGGGCAACTCATATTCCACAGGATCCTCTACTGAAATGATGTTTACCTCTTCAGAGCGGATTTCCCTCATACAGGCATAAAGAGATGATGTCTTACCGCTTCCGGTAGGACCTGTGAATAAGATCATGCCCTGTGGTTGTTTAATAAAGCTCTTTACAGACTTCAGATTTTTATCTGATAAACCTAGATCATCCAGAGAAAGGAACGCCTCTTCTTTATTTAGTATCCTTATAACCGCCTTCTCGCCATAATAGGTAGGAAGGGTAGAAACACGGAGATCAACAGCAATATTCCTTGATCTTACCTTAATCCTGCCGTCCTGAGGAAGTCTTCTTTCCGAGATATCCATCCCTCCAAGGACCTTTATACGGGATATTATAATGGGCTGCGTCCATTTAGGTAGTTTGATGGAATCCTGTAATACTCCGTCGATACGATTTCTGACGCGTACCTGATTTTCCTGTGCTTCGATATGGACATCACTTGCCCCTCTTTTTATGGCATTCCTGATTATAAGATCCACCATTTTCACAAAAGGAGAGTCCTTGAATTCCTCAGCGCTCAATTCTTCCGACTCTTCAATCGACTCCTCCGGCAGGAATTCCATCAGTTCATCACCTTCAAATTCACTGGCTACCTGACTGATGGTCTTTTCCGGGCTATAATGCTTTTGAAGGGTGTCCTGTATATGAGTGGGAGTTGATATAGAAGGTTGAATATTATATCCCGTTATGAACTGCAGGTCCTTGATCACATTAAGGTCAAGCGGATCAGCCATGGCCACGTTGAGGATGTTGCCTCTTAAATCAACCGCCACAACTGTAAATTTATTTGAAACCTCCCTTGGTATGCTTTCAAGAACGCTTTCTTTGATAGGATAATCATGGAGGTCTATATAGGGAATCTTCAGTTGCATTGCCAACGCGAAGGCTATTTCCTCTTCTGAGACAAAATTCATATCCATCAAAATAGCCCCAAGCCTTTTACCTGTATCACGCTGAACTTTAAGTGCCTCCATTAATTGCTCCACAGACAAAAGACCTGTTTCAATTAACAGTTCTCCCAACTTGCGTCTGGAGTAAGAGCTCTTTTTATTCTGGGTATCAATAATATTTTGTGCCTTTTGTTCAACCATCATAATTTCCTGTGTTTTTTCAGAGTCTATTATGACTATTATATTTTTTCAAGGAAAATTATATTATTTTAGCAAAGCATTTTTCAATGCATCCAACAGATAGGCAGTTTGTACATAAGCAACATCACCTCGACAGAAGGCCGCTCATAAAAACCGTTGATTTGTCGACATGAGCCCGTTGAACCGGTCCTTTAATTGAAAAGAACATGCGGCAGTGCTGATAATTTTTAGAAATATCTTTGACATTAAAGACAATTTTAATATAATCAATGATCGGCTAATCAATAATTGGCATATGCCATTATAAATCCTGTTTTAAATATTGATTTTCATTAAAAAAATGTAGCACAAAAAAAATCTTTACCTTTAATTAATAAATTATCTTAAATCACATAAATTCGAATGATAAAAACAAAGTTCAAAACATCATATCTGATTAGAGCTTTAATTCTAACAGGCATTTTCACTATTCTAGCCTTTAGCTCCCTCAATTTTTTTGAGACCATTGAGAAATACCTATACGGCACAGAAATGCGCTTTGCACTTTCGACGAACATGGGCGCAGGGAAGATCGCGATAGTAAATATTGATGAAAAAAGCCTGAAGCAATTGGGGCCCTGGCCATGGCCGAGGAGCACTATCGCTGAAATGGTAAAGATCTTAAAAAAGAACGGCGCCGTATTAATAGGGATGGATATCCTTTATAGCGAAAAGGATTACAATCAGGGGTTGGAAGAGGTAAAAGGACTCTATAAAGAGATCGTCTCAACCAATAATTCCAGCCAGGCTGGAAACGAATGGCTCCTGAACAGATTAAAAGAGATAGAAGGGAAACTAGATAACGACAGCATCCTGTCTCAGAGCGTAAAGGAGAGCGGCAATGTAATTATGCCTGTTTTAGGAAATTTCGGTGAATATACAGGGAATATAATCTTATCAGAGGATCCTGTTTTAAATAATAATACACTTAAATTCACAAATGCCGGGGCAATTAAAAAAGACCTCATCACTGTGGATGAACTCACAACCCCATTCACCGAACTCGCGGTGAGTTCCTATGGTCTGGGACATATCAACCTCTCTCCGGATAAAACTATAAACGGGCATGTTCATCTCCTCTTTTTTGACTACAGGGACAATATAATACCATCCATGCCCTTAAGATTAGCCCTGGATTACCTTGGGAAAAACCATGAAGAATTAAAGATAATAGGGAATGAAATCCAACTGTCAGGTTCAAAGATACCAGCCCCCAAAGGAGAAATGCTTGTTAAATTTAGAGGAGGAAGAGGATCATTCCCATACTACTCCTTTGTCAATATCCTTAATGTAAAAAACATTCCGGCAGTATTCAAGGATAAGATCGTCCTTATCGGCAACACCACCGATAGCGAAGCTGTTGTGGATACCCCTGTCGATCATGCAATGCCGAGGGTAGAATTCACCGCCAATGTTATAGAAAACATTCTAAGCGGAAAATATCTGAAACGCCCCGGGGCGATGATCTTTATTGAAATTATGTTTCTTCTTCTTATTATTACCGTTTGTTCATTTGCACTTCCTCAGACAAATCAGCTTAACCGCATCAGTATTGTAGGAGGAATTGTCCTTCTTGTTATGATAGCAGGTATTATCTTTTTTGTTGCCTTTGATATCTGGTTCAAGACCGTTTATATCTATTTCGCTCTGTTAACCCTTTATATAGAGCTGTCAATAATGGATATCATAGCAAATCAGAGATCCATCGGGGTCAGATCAAAAGAGATGGTGGAATCAAACAGGATGCTGGGGCTAAGTTTTCAGAGTCAGGGATTGCTTGATCTGGCCTTTGAAAAATTAAGAAAATGCCCTCTTGACAGTTCCATGAAGGATGTAATTTACAATCTTGGACTTGATTATGAACGAAAAAGGATGATCAACAAGGCCGTGGCAGTGTATGAGTATATTGCCGCAAATGACAGCGAGTTCAGAGATCTGAAAGAACGTATTCCAAAGCTCATAAAGGCGATTGATGCCGTGCCCTTAAGCGGCTTTGCTAAAAAGGAAGATAAAATTTTCGTTGTTGAGGGTCTGGAAATTAAGCCGACAGTCGGACGTTATGAAATTATAAGGGAGATAGGCCAGGGCGCCATGGGGGTCGTATATGAGGCACAAGATCCGAAGATCCAGCGACGGGTAGCAATTAAGACTATCCGATTTTCAGACGAATTTGAGGAAGACCGCATCAAGGAAATCAAAACTCGTTTTTTACATGAGGCGGAGATAGCAGGTAAATTGTCGCACCCATCTATCGTTTCAATCTATGACGTAGGGGAAGACTATGACCTGACCTATCTGGCGATGGAATATCTTGAAGGAGTTGACCTCAGGAAATACTGCGGTATTGGGTCTTTGCTGCCCTTGCGAAAGGTCTTGCATATAATTAGCGAGGTGGCCGGGGCCCTGGATTATGCCCACAGGCAGGGGGTAATCCACAGGGATGTCAAACCCGGAAATATAATGCTTTTGAATAATGGCAAGGTTACGGTTACGGATTTCGGGATTGCCAAGGCTGTCTCAGCCACTCAGACCAAGAGTGGCGTTATATTGGGAACACCCAATTACATGTCTCCTGAACAGATAAACGGTCAGGAAATAGACGGCCGCTCAGATCTTTTTTCACTTGGCGCGGTTATGTTTGAAATGCTTACAGGGCAAGTCCCCTTCCATGGCAAAAATATAACCAACCTCCTTTACGAAATCACACAGGTAAAGCATCCGTCCATCAGGGAGATAAATTCCAAAATACCAAAGGTATGTGAACAGATACTCGACAAAGCGCTTGAGAAAGATCGCAAGGATCGATTTGAGAATGGTGTGGAATTTTCAAAATATCTGATGGCCATGATTAGAAAATTAGATGAGCTTGGCAAAAAACAACAGGGGCAGGTCTTTTGAGCCCTGCCCCATGAAGTTTTTTCAGAGAGGACAGAATTAATCAATCCCCAGTTTGTACTTTAGTGAATTCAATGTATTCTTCATCAGCATGGTTATCGTCATCGGGCCTACTCCTCCAGGAACAGGCGTTATGTATCCCGCGATCTCTTTTGCGGCATCAAAATCAACATCTCCACGAAGCACGGCAATCTTCTTGCCGGTCTTTTCACTGACCCTTTCACCTACGCGGTTGACGCCCACATCAATTACACAGGCGCCAGGCTTTATCCATTCAGGTTTCACAAGACCTGGAACACCGGCGGCTACAATAAGTATGTCCGCCCTCAAACAATGAAAGGCCAGGTTCTTTGTAGCCGTATGGACAATGGTAACTGTTGAGTTAGCGCCTTTCCCCTTCTGAAGCATCATGTTGGCTATCGGCTTTCCAACGATATTTGACCGGCCTACAACAACCACCTCGGCGCCGCTTGTCTCCACTCCGGAACGGACGATCAATTCCTGAATACCGGCCGGTGTACATGGAGGGAACTTCACCTCTGATCCTCCGATCATAAGCCTTCCAACATTAACAGGATGGAAACCATCCACGTCCTTATCAGGATCAATGGCGTTTAACACCTTTTTTTCATCAATATGTTTTGGCAAGGGAAGCTGAACAAGTATCCCGTTTATTGAGTCGTCCTTGTTGTATTTATCGATCAGGGCCAGAAGAGCCTGTCCCGATATATCAGGCGGCTGGTTATCCTGTATCTCCTTAAATCCCACACGATGGGCTGTCTGGATCTTTAGAGTAACATAAGATATTGACGCAGGATTCTCTCCGACCAGGATAGTTACCAGTCCGGGGACCACGCCATACTTATTTTTAATTTGTTTTACCTCTTCTTCAATCTCTTTAAGAATTTCTTCCCGGACTTCTGTTCCCAGGATGAGTTTTGCAGTCATTATTATCTCCTTTTAAATTTAGGGTCTTAAGCTTTCATGAATTTTTTATTCATCATATTGATCGATATATCAAGTAAAAAAATCCTGCCTGATAAATTAGTGCAACCTCTGGATAGCCTTATAAAAATATGGACGACCCCTATTTCGCCTGTGAAACCGGATTTCAAATCATCTTTTTGAACATTTTCTCCGGTATTTTGTTCCGGAATACTTGGCAACGTATTAAGATTTATAGTTATATTTCATTCCAGGATAATGTATACATCTTTGAACATCGCTGAAATATTAACAAAATATTCCTTCTGTTTGATACAGCATTGAAATATAATTGTTTCTGCTTCGTTTTTTCAGTAAGATATTACCGGTTAATGCGGCAGTAAGCGGACAAATCAACCGGAGATTAATGAAAAATAGCATATATTTGTAATTGACTCTGTATTCATGTATTTTGTAAAAAAATATTTCATGCGCTGTTTAATCGAAAGATATACAAGGTTGAGAAACATGACTCCTATAATGAGATGCCTGCTTCCTTTATCCCTTGTCCTGATGTTCGCCGGCTGCCGTCGTCGAAGCGCAGCTCGACGTG
>Ga0208980_10002742_pt1 | contig 10657 bp, 8 predicted proteins | sample WetSurMetagenome_3_FD_187993 | JGI IMG/M metagenome (GOLD analysis project Ga0208980, IMG submission 187993) | Wetland microbial communities from Twitchell Island in the Sacramento Delta, sample from surface sediment Aug2011 Site A1 Bulk (version 2) | ecosystem: Environmental > Aquatic > Marine...
GTTGCCGCGACAAGTGAGCGAGCCACACTCGATGTCGTCAGCCCGAATTGGCGCGCGCGATCGCGATCGATCTTCACGTCAACGGTCGGATAGTCGAGCGGCTGAGCGTATTGCAGGTCTCGAAGGAACGGCAGCCTGGCAAGTTCGCGCCGTATTTTCTCGGCGTGCTCCCGGTTTGCCGCCTGATTCGATCCTTGCACGGCGACCTCGATCGGCGTGGGAGAGCCAAAACTCATAACTTGAGTGATTATGTCTCCTGCCTCGAACGAGCACGTGACCTGTGGAAGAGCCTGGCGCAGTTGCGCCCGGAAGTGTTCCTTGAAGTCGTCTCCCCGTCGGGGCGCATCAGCGCGCAACGCAACACGAAGGACCGCTTCGTGCGGCCCGCTCATCCAAAGGTAAACATAATTGATCGGGTTCCGCGTGGGATGGGCGCCTATAAGGCCAGTCGTTATCGAAACTTTGTCCGGCCCCTCCATTTGCTTGATGATGTCGAGCGCCTTCAGCGTAATCACCTCCGTTCGCTCGATGCGCGTCCCTGTCGGCGCGCGAAGCCGGATTTGATATTGCCCGGAATCGACGTTCGGGAATATCTCCGTGCCGGCTTTTGGGAAAGCCCACAGCAGAATCCCCGCGCAGGTAACCGCGTAGACCCCTATGATGGCCCAGCGAAACCGGAGCACGGTCCGCAAATAGCGTGAGTAGAGGATACGCAACCTTCCGAAAATACCCCGATTTTCGTCACTTTCGCGGCCTCGCTTCATAATCCAGGTAGCGAACACGGGAACCAATGTATTTGAAAGGATATAGGAAGATACCATTGCAAGGCCAACGGCCAGCGACAGAGGTACAAAAAGCTGCCGGCTGACGCCTACCATGAAAAATGCCGGAACGAAGACCGCCAGAATGGCAACCATCGATAAGAAGCGTGGGAGGGCGGTCTTGCTGCAAGCGGCGATAACCGAGTTCGCCTTGGAAAGCCCGGACGCCACGTGCGTGTGAATGATCTCGATTACGACGGTGGCTTCGTCCACTAAGACACCCACCGCGAGCGCCAATCCCCCCAAGGTCATGATATTAATCGTCTGGCCGGAAGCCCAGAGCCATATGACTGCGGCTAAGAGGGCGGCGGGAATGGTTGTGATCACGATGAGCGCGCTGCGCCAGTCGCGCAGAAACAGAAGCACCATCAATCCCGTCAGCAACGCTCCTATAAGGCCCTCGCCGACCAGGCTTTCGATTGCGCCCGATACGTAGTGCGACTGGTCGAATTCGACACGAATATCCACATCTTCCGGAACTGCCGTCTTCATCGCTGGAAGCGCCGCCTTTACCTCTCGAATGACTGCCAGGGTCGACGCATCTGAGCGTTTCGCAACTGGAATGTAAACAGTGCGCCGGCCATTAACGTGTGCGTACCCCGCAATGATGTCGGTTCCGTTTTCGACAATTCCGATATCGCGCACACAAACTGGAGCGCCTTGGCCAAATCTGACTGGCGCGTCCATTAACTCATCCATTTCCCCAACAACCGCATTCGTGGATGTGATGCGAGCGAAATCGCCAATACGGACATTTCCCGAGGGAAGCACCTGTGTCGCCCGATTAATGGCCGAAATCGCTTCATCCGGAGAGATCCCGTATGCCTTCATCCGCGCCGGATCAAGCCGGACAACAAGCGATCGTTCGCTGGAACCAAAGGGCGGCGGGACGTATACTCCGGGAAGCCCGGCGAGCAGAGGCCGCACGCGCGTTACTGCAAGATCCTGCATTTCCGCGGCATTTCGGGAGGGGCTGGAGAATACGAGCTGCGCGACCGGAACGTTGCCGGCATCGAAGCGGACGATGAATGGGGAGACCGTTCCGACCGGCATGTTAGCGCGGGCCCGTGTGGTTACATTCACGAGCTGGGCCATCGCTTCAGACATGTCGGTGCCCATCTGAAAAACCAGTTTCATTACAGCCACGCCTTGCACGCTTTTTGATTCCACATGTTCCATGCCGTTGATGTAGGAGAAGTAATACTCGTAGTTGTAGGTGACATAGCTCTCCATCTGCGAGGGGTCCATGCCGCCGTACGGCTGTACGACATAAATCACAGGAGCGCCGAGGCTGGGAAATATATCCACCTGCATGCGGCGCAGTGCAAGAATCGAACAGAGGGCAACCGCCAAAACGGCGACCACGATTGTGATCGGCCGCCTCATTGCTAAAATGACCAACCACATGCCAGGCTCCTTTTTGCTGTGATGTCTTGCTTATAACACAAAAATCGAGATTGCGGCGCCTGCCAGCACGACCCACAAAATATCGATCTTGAATCGTAGGGCCGCAAACGCGCCTGCCAAGATAAGAATCATCGCAAGAGACCACGAGATCGCAGTTCCGAAGCTAATGGCCACCGCCATCAATTGCTTACAAAGCCAGTTTTCCCTCAATTGAAATATTTCGCCTTGTAATCCACTCCGAACCAGCGCCGACGATCGGCTTTTACTCCGCGTGCAAAGAGTTTATGGGACTTGCCATCGACGCCTTCCGGGCCGGGATTGTTCCAAAAAGCAATCCGATACCGGCAGATGCCGCCACCGCCAGCAAGAAAGTCTGCGGGACCAAAATGGCCTGCCAGCCTGCGAAATGGGCTACGGCAAACGTTGCGACAACCCCTACCAATACGCCTGCAATACCGCCCGAAATGCTGAGCATCACGGCCTCGACCAGGAATTGAAACAAAATATCTCCGCGCCGGGCGCCGAGCGCGCGCCGCAGGCCGATCTCCTTCACCCTTTCCCGCACGGACATCAGCATCACCGCTAAAATACCGACTCCTCCCACGGCAAGAGACAGCGACGCGACGCCTACCGTCAACGATGTAAATGTATTCTGCGTTTCTTGTTGCGCCTTCAACAGATCAGCCTGGTTTTGAATCGTGAAATCATCCGCCTTGCCCGCTCGCAGACGATGCCGCTCCCTCAGGATTTCTTTCATCCGCCCGACACATAGGTCCATCTGCCCTTCCGATCGGGACTGGATAAAAATATTGTTCACATAAATGACGTTAAATACCCGGCGCAACGAGGTTCTTAGAGGGACAATGATTTGATCATCCTGGTCCGCGCCGTTCTTATCCACGCCGGCTGCCGCTAGGATCCCTATAACTTCGAAAGGGACCTTCGCAACGCGGATAGTTTGGCCCAGCGGATTGGTTCCACCGAAAAGGTCGCGCACCACGGTCTGTCCCACAACGGCGACCCGCCGAGTGGCCCGGTCATCCTGATCGTTGAACATCTCTCCTGATTCCAGCCGAAGATTGCGAATGGCCAGGAACTCGGGTGTCGTGCCCACGATGTTGGTCTTTAGTCCAATCTCTTCGAACTTGACAGCCATCTTCTTGGATTGAGCAGGCGCGACCAGTGAGACCAGATCGGAGGCGCCGCTTTGAATGGCCATTGCGTCCTGGGGCAGCAGAGTGGTTACTACTGCGCTCTGGCGTTCCCTCCCCGCGATCAGCATGACCTTGCCCGCACTGATCGAAATCAGGTTGGTTCCCATGCTCCGGATTTCGTCCATGACCTTCCGCTCGGAACCCCGGCCGACGGCCGTCATTACACTTACTGTCGCGATGCCGACAATGATCCCCAATACGGAAAGCATGGTACGCAGTCTGTGGGCCATCAGCATCTCCACCGAGACCTTCAGACCCCGAGTCCATCTCATCGTTAACTTCCTCAGGCTGTTTCGGCCGCAGCTCAGCGCAGTGCCTGAACCGGGGGCATTTTGGACGCGCGCCTGGCAGGGACCAGCCCAAAGACCAGCCCGACCAGCAACGACAGGGCCACTGCCAGCGCCAACGGCTCCCATGAAAGGGCGGTCGCATTTGTGGTTGCCCTTCCCACGATGATTGCGGCTCCAATCCCCAATACCAACCCAGCCAAACCTCCGGCAGAGGTCAGGACGATAGATTCAAACAGGAATTGCAGTAGAATGTCGCGACGCTTCCCTCCCAGCGCCCGCCGGAGACCAATCTCATGGCGCCGTTCCGTCACAGATAGCAGCATCAAATTCATAAGAACAATGCCGCCGACAATAAGGGAGAGCCCAGTCACTGCAAGCAGAATCTTGTTGAGAGTGCCCGATACCGCCTCGCTCAATGCGGCAACCGCGTCTGAAGCCACCACGCGGAAGTCATCCAGATCGGGAGGCCGTATATGATGGCGTTCATGCATCAGCGCCCGGATCTCCTGCGCGACTCGCCGCACATCGCTGACGCTATCGACCCGCACGCGCACCATGGTGAGCGTCGTTACATTGAACAAGCGACGCATTGCGGTCGTCAGCGGGACGACCACGCGGTCATCCATGTCGCCCCCCATAGGGCTTGTGCCTCTGGGCGGAAGAATCCCCTTTACCCTGAAGCTCGTATTTCCAATCTGGATCGTCTCTCCGATAGGGTTGGCTCCTTGAAAGAGCTCCCGTACGACCGTCTGTCCGATGACGGCAACGCGGGCCATCGTTGCGTACTCCTGCTCGTCATAAAAATCTCCGTCGGTGACAAACCAGCTCCAGGCCTCCTGATAGTTCGTGGCCGCTCCCTGGATAGTAACCTCGGTGGACTGATCGCGGTAGTTTGCCGGCACTCTCAACCGCATCACTTGTGGGCAGATCATCGCGATTCCCGGGATTTGGGACTCTACCGCTTTCGCATCATCGAAGGTCAGGGTGGCCGCGGTCGGATCGGGTCCAGGGACATTTTTGCCCCCGCCGGCAAAAAGCATGATTGCCGTAGGACCGAAGTTGTTGACGCGCTGCATCACCTTTCGGTTTGAGGCCTTGGCCATACTGACGACAACCGTCAGGGCTGCGATTCCAACGATAACTCCCAGCATGACCAGAAACGACCGCATGGGATTGCGGCCGAGCGCCTTCATGGATTGCCCCATCAATCTTCCAATTCTCATTTGGCACCTCGCTGTACCGCAACAGGCTCACCCGATGAGGCAGGGAGCGAGTCGAGTTCCGCCTGGGCGTCCCGAATGCACTCCGAGCCTGCATTCTCGAAGATCTTTCCGTCGCGCAACGTCAAAATCCGGTGCGCATGTTCAGCGATGTTTTGGTCGTGCGTAATCAGTACGATTGTCCGGCCTTCCCGATTGAGTTTTTGGAGGATTGCCATCACTTCCAATCCGCTGCGGCGATCCAGATTGCCGGTCGGTTCGTCGGCGAGGATCAAGGCAGGGTTGGTGACCAGCGCGCGGGCGATGGCCACTCGCTGCTGCTGCCCGCCCGAAAGCTGACCGGGCGGATAATGCAGTCTTTCTCCCAAACCAACCGCGCGAAGCGCCGCGCTTCCTCTCTCTACTGCATCGGCCGGATATTTATCGGCGTAAATCAACGGCAGCAGGACGTTATCCAGCGCCGAAGCTCGCTCCAGCAAATGGAACTGTTGAAAGACGAAACCAATCTTCTGATTGCGGATTGAGGAGAGGGTATTGTCGTCATTTCGGAATACATCCACGCCATCCAGGAAATAGGTTCCGCTCGTAGGCAGGTCCAGGCATCCGAGGATGTTCATCAGCGTTGTCTTTCCTGTGCCTGAAGCTCCCATAATGGCGGCGAATTCGCCGTTGACCACCTCGAAAGTGACGCCTCGCAAAACGGGAGTTTCCACAGTTCCCGCGAGGTAAGTTTTGGATATATCCACCAGCTTCAGCATAGGCTACATCCCTCCATTGGTTTTTGGCGCGCTCCGGATTACAACCTTATCCCCTTCCTTTAGACCGTCGACGATTTCGATCCACTCCGGATCCTTCCATCCCACCCTGACAGTCTGGCGTACGGATTGATTGCCTCGAAGGACAAAGACAACCGATTTTCCCTGTTCTCTTGATACTGCGTGCAGCGGAGCCGTCAAAACCCCTTTGCGAGCATCCAGAGAAATGGCCACGTTTGTCGTCATTTCGGGACGCAGCTGGCCTGTAAGGGGTTCATCGATGCGGTGGACCACGTCGTAATAAACAACGTTGTCCATGATCACCGCTTTGGGATAAATCGCCTGAACGGTCGCTTTGAATTCACGGTCCGGGAAGGAATCTACCGTAAACGTGGCTTTCTGTCCCACCCGAATTTTTCCTATATCGGTTTCATCCACGAATGCATCGACCTGAAGCTTGTGCAGATCGATGATGGTGACAAACGTGGGCGAGTTGAGCCCTGCTGCCACGGTTTCTCCCTCCTGAGTGGAGACGGAGCTGATGATCCCGGATAGAGGAGCGCGGATTGTGTAATAAGTGAGTTGGGCTTCAAGCACGCGCACTGCCGAAGCCGCCTGCTCAAGCTGCGCCCTGGCGGATTTCAAATCCTCGGTATATCTCTGTTTTGCAAGCTCCACTTCTCTCGTAGCTGAAACAACGCGTGCAGCGCTCACTTCTTTTTCTTTCCTGGCTGTGTCGAAGACTTCCCGTGCGACCAACGCCTTGTCAAGCAGCCTTTTTTGCCGGTCAAGATTGATGTTTGCCAGTTCGCTGGTTGCCTGACAGTCCTTGAGAGCTGCTTCGGCCTTCTGGATCTCCCCCGGTCGCAAAGCATCGACGGAAGATAGTCTTGCCTCGGCAATTTTTAGTTCGGCGCGTCGCTGATCGAGGAGAGCTCGCTGGTCGTCTTTTTCGAGCTCGGCGATTATTTGACCGACGCGAACTACATCACCGATATTGGCATACAAGCGCTGGACGCGCCCTGAGACTCGCGACCCGACGCGCACTTCAGCGCCGACCATGGCATTCACTTTTCCCGTGGCTGCAACGGATGCGATCAAATCGCGCCGTTGGACCGATGCGACAGTTGCCCCCTGATCGGCAGCCTGCGTCTGCGGTGATTGATGCAGCAGCCACCAGGCGCCTCCGCAAGTCAGGGCGATAATTGCTGCAATAATCACGATCCAACGCAATTTCATTAAATCACCTCGCTGCTCATTTGAGATTGGGAACCCGCCTTGGCTTATTTGAGATCTGCCTTGGCAAATCGAGGTTGTACCGCTGCCGATTGGATTTCGATCTTTCGAAGCCGGCTTCTGCTACTTCTTGCGGAGCGCGCCTGCCGGGAACCATGGCGGTCCTTGGGCGCCCTGCTCCCGAATTCTGGACTTAAGGACCCCAAAGAATTTCGTCCGCTGCGCGGGGGTCAATATCTGTTTATCTTGCAGCAGATGTTGCACAACATGCTGCTGTATCGATTGCTGGAGAGAATGGATCTCCTCGAATTTTGTCTCAATAGCCCGATGGTCCACGGAGTCCGCGGCGATCAGATCAATGAGTTCAACATTTCTGCTGATAATCCTGTCCCCGGTCTCGTCGAGGGCGCTGAGAAAACGGTCACGGGCATCCTCGATTTTTTTACCTTGCTCTTTGGAGAGATCAAGTTCTTCGTAGGCAAACTTCGGCCTGTTGCTGAGTTTGCGAACGCCGTAGCCCGCCAGGAAGGCAAGATTCAATGCCACGGAAAAGATGACAGCCAAGGTTTTGATGGATTGTCTCATCGAGCACTCCCTACATATGCTGTAACGATCGGCCCTCGAGAAGTCGTGCCGATCCATTGCATCTCATCACCGGCTCGTCGACTGGATGGCAGCGAAGCACTGCCTATGACGATACCGATGTAGCATGCCGCTGCGGCAACGCCCAGAGCGGCGAATCGCATCGAAAAGGACCAGTTTTTCCAGCACCAAAGGAGGCTATACCCTGGAAGAGCGCCGTTAGCCAGTGAACGAGCTTTTCCCATTATTCTTTGAGTTAGATCTGATGGGACTGGTGGAGCAATTCCTTCTTGGAATACTCCGGCAATCTCACGAATCTCCTGAAGGTCTGCGCGGCATCGGTTGCATTGTTTGAGATGATCCTCGACCAGGCGGCGCTCGACGGGCGAGAGTTCCCCGTCAAAATAGCGACCCAGGCAGTTCTGTATTGCGCGGCAATCCGACATTCTTAGTTCCCTCTCTTTTTTGCAAACGTCTATATAAACGGGCGAGAAGCCAAAATCCCTCGGTGTTACGAAAAAATTACTTTGGGCTGAAGTGGAATTGGGAGCGAAGCGTCTGTCGTCCTCTCTGTAGCAGGGAATCCACTGCCTTCGCAGATATATTCATAGCTTTCGCGATCTCAGAATAAGTGAAGCCATCCAAGTGCCGTAGGAGGAAAGCCATTCGTTGGGTCGTAGGGAGATCCGAAAGGGCCCGCTTTAGTTCATTTCCGGTTTCTTTGATGGAGAGAAGAACTTCAGGATTGCTCCCCATATCAGCGCGCTCGGGCATGATGTCGCAATAAACGGGATGTTTCTTTGAACGGAAATCCAGGCAAAGGCGCACCACGATTTGGCTGAAGTAGGTTCGAAATTTGGCAATGGGCCGGTAGCGCGGTGCGGACCTCAGGAGCTTGAGGAAAGCTTCCTGAACGACATCCTCCGCTTCAATGGGATCGGAAAGATAATGAAAAGCCAAGGACCAGGCGGCTGCCTGGTTGCGGCGGACGAGTTCCTCAAATGCCGAGAAATCTCCGGTCCCCGCCCGCGCCAGCAGCAACGCGTCTCTGTCTTCCGATAATGAAGTCACGTTTTCCGGCAATGGGCACAATCCAATGTTCTGGGCAATTACTCATGTAAACACATCAGAATCATCTTATTATCACGGTCAATGCCATGTTTACAAATGCATCAAACCCTCTTGTGAGGACAGATGTTTTATAGCTTCAGGGAAGTAATGAGCGAAACTGGAGGCATAAGCCACCTTTGCGCGATCCAAACCGTTTGCCAATTTTTTGCCTATTCAGGATCCAACTTCCTTCAGGATTTGTCTTGAAAATTCGTCACGATTGGAGGATTGAGGTCCTTAAATGCCGGCCTGGCAACCATTATACGGATTCCATGTCTGCCTTCTGCATTGAAAACAAAATACTTGCGGCTCGTCAATTCCCCTCATCCTTGATCCGCTTTGCCTACTCCGTATCCAAGTTACTTTCCGGTTTTGCTCCGAAAAACCTTCACGATGGATAGGTCGCAGTCCGCAAAATCCTGTGCTCCGCTTTGCAGATGGGCTGATGCAGATACAGTTTCGCGAAGAGTTTTATCCGCATGTGATCTGCGAGGTTCCTTGAACAACATGTTGGAACAGGAGATGCATTTTACTTCTACGGTAAGAGCATTTTTCGTCAGCTGAAAGGAGAATGCTCTTGTTGGGAGAGGCGGATTATTGGTGAGATGGCCTGTTTTCGACATGCGTGCCTCCCATGGATCTGAGTCAGGCGGGCAATTCGTTAATGACAGAGCATTAACGGAAGTACATATTAGCTTCCCCGAATGCGGCCTCTTTCGAAGCAGTATTCGCCAAATGCAACTATTCGACAACGATGCTGCCACGACTGCTATCCTTCATCGCTTCGAGTTTAGTGCCGTACTGGCCCCAGGTACCTGTCGAGCCAGTCCAGGCACTCGCGAACTGCGTCCGGACGAGGAAAAGCGCCGTGCCCCCCATCATAGATCTTATGCCTTTTGTCGTTAGCTGGCGTGCCGAGAAGGTGGAAGAACGGACGCTGCGACGACTCCAATGGGAAAGCGAGATCGTACCGTCCGTTCAACATGAGCACCGGGATAGTTACATGCGTCGCGAAGTTGAACGGGTCAGCCTCCGGAAGCATGGGCAATGTGAGTTGAAAACCGCCGGATGATAGAATGGCCGCCTTAATTCGCCTTTCGACCGCAGGCAGATGCGCTCCTTCCATCGCGCCGACGCTGTCGCCGAAGTAGGCCACCTTTGTGCTGTCGATATCCTTCCGCGTCTCGAGATAGTCGAGCGATCGGCCCACGTCTTTGGCCTCCGAGATCAGGTGGTCACGGTAAGAGGCCAGAGGACTGGCCGTGGGCATGAAGCCATCCCGCCGCTCATACATGCCCTTGTAAATCGGGAAGATCAGCGCCCGCCCGCTTTTCAAGAGGAAGCCGCGAGTGTCCTCGACGCTCGACAGATCGAGCTTGTCCTCGAAAAAGGCAATCACGCCCGGATAATACACAACGGTCTGGAATGGCGGAGAAGCATTCTTAGGCAAAAAAAGGTATGCGGTTACACGCTCGTGGCCGTAGGCGGCATCGAAGGTTACCTTTTCACACGACGAGCCCTCCATCGACACCGTCTCTTCCACCTGCGCGTTCAGTTCCCCTTTATCGTAGGCATAATATGAGGCATAGGCTTTGAAGACATCATCCGAGACCGGCTTCTCTTTCCAATAATCGCGAATCATGACCTCTATATGCGCTGCCGCGGCAGCGGTGGGTGGCGAGTCGAGTTTGACGCAGCGAAAACCGAAGTTCGCCTGACGCTCCCATGGTGATTGCGCGTCCGTGTGATTGAACATATAGGTCGGCTCGCCGAAGCCTCCACCCAGGATTAATCTCTTGGCTTCCCGTGTCTCATTCAGGCACCATTCCTTCACGTTGCCGGCCATGTCCGTCGTGCCGAATCCGCTCAGAGCGCCTTCGCCACCAACCGGCCGGGTTCCTTCGTTTCCGAAGTTGCTTCCGAGAGCGATCAGGGGTGTAAAGAACAGCGATTGCGATGCGCGTGTCCAGTGGTACGCCGTGGGAAGGCTCTTTCCCGTGAACTCGGCGTACGCCGCCGCCT
>Ga0208980_10002743_pt1 | contig 10655 bp, 8 predicted proteins | sample WetSurMetagenome_3_FD_187993 | JGI IMG/M metagenome (GOLD analysis project Ga0208980, IMG submission 187993) | Wetland microbial communities from Twitchell Island in the Sacramento Delta, sample from surface sediment Aug2011 Site A1 Bulk (version 2) | ecosystem: Environmental > Aquatic > Marine...
ATTGGGATTTCGTTTTGCGAAAAAATCGTGGTCTTCGCGCCAGGCTCTTCATCAGAAGAGCAACCCACGAGGCGACTCTCTCCATGGAGCGTCGTAGCCTCATTATTGTTAGCGTTCATAACAGATGATGAGAATTTTCACCTTTTCTTTTTAAGTTTGATTTTTTTAATTAATAACTGTTTTTCTAAAAATATTTTGGGACGAAAATAAATAATCTAGAAATATAATGTACTATTCGACTACCATAAATATTAACACAATTAGTATTTTATTAACAATCGATTTTTCATGATATTGTTATAAGTAGTTTAATTAATTGAAATACAATTCATTAATTTAATTTACTATTGTCTGTTAATTCAGTAATAAACTGGTACATTTTTAGCTGTTTTTAATCGAATCATTTTTTCTTCTACAATTATCTTCAACATCTTTTTCTTCCTAAATTTTCTTAATAACATTAATTTATAATATTTGTTGCTAAGTCTTATATAATTATACAAAAACTGCAATTAACAAAAACAGGATACTTTTGCAATTTGTTTTTTAAGACAAACAATAAACATGATTTAATGTTTATTATTATTTAATTGCATAAAATATTTTTTCATGGAGCAAAAAAAAATAAATGGCAGGATACTTTCTGTCCTTTTTGTTGGTGTGCTGATAGGTGCTTTGGATATTTCAATCGTCGGTCCTGCAATACCTGCAATTGAAAATTCAATTAAGGTTGACCGTCAACTTATGTCATGGATTTTTTCAATCTATGTTCTTGCAAATCTTGTCGGTATTTCCCTAATGGCAAAATTATCTGACAGATATGGAAGAAGATATATTTATATTATTGCTCTGACAATTTTTTCAATAGGTTCCCTGGTTGTGGCACTATCACACAATTTCAAATTGCTCCTAACCGGAAGGGTGATTCAGGGATTCGGTGCATCAGGAATTTTCCCTGTAGCCTCAGCAGTAGTTGGAGACATTTTCCCGCCGGAAAAAAGGGGCAGGGCCCTTGGCCTGATAGGATCTGTCTTTGGTATTGCATTTATTTTAGGCCCTGTTATCGCCGGAGTGGTGTTGAAATATTTAGTATGGAATGACTTATTCTATATTAATATTCCAATAGCAATGGTTTTGATCTATCTGAGTAACAAATTACTCCCATCTAAACCTGTTGATAATGTATCCTCAATTGACTGGAAGGGGATAATTATCCTGGGTGCATTTCTATCCACTTTTGCCTATGGCATAAACAGAATTAATGCCAGCGCGTTTATTGAAAGTCTTCTTTCTGTAAGGGTTCTTCCATTTCTTTTATTTTCATTATTTGCATTTGTCATACTGATATATTTTGAGAAAGGCATTTCCACTCCGGTATTCAATCCCAGACTGTTTCTTGCCCGCCAGATAAGGCTTACAGGAATAATTGCTATAGGGACCGGGATTTTTCAGGCATCATTTGTATTCCTTCCTTCAATGGCAATTGCATCATTCAATGTAAGTGCAGCTTCAGCAAGTTTCATGCTTCTGCCAGTAGTTATTGCTACAGCCATAGGTTCACCTGTTTCCGGAAGACTGCTTGACAAGTATGGTTCCAGAATATTGATTATTGCAGGATTAATTCTAGCAGCTGTTGGTTTTGTTTTTTTAAGCATCCTGTCAGATACAAAACCGTATTTTTATACGGGAGGAGTATTCCTTGGATTTGGATTCGCTGTACTCTCGGGCTCAGCATTAAGATACATAATGCTGAATGAGGTACCCGTTTCCGAAAGAGCATCAACTCAGGGTGTAATAACAATTTTTGTAAGTATCGGCCAGATGACCGGAGCAGCAATAATAGGAACTATCGTAGCATCGAACAGGATAGCCCTGAATGGATATAAACAGGTGTTTTTGTTTATTGCTGTTTTTGCATTCTTACTGGCGGTTACAGGAATTTTCCTTAAAAGCAGAAAATCGGAGCTGCAATCTGTTTATAAAAATAATAATCCTGCTTAACAGATGGGTTCAGTCAATAACCAGGGAAAATACAATAAACTCAGATCATTCTTCCTTCAGATAAATGAAGCTGTCTCTGGTACAGAACAGGATTTTACTGAAGGAAAACTGAGCCGGGCGATTCTGTTGCTATCAATTCCAGCAGTACTTGAGATGGTAATGGAATCTGTTTTTGTAATAGTGGACATTTATTTTGTATCGAAGCTGGGAGCAGATGCAGTTGCCACTGTAGGTATCACGGAATCAATGGTTACAGTCATTTATGCCATAGCTATCGGGCTTGGCACTGCTACAACATCTCTGGTTTCAAGGCGTATTGGCGAAAAAAATCCGGATCTGGCATCAAGATCTGCAGTGCAGGCAATTCTTGCCGGGTTGGCTGTTTCTTTATTAATAGGAATCCCCGGTGCTCTTTATTCTGAAAACCTCCTTGGTATGATGGGTGCTTCACCGGCAATAAAAGAAAACATGTCGGGATATACCAGGATTATGCTTGGAGGCAATGTTGTTATTATGATGCTTTTTATAATAAATGCTGTTTTCAGAAGCGCGGGTGATGCAGCAGTTGCAATGAAAGTTCTTTGGGTCGGAAATATAATCAACATTATTCTTGATCCTTGTCTGATTTTCGGGTTGGGTCCGTTCCCTCAAATGGGTGTAACCGGAGCTGCAATAGCAACCAACATCGGAAGAGGGACAGCTGTACTTTTACAGTTTTATTTACTTTTCTTCGGGAAAAAACGAATCAGAATTGAAGTTAAACATCTTACGTTCGATTTCAGAATTATGCTGAAGCTATTCAAGCTGTCTGTTGGCAGCATTGGCCAAAACCTTATCGGAACAACAAGCTGGATTGCCCTTGTAAGAATAATTTCAATGTTTGGAAGCGAAGTTGTTGCAGGATATACTATCGCTATCAGGATCATAGGATTTACATTATTGCCTTCATGGGGTATCAGCAATGCATCTGCAACGCTTGTAGGACAAAACCTGGGTGCGAAAAAACCTGACAGGGCTGAAAGAGCTGTTTGGGTTACCGGATGGGTAAATATGGTTCTCCTCGGTGCAATTGGTTCTATTTTGGTCTTATTCCCTGAACCTTTCATTCGTTTGTTTATAGAAAGTGAGAATGTAATCCGAACAGGTATACTTGGCCTTAGGATTATAAGCATCGGTTTTATTGCATATGGATTAGGGATGGTTCTGGTTAATTCATTCAACGGTGCAGGAGATACATCAACACCTTTAAAAATAAATATTTTCGCTTTTTGGTTTGTCGAAATTCCCCTCGCCTGGCTGCTTGCAATAAAAGCAGGGTTCAATGAGGAAGGTGTATTTATTGCAATAGTTGTGGCTGAATCACTTATGACACTTATAGCATGGCTTGTTTTCAGGCGGGGAAAATGGAAGCTGAAAGAGGTGTAGATTCTATTGATGGGAAGATTCACCTGAGTCTTTTCTCAGTTTCTTTAAAAATCCACGGTTCTTCTTTTTCTCAAGCCTCTTCAATTTTGATGAAATTGTCGGTCTGGTTGGTCTTCGCTTTACAGGAATTGTAAGTGCTTTTGAAACAATTTCATAGAATTTTTCTGTCACAATAATTTTATTCAGAAGCTGGCTACGTTCCGATTGTGAAATGAGTATCAGTTCACCTTCACTATTAATTTTGTTTTTGAGTTTTTCAAATAGTCTTTCTTTTTCAGTTTGTGAAAAGCCTGTAGTCAACAGGAGATTAAACCTTAGCTCAACTTTGGTATTCACCTTATTCACATTCTGGCCGCCAGGACCGCTGCTTCTTGATGTTGAAAAAATGAATTCCTTTTCAAAATTTCTTGCTTTCAACTCTTCAGGATTCATAACTGGTAAAGTTTGACTAAAGGAAGAACAATGCAACGCCGGCAACACTTACAATAGCTCCAAGGATCTCCGGGATGGTAACCTTTTCATGATACAGAACAATTGCCGGGAGTATTATGAATACCGGTACCAGTGCCATAATTGTTGAAGCAATTCCTGCTTCAGTATATTTAACGGCAATTAGAGAAAAAGAGACACCTAAAAAGGGGCCAAAAAAGGCACCAAGACTCGTTAACAGCATGCCTGACCGGTTTCTTGTTGCATTTTTCACATTTCCCCAGCGAACCAGTAATGTAACAAGTATCGTATATCCGAAAATTCCGGCAATGACCCGTATCTGTGTTGCTGCAAACGGATCATAGTCTTTAAGACCGAATTTGCTTAAAACAAGTCCCAATGCCTGTCCTACGGCACCTCCGAAAGCATAGAGGATCCCTTTTGGTGCAAGCTTCAAGGATAACTTATCACCTTTCCCATTCCGGCTGAATATGGCCATTGCAATACCTGAAAATGTCAGAGTCATACCAAGATAATGGAACAGGGTGAGACGTTCACCCAGGATAACAAAGCTGAAAAATGCAGTGATTGGAGGGACAAGGGTCATGATAAGCATTGAGAATCTTGAACCTATCATTGTGTATGATTTAAAAAGGAAAAGGTCCCCGAAGACAAATCCAACTAATCCTGACAATGAGAGCCATAACCAGTTATCATAAGAAGCGTCAACAGGAAGTACCATTCCCCGTCTGATAAGAGTGAAAATACTGAGAAATACCAGGCCAATAGTCAGCCTGAGAATGTTTACCGCAACAGATCCAATCCTGTGACTTGCGGCTTCAAAAGATAACGAAGTGACTGTCCAGAAAAATGCAGTAAGCAATGCAGCAAATTCGCCGAGGTGATTATTAATAAAATCCATTCTTCAAGATGATAAACAAAACTGGCCCGGAGAAATTTCCAGGCCAGCAAAAATAAGGTTAATTCTATTTTATTTAACAAAACATCCGAACAATCATTCAAAAGGTTTATGAAAAAGTCCAGTTGAAAGACCAGCTATAAATAGTTCATTACTCTGAATATTCAAAGATATAACTACCAGAGCCTGCCTCAAATAATAAAGTCTTTCCATCCATTCTGATGCCGGAGAAGTTTTTATTATCAGAAAGTGGTTTGCCATTCTCAGTCACATTCGCTTCAGAACTAACAGGAAGCTCTATCGTAGCAAGAGTATTTGCCGGTATTTTAACACTAACGGTTATCTTGTTTCCGCGTCTTTCCCATCCTGAAGCAACTGTACCATATGAACTCTCAAAAGTGGCTTTAGAGAACGTCAGTTTATTTGTAGGATGCGGCTGTAATATAAGATGTTTGTATCCGGGATCTTTTGTATCAATGCCGGCGGAGACTCTGTACATCCAGTCTCCAATGGCACCATAGGCATAATGATTGAATGAATTCATTCCGGGGTCCTGGAAAGTGCTGTCGGTTTTCTGACCATCCCAGCGTTCCCATATTGTGGTAGCACCCATTTTAACCGGATAAAGCCATGACGGATATGATTCCTGCAGAAGCAGATCGTATGCTACATCAGTATACCCGTTGGCAGATAAAACATGACAGAGATATGGTGTCCCGATAAATCCTGTTGAAAGGCGGTTTCTTCTGCTCTTTATATCTTCAACCAGAAACTTTGCAGCTTTTTCATTAAGCTCATCGGGCAGAAGGTTAAACATCAGGGCAAGAACATAGGACGTCTGAGAATTGGTTCCTACTCTTCCTGCTTTAGTAACATATTCATTAATAAATACTTCTTTTATTTTCTTAAACAGATCGGAATATAATTTTGCATCATCATTTTTTCCGAGAGTTTTTGCCGCTTCAGCAAGTATACTGCTTGAATAGGCATAAAATGCTGTGGCAATAAAATCATGTTCAGTGTAACCATCCGGTTCAGTATGGTTATTTACAGGAGGATGATAAAACAACCAGTCACCATATTTGCTTCCACCTTTCCAGATATAACTGTCACCTGCTTTTTTTCTGATGTACTCAACCCATGCTTTCATGCTGGCGTACTGATTTTCAAGGAATTGTTTGTCGCCATATACCAGGTACATTGTCCAGGGTGCTATCACCGCAACGTCTCCCCATCCTGCCGAAGGCTGGGCAGAAGTAGCTCCCTGTTTGTTCAGAACATCAGGAATAACATCGGGAACCTCACCACCAGGTTTTTGATCGGCAGCAATATCTTTCATCCACTTTGTAAAGAATGATGATACATCCATATTATAAGCAGCCGTCCTGCAGAAAGCCTGAGCATCGCCTGTCCAGCCCAGACGTTCGTCTCTCTGTGGACAGTCGGTAGGTACATCCACAAAGTTACCTTTCTGACCCCATTGAATATTGTGCTGCAACTGATTCAAAAGAGGATTGGAAGATTCATAGCCTCCGGTTACTGCCATATCTGAATGAACTACCACACCTGTAAGGTTATCAGTTGTAAGTTCACCAGGGAATCCGGTTACTTCAACAAATCTGAAACCCATAAAGGTAAATCTTGGTTCATAGGTTTCCTCACCTGTGCCGGCAAGAGTGTAGGTCAACTGACATTTGGCCGCGCGGAGATTTGTTGTATAGAATTCACCAAATTTATCCATCACTTCTGCATGACGTAAAGTAACAACAGTACCTTTTGTACCGGTTACTTTTAATCTTAGCCAGCCTACCATATTCTGGCCCATATCTACAATTAATTTGCCTTTCGGTGTTCTGAAGATTTTAACTGGTTTGATCTCCTGTATTTTTCTTATAGGTGCACCTTCTGAAGCTATCAGATTGCTATTACTGTAAGAACCTATTCGCACATTTTGCCAGGATTTATCGTCAAACCCGGTTAAATTCCAGCCTGTGAGTTTTTTTGTTGCATCATAAGTTTCCCCGTTATATATGTCACTCATTCTTATGGCACCATTATTCGAAGCCTTCCATGTCTCGTCGGTTAAAATCAATTCTTCAGAGCCATCGGTATATTTAATCTTTAACTGAAGCAGAAGCCCCAGTCGTTTTCCATAAATTGCCCAGTTATTACCCCATGCAAGTGTTCCTCTGTACCAGCCGTCACCAAGCACAGCACCGATGGCATTATTCCCTTTAAGGACCATACCCGTTACATCGTATACCTGGTACTGAAGTCTTTTACCATAGGAAGTCCAGCCGGGAGTCAGTACCTGATCACCTACTTTTTTCCCATTCAGATGCAATTCATAATAACCATGTGAGGTTACATAAATTCTTGCACTGGCTATATTTTTGCTTAATGCGAATTCCTTTCTGAAATGTGGTGAGGGTGAATATCGGTTTGTATCTCCTTCCATTTCAATCCACTTAGCCTTCCATTCTGATTGAGGAAACAATCCCATTTCCCAGAAAGCGACCTCGCTCCATTTTGATTCCGTTCCTTTATTGTCCCAGATTTTTACCTGCCAGAAGTATCGCTGGCCTGATTTCAGGTCCGGGCCTTTGTACGTCTGAAGAATCGATTCTCCCGAAATAATTTTACCTGATTGCCATACAATTTTTGAACCGGAGAATTTTTCATCAGTCGCTACCCTTAGCGAATAAGCAGTTTGCATTATGCTGTTCCCGGTTCCGAAAATTTTCCAGGACAGCCTCGGTTGCTTTACATCTATCCCCACCGGATTTTTCTTATGCTCACAGGTCAGATCTTTTACATAAAGATCCTGTGCAAAAACACCTCCGGAAAGAAAAAGGAGAATGACAGTTAATTTGAATGATTTCATGATTTAAGGGTATTTGGAAATAAAAATCAAGGTTATAAAAAATTGTCTGAATAAAAAAATATACCAAAAGTCATTTTCATTCCTGAAAGTTTATAAATTGCAGCTTACTCAAATTAAAGTAAATTACATGGATCCTTTGGCAGGTATTTTATTGATTGCACTTGGCAGCATTGGAGCTGCCAGCTTTTACGTTCCTTTCAAGAAAGTCAAATTGTGGGCATGGGAATCATACTGGATTGTACAGGGAGTGGCAGCATGGCTTATTGCTCCATGGTTGCTTGCTTATTTTGCGGTCCCTGATGGTAATCTGCTGCAAGTGCTTTCAGAAGCACCATTAAAGGCAAAGTTGCTGGCAATGTTTTTCGGAGCATTATGGGGGGTAGGAGGATTGACATTCGGGTTAAGTATCCGTTACCTTGGAGTTGCATTGGGACAAAGTATTGCGCTGGGATTCTGTGCTGCGTTTGGAACACTTATACCACCAATCGTGGCAGGTGGTGAACTATTCTCTACATTGGCAGGATTACTGACAATTATTGGTGTAATTATATGTATTGTTGGTATTGCCATAATAGGTTATGCCGGGTCGCTTAAAAACAAAGGACTTAGTGAAGAAGAAAGACGAAAGGCAATTAAGGAATTCGCTCTGAAAAAAGGTTTGATAATTGCTGTTTTTGCAGGTGTAATGAGCGCTTGTTTTAGTTTTGGCCTCGAGGCCGGAAAGCCTATAGGTGATCTTGCAATTGGTGAAAAATTCAAAACTGACGCCTTATTCCACGACAATCCCATCCTCATTTTTATCCTCCTTGGTGGCTTTGTCACAAATCTTATTTATTGTCTTTATCTGAATATCAAAAACGGAACAATACGTGACTATGTTACAGGTGGAGGCGGAGTGATTCTGAATAATATTTTGTTTACTTTTCTTGCCGGATTCCTCTGGTTTATGCAATTTCAGTTCTTCGGCATGGGAAAAAGTAAACTACCGGATTCCATGATACCGTTTGCATGGAGTATCCTGATGGCTTTGAATATTGCGTTCAGCAATATCTGGGGAATCCTGCTCAATGAATGGAAAGGGGTGAACAGAAAGACTTTAGTGATCCTGTGGACAGGTATCATAATACTGATTCTTTCTACATTTATTGTTAAACTTGGATAGACAAAATGACAACAAAAAGATTTGGTTTTAAAATGAAAATGCTTCCTGGTTTCAGGGAGGAATACAAAAAACGTCACAGCGAGATATGGCCAGAACTGGTCAGACTGCTGAAGAATGAAGGTATAGGCAATTATTCCATCTTTCTTGATGAGGAGACCAATACACTATTTGCCTATCAGGAACAATCAGGTGAGAGTTCATCACAGGATCTGGGCAGCACGGATATTGTTAAAAAGTGGTGGAAATATATGGCTGATATTATGGAAACCAATCCGGATAATTCTCCGGTAACTATACCACTGGAACAGGTTTTCTATATGGAATAAGACAAAAGTGACCTGTAATAACGAAATTAAGCCCCTTTTAAGGGGGGTAGGGGCAAAAAATAAGGTTGTTAAGCTATTCTATATAATATAATTTATGTAAATATGAAAAAAGAAATTATTGAAAAGTCTTATAAACTGGCAAAAGAACAATATGCTGAACTCGGAGTGGATACCGACCAGGTGATTGCCGAAATGGATTCTATTAATATCAGTTTGCATTGCTGGCAGACTGATGATGTTGGTGGATTTGAAAAAGCAGGGTCTGTTCTTGGTGGAGGAGGTATACAGGCAACCGGGAATTTCCCGGGGAAATCAAAGACCATTGAGCAAATGAGGGCTGATCTCGACAAGGTCATGTCATTGCTGCCAGGAAAACAGAGATTAAATCTTCACGCTATATATGGTGAGTTTGGCGGAAAACTTGTAGACAGGGATAAGATTGAGACAAAACACTTCCAGGGTTGGATAGACTGGGCAAAGAAAAGAGGAATAGGACTGGATTTTAACTGCACCTGTTTTTCCCATCCGTACGCTGACGACGGATTCACCCTATCAGCCAAAAATGAGAAAATAAGAAAGTTCTGGGTTGAACATACAAAACGTTGCAGGGCTATCGGTGCTGAAATGGGAAAACAGCTAGGTACTCCTACAGTGCATAATATATGGATACCTGACGGATCAAAGGATACACCTGTTGACAGGAATTCTTTGCGAAAACAGCTTAAGAAATCACTTGATGAGATATTCTCAGTTAAGTATCCTAAAAAATATCTTAAAGATTCTGTCGAAAGCAAATTATTTGGAATTGGATCAGAATCTATGGTTGTAGGATCACATGATTTCTATGTTGGCTATGCCATCAAAAACAACACCATGATCACCCTCGATAACGGACATTTCCATCCGACTGAACAGGTAGGAGACAAAATATCTTCAATTCTTAATTTCGTAGATGAGTTATTGCTGCATCTTACACGAGGAGTACGCTGGGACAGCGATCACGTACTTACATTCAATGATGAGTTATTGCTAATAACTCAGGAAATCGTGCGATGCAAAGCTCTTAAAAGGGTAAATGTTGGGCTTGACTTCTTCGATGCAAGCCTCAACCGTATTGGTGCTTATGTTATCGGAACACGGTCAGCCCAGATGGCTTTTATGTATGCATTGCTCGAACCTTACAAGACTCTGGTAAAATTTGAAGAACAGGGCAAGAACTTTGAAAGACTGGCCTTGCTTGAATTATTGAAATCCAAACCATTTGGTGCTGTTTATGATTATTACTGCATGAAAAGTAATGTACCCGTAGGACAGGATTATATTGATGATATTACCAAATACGAAAAAGAAGTCCTGCGAAAACGATAAAAATTTAATTGACACCACAAAATAACCCCCCTTCAGGGGGGCTGGGGGGCCAAAGTATGAAAGAAACAGTAATTGCAATATTTGATATCGGTAAAACCAACAAAAAATTACTTCTGTTTAATGAAGAGCTAAAGGTCGTAT
>Ga0208980_10002744_pt1 | contig 10654 bp, 8 predicted proteins | sample WetSurMetagenome_3_FD_187993 | JGI IMG/M metagenome (GOLD analysis project Ga0208980, IMG submission 187993) | Wetland microbial communities from Twitchell Island in the Sacramento Delta, sample from surface sediment Aug2011 Site A1 Bulk (version 2) | ecosystem: Environmental > Aquatic > Marine...
TCATTATGTGATGATACAAATTCAACGAAATTACCATTATGGTCGAGTATCTTTATTCTGTTTATCCCTTTTTCTGCAGTCACAAATCCCTGCGGGATCAGAGCAAAATGTGCAGGGTTACAGCATCCGCAGAATGTTCCTGGAGCAGTACCCGGTTCTCCGAATTGCGATAGTTTTTTCCCATCCGTTGACCAGGTTTCGACTCTTCTGTTTCCCGTATTTGCAGCAAATAAATGGCCGTCTGAAATTGCCACATCAAAATAAGGGCTGGGGATAACAAATTTATCTTCTGATTGACCAATCATTGAATGGAGCTCGCCGTTTTTCCTAAGAATATACACTAATCTGTTTCCTGCATCTGCAAAAGCCACAAAACTGCCCTCTGTTGAAACTGAAGTAATAATACTGTTGGTTTCATAAGGCCCCCATTCAGTTATCAACTTGCCTGCAGTTGAAAAAACCAGTATTGTCTCAGGCGTTGAAGCAAAAACTGTATCCCCTGACAATGCAATTGAAGTAATTTTCAAATCAGTATTAATGCTCCATACAGGAGTAAGGTCACTTCCAAGAAGCTGTAAAAAAGAGTTACCTCCAAGATATATCTTTCCGTCAGGTGATGCAGCAACGGAGGTCAGTTCTCCTAAAGTTGAAGTGTATGTTTTAAACACCGACCAGCTATCGATATATGTTGTGTCAGCAGCAGTTGTCGATTTTTCACTTTCACCTGTGTTTTTTGCAGCATCATAAATAATATATCCAATGAAAGCCAGGATTATTATCAACGAAAAAAGGGCCAGGAATTTTTTATTCATTAATTTATATTTTTACCTATGTAAAGACAAAGCAAGTTTCTCGCATCTCTCATTATGAGGTAGTTCCCAACAACAGCCATAGGTCCCCATGCCTCGATTCCCTTCAGGATCTCATGTCGGGATATCAGTATAGCCTGTGGTCCTTCAAGCCTGAACAAATACAAATTGGCATCATCATCAAGCAGCAGCATCTTGTCATCCTTAATAATGTATGGTCCCAGTCCTCTTCCGTACCTCACGTCTTTTCCGCTGCTCCAGACAAGTTTCCTCAGATCGGATCTGTTGTAGCAAACCAGCTGTTTCTTTAATGGACCGGCATTTTCAGGCATTACCGACCATACATAATCTCCGGCCAGTATAGGAGTCTGCTGGTCGCTTGAGACCCCTTCCACAGGCTTGTGGGATTCAACAAGAACTGCTGTAAAATCAGTTCCGTTGGAATCGATCCTTATCTTTCCCCCACCGGCTCCATAGCTACCGAAGACAGCAATCTCATTGTTGCCAAGTAAGAGGGGAGATGCAGCAGTTGTAGCAGGACTCCATTCCTTTGTTTTCCACAGGAGCCTGCCAACATCACTGCCGTCTGCAGCTATACCTACAACTCCGCCGACAGCATTGTATACATACATTTTTCTGCCATGGATAACCATTGGCATTATTGATCCGTGAGACATCCGCAGGGAATCAGGATTCGGAGTTCTCCATAATATCTCCCCATCGGAGCATCTGACGCCAATCATGAGCGCTTTCCCTCCCGGGGCAAGTACTGCAACATCATTATCAATAAGCGGACATTGTCCGGAATAAAAATCTGGTGTTATTTTCCCCTTTGCACTGCCCGGAACTCCAAACTCCTTTTCCATATCAATGGTCCAGAACAGATCGCCGGTAAGAGGATTAACACACATAACATGCGACCTCGGACCTACAGTCACGAGGTATTTTTCCGATACTGCAGGGATAGTGCGCGAGTACCCATGGTTCCGCTTGATATCAACGTAGTACCATCTTCTCCAGAGCTCGGCTCCCGAACCGAGAGAAAAACAGCGCAGCATGTCCGCCTTTCTTCTTTCGTTGTAATCAAGAATGTAAACCCTTCCGTTCTTTACTGCTGGCCCGGCATAACCTTCCCCGAGAGTCACTTTCCAGATCACCGGAGGACCAGTGGTATCCCACGATTCAGCCATTTCAAATGTATCCCTGACTATGTTGTCGAAGTTAGCGCCCCGGAACCTTGGCCACTCACCCGGAACAAGCTCATCAAATGTACCTAATGAGTCAAAAAACTCACCGACAATAATATCCTCTGACCTGGGTTCGATTTTAGGCCTGTTATCCATACCAGGAACCCGTAGAACGAGGTCCGCTGGATAATGGTCATCAGCAAACCACCAGATCAGGGTCATTGCAAAAACCACTGCACCTAATCCAGTAAAAAGAGTATTATTTTTCTTTAATATCATAAGCCATCAAAGCTTCTCCATGCCTCAGATACAGAACTCCATTATGAATTACAGGATGTGCCCAATATGGACCTGAACCTGATTCGACCTTAAAATTGCTTACCAGGTCAAATTTTTCCGGACTCGGTCTGACCAATCCTGCAAAACCTGTTTTTTCATCATATATGTAAAGCATCCCGTCAGCCGAAATAATTGATCCTTTGCATTTCCAGTGCTCCTCAAACATTTTCTTTCCGCTATTCCACTCAATACAGCACCAGTTTCCGTTGCCATTATTAAGCCAATTTGCACCGTAAATGTATCCATTCACCAGAACGACTCCTCCATGATGCACATCAAGTACCTCGTCTGTCCAGGCTACCGAAGCCTTTTTCCCCTGATCAGCCAGGCTTATCATAACTGCTCCGTGATCATAGCCACCCGTAATATATATTTTATTATCATAGTATATTGGAGTAACACACATAATCTGGCCATTGTCTGTAGTGTCTTTCTTCCCAAGGGCTGCCAAATGGTTTATTTTCCATAGAATTGAACCGTCCGAAACATCTACTCCAAAAACATACCTGGGAGTAACATTAACCAAAAGTTTTAAGTCGGGATAGTTGATCAAAACAGGAGAAGAGTATGAAGCAGGATCATCAAGGCTTGCAGTTTTCCATACCAGCTCACCAGTGTACTTATTTAGTGCGATAGTAGTAGTCTCAGATCCTCCTGGTGTAAAGTAAATCCTGTCATCGTCAATAACAATTGATTCAGCTATTCCCCATGGTCCGTATTTCCCGTTGTAAGTATCGCTGGCTTTCAGGGACCATAATATTTTTCCTGATATTCCGTCAAAACAGGCAATATCGCCAAATCCACTCGATACATACACTTTATCACCCTCCACTGTTGGGGTGCATCTGCTTTCGGGATTTGAATCATTCCAAATACGCCCATAAGGTGTCTGCCATTTAATTTTACCATAGGCATCAAGTGCTACCAGAATATCGTTCTTATCATCATTGCCGGTAATGTAAATTGTGTTGTTTCCGAACGACGGTGAAGAATGACCTTTTGGCAATTCACTAGTTGACCATATCAGCTCAGGTCCTTTATCAGGCCAGGATTTCATTAATCCTGTTTCCGAAGAAACACCAGTCCGGTTTTCTTCCCTCCATTCACTTATTGGCTGGTTGTCAGAAATATCCACCGATTGTCCTGTCGACTGACTTTCAACCTGAGAAGCGACTTTCGGATCAGATGAAATTAAATAAAAGATTCCGTAACCAAGAGCGCCGATAATGATAAAGGCCAGAATGATAATAAGAATTCTCTTCATGAATTTAAAGTTTTACTCGCAGGAGTTTATTTCGCGAACAATAATAATATTCTTTTGCAGGAGTGCAATTTATAAAAACAACCTTTAAAATTTAAATAATGTGCCATTTAGCATTTTCAAATTATCAGATTTAATGTTTATTAACAACTTTTAGATTGAACTAATACATTAATTATCTCTCACTATCCAGGCTTTGAATTCAGCGGCTTTATTTTTGCTGACATAAATCCTTTCCGGTGGTTCGATATCAAGAGATATAAGTAAGCGGCTGTCGAACCAGATTGTTATATTTTTAACACTGCTTCGGGCAACGATAAACTGTTTATTGGCACGGATGAAATCTGCCGGATTCAAAGTAGCTTCAATTTGTTCCAGCGTTTTGGAATAAGAGTACCACTTCCCGTTCTTAAGATAGATTCGTGTATTTTTTTCAGTTGTATAAAAGAATGCAATTTCTTTAATGTCAACCGGCTGCAATTTATCATTAAAAGGTATTAATAGTTTATCCTTATATCTTGGCAAGGGAGTTAATTGTGTAAGATGAGATAGATACTTTAATACATCCTGTCGGGTAAGCTTTTTGAACTTATCCAACGCACGCTTCAGATCTTCTGTCTTGATGGGTTTAAGAAGATAATCAATGCTGTTAACCTTAAATGCCTCAATGGCGTATTCATCATAAGCAGTGGTGAAAATAACCGGAGTCTCAAGTTTAATTCTATTGAATATAGAAAAAGCAGATCCATCAGAAAGGTGAATATCCATCAGGATCAGATCGGGCATCTGATTACTTTTTAGCCATTGGATTGTTTGACTTATGCTTTCTGTGTACCCTGCAATTTGTATTTCAGGATCAATCTCATTCAGAATATCCACCAGGTTTTCGTAAGCTGCAGTCTCATCTTCAACTATCAGTATTCTCATCCTTTTCTTTTTTTAGTGGAAGATATACAGTGAATCTTACTCCGTCATTTTTAACTCTGATCTGTCTATTCATCAATAATAAAAAACGACTTTCAAGGTTCTTTAAGCCTATTCCGTTAGTATCGGGAGAAGACAATTTTGGAAAAATAGGATTTGAAACTGACAGTTCCATCTGCGGATTGAGGCAAATCATTACTTCCATTTTGTGCTCACTGTCGATAGTGTTGTGTACTACCACATTATCGATGAGCGGGAGCAGGGAGAGAACTGGTAGCTTCAGGTCCCTGTTTTCTTTCGTAACATGATTATTGAAAACAATTTTATTTGCAAACCGGATTTCCATCATATAGAAAAATGCTTTTAGGAAATCGAGTTCTTCCCCGAGGGTTACCAGACCTTTCTTGTCGCTCTGAAGGACATAACGGAAAACATCAGACATTTTATTAACATATTCCAGCGCATTTTCCTCGTTTTTCTTGCGGATTAGGGAAGTAAGTCCATTTAGTGAATTAAAGAAAAAATGAGGATTGATCTGATTGGTGAGTGCATCGTACCTGCTTTGCAGGTTTTCGTTTTTTAACTGTTCTATCTCCTTCTCTTTTCTTCTCTGTTCAGAGTAAAGATGTGCAACATGTCCGATAAGACTACAGAAAATAAACATAACAAAGAACTGAAAAACTATTAATCCGGACAGCCATTCAGGTTTTGGGCTTAAAAGAATTGAAAAACATATATAGATCAGGAAAGCAATTGACGTTATCAGGAAGGTCTGAATCAGCCGCTTCCTGATCGCAGGAGTTTTTATTTTCAGTAGATTGTGTCTTAATAACAGCCAAATCAGAATCGAAAAGAAAAGATACCTGAAGATGAAAAACAATAAATGAGCTGTATGCTTTGCCTCACCTAAATAGTTATGTTCGTAGGAAAAAAAGGCAATGTTGGGATAGATAATGAAAACAGCACTTATCATGCTTATTAGCAGTAGTTTGAATGGGGTATGCCTTTCAAATATATTCATATTGAACTTTTTTCCCAGAAAACCAATTTTTTTCATTTGCTAATCATTTCACATTAATGTACCAAAGCATTCAATCCACAGCAGTTACTGACCCATTATTATTTTTCATCAAAATATTAAAGTATTCACTTAGCAACCTTGACACATAATAACCGGTTTTGATCCCGGATCAGGATCTTGCCGTTTGCTAGTGCTAGAGGTGCCCAGTTTTGAGTTGGAAATCTTTGATCGCCCGATTCACCTTTGAGCAGATCAGCCGTTGCAATCGGTTTAAAAGCTGAAGGATCAGGTTCAATAAGATACAACTTACTGCTGCCATCGGTGCTGAGGAATAAACCATCGGCGAGAATTATACCACCCTTATCAAATAACGGAGCCCTCATGGTTTTCCATTTAACCTGGCCGTCAATACTCATACAAACCAGACCGTCTTTCCTTTCGTTAGTTGAATATTGAGCATAAAAATGGTCTTTATATAGAATCGGAGGCTGAGTATGTGCGCCAAAATCAACATTTTTATAAAGTTCAGTAACGCCATAGCTGCCATCAGGTTTCTTCTCAACTTTTATCATCGCCGCACCTGCCTGGTATCCGCCAGTGATTAGTGCCCTGCCACCACCGGCATCAACTGCACCGGGAACAGGTATTGAACACTGCCAGTTAGTATATTCCCACAGGATCTTCCCCGTAAGCGGATCAATTCCAACCACTTTTCCACCACTTGCTGATGGTCCGCGGCCGGCTGAAGCCGTTATCATAACAACATGGTTCTCTGCGCCAACTTTTAAAATTGACGGGCTGACATATCCTACAGGACCAAGAGACGTTGTTGTCCATTTAACTTTGCCGGTCAGCTTTTCATAAGCCACAACACCTGCCTGAGGCGCCTGTGAGGCTATGATCAATAAATCACCGTAAACCAGAGGACACTGAGTAATTGCCCATCTCGGAATTTCACCCCCTCCAAAATCTGTCCAGATGTTTTTATTCCAGACGGGTTTATGTGTGGTGATGTCGATACAATAAAGGTTTCCGTAAGGACCACAGGTATATATCTTATTACCATCAAAGGCCGGTACACTTCGTGAGCCTGGAAACATTACAGATCCGGGAGCTTCATAACCAAAACTCCAGAGTTCTTTTCCACTTGCAAGGTCAAAACATCTCAGCTTATCGCCAACCTTGTCATCCCTGTCAAGTAAATAGACCTTACCGTCTTTCACAACAGGTCCGCCAAAACCGATCCCCACATCAACATTCCAAAGGACTTCCGGTCCTGACTGGGGCCAGGATCGTATAATGCCTTTCTGGTCTGAGGTACTGTTTCTGTTAGGTCCCAGATACTGGGGCCAGTCTTGTGCACAAACACCTGCCATGTTGGCTAATAAGATAACCGCTGCGAAATAAATATTACTTTGTTTCATTTTTATTATTCCTTTCTTTGATATCAAATAGTTTATTATTCAATTAATTATGAAAATTCTGTAAAATTTACACGATTGGGTCATACCAGGATATGAATAAAGCGCTAAAAGGAAAAAACCAGACCTTATCACGAAAAAAACAGAATAACAGAACGGTGTTGGATCCAGCGAGTCTTTTTCGTTTTTTATACAGACTTGCCTGACTGATACGCCTCTTCCATTGCCGGCTTACCTTTGATTTCTCCTTTATTCCAGGCTCCGACACCATAGATTATGCCTTTTTCTTCCGAACCATCAAGGCAATATGTAAATCCCCTGAATTCTTCTATGGTCCTTTCCATTGCCTGCGTGTCATTGTCTGCAGCGGTAACAATGAAATAAAACTCTTTATTTGTGATCTCGGTATAACGGGAACAGGTTCTGTCAATCAGGGTTTTCATCTGTGCACACATGGTATAAAAGTAAACAGGTGTTGCCATCACAATTACATCGGCTGCAACCATTTTATCCAGAACTTCTGTCATGTCATCTTTCTGGGAACAGCTTTTCTTTTTGTCAATACATGTTCCGCATCCTGTGCAGTAATTGATAATTTTATCCTTTAGAAATATTTTTTCGGCCAGGTGGCCAGCTTCTGTCGATCCATTAATAAACTGATCACATAAAAGATCTGAGTTTCCACCTCTTCGGGGGCTGGAGGATAACACTAGAATTTTTTTATTCACTTTGCTTTTCCCTTTAATTTGATTTTCCGGATATAATTTCATCGATTAATCAATTTTGCACTGTTACCTGAATATCTGTCACCCTGAGTCTTGATTTTTGATGAAGCAGTGTTTATTTCCTGAAGTTCCTCTGACGAGAGTTGTACTGCTGCAGCTCCGAGATTTTCCTTTAACCGGTGTAACTTCGTAGTGCCGGGAATTGGAACTATCCACGGTTTTTGTGCAAGTAACCATGCGAGTGCTATTTGAGCAGGCGTAACGCTTTTTCGTTGCGCAACGTGTGTCAGCAAATCTACAAATGCCAGGTTCGTTTTAAGGTTTTCAGGCGATAAGCGTGGAACAGTGCTGCGGAAGTCCTTACTGTCGAAAGTTGTGTTCTGGTCCATTTTTCCTGTGAGAAAACCTTTGCCAAGCGGACTAAAAGGTACAAATCCTATTCCAAGTTCTTCGAGGGTTGGGATTATTTCTGCTTCGGGTTCCCGCCACCACAATGAGTATTCACTTTGCAAAGCAGTAACCTGTTGAACTGCGTGTGCACGACGGATAATTTTTACTCCTGCTTCGGAAAGGCCAAAGTGTCTTACTTTTCCTTCTTGAATAAGGTCTTTTACTGCTCCGGCAACGTCTTCAATTGGTATATTAGGGTCAACTCGGTGCTGATAGAACAAATCAATAACTTCTACCCTGAGTCTTTTTAACGAAGCCTCAGCAACTTGTTTGATATGCTCCGGACGACTATCAAGTGCTGAAGCGCCGGTTGTGTCGAAGCCAAATTTTGTGGCAATCACCACTTCCCCTCGAAAAGGAGCCAGGGCTTCACCAACAAGTTCTTCGTTAATAAAAGGTCCATAAACTTCAGCAGTATCAAAAAAATTTACTCCGCTTTCGACTGCCTTATGAATAAGTGATATCATCTCGTTCTTATCAGCAATAGTTCCGTAGCCAAAACTCATTCCCATGCATCCCAGGCCTAGGGCTGAGACTTCTAAATTGCTTTTTCCAAGTCTACGTTTCTGAATTTTTGTTTCCATAATTATTTTTCTATATAATCTTTATTGAAAGAATAAATCAAACTTATATTCCAGATGAAGTCTTCACCCACGGGTATGTTGGTATGAATAGTACTGTTGACCAATGCTGACACTGAGAGAGGAAAATTACGTTTAGCCAGGAATAATGTTGCGTTGGCGTAAATTCCGTCATTTGAATCCATTTTCAGGTAGTATATTTGTGGATTAAATCTCATATAAATTTTATCTGAGAGCCTGATATTTGAAAAATAGAATCTAAAACCAAGATAGTTCGTGTATTTTATTCCGTCGTCCTGAAGGCCGATGGACGGCAGGTAATACAATCCAACACTGATATTTTTTGTCAGTGAGTAAGTAGGAACAATTTCACCTGCCAGATAACGTTGCACCCTGATGATTTCCTGTGGAACTGTATCATAAGGAAAGATAATGGTCTTGAAAGCAAATGCCGGATGTGCACCAATGTTCATCCTGAACTTTTCTCTCTCCACTATTTTATAACGCCACCAGAAAATAAATGTCCATGGTTTACCTTCAAGTGCAAACCGGAACTGCGGCTCAAAACTTATCCTCTTCTTTCCTACCGACAGATCAAAAATAGCTGCAGGCTTACCAAGTGTTAAATTGGGTATTAATGAAATACCCTTATTGGTAATTGTAACTGCACCGCCAAAATGGCTGGTTACTTTTGTACTGTCAGTTTGCTGCGAAAAAGAAACATAAGCAAGATTAATAAGAACAAATAATGATAAGATCCTTTTTGTTGAAGACCAAGCTTTTTTACTTCTCATCAGCCTGACTGTGTCAATATTTTCAAAATGCAAAATAATCCAATTTGTTATAAACTGAATAATAAATTCCAAAGCATTATTTACGATTTTCAAATAATTTTTGCACTGACTGCCTGGTTATTTTTATATAAAAGTAGATGGAGTTCTGATGGATAATTCTTAATTGACTTGAACAATTACTGTGACGTATATTGAAAAATGACTTGCAGAGTAATTATCAAAATCAATTACTTCCTCTTTAAAACTCCTGACCAGATAATCCATAAGCAAATATTGAGGAAAAAAATACCTAATGAAGATGGTTGAAGAGAGGTTAGTCATTCGAACTGTAGTTCCATTGATTGAAGGGAAAGAGATTAAGAATTATAGTTGTATATTATCTACAATTTTGCTTTAATATCATAGGCCATCAAAGCATTGCTGTGCCTCAGATATAGAATTCCATTGTGGATTACTGGGTGTGCCCAGAATGGTCCGGAATCTCCCTGGGTGACCTTAAAACTGCTGACAAGATCGAATTTTTCCGGATTAGCCTTCAGAAGTCCTACATTTCCACTCTTTTCATCATAAATATAAAGCATACCTTCAGCAGAAATAATAGCACCCTTATTGTTCCAATGCTCTTCCCACATTTTTTTACCGGTACTCCATTCTATACAGCACCAGTTTCCGTTGCCATTATTCAGCCAGTTTGAACCATAGATATACCCGTTTACAAGTACAACTCCTCCATGATGAACATCAAGTACTTCGTCGGTCCAAGCTACCGTTGCACCTTTTCCATCTTTGGCTATATCGATCATCATACCACCTGTATCATAACCACCGGTTACATAAACCCTTCCTTCATGGAATAATGGAGTAACGCATTTAATAAGATCCCACCTGCTGTCTCCCGCCAGATGAGCCACCTTCCAGATTATTTCACCATTTGAGGGATCAACTGCGAAAACATGTCCTAATGAGACATTTATGAGCATTTTTTTGCCTCCGTATACGACGAGTATAGGGGAGACATAGCCCGGTTTGTCATTCAGGCTCACTGATTTCCAGATGAGATTTCCAGTCGTTTTATTAAGAGCTATGGTCATTGTCTGGGGTCCCCCCGGTGAAAAGAAAACTTTATCGCCATCAATGAGGAG
>Ga0208980_10002745_pt1 | contig 10653 bp, 4 predicted proteins | sample WetSurMetagenome_3_FD_187993 | JGI IMG/M metagenome (GOLD analysis project Ga0208980, IMG submission 187993) | Wetland microbial communities from Twitchell Island in the Sacramento Delta, sample from surface sediment Aug2011 Site A1 Bulk (version 2) | ecosystem: Environmental > Aquatic > Marine...
CGACAAGTTTGGCGCGGTGCGTATTCATTCCTGCGGCATCTCGGATCATCTCATCGAACCAATGTCAAAGATCAGGAATCTCAGCATAATTGATACGGGTTCAGGGACTTCCGTCGCGAAGATAAGACAATTGATGGGATCTGAATTTACGATCCATATCGCTCCCCCGATGGAGCTGATGATGGAGGGAGTTCCCAAGTCTGAGATTCTTGGATGGCTCGACACCACACTTGCAGAGAATAATGGAGGTCCGCTTCAGATTGCTTATCATGCAGAGCCTGATTATGAAATGAGAAACTGCCTTGCTATGCATGATGAACTTGAAAAGAGAGGGCTTATTGTTAATATGAGACTGTTTTGAATTTCATTGTAATAAATCTGTAATCCTGTTCTGCTTCCTTCCCCCAACCTGTTCCCTCTTCAACCCAGAGGATTCACTTTACAGATTTTCCAATACTGAGCACAACACGACAGTAATCTAGGAGATGACGCTGTATGGGTTTATTTAAACCTTCATCGCTGAATTCATAACTTTCACATTGCAACCATAGATTTAGTAATGTGCCGGGAGGGGTTTCAGAATTTATTTTTATCTCCGACTGCAGATTGGCTGAACCGCTCCATTCAGCGCCTTTAATATTATATTTCAGTCCTGGGACGCTTAACCATGGAAGTTCATACTTATTTAAAAGGAAAGCAGGATGGTATGTATTTTTATCTGCAACTCCCAAACCCTGACGGAGTCTGACCCAGAGAACAATAGTTTCCCCTGGTTCCGGAATAGAATTGCCATTGCCTGACCCTCCTGAAATTGTCAGCAGTGTATCTTTATGTGCCTGGTTGTTGTAATACTTCACTGTTCTGACGGACCCGTCGAGAATAATTAAATCTGAAGTATCTGTTAATTGAATGGTACCTGAAACAGGATAAATGAAAATGTCGGAGAGATCCTGCACGGAATCATTGCATGAAACTTCAAGTGCGATCTTTGTGATGAAGTTTTCATTGTCGGGATTGCCATATTTCTGGTCTGCGATAACAAATGGCATCTGGTCAGTTAACTTAACCTGCTGACCTGGTCCTATACTTCCAAGGGTCAGTGTATCCTTTTCAAAAGAAAGATACGATTTTGGTGTTCCGGCTCTTGTCTGAACTTCTCCCGAAGGGTTTGTTCCGGTATTTACCACACTAAAGTTCAGACTATTTTTTTCTCCGGCCTCACAGTACATCTCTTCTCTGTTAAATTCAGGGATAATAAACAATTTCCCGGCCAGCTTTCCTCCCGATATCCCAAGTGCGTGGCCTCCTCCTGAGACCTTTATTTTCAGTCTGCCATTCTTGTCAGAGTGTATCTGTGATGTTTTGATACTTCCTGTCGTACGGTTGTAATCGGTTATGATATAGCCTGCAGAAGGGGAATAAATAGTATCAGTGACAACTATTATTTCTTCATCCCGGATAATTGGTCCGTCAGGGAGGTAAGGGCGGGAACAGATCATCATGCCTGCAGCGGTCACTTTCTCTAAAATTGTAAAGGCTGCCACATCCCGTTTTACATTAACCTTGTAATTCCATACTTCGAAGTCAGGGAAGGGATCTGCATGATGCCAGTTGACAGGTATGGGATGAATCTTTGAAAATTCATTCATGTGGAAATTGAACTGTTCCGGAATATCAACAGCCCTGTGATCGGGGTAATCTGCCTCATGAAATTCAAGATGAGTGAGATCCGCAAGTTCCCAGACAGCTTTTTGTTCATGGTAATACTGCCGGTAGCGGTCTCCTCTGGCAGCAGTCAGCCGAAGAGGAATACCTTTCAGACTCCTGTAGAGTTCCCTGTTCACAAAGCAAACCTCTTTGCCCTGAGGTCCGAACATCGCTGCATCAGGGGAAGGGGAAAACATGCTGGCACTCCCAAAAAGATCTTTATTCTGACTGGCTATCCATGGTGACATCAGTCCTCCCATACTCTGTCCTGAAACAGCCCGGTGGTCGCGGTCTGGGATAGTTCTGAAGTGAGAATCGATTACTTCAATCAGTTCCCTGATGTACTTGGAGAATTGCATGCCGGTCAAGGCTTTTTTATTCTCCTGCGTCCGGCTGAAAAATTCAAATGCAAGTCCGTAATCCCAGGTGGTTCCGCTTGCGGTGGTGCCATCAACATTCACAATGATAAGGTCATGGGAGTTTACATAATCTTCAAATTCAGCTTTGTAAGTGTCCTGTTTACTGGTTCCGCCACTGCCATGAAACCAGTAAAGGACAGGATAGCTTTTCCGCGACTGATAATAGTCAGGAGGAAGGAAAACACGATAATTACGTATAGTTCCAAGAACATGACTGTAATGGGTGTGATCCTCGATATTGGCGCAGAAAACATTTGTAATAAAAAGTATTGAAACAAGGTATGATGCCCCTGCCAGCTTCATAAGTTCCGGTTTCTTTTTCTTAAAGATTCTTATCACGGACTGAGTTATATTGTACTTAAATTAGTTACTGCTTCTTCCTGTTGCCAGCGATCTTTCAAATAGTCTGACTTAAATTTACATATATTAGTTGAAAATCATTGTTTTCATCTTAGTGTTTAATTCCAGGCATCCGAATGAGGATCTCTTTAAGGGAGTTTGTGAACTGAAGAACCTGGCTGAATGAGAATTTTTAAGACCTGAAATTCACTCAGATTAAAATGAAAAATAACTACTTTAGACATTTAAAATTATTTCAGCTGAGGAAGTACATTGTGAAATTAATATTAAGATGAAAACATGTTTCTGCTTAATTACGATTATTGTTATGGCATCATGCAGTAAACCCGAAAAAGTTCTTTACCAGGAACTTACCCCTGATGAATTTACCGCGAGGCTTGAGAAGTGTCCTGTTGCTTATCTTCCTCTTGGCACTCTCGAATGGCACAGTAACCATCTTCCGCTCGGATCCGACGGTTTGCAGTCGCAGGGATTTTTCGAAAAGCTGGCGGCGGAGGCTGGCGGAATTGTGATGCCAATGCTTTTCATCGGACCCGATGGTTATGATACTCTCATCAACGGACATGAGTATTATGGGATGGACTGCGCCAGTGTTTTCAGTGATCAGGGCAATTATGAAATTCAGCAGCTGAAAGGAAGTGCATACTGGGTGCCTGATACAACTTTCGACATTATGATGAATGGTATAATGAAGCAGCTGAGCCGGGCAGGATTTAAGATAGTTATTGCACACGGCCATGGTCCCTCAACGAATTACATAGGATTAAAAGTTCAGGAATTTAAGGAGAAATATAATCTGGTTGTAATGAATTGCTGGGGTAATGATGTTGATGACCTTTGTCTGATGTGCGATCATGCGGGTGCCAATGAAACTTCCATCATGATGTATCTGCATCCAGACCTTGTGAAGATGAGTAAACTTCCATCCGATCCTGATATCTGGCCACTTGGGATGCTGGGCAAAGACCCCAGGACACATGCAAGCAGCAAACTGGGGAAAGATATTATAGACTTCGAGATTAAAAAAATGAAGGTTATTATAGAAAAAGAGCTGTTGAAATTGTGATATGACGGCGCGGATTTAACGAAGATAATCCTTTTTGCCTTTGTGTTCCTTTGTTGTTTACTTTGTGATCCTTTGTGTTTCAATATTTTAGAATTAGACGCTAAGGACTCAAAGGATAGCACGAAGGCACACAAAGAACTGTTTCAACAGCCCCACTCCAGCATGTTAACCAGTTTTTATACCTGTTTCAAAATTTAAGCTATGCGTAAATTTCTATTTTTCCTGTTTCTCCTGCCTCTTGCAACACAGGCACAAAAGGCAGTTATCCGTGAGGTTGACAGGCCAATGACAACCTATCCCTTTTCAGATCCCGATCCGGTAGCCCGTCCGGGCCGTATCTATCCGCTTTTTCGCTTTGATGTTTATACAACCCATCCGGAAATGCGGACCTGGAAAATGGTTGAGCTTGAGAACGACTATATCAGACTTGCGGTGATACCCGATATGGGCGGCAAGGTCTGGGAGGCATATGAAAAATCGGAAAATTTCCCGTTTATTTTTTCAGGCCATTCGATTAAGTTCAGGGATGTGGCTCTCAGAGGTGCCTGGACATCCGACGGTTTGGAATTCAATTTCGGGGATATAGGCCATGCCACCACTACCTCAACACCCGTTGATTTCTATACCAGGAAAAATCCTGATGGCAGCGTAAGCTGTTTTATTGGAGCCACCGAATGGGCATCCAGGACAACCTGGAGAGTTGAGATAAATCTTCCGCCGGACAAAGCGTTTTTCACGACCCGTTCCTGGTGGAACAACAGTACGCCCGTGGAGCAGGAGATGTATCACTGGATCAATGCCGGATTCAGGGCACCTGGCAATCTGGAGTTCATTTTCCCCGGCACTCATTATATTGGCCATATGGGCGAATATGACACCTGGCCTCTCGACTCCCTTGGCCGTAAGATCTCATTTTATGAGCATAATAATTTTGGCAGCATGAAGTCTTTTCACGTGCTTGGCGTACCGACAAATTTTTACGGAGGCTACTGGCATGATTATAACATGGGATTCGGTCACTATACTCCCTATTATGAAAAGCTTGGTAAAAAAGCCTGGTCGTGGGGACTATCTGGCGAAGGACTGATGTGGGAAAAGCTGCTCACCGACACTGATGGCCCTAATGTGGAGCTTCAGTCGGGCCGTCTGTTTAACCAGGCTTCACGCGGGAGCGAGTTCACGCCTTTCAAACATGTTGGCTTCGCACCTTATACTGCAGATACATGGACCGATCACTGGTTTCCGGTAAAGCATACCAGGGGACTGACAAATGCATCTCCCCGGGGCGCATTGAACCTCAGGCTTGAAGAAGGATGGCTCAAGATCGACTGGATGTCGCTTGAGAACATGTCAGATACGTTGAGAGTTCTTGCATCAGGCTCCCCTGTCACAAGCCGCAAGCTGGTACTCAAGCCGATGGAAACCTTCAGGGATTCAGTTAAATGGAATGAAACTATGGGTAAAGTCGAGGTCCGCCTGGGTGACGATGTTCTTACCGGTGATCCTGCAGGACCAGTGAACCGCCCGCTCAAATCGCCCGCAGGTTTCGACTGGACATCAGAATACGGTCTTCTGGTACGCGGCACTGACCTGTCGAGGCAGAAAAACTACAGCGAAGCCGAGGAGTACCTCATGAAGGCGCTCGACAAAAATCCGAATTTGGTACCGGCCCTGACGCAAATGGCCCAGATAAGATACCGTCAGGGGCTTTACGAAAATGCCAGGCAGTATGCCGGCAAGGCACTGGCCGTCAATACCTACGATCCGGAGGCAAACTATTTCTGGGGCCTTGCAAGCGAAAAAATAGGTCAGGAATCTGATGCCCTTGACGGATTCTCCGTTGCGACTTTATCTCCTTCTTTCCGTAATGCCGCCTGGCTAAGGATAGCCTATCTTTCAATGAGGAAAGAAGACTGGAAAAAGGCAGAAAGCCTGATAGACAAATGTACACAAACCTTCCCTCCGGATGAGAATGCCTGGAATGTAAAGGCACTTATTGAAAGGAAGCTTGCCAAAAAAGATGAAGCACTTAGGATTATCAATGAGCAGATTACTCTGGATCCTCTCAATCACATGGCCAGGTTTGAAAAATTTCTTAATACTAAAGATAATGCTGACAGGGATGAATTCATTAATCTTATCACGCAGGAGCTTCCTCATGAAACATTCATTGAGATGGCTATCCGTTATTATGAGTGGGGGATGGATGATGAGGCGATGCTGATGCTTGATCTGGCACCTGATCACCCGATGGTGCAAATCTGGCAGGCATGGCTTCTTGACCGGAACGGGTATGAGGAGGAGGCAATGGATAAGCTGGTTCAGGCAGCGAATTCTTCTCCCGACCTTGTCTTCCCTTTCCGGCCCGAGATGATTGAGATCTTTTCCTGGGCAAATCAGGTTATGGCAAACTGGAAGTGGCTTTATTATGAAGGACTTATCTGCTGGCAGAGCAATCAGATCGGCATAGCAAAGTCATTATTTACATTATGTGCCAGGGTGCCTGATTTTGCACCTTTTTACCTGGCTAAGGCAAGGCTTTTCAAAGATGATCCCGCTGTTGCAAAGGAAGCTGTCGCGGATGCCTACTTGCTTGAGCCCGGTTCTTGGCGTACAGGAATGGAGATGGCAAAGCTTCAGGTAAGCGAGAACCATCTGGCCGACGCCCTGGTTACAGCAAGAAAGAATTATCAGAACAATAGGGATAATTGTGTGGTAGGTCTGCATCTTGCCAATATACTCAGCCTCAGCAAGAGGTATGATGAGACTCTGAAGACACTCGGGCAGATTGTGATGCTTCCGGCTGAGAGTGATAAATGGTCTGGTGATATAGACAGTCATAGCCTTTTCAGGGAGACAAATATTCATATTGCCATTAACCAGATGAAAGCAGGTAAATGGAAAAAGGCCCTGGCAAGCCTCGCCAATGCCGAAACATGGCCCGAAAATCTGGGATGGGGTGAGCCCTATTTCCCTGATAACAGGCTGACACAATTTCTATCTGCTTTCTGTTATAACAAGCTGAATGACAAAGAGAATAGTAATAAATCATTCAGCTATATAACAACCTATTCCAATCCGGACGGATGGACAAGTCCGCTCGAAAATCAGCTGTCAGCAATGGTAAAAGCCGGAAGCAGGGATTTTAAAAAGATTACTGAGAACCTTATGGCAGAACAGGGCAAGAACAGGGAAATTGATATATTAAAAGCATTCCTGACACTTATTTGATAGCATGATTAAGTAAATCAGAAAATGGTGAATTAATACAATTAATTTATTTTTACACTGGATGATCTTTGTGATCCTTAGTGTCTTAGAGCCTTGGTGGCATTTTTTCTTTCGCCACCAAGCCACCAGGTCACCAAGTAGCACCAAGAAAAACCCAGAAAAATCAAACTGGGGTTAAATTGATTTTACATAGCTGATTATAATATATCATTATATGAGATACCGGTTTCTTCTCTTACTGTGTATACCTTTTTCCCTCAAAGCACAGCAGGCTGTGATCAGGGAAGTTGATCGCCCGATGATAACTTATCCTTATTCTGATCCTGACCCTGTGGCGCGTCCGGGCAGAGTATATCCTTATTTCAGGTTCGATGGCTTTACAAACAAGTCTGAGATCAGGAACTGGAAGATGGTGGAGCTTGAGAATGATTATATAAAGCTTGCTGTAATGCCGGAAATGGGAGGCAAGGTCTGGGAGGCTATTGAAAAGTCAAGGCAGTATCCCTTTGTCTTTTCCACTCATGTGGTGAAGTTCAGGGATATTTCATTGAGGGGAGCGTGGACAACAGGAGGGCTGGAATTCAATTTTGGCGACATTGGACATGCCACTACAGCTTCTGCTCCGGTGGATTACTTTACAAGAAAAAATGACGACGGCAGTGTCAGCTGTTTTATAGGAGCAACCGAATGGGCATCAGGTACAACCTGGAGAGTAGAGATAAAGCTGGATCCTGATAAAGCTTATTTTACAACCCGCTCATGGTGGTATAATGACACCCCTGTTGAGCAGGAGTTCTACCACTGGGTAAACGCCGGATTTAAGGCTGACGGTAATCTCGAGTTTATCTTTCCCGGGACTCACCATGTAGGTCATGGCGGGGAATATGATACCTGGCCTGTAGATTCAGCGGGCAGAAACATTTCTTTTTATGAAAAGAATAATTTCGGAAGCTATAAATCATACCACATTGAGGGACGTCCTTCGGATATTTACGGTGGCTACTGGCACAATGATGATATGGGCTTCGGACGCTACTCTCCCTATTATGAAAAGCTCGGCAAGAAAGTCTGGATACTCGGACTCTCCCAGGAGGGAACAAGATGGGAAAATCTCCTGGGCGACAAGGACGGTCTTAATGTGGAGCTTCAATCGGGACGTCTTTTTACTCAGGCATCCAGAGGCAGCGAGCTTACTCCGTTCAAGCATGTAGGTTTTGCCCCCTATGCAATTGATACATGGAGTGATTCATGGTTTCCCGTTAAACAGACAAGAGGCATAACTAATGCATCGCTCAGGGGAGCCCTGAACCTGAGGGCTGAAGGTGAATGGCTTAAAATTGACTGGATGTCGCTTGAAAATCAATCAGATACTCTTGAGGTTATGGACTCGGGATCCTCTTTGCTGAGGAAAAGACTTGCATTGCGTCCGATGCAGCTTTACCGTGATTCTGTCAGATGGTCAGGGAATATTGATCAGGTTGAAGTAAGGCTTGGCCATGATCTTCTGACTGATGACCCGGGGGATTCGCTCAGCCGTCCGCTCAGGGCTCCTTCGGATTTCGACTGGCAGTCGGAGTATGGATTGCTTGTAAGAGGTACCGATCTTAGCAGGCAGAAGGATTATAAGGGGGCTGAAGAATACCTCATGAAGGCTCTCGGTAAAAATCCCCACATGGTGCCAGCACTCAGCCAGATGGCCCAGATTAAATACCGGGAAGGTCTGTATGACATGGCCCGGACATTTGCCGGCAAGGCTCTTGCCGAAGACACCTATGATCCTGCTGCGAATTACTTCTGGGGTCTTTCTAACGAAAAGACAGGCAGTGATGCTGATGCTCTCGACGGATTTTCGGTGGCAACGCTCTCACCTGAATTCAGAAAGGCCGCATGGCTGCGCATTGCCTACCTTAATATCAGGAAGAAAAACTGGAAAGAGGCTGAGAATTTGATAAACAAGTGTGTTTCAAGCTTTCCGCCCGATGAAAATGCTATTGTCGTAAAGGCCATGATAGACAGGAAGCGAGGTAATACCTCTTCTGCAATTCAAAGTATTGACGGCCTCCTTGCAGTTGACCCGCTTAATCATTTTGCACGGTTCGAGAAGTACATGAACACCGGAGCCGGATCGGATAAAAATGATTTTATCCATTATATCCGCCAGGAGATGCCTCATGAAACCTATATAGAGATGGCTTTAAGGTATTATGAATGGAACATGGAAGAAGAAGCATTAAAGATACTGGATCTTGCACCTGTCCATCCAATGGTGCAAATATGGCAGGCATGGCTTCTTGCAAGGTCAGGGAAGAAATCAGAATCGGATGATAAACTGACTCTGGCAATGGCCGCCTCACCTGAGCTTGTTTTTCCATTCCGGAGCGAGATGACAGAGTTGTTCTCATGGGCATACAGGCAGAAGCCCGACTGGAAATGGAGATATTATAAAGCACTCATTCTCTGGCAGAACAACCAGATTGATCTGGCCAGATCATTATTCGATTCATGCGGAACACAGCCTGAATTTGTCCCTTTTTATCTTGCTAAGTCGGATTTGTTCAGCAGTGATTCCATAACTGCATTTGCCTCTCTTGATAAAGCCTGGCAGCTCGATCCTTTACAATGGCGGACAGGCTATAAGCTCGCCCAGTTTTATATTTCTCACAAGCAGCTTGATAATGCCAGGGCAGTTACTGCGCAAAATTATAAGGTCCACCCGGCCAGCTTCATAGTTGGACTGCAGTATGCCCAGGTGCTAAGGCTTGCAGGACAATATTCCGATGCTCTTGGGGTACTGGCCCGGTTACAGATGCTTCCTGCAGAGGGTGATGTCAATGCCCATTCATTATTCAGGGAAACCAATATCCTCCTTGCACTGGAATACATGAAGACAGGTAAATGGAAGAAAGCTGTTGTCACACTCAACCAGGCAGAGACCTGGCCGGAAAATCTTTTCTCAGGAGAACCATATTTAGCCGACAACAGGATCACCAGGTTTTTAAGAGCCTATTGTTTCAGCAAGCTTAAGATCCAGCCTGAGGTTGATAAGTCTTTTTCCTATATCATCGCATACAGGAACCCGGATGGATGGACAAGCAATCTGGGAAACCGTTTGACTGAACTGACCTCTGGAGGCAGCCATGACTATAAAAAAATAACGGATATCCTTTTAAATGAAAAGGTGAGCGACAGGGACAGCACGATCCTCCAGGTTTTTAGGGCTATGCTGTGAAATCACTTTAGGCTGGCGCGGATTTAGCGAAGCGAAATCCGTGCCTTTTGTTTTGGCACCAATTGCAAATTGGCGCCAGCATAGTAAACCGCTTTACGCTGGCGCGGATTTAGCGAAGCGTAATCCGTGCCATTTGTTCATATCAGGCTACGCCGAAACGATCAAGCTTATAGAATTTGTAAGAATTGTCCCAGTATAGCTTTTTCAGTACGCCAGGTTCGAGGCCGATGCCGTCAATTTTCCAGTTTCCCTGGATAGGTGTCGGGTGATCGAATTGTTTATCTGCTGTCTGAAAATAGCGCCAGTGAATGTCATAAAATCTGCGGTCCTCCTCAAGCGTGAAATTTTTACATGGCCCTGCACCCTGAACATCACAGCCGTTCCAGTAAGCCATATCGGTTCCGAACATAATACGGTCCTGGTATTTTGTAAAGAAATCGTGTCCTTCACCGGCGGGATGTTTCCCAAGCTCACCTATCCTTGCAGCGGTATCGACCGAAAGATTTGGGATCTCATCGAGCCATTTGCCTACCTCCTTGAGGTTTTCGGAATAGCCTCCGACATGAACAGCCACAAATTGTATATTGCTGAATTTCCTGTAAACGTTATTTACCTGTCTGAAAAGGGTTTCCAGAGGCGGG
>Ga0208980_10002746_pt1 | contig 10650 bp, 7 predicted proteins | sample WetSurMetagenome_3_FD_187993 | JGI IMG/M metagenome (GOLD analysis project Ga0208980, IMG submission 187993) | Wetland microbial communities from Twitchell Island in the Sacramento Delta, sample from surface sediment Aug2011 Site A1 Bulk (version 2) | ecosystem: Environmental > Aquatic > Marine...
AAAAAACACAATTATTAATGACTTCAATAGAACCTCTTTAAAAGTTTAACATTGTTTTGACGTAACAAACTTATATTGGCGTCGGTATTAATCCAATGGGAGATTTCCACTATCTCTGCCAAAGCCAATTAGTAGAACTATCAACTTTAATGGTATAATAGTCGATTTTGAAATTTGACGACGACAGGAAATGCCATTTCCGACGATAATAGCACTTTCCACTAGAGTATATTTTCAAATTCTGTAAGGCAAATTACTACATTTAAAACCAAGTCCAGTTATTGATTTTCTCTGACTGGAAAGACTTACTGGCATTTAGGAATTGATCGTGAACCAATGCTTTCCCATTCACAAAAGGGGGGTCGATCTAATCCAATTAATGGATGTTCAAAGGAGTCTCTAATGGACTTGTTCAAGCTATTACCGAGCTGGTTTCTGTACTATAAACTAGAACCTACGGCTTCACCAAATATTTATTTCCATCTAAATTGATAGCTAATCCTAAAAATCATCACTGACATAAATAAATCATGACGCCTCCTATTCAGAACTATTGCCAAAAACAATCTTAGATTAATTTCTAATAAAAGAGAAGAGAATTATTATTAGTGATATAGGAGTACTTTACAAATCCTTCAGGAAGATGAAAACTTAATGCTTTCATTACTTTTTTATTAAGGATTGGTGGAATGGTTTTTGCCTAATACGCTCTTTAAATACATTTGTTATAATAGAATATTAAAGAATAAAAGATGAAGGCAGGGGAAGCAAAAAAGCTTCATATAGCTATTATTGGAAGAAAAAATGTTGGCAAATCATTATTGATTAATTCTATAACTAACATTGAACCCTCTCACCGCACTATATCGGGTTTAATCAGCAGAAAGATCCAGCTTTTATCGGGAAGTCCTGAAATTGTTACTGACTTTGCAATTATTGATGATGAAACTGACTTCGATCAAAATAAAAAAAATCCTATGATTGAGGTTATTTCAACTGCAGCATTAGCCTTAGTAGTTCTTGATGCAAGAACTGAACTTAGTCAAAGTGAGGTTCGGGTATTCACTTTCCTTCAGAAGATCAAGCGCCCATTTCTTGTTGCGGTTAATAAAATTGAATTTGGTGTGAGTCCTAACTTATTGATAGAACTTGAAGCACTTGAAATAACTCATTTCGAAATTTCCTGCAAGGAAAGTGCTGGCATCGAAAGCCTTAGGAAAAAACTGATCCAAATGCTTCAAAATTAATTTTAGTCAAGCTCAAATTTTCGTAATTGATATAGCTCACATTTTAATTCCATCTTTCAACAAAACACTTCTCAAAAGAAAGAAAAAATATTTGCTAATTATTATTTATTGATTCGAATTTTCAACTTAGCACAAACATTTTCTATTCAGCTAATGGCATCTTAAATGACTGAGCATCTGCAAATATGGAAAAATTGCTGAGGAAAAAATGCACGACCAGATCTTTGAAAACTACCAGGTGAATGACAGGAGCAGTTTAATCCCGCTTCTTCAGGATGTCCAGTCAATTTATGGTTACCTTCCCGAGAATGCTCTGAGAGATATTTCAGATTTTGTTAAAGTGCCGCTAAGTCGTGTTTATGGAGTTGCTACTTTTTATAATCAATTCAGATTAATTCCGCTTGGTGAAAATGTAATTCGTGTTTGCAGAGGAACCGCTTGTCACGTTAAAAATTCTGCAAACATTCTTTATGCACTTGAAACAGAACTTGGAATAAAAGCAGGTCAAACTACCCGCGATAAAAAATTTACGCTTGAAGTTGTGAACTGTATCGGTGCTTGTTCAATCGCTCCGGTAATTTTAGTTAACGATGATTATCACGGAAGAATTACTGTGAAGGACATTCCTAAAATTCTTAAGAAATATCAGACTGCTAAGAAAGCAGAAAAGGTTGAAAAAACAGAGGAGGTGGCATAATGAAAGATTTCAACCAACTCTGCTGTGAAAAATGCTGGCATACAACTGATAAACCTTGTGAACATTTTATTCAATGCTGCACAGAAGGACCTCTCTGCCATCACGATGAAAAATGTGAGCACGAAATTACTTCGCTTCGCAAAAGGTTAAAGTATAAAGAGCACGATCATCCGATAATTATGATTGGAATGGGAACCTGCGGACTCGCATCAGGTGCCGCCAAAGTAAAGGAAGCAATCGAAGCTGAATTAAAAAAATTGAACTTCGAAGCAACGATTGAAGGAACCGGTTGCATTGGTTACTGTGCAGTTGAACCGATTGTTGATATAAAACTTCCCGGTAAAGACAGAATATCTTACCAGGAAATTACTGTGAAAGATGTTCCGAGATTCATCAAAACAACTTTGGTTGATAAAGAAGTTTACAAGGAAAAAGTTCTCGGCAGTCACGGAAAATCAAATGGTGTAATAAGCTTAAAACAAGTTCCGTTTTTTGAGCATCAGCAGAAGATCGTTCTTGCAAATTGCGGTGTTGTAAATCCTGATTCCATTGATGCATATCTGGCTAATGGGGGTTTCAAAGCTTTCGATAAAGTTTTAAGATTGATGAAACCCGAAGAAGTAGTAAAAGAAATTCTTGAAAGCGGTTTGCGAGGAAGAGGCGGTGGTGGATTCCCAACAGGTAAGAAATGGGATCTTGCAGCAAAACAAAAATCAGATCAGAAATATCTTATTTGCAACGCTGACGAAGGAGATCCCGGTGCGTTTATGGATCGATCACTTTTAGAAAGCGATCCGTATCGTGTAATTGAAGGAATTATGATCGGTGCTTATGCAATCGGTGCAACTGCAGCATACATTTATTGCCGCGCTGAGTATCCTTTAGCTATTGATAGATTGCAAAACTCAATTGCAAAATGCGAAGAGTACGGAATACTTGGTGACAACATTCTGAATAGCGAATTCTCGCTTCACATAAAAATTAAAAAAGGTGCAGGCGCATTTGTGTGCGGGGAAGAAACGGCACTCATAGGTTCAATTGAAGGAAGAAGAGGAATGCCAAAACCGCGACCACCTTATCCGGTTGTATCAGGATTATTCGGCAAACCGACCGTGATAAATAATGTTGAAACTTTTGCAAACGTCGCTCCGATAATTATGATGGGAGCTCAAAAGTTTGCTTCTATTGGTACAGCAAAATCAAAAGGCACAAAAGTTTTTGCACTTAGCGGAAATATTAAAAACACCGGATTGGTTGAAGTTCCGATGGGTGTTACTCTTCGTGATGTGGTTTTCAAAATTGGTGGAGGAATTCCTGATAAAAAAGAATTTAAAGCTGTTCAGATTGGCGGACCATCAGGTGGTTGCTTACCGGAAAGTGTAATTGACACACCTGTTGATTATGAATCATTGAAAGAAGTCGGCGCAATGATGGGTTCGGGTGGATTTGTTGTGATGGATGAGGAAACCTGCATGGTTGATGTTGCAAAATATTTTTTGACCTTCATTCAGGAAGAAAGCTGTGGGAAATGCGTTCCGTGTCGTGAAGGCACAAAAAGAATGCTGGAAATTATCGAACGTATTCCTAAACGATACGGAAGTGATGGAAACAAGCTTGATCAACTTCAAAGATTTAAAGGAATGATTCACTTGCAGAGATTAGCTGGTGTGATCAAAGATACTTCGTTGTGCGGATTAGGACAATCAGCACCAAATCCAGTTCTGTCAGGATTAAGATATTTCCGTCACGAATATGAAGAGCATTTGTACGATAGAAAGTGTTCGTCAGGCGTTTGCAGGGAACTGTTAACTTTTTCAATTGACAATGAGATATGTGAAGGCTGCGGCTTGTGTGTTAAAAAATGTTCGGTTGAAGCAATTGTTGGTGAAAAAGGACAAGCACACTACATCTTGGATAATAAGTGTATTAAGTGCGGAATGTGCTTTGAAATCTGTCGCTTTGATGCGATAAATATTAATTAGTTCAATAGAAGAATCACTGTCAGACTGAGCTTGTCGAAGTCTGATAGACGATAAGTTACCCTTCGACAGGCTCAGGGTGACAATTTGAAGAAAACTTGGAGTTATAAATGGTTCAATTAACAATAAACGGAATAAAAGTAAACGCAGAAGGAGGAATGACAATCCTCGATGCAGCAAAGTCAGTTGGAATATCAATACCAACACTTTGCCATCTTAAAAATCTTGATCCAACAGGAGCTTGCAGAATTTGTGCGGTTGAAGTTGAAGGTTTCCGAGGATTAACACCTTCGTGTGCATATCCTGTATCGGAGGGACTAGTTGTTGAAACGGATTCACCAAGAGTCCGAAAGGCAAGAAAAACTATTGTTGAGCTTCTTGTTGAAAATCATCCGCAGGATTGTTTGATATGTGTACGAAATAAAAACTGTGAACTTCAGGATTTGTCAGAAAGATATGGTGTCCGTGAGCATCGATACGTCGGTGAAACAAAATGTCACGCAATAGATATTTCAAGTGCATCGATGGAACGCAATCCTGCAAAATGCATTCTTTGCGGAAGATGCGTTCGTGTCTGTCACGAAGTTCAGAAAGTCGGTGCAATCGATTTTACAAACAGAGGATTCACTTCAATTGTTACAACACCTTATAACAAGGGATTGAACATCAGCGATTGTATTTTGTGCGGACAGTGTATTCTTGTTTGTCCAACTGCAGCACTCAGAGAAAAAAGTACAATAAAAGAAGTTGCAAGTGCGCTTTATGACAGAAAAAAATATTGCATTGTTCAGGTTGCACCGGCCGTTCGTGCCTCACTCGGCGAAGAATATAATATGCCGCTTGGAACGGATGTTACAGGTTTACTGGTAACTGGTTTAAGAAGATTAGGATTCAAAAAAGTTTTCGACACAAACTTTGCAGCCGATCTTACAATAATGGAGGAAGCTACAGAACTGATAAACAGAGTTCAGAACGGTGGAAGTTTGTCGATGTTCACAAGCTGCTGCCCGGGTTGGGTGAAATATGTTGAGATGAACAGACCGGAAGTTTTAAATCACGTTTCAACCTGTAAATCTCCGCACCAAATGGAAGGAGCAGTTCTGAAATCTTACTATGCAAAAAAGATGGGAATAAATCCTGAAGACATTTATGTTGTTTCGATTATGCCGTGCACAGTAAAGAAGTATGAATCAGATCGTCCGGAATTATCTCATGCTACTATGCCGGATGTTGACGCAGTTCTTACCACAAGAGAGCTTGTAAGATTTTTCAAGATAGCAGGAATTGATTTTAATGATCTGCCTGATAGTGAGTTTGATAATCCTCTCGGTGAATCAACAGGTGCTGCCGCGATATTCGGAACAAGCGGTGGAGTCATGGAAGCTGCGCTTCGTACTGCTTTTTTCAAAATGACAGGAAAGGAACTTGAGCATCTTGAGTTTGAGGAAATCCGCGGAATGGCTGGAGTTAAAGAAGCAACAATAAAAGTTGGTGATCTTGATGTGAACATTGCAGTAGTAAACGGAATCGGAAATGTAAGTCCGATTCTTGACGAGGTTCAAAACGGAACATCAAAACATCATTTCATTGAAGTGATGGCTTGTCCCGGTGGATGTATAAACGGCGGTGGACAACCAATTCATCAAAAGCCTGAAAAAGTTGCAAAGAGAATTAAAGTGCTTTACAAGATTGATGAGAATGCAAAGACAAGAAGATCTCACGAAAATGAATCCGTACAGACTTTGTATCGTGAATTTTTCGGAGAGCCGAATTCACACAAAGCTCACGAGATTTTACACACAGAGTATTTTGATAAAAAGAAAATTTTAAGGAACTAGCTGAAAGAGAATTGTCATTCCATGTTTGAAACGGAATCCATTTAAGTGTTTGGTGGATTCCTGCTTTCGCAGGAATGACAACGACAAATAATAAAATGAACCAGGCAATCGTAACCACAATATCGGATAGATGTAAGCGATGTTACTCTTGTGTAAGAGAATGTCCTGCATCTGCAATCAAAGTTATCGATGCACAGGCACAGGTAATAGAAGAGCGATGCATTGCGTGTGGACATTGTGTTAAAGTTTGTTCACAGGATGCTAAGCAAATCTTTTCCGAAGTGGATATTACCTATGAACTTCTTTCGACAAATAATGCTGTTGCAATTGTAGCTCCGTCATTTGCCGCTTCTTTCCCGGATAATTACAGAAAAGTTCCGAGTGCTCTTAAAAAACTGGGCTTCACAAAAGTAATTGAAACAGCTTTCGGTGCTGACCTGATTGCAAATAATTATATGGATGTAATCAGCAGCGAAGCAGAAAAGACTATCATCAGTTCTGCTTGTCCCGCTGTAGTCAGTTTTATTCAGAAATATTACGCAGAGCTTGTTCCAAATCTTGCTAAAGTTGTTTCACCGATGATTGCGCTTGGCCGATATTTAAAGCAAACTCAGGATGAAGATGTTAAAATTGTTTTCATCGGTCCCTGTGTTGCAAAAAAACACGAAGCTCAGGATCCTGAAGTTGCAGGAGTTATTGATTCAGTTCTCACTTTCACCGAACTTAAAGAGATGTTAGAACAGCAATCAATAAACATTGATGAACTTGCCGAAAGTGAATTCGATGGTCCTTATGCAATGATGGGGAAAGCTTATCCTCTTGCTGGTGGTCTTCTTAAAACCACAGATGTTGTTGATGACATTCTCGAGAAAGACATAATTGTTGTTGAAGGAAAGAAAAAAGTTCTTGAGATAATTGAGGAGATATCAAACAATCACATCAACGCTAACTTTACGGATATTCTTTTCTGCGAAGGCTGCATAAGCGGACCGGCAATTGATACTACTCTAAACTATTATGCACGAAGAGAAAAAGTAATCAACTACATTAACGAAAAAATTAATACCGTTGATCGCATAGTTTGGAAGAGCAATCTTTACAACGCAAGAAAGCTCAATCTTGTCAGGAATTTTAAAATTGATAACCAGCGGAGACCTTATCCATCCGAAGAACAAATTAAAGAGATACTCGCGCAGACAAAAAAAATCACTCCGAAAGATGAATTGAACTGTGGTGCGTGCGGTTATCCAACCTGTCGGGAATATGCAGTTGCAATTGCAAAAGATCTTGCTGAAAAAGAAATGTGTCTGCCTTACCTGATAGAGGAATTGAAAAATGCTTATGATAATCTCAGCGATACACAAGAACAACTGCGTGTGGCTGAAAAGCTTGCATCAATCGGTCAGCTTGCAGCCGGAGTTGCACACGAAATCAATAATCCGTTGGGAACGATTTTACTTTATGCATCAATGCTGAAGCGTGATCTTGAAAAAATTTATAACGAGGACCAGAAAACTCAGGATCTGGAACTAATTGTAGAGGAAGCCAATCGCTGCAAGAATATTGTATCAAACCTTTTAAACTTTGCACGGCAGGGAAAACTCAAGTTAACTGAATTTGACTTAACGGAATCAATCACCGAAATACTCAGACCTTTTACATTCGATTCCGATTACAGGAGTTTTGATTTTAAGTTTAACATTTTGAAAAACGGATATAAAATGACCGGTGATGAAGATCAGCTAAAGCAGGTCTTCATAAATGTTATTAAAAATGCCTGCGAAGCGATGAGCGAAAGCGAGAAGAAAGAACTGACAATCAACATATCATCAGACCAGAATAGTTTTATTATTGAAATTGCCGATACAGGAAATGGAATACCAAAAGAAAATCAGAGTAAAGTTTTCACTCCGTTCTTCACAACAAAAAATATCGGAAAGGGAACAGGACTTGGTCTGGCAATTTCTTACGGCATAATTAAAATGCACAAAGGAAATATTACTTTCACAACCGAAACAGGAAAGGGGACAACGTTTAAGATTACTTTACCAAAACATCAGACATATCAGAAAGACGAAATACTTGAAGGAGCGATAGCATTATGACAGATAAAAAGAAAATTCTATTGGTTGATGACGACCTTGATCTTCTTGAACAAAATAAAATATTAATTGAATCTAAAGGCTATGAAGTTATAACTGCAAACAGTTCAAAAGAAGGCTGGGAACAATTCAGAAAATCCAAACCGGACGCAGCAGTTGTTGATTTGATTATGGAAGAGCACGATTCCGGCTTCATACTTTGCTACAGGATCAAGAGAGATGAGCACGGAAAACACATTCCGGTTTTTATTCTTACTTCTGCAACTTACGAAACAGGATTTAAATTCAGTGCTTCAACCAGCGAAGAGAAGGAATGGATAAAAGCAGACGCAATTATCAACAAGCCTGTAGTGATTGATGAGTTTGTTCAGAAGCTGGAAAGTTATTTTGAGTTGAAAGAAAAATAGGAATCTGTCATTGCGAGCCCCTATAAAATAGGGACGAAGCAATCTCTGTAAGTAAACAGATTACTTCGTCATCCCGACTTTGTCGGGATTCCTCGTAATGACAAACGGTAATAATTATGACCACATACAAACCAAAAGTTTTAGTCATTGATGATGAGAAAGCGTTACGCACCGGTGTAAAGCGTTTGCTTGAAATGGAAAACTATGAAGTAATGGAAGCAGAAAACGGAACCGAAGGAATCAGACTTGGAACTGAAACTGAATTTGATCTTGCAGTAATAGATTTGAAAATGCCTGACGTTGACGGTATCGAAGTTCTGAAACAGATTAAAAAGAGATTCCCGCACACAGTCTGCTATATAGCAACTGCATACGCAAGCTATGAAACTGCAGTCGAAGCAACACGACTTGGTGCTCACGGTTACATACCAAAACCATTTCCTCCAGAAGAGTTAATCCAAAATCTGAAAGAAGGCTACCAGACACGACTGCTTTATGTTGAAGCAGATAAATGGCGCAAGGAAAGGGAAGAACGTCTCCTCGAAGTTGCGTTTGAAAAAACAAGACTCAACACAATAATCAATTCGATAAGTGATGGAGTGCTTGTAATTAACAAAGCCGGTGAAGCAGTTCTTTACAACCCTGCTGCACTTAAGCTTCTTGATCTGGAATCAATTCATATTGAAGAAAAAATAATCGGCAGATTTCATTCTGAAATTGCCGGGCTGATAAATAAAATCCTCAGCAAGGAAGAATATCAGCCAAGCTCATATTCTTCACAGATCGAAATTAAACCGTACGGCGAATTATTTGTTGAAGCTACCGCATCGCCTGTTCCACATCCTGATAATTCACTTGCAGGGGTTGTTGTTGTAATACGTAATATAACCGCGCTGAAGAAAATTGAGCAGTTAAAGTCGCAGTTCGTTTCGATGGTATCACACGAGCTGAAAGCTCCGATAGCTGCTGTTTATGGTTTTCTCAATCTTATTACCGATGATAAAATAAAGCTTACACAGGAACAGCAGAAAGATTACATCGTCCGTTCACAGTTGAGACTTGATGGTCTGCTTAAAATGGTGAACGACCTTCTGGATATTTCAAGAATGGAAATGAAAGCGGTTAAAAGAGAAATTAAGCAGGTATGTGTCGAGGAAGTTATCAAATCTGCTCTTGAACTTTTCCAGATTGAAATAAACAAAAAAGGAATTTCGGTTTCACTGAATTGTGAAAGCGATGCTGCATGCATCAAAGCTGATTATGATGAAATAAACAGACTCTTCACAAACTTCATCAGCAACGCAGTCAAGTACAACAAAGAGAACGGTTCTATATCGATTACAATTTCAAAATCAGAAGACTACCTGATAACCGAAATAAAAGACACCGGTATCGGGTTGAAACCTGAAGAGAAGAAAAAATTATTCTCTGAATTTTTCCGTGCAAAGAATGAGCTCACAAAATCAATAAGCGGGACCGGACTTGGTCTGTCAATCGTAAAACGCATAGTTGATTCCTACTCCGGCAAAATTGAAGTTGAATCGGAGTTTGGAATCGGAACAACTTTCCTGATCTATCTGCCTTTATTATCAAGTCCGAATTGATTTTCCACTGATAAAAATTAATACCAATAGTTGAGAGAAGAGTTGAATAAGAATATTCTTTAATTATAATTTGTAATTCGTATCAGTTTGATAAAGCAACCCTAAAAAGGAAATTCTTTTTTATAAAATTGTAAACAAAAGCAAAATTCAAATAATTTTGCCGACCTCATAAGTACGATTTGAAATCAGAAGGAACTAATAATTACTTTACAACCGACAACTGTTGAGGACTATACAGAGATATAAAGTTTTAATCATTTAATTTTACAAATCTATTTTAGATAAACTATCTAACTGCTGAAATTTAATTAAATGCTGTGTAATATTATTTTTTCCAATCTTCCTATGGGGTTCCAATGAAAAACTTAAACTATCTTTTTGTGCTTTTCATAATTTCAATTATCATCATTTCTGATTTAGTGAAAGCTTCTGTTCCGGAAGGAATAGCTCTGACTAAAACATCAGGTGGTTATATTATTGATTTTAATTTGCCAGCGTATGAACTTCTAAATATTAATGCAGAAGGAACTGGGTACACTCAAATAAATATCCCCGGTTATGGTGTAATACCAGATGCTGGTCTGCCTGCACTTCCAATAATTTCTTTTAATCTCCTCATTTCCGATCAGGAATTGCAGCCGGGTTTTGAAGTGAAAAACATTATTGATGAAGAAAGATTTATGAAGAATAAAATTTATCCCTTTCAGATGCCTTGGGAAAAATCAAATCCAATTGAAGAAAGACCATTTACAATTAATAATGATTACTACAATTCA
>Ga0208980_10002747_pt1 | contig 10645 bp, 10 predicted proteins | sample WetSurMetagenome_3_FD_187993 | JGI IMG/M metagenome (GOLD analysis project Ga0208980, IMG submission 187993) | Wetland microbial communities from Twitchell Island in the Sacramento Delta, sample from surface sediment Aug2011 Site A1 Bulk (version 2) | ecosystem: Environmental > Aquatic > Marine...
CAATGATCCGATTCTTAAGACCAGTCATGTCTATAATGAAAACATCAAGACAGTTCAGCTTTATAAAGAGGGCTGGAATCTTTCATATCCAATACTAAAACTAAACAGTAATGATAAGCTGGTTTTACATTTCGATCTTCTTGATGATCTGTCTGAGACTTTCTACTATACTTTTATTCACTGTGATAAGGAGTGGAATAAATCAGACATCATCCCGAACGATTATCTCAATGGTTATTCAGAAAATACCATTGAAGATTGCGTAGCCTCATTTAATACGACTGTTAAATACTATCATTACAAACTCAGTTTTCCAAATGACAAGGTAAGTTTTACATTAACTGGAAACTATATTCTTGTCATTTATCCTCAGGATAAACCTGAAGAGCCGGCATTAACTCAAAGGTTTATAATTACTGAGGATGCCGTAAAAATTGATGTGACTGTGCACCGACCACAAATGTTAAAGGAAAATAATACTTCTCAGCAGGTCGACTTTACTGTTAATTACACAGGTCTGAAAATAAACGACCCTTCCAGAAATGTATATGCTACTATTCTTCAGAATGGCAGATGGGATAATGCCAAGAAAAATCTTAAGCCTGATATATACGGCAATAACGAGCTTAAATACAATTCGTTATCAAACAGGAACGTTTTTCAGGGGGGAAATGAATACAGGTTTTTCGATATCAAAAGTATTCGACATCAGACTGAATATGTAAAAAAGATAGATTATGTCATTCCAAACTATAATGTATATCTATACCCATCAGACGACAGGGAATTTAAGCCATACTTCTACTGGAAAGATTTCAACGGGAAATATTACATTGCCATACAGGAGGGTCAGAGACCAGACACCGATGCTGATTATGTTTATGTTTATTTTACTCTTCCATCAAAACAGATAATTTCCGGAGGTAAAATATATGTATCCGGTGGATTAAATAACTGGTCATTTGATAAAAATAATCTGATGACTTATAATCAGGAAAGAGGAGAATATGAATGTACCATGCTGCTAAAACAGGGCTGGTATAATTATGAATATGTCTATCTTAAAGATGGAGGTTCTGATGGAACCGCAAGCCTGTTTGAGGGGAGTCATTATGAAACTGAAAACGATTATTTAATAGTGATGTATTACCGGAATCCGCTAGATCGTTATGACAGGGTGATTGGCACATTTATTGCAAACACCCTGAACAGGATCGCTAACTAATCTTACTGGTGTGAATCTATTCCATACTGCATATACACAGTATGCTTCAATGTTTTAAGAATCTCTTTCATATATTCCTCAACAGCTCTTACAGAACCAGGAAGAGTGTAGATGATCGATTTACCCGAAATTCCTGCCACTCCTCTGCTTAAAAGAGCATTAGGTTTTTCTGCTCCGTACTTGACCCTTATAAATTCCATAATTCCCGGGATCTCTTTAGTGAGCAGAGGCGTTACGGTTTCAACAGTAATATCCCTGGGGCCAATACCTGTACCACCAGTGGTTATTATAAGGTTATAAATTCCTGTTGCACTTTTAAGTAGTTCTCTGAGAATATCAGCCTCATCAGGTATCAGAGTCATATTAATGGTACAGTCCCAGCCGACTGAAGAAAGATATTCCACAAGAATTTCTTTTACCCTTGGTCCGCTCAGATCTTCATATTCGCCACTGTGAGCTCTGTCGCTGAGTGTAATTATAAGCACTTCAAATTTTTCAGGAAAGTTCATTTTTTGATCTTTTCAATAAGGCTTATATTATCAATTATCATATTTTTATCAACTGCCTTGCACATATCATAAACTGTAAGGAGAGCCACACTCACAGAAGTCAGAGCTTCCATCTCCACTCCTGTTTTACCTGAGCATCGGACCTCACTATTAACTATAACTCCTGTGGCATCAGGAGTAACCTCAACTTTGACATTATCAAGCACAATATTATGGCATAGAGGTATCAATGATGATGTTTGTTTGGCTGCACTGATACCCGCCAACTGTGCCACAGTAAGAACATCACCTTTCCTGAGCAGGTTATCCTCAATAAGACGGATTGTATCCTTTGCAAGAATAATATGTCCGGATGCTTTTGCGATTCTGATCTGAATCTCTTTATCCCCCACATCAACCATATTGGCTTTCCCATTTTTGTCAGTATGTGTCAGTTGTTTCATAGCCAGTTATCCTCCTATATTATAAAATGTACCAGTGTCATTAACTGAACCGCATTCGGGCTTTAATTCTACGGCCATCCTAATGGCTTCTTCATAACCAAGTTTCCTGATGTCAAACTCAATGTTATTAAAGAGACAGGGCTTAAGCTTGCCGTTTGAAGTTAGTCTCAGCCTGTTACATAATGAACAGTCGCCACCAGCACCCCCAACCACAGTTGAAAAGTGCCCCCTGACCAGATCCATCTGACGTATATACCTTACTTCAAGCCCATTATCCATACAGAATTTTGTTACTCCTCTTGCTTCTGTCTCTTCTTTCGATTCCTTAATAACACAATTAATTTTAACAGGAATTAACCCTTCAGCTTTTGCAGCCTCTATTCCTTCAAAAACATCAACAATGTTACCGTTGCGTGTAATCTCCGCAAACTTCTCAGGATTAACTGTATCAAGACTGATGTTTACCCTGTGAAGGCCAGATGATTTTAATTCCGATGCAAACTGCTTTAAAAGCACCCCGTTTGTAGTCATAGAAAGATCTGTAATCCCGGTAATATCTGAGATCATCCTCACAAGAGCTGTAATTCCTTTCCTCACAAGAGGTTCACCTCCGGTAAGCCTTACTTTTGTTATACCGTTATCAACTGCTACCTTTGTAAAATTACAAATTTCATCAAAGGTCAGTATATCAGCATGTCTGAGCAATGGAATACCTTCTTCAGGCATGCAATATGTACACCTCAGATTGCACCTGTCCGTAACTGAAATACGCAAATAGTTTATATTTCTGTCAAATCTGTCGTACACTGACAATCTCTCCTTTTTCCAAAGATTTAATTCCTGGTTTAATTACTATTAAACCATCTGAATATGGCAGCGCTGTAATATGAGCAGATCCGTGAAAATCAACCGGAACAACTTCCCTCTCTTCATTAATAGTAACCGGGATCCATCCCATTCTGAAAGAAGATTTCCTTTCATACCTTACAGCCATTGGCATCTTATGCTCTTCCGGTTGCCAGTCATAGCCCATCATTTTATTAATAAACGGCCTGACAAGGGTCTCGAACTGAACAAATGATGAAACAGGATTTCCGGGCAGACCAAAGACAACAGCTTCCGGATGTACTCCAAATGTTGTCGGCTTACCCGGCTGGACATTTACCTGGTCAAACAGGATATTTACTCCTGCCTGTTTCAATACTGAAGGTACAAAATCAAAATCTCCCATCGAAACACCACCTGTTAAAATAACAATATCATTTTCAGCAATTGCTTTACTGATCATCTCGAATGTCACAATTTCAATATCGGGCGCAATACCATAATATTGTCCATTCCCACCGGCCCTGTTTACCTGGGAAAGCAACTGGTATGCGTTACTGTTTCGTATTTGTGAGATCTTTGGTACTTCAGAAGGTTCAACAAGCTCATCACCGGTGCTGATAATTCCCACAAGTGGTTTCATTCTTACTATTACATTAGTGTGGCCGACAGATGCCATTACTGCAATATCCTGTGGCTTAAGAATCTTCCCTTGTTTAAGAACCACTTCTCCTTTCTTCACATCTTCCCCTTTGAAAGATATATTTAACTTTTGTCTGACACCTGTAAATCTGATTTTGCCTGATGGAAGAATTTCGGAATCCTCAACCATAAAAACAATATCACAACCATCAGGGACAATTGCTCCTGTCATTATTTTGGAACACTGATTTTTACCGACAGTTTTCTGTGGTTCTTTTCCTGCAGGAATTGTCTCAACGACTTCCATCTCATCAAGCATGTCTGATTTGTGGCAGGCATAGCCGTCCACAGCGGACCTGTTAAATGGTGGCATTTCATTATCGCTTGATATATCTTCCGCAAGTATCCTGCAGCATGAATCATAAAATGGGATAGTCTCTGTTTTTGTATCAAAGGCAGATCTCATTACAATTTCAAATGCCTCTTCAAATGTTTTCATGCCTGCAAATTATTATTAAAACAACTTCATCAAATTTTCAATTAAGCAGAATAATAGATTTTGAAGAGAAACTCATCCATACTTCTTCTCCTTCACTTAATCTATGATTTTCAAAAAACTGTACAGGTACATTTATATAAAAAAGATCACCTGCATCTACTGTAATTTCCATTCCAAACTCAGAGCGAATAATCTCTGATGTCTTCCCCTGTATAATATTTAGGTCCCTGTCAGCCGGCTTCTCTTTTGAAAGGGTTATTGCTTCGCTCTTAACTATCAGAAGTGCATCTTTGCCTGGTGTCTGACCTTCAAGCTTAAATCTGACATTATGCTTAGTTACCCCTGTTACCAAACCATTCTCTCCTGATACCTCTACCTTGAAGAAATTTCTTATTCCAGCATACCTTGCAACAAACCTGTTTGATGGATTTTTAAATACATCATCAACTGAACCTTCCTGAATAATAGTACCATTATGGATTACCCCAACCCTATTCGCCAGACTTATTGCATCACCGTAGTCATGCGTAACATGAATTATTGTCTGTCCAGATTTGTTCAGATTCCTCAGCAACCTTTTCAGGTCGTCCTTAAGAGAGGTATCAAGCGATGAAAAGGGCTCATCAAGCAATAAAAGCCGGGGAGAAGTGATTAATGTTCTTGCAAGTGCTACCCGTTGAAGCTCACCGCCTGAAAGCTTTTCAGTGTCACGTTCAAGGATATGTCTGATATTCATTGCAATGGCAGCTTTTTCAACCCTTTCAGAAATACTTTTTTTATCAATATTTCTTACTTTCAGCGGGTATGCGATGTTCCCGAATACAGTCATGTGTGGAAAAACAGCATAATCCTGAAAGACAATACCAACTTTCCTGTCCTGAATTCTTTGCCTGGTAATATCTACATTATCAAGAACTATGCTTCCGCTATCAGGATGTCCTAATCCGGCAATCAGTTCCAGAAGCTGGGTTTTTCCTGCGCCTGATCTTCCAAGAAGAACATAATACTGTCCTTCAGGTATTTCCATGTTAATATCTTTCAGGGCAAAACTGCCAAGTCTTCGGTTTATATCAGTCAGTTTCAGCATCAATAGTAATTTGTTTTACCTTTTTTTTCGAAGAGAGCAGTCTCAATACAATAAAGAACAGCAATGCTACCAGAATAAAAAATACTGATGCCGGCCTTGCATAGTCAAGTCCGTAAGAACTGAATCGCTCGTATATCAGGACAGGCGCAACCATAGGATGATAAGCTATGATCACAACTGCTCCGAATTCACTCATACCCCTGGCGAACATCATAATAAATCCTGTGGTAATACTTCGCCAGGCAAGCGGAAGTGATATAGTGAAAAAGACCTTTGACTGGCTGGCTCCAAGATTAAGAGCTGCCTTCTCAAGTCTTTCAGGTACGGCTGCAAATCCATCGCGGGCAGCATTTATAAGAAATGGAACACTTACGAAGGCCATTGCAAGAGCTATACCTGCAGGATGATTTACAAGGTCAAAACCTGCTAAACCGGCTGCCTTTCCAAGAAATCCATCACGGGAGATAAATCCAAGCAGTGCAATACCGGCGGCAGTATGAGGAAGTACAACAGGAAGATCAATAATTCCCTGGATAATATCCTTAAGAGGGAACTTTCTTCGTGCCAGCAACCATGCAAGGGGAACTGCCCCTGCTGCAAAAAAAAAGGTAGCAGCAAATGATACCCACAGTGTCAACCAGACACTGTCATGAACCTCTTTATCTTTGATTGTTTCAAGAAACTGAGCCCCTCCGGTATGAATAAACATTCCGGCCAGTGGTGCCAATATAAACAGGAGTACCAATGATGAAAGTATCATAAGTATCCATGTAAATATGCTGTTTTTGTTCATACAGGGTTGAAATCAGATTGGCTCTTTTATTAATTTACGCAATTTAGAAGGCAGGATTTCAGGCTGTTCCGTAGTGAAGGGGATTATGGGCTCCTGGCCATTATTCCTGAAAATTTCCATCCCTTCCTGGCTAAGAAGAAATTCCAGAAAATCAATTGCAGCATTTTTCTGAGGAGCATTGTTGAGAACACTAATACTGTAATTGATGTAGTCTCCGGTAACTTTCATTTTAGTACCCGGTTTACTTCCTGCAACTTCCATACTTACGGATTGATATATTTTATTTCTGAATGGATCTGAAAGGTTAATATCCCTGGGAAGTTCAATATATCTCATTCCATGCTGAATTGCAACTGACTTATATTGAAACATATAATCTATAGCATTTGATTCGACCAGAGCTATAAGATCAACCTCTTTAGGTCTTATATATTCCCTGTTTTTTGAAACCATTTTTTCTGCAAGTCCCGGTTTATTGTAATACTTCTCCGCAAGCATAAAAGTAAAGATAGTCCTGTAACCACACGGATCAGAGTCCGGATCTGACCTTGCGTAAATCACATCATCCCGTTGCAGAAGTTCCATCCAGTTATCAGAAGTAAGTTCTTTTATGTATTTTGATTTTGCCGATCCGGCAATAACTATTTCATTGGTTGCAAATTTTATAGACCAACTGGCATAATCGGGAATCAGAAGTTCATTAATAACAAAATAATCTGCTGAAGCTATTATATCGCATGGTTTTTTAAGTTCTGCAATCTTTCTTGCACATACAAGGCTCCCTGCTGATTCAAGAAGAATCTTAATTTCCGGGTGTTGCTTCTCATATTCCTGAGTAATAAGTTTCATAGGGACAGAAAGCGAACCTGCGTGAAAAATAATTATCTCTTTTTGTTTACCGGAACTCGAATTTCTGCATCCGGAAAACATAAATGCTGTAAGAATTAAATAAATGAATAAATGCTTCATCTTTTGTCAGCGATATTATTTATCCGATTAAAAAATGATTTCACAGTGTCATGTACTTTATCCTCGAGGTCTGTCTTTAAATTTAAATAGGCCTCTGTCAGTTCCATTCCTTCTGCAGTAAGATCAGTTTTACCACCTGCTTTACCGCCACGGTGTTTAACTACAAGCTGAAAACCCAGGACATTCTCTATTTCGCTCAACAGCCCCCACGCCTTTCTATAACTGATACCCATATTTCCAGCTGCTGCTACTATTGACTGTCCCTTTTTGATCTCGGTAAGCAGGGTAAAACCTTCTTCGTTGATTACAATATTATCTTCCCTGGTAACTAGCTGGAGCTGTTGTTTAAGGAAGATATCATAATATTTGGAACCTTTTGGGCCAGCCATTATTTTAATAATATTAAGCAAATGTAAATCTTTTGCATAACGGTTCTGCAAATCTGCATATAAAAAACCGGTATAAGTTTCTTCAGGTTTTCTTTTTTTCAGCGATACCAAGGATTGTGGTAATCGTTTTCCAGTTTCTTCCGGTGCCTGTGACCCCCATTTTCTTTTCGAAAAAGTTTGTATATATTTTTGTTCTGCCAAATCCGTTCGGACAGTAGATGAATATCTCACTGCCGGAAATCATAAATTTGTCGGGAGGATAATCAATGTCTGCAACTTTTTGAATCTGAGAGATTTTACATTTCTCATGAAGAAAAATTACAGCCATTTTTGCAGGGTCAAAATAATCCTCGTTAAGAAAAGGATTAGAAGATGCAAGTTCATTAATCTCCTGAATAGTTCTGATCATGACAGGTATATTATACTTGAATCGATCAAGGATTGCCTTTTCAATTCTTTGTGAGATATCTGAAACAGGCTCTTTTCCATTGTGGCTGAATATTACATTTCCGCTCTGAATATAGGTTTCTGCATCGGGGAAACCCAAATTCTTAAATAAATCACATAGATCATTCATCTTAAGAGAATTATGACCTGTCATATTTATACCTCGAAGAAAGGAAATTAAAGTCTGCATACAGACTTGATTTTATGTACTGCGAACTCAGTGACGCTCACTGCCATTGATTTAAACCTGCTGATGATCTTTCACGACTTCAATAACTTCAGGAAAGTCCATCCTGATCTTTTTAAGGAATTCGATTGTGGGAACACCATTATTATTCCATCCCCTGCGCTTATAGACAGCATCTCTCAGAGATTCATACTGAGCCTCACGATATTTCCTTAAAACCTTCATTTTCTCCTCAGTAGTCTTGCCGGTCGGATCGAATCCAACCTTCTCTTTAAGTTGTTTGTCATAACGTTCAGCACGCGATTCATATTCTTCTCTTGTAACTGGTCCTGCTGCACGGTAAGGCTGATTATCATTAATACGTTTACCAAAACCGCGTCGCAGGTTAAATACCCTCTGAAAGTTATAGACCCGCTCCGAATCCTCCACCAGTCGCTTCTTATCAAATTCACGACCTGTCACAGCCTTATATATAGTTATATAATTATCAACATGTTCCGGGACTTTGGCAGGTTCATCTGAATGCGCATTGCTCTCAGGTTCAACATCGTTCCATGGTAATTTGCATAAACCAACCAGTCCGAACCAGGTACGAAACATAGGGAAATAATGGAGAGCTTCAGCCTTATTTTCAAATGTAGGAATCTGGTTATTAACCATATCCATAAAAATGAGCCATGCCTCATCATGTTGAGGTCCTTTATTTGTAAGTGCGAATCCACCCTGTTGTGCAAGAGATTCTTTAGGCATGTACTGGGAATATTCAAGTCCCTTGTTCTCCATCCCGATATCATTCAAAAATGCTTCATCACCCCACCCGTTTCTGACAAAGAGCTCTTTCATTTTACGGACTCCAGTACCGGCTATCTTTCCAAATCCTTCACCCCGGGCAAGCTGGTGCAACATTTCAAGAGCATCTTCTGAGCTGCCAAAGTTAAGATCGAGTCCACCTGTTCTTTCTTTATTAAGGATACCATTCTGGTAACACTCCATAATGAATGCAGTAAGCGTACTCCACGTTATTGTACAGATCCCGTAAGTGTCGCAGTAGAAGTTAGTTTCAATGATATATCCTGGATCAAAAATTCCACAGTTTGCACCAAGTCCGGCAGCATTTTCATATTCTGGCCCATCGACTATTACAATTTTCCCTTTATAGGGCCCTGTTTTAACAACATAATCATCTATACCTTTACTGCACGACATATTACAACCAATCCAGCAACCATCTGGAATATTCTGCGTAAAGTGTCTTTTCCAGACTGATGAGTCAATTTTAAAGGCATCAGGGTGACTTCCATATTTATAGTTCATAACCGGAAGCAGATCATGATCATTCATTATCTCCATGAGATGGGCAGTTCCGGTTTGCCTCATCTGGCATTGTTTATCGTCGAGTTCACGCATTTCCCTGTTGAAACGCTTTCCTCTCTCCATTATAGCATCGAGATCAACGACATTATTAAGGTTACCTTTAACTCCCGGAATCTTACATACCAGAGCTTTGATCTTTTTATTGCGGAATACTGTTCCAATGCCTCCTCTTCCAGCCTGTTTCAATCTTACCTTTTTACGTTTAGGATCATAAAAGCTGAAATTGAGCATTCCGATCAGCGAATGTTCTGCTGCAGAGCCTGTTGATACAATTCCAATAGACTTTTTTTCATTATCATTATCAGCAAATATTTCTGTGAGTTGCTCTGCAAGAAGATGACTGTCGACAGCTTCTGCAGGGGCCTCAAATATTTCAACTTTATGGTTTATGCCATCAATAAATATAATCACATCCTTTTCCGACTTTCCTTGTAATTCTAAAGCATCAAATCCTGAGAACTTCAGGAAAGGGCCGAAAAATCCTCCGACATTACTGTCCATAACAGAGTCTGTCTGAGGTGATATGCTTACTACCAAAGACTTTCCGGTTCCGGAATATTGTGTAATTCCTCCAATAGGTCCCGATGATATTATAATCTCATTTTCAGGATCGTACCACTTTGTGTCAGGCTTTGTGGCGTCCCATAAAAGTCTGAGACCATAACCTTTTCCCCCGATGAATTTTTCTTTCATAACTGCAGGGACATCCTTTTCTTTAATGTCACAAGTACCAACATTAATGTAAAGGATCTTGTCGGTATAACCCTTATCAAGTGGTTTCCACTTATAATCCCATTTTTTAAGAGTTTTATGCTGCTCCTTTATCGACAAAATGTCCATATTACAGATAGTTAGATTAGTAACTTCAAGCTTCAGGCTAAATTCAAAGGTATTACATTCCGATGAGTTTTAATATGATATTAATCAATATGCTGATAAATACAAATCAACAATGAATGCCTGATTGTTTTGCCTCACCCCCTTCCGTCCCCCGCTCCCGGGAGAGCGGGGGATACTTCCAAATTGATAAGATAAGAAACTAATAAAGCCCCTCCCACCCGGGGGAGGGGTTGCCTGCCTGCCGCCTGCCTGCCGGTATGCAGGGTAGGCAGGGGGAGAGGTAGCCTATCTGAATTGCTTCACATATTCAAGGAATGCCTTTGCGCTCCTGTCGAGATTTTCAATTGACCCTCCGCCGTCGAGGACTTCACACATCTCATATGCAATATATCCCTGGTAACCTATCTCTTTAAGAG
>Ga0208980_10002748_pt1 | contig 10644 bp, 9 predicted proteins | sample WetSurMetagenome_3_FD_187993 | JGI IMG/M metagenome (GOLD analysis project Ga0208980, IMG submission 187993) | Wetland microbial communities from Twitchell Island in the Sacramento Delta, sample from surface sediment Aug2011 Site A1 Bulk (version 2) | ecosystem: Environmental > Aquatic > Marine...
GCTCGCGCGAGACGAGGTTCGGCAGCAGCGCCTGGCCGGTGGGCATGGCGAATGCCCGCGCAATTCCGAACAGCACCATCACCGCGAACACCGGCGTCGCCGAGTGCAGGCCGCGCCAGGCCAGCGCGAGCAGCAGCACCGCGCACACGCACTCGAGGGCGAAGCACGAGGTGATGATCCGGCGGCGGTCGTGGTTGTCCGCCATGTGACCCGCGGGCAGGATCAGGAGCACGAAGGGCAGGAACTGCGAGAGACCGATGAGGCCGAGGTCCAGCGGATCGTGCGTAACCGCGTACACCTGCCAGCCGACGGCGACCGTCTGCATCTGCACGGCGATGGTCGCGAGGAAGCGCGCCGCGAGGAAGAACGTGAAGTCGCGATTGCGGAGGACCGCGAGGCGCGGGGCGTCGCTCACGAGGTGACTGCACCCGCCGACAGGGTCCGCAGCCGGTTCACGATGGCCTTGAATCGCGGGTCCGGCCGCAGCGGATCGAAATCCGGGTCCTTCTCGATCCACTCGAGATTGCCGCGACCCTGCTGGACGGCGTGGTCGAGCATTTCCAGCGCGTCGTCGATGTTCCCCAGCACGGAGTAGGCGCAGGCGACGTTGTAGTAGGTCGAGAACGCGTCCGGCCGGGCCTTGAGCGCGCGCTGCGCGTGTTCACGCGTCTTGTCCCGCAGGCCAAGCCTGGCCGCCTGCACCGTGCCGAGCTGCAGCGCCCGCCCGTCGTCCGGGTCGATGGCGAGTTGCCGCTCGAGCGCCTGCATGGCACGGACCGCCACGTCCGCGTGCTCTTCCAGTCGGCCGAGCTTGAGCAGCGCGCCCTCGAGCAGGCAGAGCGCCTGGTAGTCGTCGGGCCGCAACTTGATCGCCGCCTCGTAGAGCGGCACCGCGCGCGCGAAATCGCCGACTTGGAAGCAGTGCCGCGCATAACTGTAATGCGCCTCGAACGATGCGGGGTTGAGACGAATGGCTTCCTCGAAGTCCTGGTCCGCCTCCCTCGCCCGGCCCTGCAGGGAGAGCAGCATGGCACGCGCGACGTACGCCTCGGGCATGCGCGGCTCGAGCTCGAGCGCGCGCTGGCTCGCCGCGAATGCCTCGTCGAAATCCGCCTGGGTCATGCCGACGCGCCAAAGGCCCTTGAGCGACTGGGCGTGAGCGATTCCCGCGTGGGCCTGCGCGAAGCGCTCGTCGCGCCGGATGGCCTCGCGGAAGAACCCGATGGCCGGGCCCATCGCCGTGTCCGTCCCGTCGCGCAGGTAGGCCTGGCCGCGCAGGTAGAGATCGTAGGCCTCGCCGTTGCTCGTTCCTCGACGCTGGATGAGCTCGCGCTCCTGCTTGCTCAGCGAGACGCGCAGCGCGCCCACGAGCTTCCGGGCGATCTCGGTCTGGATGGCGAATACGTCGCAGAGCTCCCGGTCAAAGCTCTCCGACCACAGGTGGTAGCCGTTCGCCGAACTCACGAGTTGTGCCGTGATCCGCACGCGCTCGCCCGCCTTGCGCACGCTGCCTTCCAGCACCGCGCCCACGCCGAGGGTGCGGCCGATCTCGCGCACGTCGGCAGCGCGGCCCTTGAACTGGAACGAAGACGTTCGCGACGCGATGCGCAGGTCGCGAATGCAGCACAGCGCGTTGATGATCTCCTCCGCGATGCCATCGCAGAAGTATTCCTGGTCGCGCCCGGGACTCATGTCCACGAAGGGCAGGATGGCGATTGAGTCGGGGGCCTCCGCAGGAGCGGTTGTCCCGGCCGCGGGCGATGCCGGCACCGCGGGTGCCGCCGGCAGCGCCTGCGCAGCGGGAGCGGTCGCAGCAGGCACGGCTGCAGGATCCGGCGCCGTGAACGCAGCTGCGGGCAGCGGGGCGGCGGCCGGCGTCCGCTCGATGCCCCTCGGCGTCACGTCGAACGCCCAGGCGAGCCCGCAGGCCAGCGGGAATCCCAGCGCCGCCAGCGTGATCACGAGCTTGAGCGTCCAGTGCGGCAACCCCATGGGCTCGGAGATCGTGCCCGCCACCTGCACCAGGAGCCAGGCCACGACGAGATACACGACGGCGACGCGCACGACCTTGCGCCGCCGCAGTTCCGCGAACCAATGCCCCAGCCTGGATCCGTCGTCGGCCATCGCGCGCCACTACCCCCTCGCGCCGATTATAGGGGCGCAGGGCCGTCGGGTTGCGACCGGTTACGTGCGGGCGAGGAACGCCTCGATTGCGCGCGCGAGTTCCACGGGCCGCTCGTGGTGCAGCATGTGGCTCGCGTCCTCGATCACGCAGGGCTCGAGCCTGCGGATGATGCGCGCCATGTGCTCCGGCCGACCGTCCTCGCCCAGCCGCGGCAGGAACTCCGACTGCGCCGCGATCACGTACAGCACCGGCGCCACGATCTCGCTCCAGCAGGCCTCGGCTTCCTCGCGGCGGTACAGCACGGCATTCACGCGCTTGTGCCGCGGGTCGCCCAGCACCTGCACGCCGCCGCCTTCGGCCGGCCGCGTCCAGGACTGCGCGATGAAGCGCGCGCGTTCGGGCGTGAGCCGCGGGTTGCGCCTCATGAGCAGGTGCGTGAAGGCCTCGAGCGACGGAAAGGTCGCAAGCCGGTGTTCGTGGCGCAGTTCCTTCAGCCACTCGCGGTAGCGGCCCGGCGCCTGCGACGGGTCGGTGCGGGGCAGGCCGAAGCCCTCGATGCACACGACGCGGCTCACGCGCTCCGGGCGGATTCCCGCGTACAGCGTCGCGATGTTGCCGCCCATGCTGTGCCCGACGATCGTGACCGGCGCGTCGGGCGACCAGAGCTCGAGGAGCGCGTCCAGGTCGCCGAAATAATCCGGGAACCAGTAGCCGTCCGCAGGCCATTCACTGCGTCCGAATCCGCGCCAGTCCGGGGCCACGAATGCGTGCGTGTCGGACATCGCGTCCACGAGGAACTGGAAGGTGTCGCCCGTGTCCATCCAGCCGTGCAGCAGGACGACGAGCCCGGCGTCGCCGCCGGGCCAGCGGGTGACGTGGTGGCGCAGGCCACGCACTGCAACCTGCTCGTGGACCGGTGCGCGCATGGGTTCGTAGATCTCGTGCATGGCTGGCGTTGCGTGATCGATGGAGACGAGCATACCCGACCCCTGCGCCGCCCTATATAGTTCGCCGGCCCCGTCACACGCCCTGCCATGCGCAAGATCCTCGTCTTCCAGCACGTCGCCTCCGAACCGCTCGGCCACCTGGACCGGATGCTGCGCGAGTCCGGCGTGCGCATCCGCTACGTGAACTTCGGGCGCGAACCGCATGCCGAGCCCGACGTGCGCCGCTACGACGGGCTCGTGGTGCTGGGCGGGCCGATGAACGTGGACCAGGCCCACCAGCTCCCGCACCTGCGCACCGAGATGGCGGCGATCCGCGAGGCCGTGGCCGCCGACAAGCCCATGCTCGGCATCTGCCTCGGCGCGCAGCTGCTCGCCGAGGCCATGGGCGGCAACGTGCACCCGAACCACGTCCCGGAGATCGGCTGGTACCGGCTCCACACGACGCAGGCCGCGCACCACGACAGGCTGTTCCGCCACTTCGAGCACAAGCCGCACTTCGTCTTCCAGTGGCACGCCTACACCTTCGCGCCGCCGCCGGGCGCCGTGCCGCTCGCGTGGACGCGCAACTGCCGCAACCAGGCCTACCGGCTCGGGGACTCGGCATGGGGGCTGCAGTTCCACCTCGAGGCCGACGAGGCGCTGATCGAGCGCTGGCTCGCGAGCGACGCCGGGCAGGCCGAGATCGACCAGTACTGGAGCCTGCGGAAGATCGCGCGCATCCGTACCGAGACGACGCGCCATCTCGCGCTCGCGCAGCCGCTGAGCGACCGCGTGTTCGCGGAGTTCGTGGATCTCGTGGGCCCGCGCGCGAAGGGGCTCGTGTTGCCGTCGCGCTAGCGGCCGCTCACTCCCGCCCGAGGAACATCCGGTAGGCCGGGTTGGCGGTCTCCTCGGTGTACGGATAGCCGAGTTCGCGAAGGTGCTGGGCGAACTCCTCCGCGTCTGCCGGCGCCACCTGCACCCCTGCGAGCACGCGCCCGTAGTCCGAGCCGTGGTTGCGGTAGTGGAACAGGCTGATGTTCCAGCGCGCGCCCACGGCCTCGAGGAACCTGAGCAGCGCTCCCGGCCGCTCCGGGAACTCGAAGCGGAACAGGCGCTCGTGCGCGAGGCCGTGCGCGTGGCCGCCGATCATGTAGCGCACGTGCAGCTTCGCCATCTCGTCGTCGCTCATGTCGAGGACGCGATAGCCGGAACCGGCCACGAGGCCGACGAGCGCCTCCTTCTCGCGCCTGCCCTCGTGGAGCGCGACGCCGACGAAGATCCGCGCGCACGACGCATCGTCGTAGCGGTAGTTGAACTCCGTGACGCTGCGCCTGCCGAGGAGCTGACAGAAACCGAGGAAGCTGCCGGGCCGCTCCGGGATCTCCACCGCAAGCAGCGCCTCGCGCTGCGCGCCGATGTCGGCCCGCTCCGCCACGTGCCGCAACCGGTCGAAGTTGATGTTCGCGCCGCAGTTGAGGGCGACGAACGTCCGCTCCGTGCACTGTTCGCGGGCCACGTACTTCTTGATGCCCGCGACCGCGAGCGCGCCGGCCGGCTCGGCGATGGTGCGGTTGTCCTCGAAGATGTCCTGGATGGCCGCGCAGATCTCGTCCGTGCTGACGAGCACGACCTCGTCGACGTACTTCTGCGCGAGGCGGAAGGTCTCCTCTCCCACGCGCCGCACCGCCACCCCGTCCGCGAAGATGCCGACGCGCTCGAGCGTGACGCGCTTACCGGCCCTGAGCGAGTCGTGCATGCTGGCCGCGTCCTCGGGCTCGACGCCGACGATGCGGACCTGCGGGTAGAGCGACTTCACGTAGGCGGCAATTCCGGCGATGAGCCCACCACCGCCGATCGGGACGAAAATTGCGTCGATGGGGCCGGAGTGCTGCCGCAGGATCTCCATGCCGATCGTGCCCTGCCCCGCGATGACGTCCGGGTCGTCGAACGGGTGGACGAACGTGAGCCCGCGCTCGCGCGCCAGGTCAACCGCGTGGTCGAAGGCGTGCTCGAAATCGTCGCCGTGCAGGATGACCTCCCCGCCGAGGTCGCGCACGGCCTGCACCTTGATCTCCGGCGTGGTCTGCGGCATCACGATCACCGCAGGAATCCCGCGACGGCGGGCCGCGAGCGCCACGCCCTGGGCGTGGTTGCCTGCCGACGCGCAGATGACTCCGCGGCGTGCGACCGTCTCCGACAGGTGGGAAATCTTGTTGTACGCCCCCCGCAGCTTGAAGGAGAAGACGGGCTGCAGGTCCTCGCGCTTGAAGAGAACCGTGTTGCCGAGGCGTCTCGAGAGCCTTGGTGCGGGCTCGAGCGGGGACTCGATGGCGACGTCGTAGACGTGCGCCTTCAGGATGCGTTCGACGTAGCTTTCTTGCATGGGATCGCGGGGGTGGCCTGGCCGCTTACGTTAGCAGGAAAGCACGGGGCGGAGCGCGCTGGCACTGCTTCTCGTTCAGGCTGGAGGACTGCATACTGCGCCGCTTTCCAGGGCCCGGACCGTCGTCTTGCACATCGAACTCATCATGACCGTGGTCGCGGGGACGAGCGGCGGACTGGCCGGGCTCGTGTGGAGCCGGCTCGTGTCGGCGGCTTGGATTGCCAGGACCAGCGGCGGGGCATACGGCGGCCAGGCCTCCGAGCCCGCGGCCCGGCAGGTCGCGGCCGCGCTGCTGTTTGCGGCCTCCGGTGCGGCGCTCGGGTTCCTGTTCTGGCTGGGCTGGGGACTGATCTCGCTGGTGAACACGCCCTGGTATGCAGCGGGCCTGCTGTTCGGCACGCTGGCCTGGGCCGGCGTCGCCCTGCCGATGCTCGGCGTCCTCGCGCTCAGGCTGCGCGGCCTCGGACGCACCGCGCTCGTGCTCGGGGTGGAGTGGTTCGTGACCTGCCTTGCGATCGGGCTCAGCTGTGCCCTCGCCTGGCACCGCTACGCCTGAGGGCCGTGGCGCCGCGACGCGTCACGGCGCGTTTCCAGCGGTCGAATGTCAGCGGTCGAGGAAATCCCGCAGGAGGCGCGCCACTTCGCCGGCGCCCGCATCGAGCAGGCCGCCGCCCTGTTCAGGGAGATCCACCCGGTGGCAGTCGCGGATCAGGCCGTCGACCCGCCCGCTCATGTCCCAGAACTCGTCGCGCGGCCGCAGCACGAGGGTCAGTTGCCGGAGCAGCGGCAGACGCTCGCCAGCCGGATAGTTCGCGGCCGCGGACGGGCCCCAGGAGGCCGCGTCGCCGGCGCGCATCGCGCCCGCGAGGTCCTCGCCAATGCGTGCATTCGTCGCCTGCGCACCGCGCGAGCGACGAATGCGCTGCCACTCCTCGACGAGGTGGGTGCCGTCCTCGCGCGCCCGCGCCGGCCACGGGCGGGCGTTGAAGGCCTCCCGATCCCGCGCGTCGAACACCGGCACGCCGGCCAGCACGACGCGACGGACCTGTTCCGGCCGCGCGATCGCAAGCTCGACCGCCGCGAGCGATCCGGCCTGGTAGCCCAGCAGGTCCACCTGCCGCAGGCGCAGCGAGTCGATGAGGTCGCCGACCGCGGCCGCGTACTCCGCCATCGAGGGCGGTGAATCCGGCGCATCGGACTCGCCGTGCCCGGGCAGGTCGGGCGCATAGACGCTGCGGTCCCGGCCGAGGTCGGAGAGCAGCGGACGAAACACGCGCCCCGACAGCGACCCCGGATGAATGCACACGAGCGGCGTCAGCTCGTCGAAACCGCCGCTCGAGGGAAACGCGGTGTGCACGTGCAGCTGCCCATACCGGCAGTCGACGTACATCTTGCGGAGGTGAACGGTCACGGGCTGGGTCTTCCTGGCGGGGAGGCTGGAATTGCGCGCGGCGGCGCGGGTGCTTGAGCGTGTCACGGACGGTGGACCTCGGGAGCTGCCTGCATTGCGGTGTGGATTCTCCGCGCCGCGGCCCCGGGTCACGTTGACTCAACTCTCACAAACGCGCCTGTTGACCTGACTTAATGCGCGCCGCACCGCGCGCGTCCGCTTATGTTGCACGAGTCACGCCGATTCCAGGTACCACTCGTAGTCTCGGTCCGAGACCAGCGCACCGAATTTATCGCACTCGCGCCGCTTGATCGCGAGGAAGACCTTGAGGAATTCCGGACCCAGCGCCCAGGAAAGAAACTCGGATTCCGCGGCCTTTTCGAGTGCGGCCTGCCAATGCGTCGGCAGTTCCCCGCGCGGGGCCTGCTCGTAGCCATTGCCCGTCACCGGCGGGCCCGGATCGATGCGGCCCTCGATGCCCCGCTGCATCGCGCCCAGTACCAGCGCGGCCACGAGGTACGGATTCGCGTCGGCGCCCGCCACGCGGTGCTCGACGTGACGGCTCGCGGGCGGACCAGCCGGTATCCGCAGGCTCACGGAGCGGTTGTTGACGCCCCAGGTCGGGGCGACCGGCGCGTAGCTCATGGCACGGAAGCGCCGGTAGGAATTCGCGTGCGGTGCGAACACCGCCATGCCGTCTGCGAGCGTGCTGCGCAGCCCGCCGATGGCGTGCCGCAGCAGCGGCGTCCCCGCGGGGTCCTCGCTCGCGAACGCGTTGCGCCCCTCCGCGTCCGCGAGGCTCGCGTGCAGGTGCATGCCCGTGCCCGCGAGCTCGGCGAACGGCTTTGCCATGAAGCAGGCGATGCAGCCGTGGCGGCGGGCGACGCCGCGCACGGCCCGCTTGAAGAGCACCGCCTCGTCCACGGCGCGCAGCGCGTCGGCCCGGTGCTCGAGCGTGATCTCGAACTGTCCCGGCGCGTATTCCGACATGAGCGTGCGCACCGGCAGGCCCTGCGCGCGGGCGGCGGCATACAGGTCGTCGAAGAGCGGCGACATGTCGTCGAGCCGCCCGAGCCCGTAGGCGTCGATGTTCTTCCCGCGACGCGAGCTCAGCAGGCCGCGCGCCGGGCGCAACCGCCCGTCGTCGTCGCGTTCGAGCAGGTAGAACTCGAGCTCGACGGCGACTACCGGCGTGAGGCCGGCGGCTCCGAGCCGGTCGACGGCGCGCGCCAGCACGTGGCGCGGGTCCGCGGCGGCCGTCCGCCCGTCCAGCTCGAACATGGTGCCGAGCACCTGGGCCGTGGGCCGCTCGAGCCATGGCGCGCGCGACAGCGATCGCGGCACCGGGCGGCAAGACAGGTCGGCGTCGCCCACCTCCCACACGAGCCCGGTCTCCTCGACGTCCTCGCCGGTGACGTCGAGCCCGAGGATCGAGCCCGCGACGTTGCGACCGCTGCCGTAGAGTGCTTCGAGCTCCTCGCGCGCGATGTTCTTGCCGCGGCCGACGCCGTTCGCGTCCGTGATCACGAGCTGCACGGCCTCGATGTCCGGATTGGCGTCGAGGAACGCGCGTGCCTCGTCGGGCCCGCCGGTCGCCGGCGCCTGAATGGCCTGGTCGCTCATGCCCGCGATAGTGACGGAACCGCTTCCGCGGTGGCAAGCTCGCGGCTGCCGTCATCTCCGCACCTGTCGTTCCCCGCGCACCACCAGGTGCGAGAATGGCCGACCAAGCGGTTCGCGCGGGACGAACATGACTGAAGCCTTCACCCTGGAACGCGATGCGTCGCTCCGCGACCTGAACACGCTGCGCGTCGCGGCGACGGCACGCTGGCTCGCGACCGTCGGCAGCGCGGCGGCGCTTCCGGCGGTCCTGGCGCGGCCGGAGTTCGACGGGCTGCCGCTCATGGTGCTCGGCCAGGGCAGCAACGTGCTCTTCGCCGCAGACTTCGAGGGCCTGGTCCTGCGGCCGGCGTGGCGCTCGGCGCGCATCGCCCGCGACGACGGCGACGCGGCGCTGGTGCACGCCGAGGCGGGACTCGGCTGGGACGCGCTCGTGGACTGGACGCTCGCGCAGGGCCTCGCGGGGCTGGAGAACCTCGCGCTGATTCCCGGGCTCGTCGGCGCGGCACCGATCCAGAATATCGGCGCCTATGGCGCCGAGGCGGGCGAGTTCATCACGGCCGTCGAGGCCTGGGATCGCCGCGACGCCGTCCATGCCCGGCTCCCGCGCGTAGAGTGCCGCTTCGCCTACAGGGACAGCGTCTTCAAGCACGAGCCGGACCGCTGGATCGTCACCGCGGTCGAATTCAGGTTGCCGCGCAGCCGCGAGCCGAACCTGGACTATGCGGGGGTGCGCGAGGAACTCGCGGCCATGGGTCTCACGACAGCGACGCCGACGCAGGTGGCGCAGGCAGTGCGGCGCCTGCGGCGGCGCAAGCTCCCGGATCCGGCCGTCGTAGGGAATGCCGGCAGCTTCTTCAAGAACCCGGTGGTACCGGCCGCGCTCGCGCAGGAGCTCGCCGCGGCCCACCCCGGCCTGCCCGTACACGCGTCGGAGGGCAGCGCGTGCAAGCTGTCCGCGGCCTGGCTCATCGAGGCCTGCGGCCTCAAGGGATTGCGCGAGGGCGACGCAGGGGTCTCGGCGCAGCACGCACTGGTGCTGGTGAATCACGGCCACGCGAGCGGTGCGGCAATGCTCGGCCTCGCGCGTCGCGTCGCGGACTCCGTGGAGCGGCGCTTCGGCGTGCGACTCGAGCCCGAGCCGCGCATCGTCGGCGCGTCGTTCTGACCGCCGGCGAGCCCGCGAGCCGCGCCAGGGCGCCCGGCCCGTCAGCAAGTCGGGTCGCCGCGGCCTACCAGGTCCCGACGCTGGGCATGCTCTGCCACGGCTCCTCGGGCGGAAGCGCCGCGCCCTTCTGCAGCAGCTCGACGGAGATGCCGTCCGGAGAACGCACGAAGGCCATTCGGCCATCGCGCGGCGGACGGTTGATGGTCACGCCGTGTTCCATGAGACGGCGGCAGGCCGCGTAGACGTCGTCCACTTCGTAGGCGAGGTGCCCGAACGCGCGGCCCGTGCCGTACGGCTCCGGGTCCCAGTTCCAGGTGAGCTCGACCTGCGCGGACTCGTCGCCCGGCGCGGCCAGGAACACCAGGGTGAAGCGCCCCTGGGCGCTCTCGTAGCGGCGGACTTCGTGCAGCCCCAGCGCATCGCAGTAGAAGCGCAGCGACTCGGCAATGTCCGTCACGCGGACCATCGTGTGCAGGTATTTCATGGTTGCTCGCCCGTGAAGACGCGCGGCCGCCGCGCGCTCAGAACATGCCGGTGGGGCCGGACTCCACCGCGCCGCCGCGGCCGCGTGACTCGATGAAGTCGCCCGTGATCATCTCGTCGTAGGCCTGGCCCGGGCCGACCATCGGATAGACGCCGGCATCCGGGTCGATGATGACCTCGAGGAACGCGGGGCCGGCGAACTCGATGAATTCCTTCACGACGCGCGGCACGTCCTCCTTGCGGTCGAGCCGCACCGCGAACGTGAATCCATCGGCCTGCGCGGCCTTGACGAAATCCTTCTTGTGCAGCGACTTGTCGCTCGCGGAGAGCCGGCCCTTGAAGAAGAGCTTCTGCCACTGCCTGACCATGCCGTCGCCGAAGTTGTTGAGCACCACCACCTTCACGGGCAGGTCGTAGGTCGTGACCGTCTCGAGTTCGCCCAGGTTCATGCGCATGCTGCCGTCGCCGTCCACGTCGATCACCAGGCGGTCGCGGCGGGCGAACTGCGCGCCGATCGCCGCCGGCAGCCCGAAGCCCATCGTGCCC
>Ga0208980_10002749_pt1 | contig 10642 bp, 8 predicted proteins | sample WetSurMetagenome_3_FD_187993 | JGI IMG/M metagenome (GOLD analysis project Ga0208980, IMG submission 187993) | Wetland microbial communities from Twitchell Island in the Sacramento Delta, sample from surface sediment Aug2011 Site A1 Bulk (version 2) | ecosystem: Environmental > Aquatic > Marine...
AGATCAATTTTGAATCCCGGATCTGATATCCCGGATCTTGTTGCGCGCCCGGTATATCCACTCCCGGTTCTCTTTTCGGAAGAACCTCGGGCTGGAACGGGCCTGCTCCATTACCAATTCCAGCTGCATCCGCATCTCGTCCTTTTCCTCTTTTTTTTCAAGCGCCAGCGCCAGCCAGTATCGCCCTTCGGGATCCGAGCTGCGTTTTGCCAGAAAGCATCTCAAAAATTCGACCGCTTTATCGGCATTGCCCGTATGAAGGTATGCCTTGCCCACTTCCCGCAGAACATCGCTCATCCGATATTCAGGGCTCAGCCGATACGTCTCTTCATAATGCTCCAGGGCCCGGCTCCATTGCCCGTCGATTTCGTGGCAGCGTCCAAGATGGTAGTAGTAATCCGGATCGCCCGGATCAATCCTGAGAGCATTTTCAAAATGCCCCCGGGCCACGCTGATATTTCTCCGGTTCAGGTGCAGTAATCCCAGCTGGTAGTGCGCATCCGCATCCTTGGGATTCGACATGAGCGAGCGCAGATGCTGCTGAAAAGCCTGTTCGCTCGCCCGGGACGACCATCGGGTCTGAATCCACAGATAGCCCAGATACATCAGCGGGATCATAATAAAAAACGGCAGCGCAAACAGAAATGATGTAAGGATGAAAAAAACAGGCAGCGTAAACCAGGAAACGGCAAAAACGCCTAAAGCCTGCGCCACGGACAGGTAATTGAGTTGCCGGATCGCCCACACGGTGTAAACCCCCAGCAGGGTCAACAGCGCACACATGCCGATGGAAATGCCGACAATCCCGACAACCAGAAACTGGGGTGCGAAATACTGCAAAGGCGCCGCGATCAGAAAAATCAGTCCCCAAAGCGGAAGGAAAACCGATCCGTGCGACTGGTATTCCTGCCTGGAAACAGAAAGGCCGGGGCCGTTGCCCGATATTGCATTGCTCAACAGGATAATCGCCGGGAGATAGACCAGAAGAACGTAGACAACAGCCTGGATCAGGTTGAGCCGCAGGAACGAATAGACGGGTTCAGATGGGCCCGGGGACAGCTCCTGCAAATCCGCATAGACGGAATTTCGAACCGTGACAAACACAAGGAAACCCAGCGCAAAACAGACCACGCCCCGCACGAGCACCCGCTGCCCGGCCTGCGCCCGCAGGGCACGGGTACGGAATGCGAGCATGCCCGGCAGATTGGCTAGGAAAGTCATGGGCTGAGCTTGTATCCGACGCCATAAATTGTGAGGATGTGCCGCGGGTTCCGGTAGTCTTCCTCAATCTTCTTTCGCAGCTTGACAATGAAATTGTCTACCGTCCGGTTGGTCGGGTACTTGTCCGTCCCCCAGACCTTGTCCAGTATCTCATCGCGGTTTACGGGCTCGCCGGCATGGGCGTAAAGCAGTTTGAACAGTTCCACTTCGTAATGAGACATGGAATATTCTTCCTTTCCGCGCCTCACGATGAAGTGTTTGACATCCACCTGGCTGGGTCCAATCCTTATCCAATCGACGTCCTGGGCATACTGGCCGCGCCGCCGGAGGAGAGCCATAACCCGGGCCAGCAATTCCCCGACGCTGAAAGGCTTGGTGAGATAATCATCGGCGCCCACCTTGAGGCCCAGAATCTTGTCATGATCCTGGGCTTTGGCAGTCAGCATGAGGATCGGCGTATTGAGCTTTTTCCGGATCTGCTCACACACTTCGTATCCGTTCATATCCGGCAGCATCAGATCCAGAATAATGCAATCCGGCGCTTCCCGGCCGAGCGCCTGGAGGCCTGCCCTCCCTGTCTCGGCAGTCTCCACTTCATACCCCTCGAACTCCAGGATATCCTTGAGCCCACGGGCCATTTCCTTTTCATCCTCAATCACAAAAATCTTTTGCATACTCTTTGATACTTGACTCAAAACGCGGATTATAAAACAAAATCCTTTATCCTTTCGAATCCCGAATTTCGTATTTCGAATCCTCGGGGGCTTTCCGAAGAGGGATCCTCAAGGTAAAGGTGCTGCCTTTGCCGGGTTCGCTGTGCACTTTGACTTCCCCGCCGTGCATCTCCGCCACATTCTTGGTGATGGCCAGGCCGATGCCGCTGCCCCGTATACGCCGGATGGACGGTTCACCGCCGCGATAAAACTTGTCGAAGATTCTCGACTGCTCCGACACAGGAATGCCGATTCCTTTATCACTGACCGAAAGATCCACAAATCCGTCGGTCTTCCTGACGCTTACGTCGATCTGTTTCTGATCTCCCGAATACTTGATGGAATTGTCCAGCAGGTTGAGAAACGCCATGGTAATAGAATTGGGATCGGCGTAGGAATCGGGTATGTCCGGATCCACATCGAGAGTCACCTGAAAACCGTCCTTTTGCGCCTCATGCCCATAGGCCTCCAGTGCCTTAGCCGCAATCTGCCCTATGTTGGTTTTCTCGAAATACCCGGGCCTCACTCCCCGCACAAGGTTGGCGAAATCGAGCAGGTTGTTTATGAGCCGGGACATGCGGTCGCTTTCGTTGTGGATAATCCGGTAATACTCGGCCCTTTTTTCTTCGTTTTTCACTCTTCCCATGATCAGAATTTCGCTGAACATTCGTATCAGGGAAAGAGGGGTCTTCAATTCGTGGCTGACGTTGCTGATAAAATCTTCCTTCAGCTGGCGGAGCTGCCGGTCGCGCCTCCATGCAATATATATGACGGCGAGGCTCATAAAAGTCAGCGACATGCTTAGAATGATAAGCAGCAGGTTCGTGCGCCGCTGATTCTCCATGCCCAGCTCGATCTCGGTATAGTTGCGCGGCACTATCTGCAGAATCCACTTGTAAAGCGTGGTCGGGAACCTGGTTTCAAAAAAGTACTTCGAGGACCGGGACAGGGGCTGGCCGTAGACTCCGTTGTTTTCAAAATCCACGACGCTCACATAGAATTTATCCTGTAGATCCCGCAAATGGCGATCCAGCAGCGCCGCAATTTTGTCGAAATTCATCTGGTAACAGACCAGGATGCGCGATCCGCTGCGGGTTTCTTTCAGGATATAGGTGGCGAAGAAATAGTTGTTCGGCCTTTCCATGTGCAGATGATGCGGCTGGTTGAGAGCGATCTCGTCCAGATCGAGTTCCTTCACCTTGAAGCTGGAGAGAAACGCCCCCCACTGATTCCGGATTTCGTAGGAATAGGGCGGATACAGCGGATAATTGCTCGGGGGCCTCAGGAAATAAACCTGGTCCACGTTGAGATCGGCATTTTTGATAGCCTCTACCATGGCCGGCCATTTTGAGGGCTCGTCGACATCGACCATCTCGGAAAGGATGCGGTCGTTGTCGACAATTCTCTGCTCGATCCGGTCCACATATTGCGTCGCGAGCTTGATATTGCTCTGTACCAGAGACGTCTCGGCCACGTTTGCGCGTCCGACGGTGTAATAATAGCTGACAAAGCTCAAAGCGGCGGTAGAGACAACGATCAGGCCGATCGCAATGAAGGTAACCAGGGTGTTGTGAAGAAGTGGCACTCTCATATTCTTCGGATATTCTACTCTGAGCGGGCGAAAGACACAGCCAGGAATTGCGTAGGCGTTTATTGCCGCAAGCGGGAATGAACTCACGCGCAGACGCGGAGTCCGCGGAGCTTCCATTTCTTTCTCCGCAGACTCCGCGTCTCCGCGTACATCAGCCCTTTCAGCGATAATTCGGACACCGGACAAACAACGATTGGGCGATGCACTGCCGGATGACGGCGCCTGTTCTGCTTTGAGCTATGGAATCAGCGCTTGCTGGCGGATGCCCTGGTGGAATCCTCCGAAGAGGAGCTCTTTTCCTTTTTATCGAGCAGAGCGATGTCCCCAACCCCGGAACGCTTGGCGATATCGAGAAGGACAAAAACGTCGCCATAGGCCAGAGAGGAATCTCCGCGGATGAACATGTTTTTAACCGCCCGGCGGCGAAAAACCTCCGTGAGAGTGCTCTCGAGCTTTTCCAGCGTGATGGGCTGGGAATTAAGCCGGACCGTATGGTCCAAATCCATATCCACAATGATGGAATCGGGCTTTACATCCTTCGGCTGTGTTTTAGGCGCTGGCTGAGGCACGCGAACCGGATGCTCGTGCTGTTTGAGGGGAGCCGCCACCATGAAGATGATCAGCAGCACCAGGAGGATATCAATATACGGGGTTATGTTGATGTCCGACTGAAGACCCTTTTTCCCAACGGTCATGCCCATGCGATTTGTACTCCTGAATCCGGGCCGTCCACGCCGGATTCCGCTCAGTATAGCCGGAAAGAAACCTCTATATTGGCCTGCACGTCCACAGGATTTCCGTTATAGGTACCCGGCTTGAAACGCCATTTTGTTGCGATCGTGTTAATGGCCGATTCATCCAGTCCGTAGCCTAATCCCCTCAGAACCTTGAAGCTGTCCACGGTACCGTCTTTTCGAATAATCGCCTGGATGAGAACAATGCCCTCGGCTCTGGCCTTTCGGGCTTCCTCGGTATAGGCAGGCAACGGCTGCAGGAGAACCACGGGAGGCTTCACTCCACCCCCGACCACATAGGGCCCGTGGCCGCTTCCGATCCCTCCGCCCGACCCGCCGCCCATGCCGCCTCCGCTTCCCGGACCTACGCCGGCACCAGTGCCGGGACCGACTCCCGTGCCGCGCCCTGTTCCTATTCCGCCGCCGCTGCCCGGCCCGGAAGACATGGAGTTATTGGGAGGAGCGGAAATGTCGCCGATGGGCAGCGATTGGTCCTGGGGGATGTCAATCGGCATCTGAACGCTTGGCACCTGCGCCAGCAGGTCCTCTGCAGGCATCAGAGGCTGGGGATTCTCCGGATCAGGCGGAATCATTTGCACACGCGTAGTTTCAGGCATTCGTCCGGTCGCAGGCGGCTCGGGCTGGTTTTTGCCGCCGCCTCCCCCGCCTCCACCATCCCTGCCGTCCCCTTCATAAGGCGAAAAAATCGGATTATTCACAAACACCACATTCTCGTTTTCGGGAACAAGGTTCTCTTTTTCATGAATCGCCACGAAAATCAGGCCCAAAAAAGCGATGTGAACGAAAAGGGAAAGCATCCCGGCTTCCATCTTTCGCGTGCGCACCTGGGCCCGCTCCAGGCGCAACCCTTCAGGATCGGAAAAGACCGAGGGGATGAAAAGCGGATTCCTGAAGCCAGTAAATATATCGGCAAAAAACTCCCTCCAGCTGAAAGGAGTTTTGGGATCTGTGTCCAAATAGTTAAAAAGCGACGGTCTGGTGCGGGGCGATCTCCATTCCTGAACGATGGCACGGACAGGATGGCGCAAAAAGCTCCAATCGATATCCTGCCATACGCTGGTTTCGGGAGTCTCCTTAATGTAGTGAAAAAGGGAAGCCTGTGTGCGCTCGCCCGAAAAGCGCCTAAATACCAACCGGGTTTTGCTGCTGCTTTCCGCCATCTGAATTATCTTCCGCTCAGTTGGAAGGGCTCCCTTCCCGTTTGTTTTCTGTCCGGTTGATCCCTGTCCCTATAAACAAACCCATACCACTCTGTCATCGAATCGTTAGATGCAATCCAATGTTAATGGTATCACTAAAATTTGTTTTTGGCGGGTGTTCAAGGATACAAATTTTTGGAGGACGCTCAAATTCCGTCATCCTCTTCCTCAATGACCGGTACAGGATTGGCTGCCAAATCAAGAATCCTAAGCCCTAGATTCTACCATCCCGGATTCATGTCGTCCAGAAACAAAATGCCTTTGAGTCACTGATAGTTCAGGGCTTGTGGATTTGAAATCCCGGATTCGAGATTCCTTATCGAGGACCGGAGGTTCGCGGTTCGGGAATCGAAGTCAAATCCGAATCCTGAATCGCAAACCTCGCATTAAAGAGCTCTAATTGTTCGACGCCGGCGATCCTTCAGAGCGGATGCGCATTCCATAGAAGGAACGGTAAACGAAAACCATGGCAATCAGCAGGAACACGCCTGCCAGGAAGAGAGTGCTTCCGGAGGCGGTTTTTGACATACTCACGGCCAGCTCCACGGCCAGCAGCCCGAACAGAGTCGTGAACTTGATTACGGGATTCATGGCGACCGATGAAGTATCCTTGAAAGGGTCGCCCACTGTGTCCCCGATAACCGTTGCGGCGTGAAGCGCAGTCCCCTTTTCCTTCAACTCCACCTCGACGATTTTCTTGGCGTTATCCCAGGCAGCTCCGGCATTGGCCATGAAAATGGCCTGGAACAGGCCGAAGAGGGCGATCGAGATGAGGTAGCCGATGAAAAAGAAGGGCTCAACGAAAGCAAAGGCAAGGGTCGAAAAGAAGACTGTCAGGAAGATGTTTAACATTCCCTTTTGGGCATAGCGCGTGCAGATCTCGACAACCTTTTTGCTGTCGCTCACCGAAGCCTTCTCCACCCCTTCAAGCCGGATATTGGCCTTGATGAACTCAACAGCCCGGTAGGCTCCCGTGCTTACCGCCTGAGTCGATGCGCCGGTGAACCAGTAAATGACGGCGCCGCCCGTAATCAGGCCGAGCAGGAACTGGGGATGCAGCAGCGACAGTTTGTCAAGATTTGTGCGGAGACCTTCCGTCAACAATACAATGATGGAAAAGATCATCGTCGTGGCGCCTACGACAGCCGTTCCGATCAGCACGGGTTTGGCGGTCGCCTTGAACGTATTGCCGGCTCCGTCGTTTTCCTCCAGCAACTCCTTGGCCTTTTCGAAATTGACGTCGAACCCGTGGTCCTTCTTGAGCTCCTTTTTGACATCCGGTATCTGCTCAATCAGCGAAAGCTCAAAAACCGATTGGGCGTTGTCGGTCACCGGCCCGTAGGAATCGACAGCGATGGTAACAGGCCCCATGCCCAAAAATCCGAAGGCAACGAGACCGAAGGCAAAAACAGCCGGCGCCAGCATCAACGCCCCCAGCCCCATGGTGCTGACGATATAGGCAACCGACATAAGGCCCACAATGGTAATTCCCAGCCAATACGCGCTGAAATTGCCGGCAATAAAGCCCGACAGGATTCCGAGAGATGCGCCGCCTTCGCGGCATGAGGCCACCACCTCACGGACATGGCGGGATTCTGTGGAGGTGAATACCTTCACAAGCTCCGGGATTACGGCGCCTGCAAGCGTTCCGCAGGTAATTACGGTCGAAAGCTTCCACCAGAGCGAACCGTCGCCCAGGCTTCCGATGAGGAAATAGGAAACCACGTAGGTAATGGCCACAGAGACGAAAGATGTCAGCCAGACCAGGAAGGTCAGCGGCGCTTCGAAATTCATCTTGGGAGCCTTCCCGTACCGGGCCTTGGAGATCGCCTCATTGATCAGATAGCTGAGTCCGCTTGCCACGATCATCATGATGCGCATGACAAAGATCCATACGAGCAACTGAATCTGAACCAATTCCTGGGGAACGGCAAGGAGGATGAAGGAAATCAGCGCCACGCCGGTGACTCCGTAGGTCTCAAAGCCGTCTGCCGTTGGCCCAACCGAATCGCCGGCGTTGTCTCCCGTGCAGTCCGCAATAACTCCGGGATTGCGGGCATCGTCTTCCTTGATCTTAAACACAATCTTCATGAGATCGGAGCCGATGTCCGCAATCTTGGTAAAAATGCCGCCCGCAATTCGCAGCGCCGCAGCGCCCAGGGACTCGCCGATGGCGAACCCGATGAAACAGTTGCCGGCATAATCACCGGGGACAAACAGAAGGATGCAGAGCATCATGAACAATTCGACGCTGATCAGGGCCATTCCGATGCTCATTCCGGACTTCAGGGGGATGGAATAGCATGGGAACGGTTTGCCCTCGAGGCTCGCAAAAGCGGTGCGCGAATTGGCCAGAGTATTGATGCGGATGCCGAACCATGCCACCCCGTAGCTTCCGCCGATCCCTATCAGGCTGAAAATTAAAATGATAGCAACCTTTATGGGGGCGAAATGCTGAAGCACTCCAAAATAGATCAGCATGATAATGCCGATGAATATTTCGAGGATTAATATGAACTTGCCCTGAGTAATCAGGTATGTTTTGCAGGTTTCGTAAATAAGTTCTGAGATCTCGCGCATGGCGCGGTGCACAGGAAGTTTCTTGAGCTGGGTAAAAATGATCAATCCGAAAAGAAGCCCCAGGATGCATACTATAAGCCCTACCATTAGAAGGGACCGGGCATTGATGCCGTGGAAATGCACCTGGCCTAAGTCCGGGAGCACAAGCGATGCTTCGCCTCCCGAATGGGAAGCGGCAGCCTGGGCCGGTTCGGATGTCTGAGCGACAGCACCGGGCAGTGCCGCCAGGCCAATCACAATCATCGAAAGGATCACAGCCCACGTCCGGGCTATTCTCCTCCGGGAACCGCAAATATCGGTCGTTACCATTGTATATTCTCCTGAATGTTCAACGGGACGCGAACGTCACAGCGTGTATCGTAATACCAAAAATAAATGAAGGGGGGGATTATACCTCAGGTCCCGCCCGGAAACTGCGACGATTTATTGCATTTTTCCAATAATCGGCCTGCTCCCAGCTTGCACTGCGCCAGCATGAAAGATATCTTCCCAGGGGCTTCATCAATTTTTGCACTCTGCCTTTGCCCTTGTTATCAGATTTCATCAGAATCTTTTTCAGCGCAGACCCGCTTTGGTTTGTCCCGGGGCGGTCAAAATTGGCAGTCTCCCGCCGAAGCCGAAGATTGCCGATGCATCCCGATGCCTTTATGAAAAGGCCAGGCGGCAAACGATGATGGCGGTTATAAGACTGACGATATCGGCAACCAGCCCCGAAATGACCGCGTGGCGGGCCTTTTTTATGCCTACAGCCCCAAAATATACCGCAAGAACATAAAAAGTGGTCTCAGTGCTGCCATAAGCAGAAGCAGCCAGGCGCCCGATGAAAGAGTCGGGGCCGTGAACCTTGATGAGTTCTGTCACGATCCCCATGGACCCGCTTCCCGACAATGGACGCATAATGGCAAGCGGAAGGATCTCAACCGGGAACCCGACGCGGCGCAACACGGGATCCAGCCACCGGGAAAGCATATCGATCGCCCCGGCGCCTCGCAGCATCCCGACTGCAACAAGAATCGCAACCAGGTAGGGAATGATGCGAATCGCCATCTGGAATCCGCCCTTGGCCCCTTCCACGAAACTCTCATAGACCTTTACTTTCCTAAAGGCGCCGTAAATCGGGACACCCACCAGAAACAATGGGATTGCCCAAACCGACAGTGTGCCGAGAATGTGCTGGATCATGGCGATTTCCTTGAAAGTCCGCGGTCGGCGGAAAAAATTGGCAGTTTCTCCAGAATTTTTGCGGCTGTCACACCTAAGACCAGTGCACTAAAGCTCGCTGCCAGTGTGGTTCCGATGATGGCGGTCGGGTCTTTCGAGCCGGCGGACGCCATGATGCTGATCATTGTGGCCGGTATCAGTTGAAGCCCGGCCGTATTGATGGTCAGAAACGTGCACATCGCATTGGTGGCGACTCCAGGCCGGCTATTCAGAGTTTCGAGATCCTCCATTGCCTTCAAACCGAGAGGGGTGGCGGCGTTGCTCAAACCCAGCATGTTGGCGGCGATGTTCATCGTCATGCTTCCCATAGCCGGGTGGCCTGCCGGGACACCGGGAAATAGCCGCTTCAAAATCGGCGCGATAGCTTTGGCAAGCAGGGACATCAACCCGGAGTCCTCTGCTATTTTCACAATTCCCAGCCACAGCGCCATCACGCCTATCAGCCCGATTGCGACGGCCACGCTGGCGCCTGCGGACTCAATCGCCGATTTTGTGACATTTTCGATTTTGCCGTTGATTCCTCCCAGCACTACGGCAAGAATAATCATGCCAAGCCAAATATAGTTGAGCATAATCCAATCTCCGTTGCTTTAGGGATTCAGCACTCTACGGCACGTATCTTAGCACCTGATATGAATATTCCGACCATCCAACCGCCAAGATTAAAAAAAGGGGACACCATCGCCATTGTGGCGCCCGCGAGTACCATCCATCAAAGAGATGGATTTGAACGCGGCATACTGACACTGGAGAGAATGGGCTTCCGCGTGCGTTTTGATGACCGTATATTCCAATCGCTCCGTTATCTTGCGGGCGATGATGCCTCCCGGGCGGAAGAGCTCATAAAAGCCTTTGAAGATCCCGCCATACAGGGAATCGTCGCGCTTCGTGGAGGCTACGGATGCTCCCGACTGATCCCGCGCCTCATGGAAAGACGATTGCGCCAAAATCCCAAAGTGTTCACAGGCTTCAGCGATCTGACCACCTTGCACCTTTTTTTCCGGCGGCGCTTTGGCTGGGTCACCATCCACGGGCCAATGGCTGCTACCATCGGAAACATTGCCGCGGATCCGGAAAGCCATTTGTTTTCGCTGTGGACAGATCCCGGCTACTGTCCAAAGCTAAGTTTCCAACAGCTTGAAAGCTGGTCTCCGGGAACTGCCGAGGGGAGCTTGGCCGGAGGGTGCCTATCGATTGTGGCGGCAAGCATCGGAACGCCCTACGAAATAAAGACAGAGGGAAAGATATTGTTTCTGGAGGACCAGGGCGAACCTCCCTTCCGGCTTGACCGCATGATTACCCACCTTTGCCTTGCAGGCAAACTTCAATCGGCCGCAGGACTGCTTCTGGGCAGTTTCGCGG
>Ga0208980_10002750_pt1 | contig 10642 bp, 12 predicted proteins | sample WetSurMetagenome_3_FD_187993 | JGI IMG/M metagenome (GOLD analysis project Ga0208980, IMG submission 187993) | Wetland microbial communities from Twitchell Island in the Sacramento Delta, sample from surface sediment Aug2011 Site A1 Bulk (version 2) | ecosystem: Environmental > Aquatic > Marine...
CCGGCTCGCCGGGCCCGCAGCCGAGCCCGGCGGCGTGCCGCTGCCGCTCGCGGTCGCGGTTGCCCGCCCGCGAGCGCCGTCCTCGCTGGACACGGACCGGATCGCCATCTCGACACCGGGCCACGGTTTCGACTACCTCGCCGGCGCACGCTGGGCCGACCCCGCGCCGCAGCTGCTGCAGCAACTCCTGGTCGGCGCGCTCGTGGCCGACGCGCGCTTCGCCACGGCGGTCGCGGCGCCGAGCCGCGTGCCGGCCGACCTGCTGCTCGACGTGGAGATCGGTCGCTTCGAGGCCGTCTACACGACCCTGGACGTGCCGCCCACGGTCGCGGTCGAGTTTGGCGTGAATCTCGTCGACGCACGCCGCGGCCTGCGCATGGCGAGCTTCCGGTCCGCTGCGTCGGTGACCGCAGCGCGCAACAACCGCGGCGCGGTGGTGGCCGCGTTCGAGCAGGCGGCGGGCCGGGCGGTGCGCGACGCCGCGACACGGATCGCGGCCGCCGCGGCGCAGAAGCCCTGAATCACCGGCGGGCGGGCCACTCAGCCGAACTGCGCCCGCCACTGCTCGAGCTTGGCGCGATTGTCGTGATCCCAGGGATGGAATCCCGGCCGGAACCAGTCGCGATAGCGTGGCCCGAGCCTGCGGAAGATCCCCGGCCGGCCGAACAGGAACCACAGGACCCGTCGACGCGCCGTGAAGCCGCCCACGCCGTCCGCCTTGAGGAGCGCCGCTGCATACCGGCTGATATTGACGGTGAATTGCACGCTCACCAGCGCCATGACGCGCGCGCGGAACAGGTAGCGCCGGCGCGGCGACCAGTCCCGCGTCACGGCCTGGAACACGTCGAAGGCGACGGCCTTGTGCTCCGTCTCTTCCATCGCGTGCCACCGCCACAGCCGCAGCATCTCCTCCGGCGTGCCGTCCCAGAGTTCCGGATCGGCGTCGAACATGTCGGCCAGCATGGCCGTGAAGTGCTCGAGCGCGATGGTCACCCCCAGCATATGCATCGGACCCAGGCTGCGCAGGAAGGCGATGCGGCGACGCACCGAGGCCTCGATCCAGTCGACCGGGTAGTGCTGGCGATCGAGACCCGCATTCAGTGCCGCGTGCTCGCGCGAGTGAATGGCTTCCTGGGCGATGAACGCCCGCACATCCTCGACGAGCCGGCCCTGCAGCTGGTTCCGGAACTTGCGCACCGAGTCGATGAACAACCGCTCGCCGTCGGGAAACGTCAGCGACAGCGCGTTGAACACGGCCGTGGCCACCGGATCGCCACCCAGCCACGCCGTCCCCCGGGCGCACTCCGTCCGGAAGTGAACATCGCGCGGAATGACCGCAACGTCAGTCGGGGTCTGCATGGTTGAGTAGGGTACACGGCCTCGTCGCCGGACGAGCCTGTAGAGCATAACGCGCCGGGATTTCCAGCGGAACGCCGGCCATGCAATCGCGTTTGCTTGTGAAGAACGAGACTGCCGTCCTATGCTCCGCGGCCATGAGATCCGGAACCTCGAACCGAAGACCCCTCCTGTTCGCAGCGGCGCTGGGACTGGTCCTGTCCGCGGCCGCCTGCCATGGATCCGCCGAAGCCCCACCGCCCGAGTCCGTGCCTGCTGCACGGACGGTTGCACCGACGCCCGAACCGGGAACTCCTGTTGCCGCGACGGCGGACGCAGGCAAGAGCCTCGACCCCGCCAGGAATACGGCCACGGCCCCCGCGACCTTCAAGGCGCGCTTCAGCACCTCAAAGGGCGACTTTGTCATTCAGGTCAATCGCGAGTGGGCGCCCAACGGTGCCGATCGCTTCTACAACCTCGTGAAGAACGGGTTCTTCGATGGCACCCGGTTCTTCCGTGTGATTTCCGGCTTCATGGTTCAATGGGGCATCCACGGCGATCCGGCAATAAGCCAGGCGTGGAGCAGCGCGAGCATTCCGGACGATCCGCCACGGCAGTCCAACACCCGCGGCATGGTCACGTTCGCGACCGCAGGTCCCGACACCCGCACCACGCAGCTGTTCATCAACTTTGCCGACAACAGCCGCCTTGATGGCATGGGCTTTGCGCCCTTCGGCAAGGTGGTGGAAGGCATGGAGGTCGTGGACAAGCTGTATGCCGGTTACGGTGAAGGCGCGCCGGACGGCCGCGGCCCCGATCAGGGTCGTCTGCAGGAGCAGGGCAACGCGTATCTCTCAGACGAGTTCCCGTTGATGGATTCCATCAACACCGCGGTCATCGAATAGCCAGCGCCCCCCTTGGCTTCCGCACGCCATGCGCCTACCGTTCGCACTACGGCCAGAATCCTCCGGCCGTGCATTCATCAACTCACGAGGTCGAACGCACCACAATGGCAAAAGCTAAGAAGTCCGCAAAGAAGCCTGCGAAGAAGCCCGCCCGGAAGGCTGCCCCGAAGGCCGCGAAGGCAGTCAAGAGTGTGCTTTCAAAGTCCGCCCTGATCGCCCACCTGGCAGGCACCACCGGCGCCGCGGCGAAGGACGTGCGCGCGGTGCTTGCTGCACTCGAAGGCACGATCAGCTCCGCGATCGGGAAGAAGGGGGCCCGCGTGTTCGTGCTCCCGGGCCTGCTGAAGATCACCGTCACCAACGTCCCGGCGAAGCCGGCGCGCAAGGGAATCAATCCCTTCACCGGCGAGGCCACGACCTTCAAGGCCAGGCCGGCGACGGTCAGGGTGAAGGTGCGTGCGATGAAGAAGCTGAAGGATGCCGCGAAGGCCTGAAGCTTCACCCGCGTCGGATCTCAGCGGGCTGTCGAGAAACTCCTTTCAACAGCCTGATGTCGGGCCACGGATGGCCCGGCGAACAGTAGTGGCGTGTCGATCATGAGCGCCATTGCGCGGTGATACCTGCAACACAGTCGCGACACTGGTCCGTGCAGCCGCGCCGCTCATCGGCCCCGCAGCCCTGCGGATCCGTCAAGGCAGATTGCGCCACGATCCGGCATTTAGCACTCGACCGAAACCGAGGCTGCGCAGCTTGCGGCCGGCCAGCGCACTGCGGGTGCCGGACGCGCAGCAGACGATGACCCACTTGTCGAGATCCAGGGCCCTGGCACCCTGCTCGAGATCCTGCAGCGGAACATTCACGCTCCCCCGGGCATGCCCGGCGAAGAATTCTGCGGGACTCCGCACATCCACGATCTGCGCCCCTTCCTTGAGCAGGGCAGGGATGCGACGCCGCGCCAGGAAGGACGACAGGATCCGCCACGCGAAAAACGCAATGACGAGCCCCGGTAGAATGTAGTCAGCCACGGTTGATCTCCTCGTCAGCACCGGCAGGCCACTACCGGCATGCCGGTTCTCAGTGCTTCATCGCCTGCTCGGCCGCCCAGTCCGGATCGTCGAAATACTTCCCGTAGGCGATCAACGCGCCGTGCACCAGCGCGGCGCCATCGTGCCGCGTGCGCGCCGGATCCTGGCCCCGCATCAGCACGGCACCCCGGGAGAGGTCGGCAATCACGTAATGCAGATTGGCATCGGCCTCTGCCGGCAGATGGCAGTTTGCAACGATCGAGTTCACCTGCGACTGGATGCGATCCGCGAGCGCCACGTACTGGGCGTCCGTCTCCTTGCCCGCGTGAATCGCCGGATGGTCCGCATCGAATGCGCCGCGGATGCCTGCCATGCCCGAGCGCAGCGAGGCATCGGCCGGCCATTTGCGCCCGGCATCGAGCTGGAGGCTGGCGACCGCCGCACCGGCGTGCTGGTGCTCGTGTGCGGTCTGGGCCACGGCGGGCACGACATTCGCCAGGTAGAGAAGGCCGGCGGCCAACAGGCAAGGCAGTCGAGCGACACGATTCGGTCCGAGCATTGCGGCAATCTCCCATGCAAGACGACTGGTCAACACGCTTTCGCTGCGCGTCACAGCACCCACCCATGGCTCCCGGCCGCGCCGCCGACCACCGCGACCAGACTGATCGTGAGCAGCAGCCAGTGCATCCGCTCGATCCGCCGAAACGTCGCTTCGGGATGCAGGCGGGCGGCCTCAAGAAGCCGGCGATGCAGGAACAGCGGCTCCGCAACGAACAGCATTACCGTGAACACGACCCACACCAGCACCATCACATGCATCCACCAATAGGACGGACAGCGGAATCGGTCCCACAGGTTCCACGCGTGAATGAGGTACATGCCCGACCCGCCGACCAGGGCCGAGGTTACCCGAGCCTGCCACGCAAAGCGCTGTTCAACCGTCTCGAAGAACGCCACTCGTTCCTCGGCTGTCTTCATCCGCCGGACTGCGGGCAGCAGCACGGTCGTCACGAAGCCAACACCGCCGATCCACAGCACGACGCCCAGGATGTGCAGTGCCCGGGCGATGATTGTGTGGTCCACGGTTCGAAAGGCTGGAAAATCTCGCCCCGCTGCGTCGTGGACTAATCCCGTTGTTGATGAGATTCGACGCAGCGGAGCGACCGCGCGCGCTTGACCGCACGCGTGGCGCGCATTGTGATGAGATCGCAACGCGCCGTCCAGCGGTTCACTACTGACGAACTCCCGCCTGACAACCCGAACCGCGGTGCCTGTCATGCCTCACACCTGTCGCATCGCGGCCGCGCCCGGTTTCCTGGCCTCGGCAATCGCTGCGGCGGACGCGCACCTGGACGCTATTCCGCCGCCAGCATCCCCGCAAACTCGGCCGCGAACCGGTGTGCGTCTCCCGGCCACCGCGCCGAGAGGTACTGGCCGTCCCGCACCGTGAACCCGACCTCGAGGCGATCGGGGGCGTCCCGCTTCGAGCTCGTGGGACCGCGGATAAAGTCTCCGGGCGATGCGAGTGCGGCCACGACCTCGCCCTCGACCGTCGTTGGATACGTGCGGTAGTAACTGCCGAGCCAGGCACAGGTCAACGACCACGCCGTGAGTTCCATCGGCTTCGTGAGCGCGGTAGTTCTCCGGCCGTACAGCACCGAGCGATCACCGGAGGCACGCGAGCGAGCGGCAAGCACCACGCCATGACAGATGGCGGCCACCGGCAGCCGTGCGGCAAACGCAGCCGCAACCAGCGATTGCAGGGCTTCAGACTCGAGATAGGGTTTCATTCCGGGAGCGTGTCCACCCGGGAGCAGGAGTCCCTGGACGTCGGAGACCCGCGCCTCGGACCATCGGATCGGATGCAGAAACTCGGCACTCGACGCCATCTCGGAATATGCCTGTCGACCGTTCGCATCGGCCATCAGCATGCGCGCAAGCACGCCGAACCCCCGGCCGGTGAGGATGCGCTCGTCGGCCCGCCCGGGCTTCCCGTCGGGTGTCGCAAACACGACCGTGTGTCCGAGCGCGCGAAGTGTCTTCCACGGCACGGCCGCTTCGGTCGGATCGAAGTCCTCGCTGGGAATCGGCAGCAGGACCGTCGGCACTATCCGCGCTCAGGCCGGGACGCGCAGGACGGGATGCTGTCCCGTGGATTGCCTCAGCATGGTCTCCAGGAAGTCGTCGGCCGTCATCGGGTCGCCGAACAGGCGTCCCTGTCCGTACTGACAGCCGGCACGCAGCAGGAACGCCCGCTGCTCCTCGGTCTCGATGCCTTCCGCCAGCACCTGCAGGCGGAGGCTGCGTCCCATCTCGATGATCGTCCGCACGATCGTCGCGTCGTCCGGGTCGGTGGCCGCGTTGCGTACGAATGACTGGTCGATCTTGAGCGTGCCGATCGGGAACTGCTGCAGCGCGCTCAGGCTCGAGTAGCCCGTGCCGAAATCGTCGATGGACAGGTGCACGCCCATGGCGCGCAGCTCGCCGAGCAGCGGCAGGGTGCGCTCGGCGTCCATCATCAGCGTCGTCTCCGTGATCTCGAGTTCCACGCGGCCGGGCGACACGCCGTGCTTCTCGAACACCGACCGGCAGCGCGGGATGAAGCTCGCCTGGCCCAGTTCCTTGAGCGAGAGGTTGATCGCCACGAGTCCGGGGTCTGCCACGCGCCGCTGCCAGGCCGCGTAGTCGCTGCACACCTGGTTCAGCACCCACGCGCCGATGTCGAGGATCAGGCGCGATTCCTCGGCCAGCGGGATGAACTGGGCCGGCGCGATCTCGCCGTGTCCCGGCAGCCGCCAGCGCAGCAGCGCTTCCGAGCCGACCACCAGCCCGCTCGCGAGCTCGACCTTGGGCTGGTAGCGCAGCACGAACTCGTCGCGCCCGAGCGCGCGCCTCAACTTGCCCTTGAGCAGCAGCCGCTCGACCGCCGCCGCGTTCATCTCCGGTGCGTAGAAGACGTGGCAGTTCCGGCCGGCGCGCTTCGCGTGGTACATGGCTGCGTCGGCGTTGCGGATGAGGTCGATGACGTTGTCGCCGTCGGCCGGGCACGTTGCGACGCCGATGCTCGCGGTGACCTCGAGCTCGTGCTCGTCGACGTGCTGCGGCCGCGCGATCTCCGTGAGCAGCATCCGCGCCAGCGCCGCGGCCTGTTCGTGCCGGTCGCGTTCGACGTCCGACGTCTCGGCGAACACGGCAAACTCGTCCCCGGCGAGGCGGCCGACGACCGACTCTCCCGGCAGGATGCGCCCGAGGCGTTCGCTCAGCGTCTCGAGGACCCGGTCCCCGGCCTCGTGGCCGAACGTGTCGTTGATCTCCTTGAAGTTGTCGATGTCCAGGTACAGCAGCACGAGCGACCGGCCCTGGCGCAGCGCGCGCGTGATCGCCTGGTGCAGCAGGTGCTGGAACTGCATCCGGTTCGGCATCTTGGTGAGCGTGTCGAAGCGTGCCAGGTAGCGTATGCGCCGCTCTGCCCGCTTGCGATCCGTGATGTCGCGCAGCGCGAAGATGCTGCCCTGGAAGCGCGGATCGTCGCTCGAGATCGCGGAGGCGGTTACGGACACCGGGATCGTCTGTCCGCGCGAGCTGCTTACCACGGTCTCGCCGGGCTCCGTGAGGATGCGTGCCGGGTCGAAGGCCGCGCGGTGCCCGTCCGCGATGAGCGAGGCGAGATCGAGCCCGGCGAGCTGCCCGGATTCGTATCCGAGCAGTTCCTCGGCCGCACGGTTCGCGGTGCGTACGCGGCCGTCGGGCGCGGTGACCAGCACGGCGTCGCTCATGCTGTTCAGCAGGATGCCCAGGTAGTCCCGCGAAATCGTGGTGCTGGCCAGGTCCTGGCGCATGCGCTCGAGCGCCTCTTCGATGTCGGCGATCTCGCGCACGCCGCTTGCCGTGACTGCACCCGCCTGGTGGCCTCCGCCGATGAGCTCAGCGCTGTGTACGAGCGAGGCGATCGCGCGGTCGATGCGCGAGATGATTTTCCAGACAATCCACCCGGCGAGCAGCGTCAGCAGCAGGCCCGCAAGGACGACCATCGCGATCCGGTCCGGGTGTACGTCCTCGAGCAGGTGTTCGCCTTCGCGTTGCATGACGGCGAGCGCGGCGGCGGGATCCGTCGCCTGCAGCTCGGCCGCCTGCGCCAGCGCCGTGTGGACGAGCTGCGCTTCCCGGCGCTCGGTGACGATCACGACGCCAGTGACGGCCGCAGTGAGCAGCACGCCGACCATGACGATCGCGAGCACATAACGGTGCCTTAGACGAATCCCGCGCATGTGCCGCCTGGGTTTCCCGCCAGCTCGAGCCCGCCCGACCGAGTTCTTGTTCTGCCTGCCTCGGCCTCCTCGGCATCATAGACCCGGCGCGGCGCCGGGTGATAGCCGAGGCGATGCGAAGCGCTTGAGAAACTGGAAAATTTTCCGACACCATGGGGTTCGGGGCCCCCTCGGCGCGGCGTCGGACTCCGGTATGCTTGCGACCCGGGGGCCTCGCGCATGAATGAACTCGAACTGACCGGCCGCGCCAGGACGCACGTGGTGGAACTCGAGCACCCACGCTGCGTGCTGCACGTCGAGGCCGTCACGTCCTTCCTCGCGATGCGCGACGCGGCCACGGCGGCCGGCATCGACCTGGTCGCAGTGTCGAGCTTCCGGGACTTCGAGCGCCAGGTGTTCCTCTGGAACCGGAAGTGGCGCGGCGAGCGTCCTCTGCTCGACCGCGGCGGCCGGCCGATCGACCCCGCAACGCTCGACGATGCGCGCAAGGTGGATGCGATCCTCTGCTGGTCGGCGATTCCGGGCGGCAGCCGCCACCACTGGGGCTCCGACCTGGACGTGATCGATGCGGCCTCGATGCCGCCCGGATACCAGGTGCAGCTCGTGCCGGCCGAGTACGCCACTGACGGGGTGTTCGCCAGGATTAACGGATGGCTGGACGCAAACATGGCGCGGTTCGGCTTCTACCGGCCGTATGCCTCGGCCGGCAGCGGCGCCGGGATCGAGCCCTGGCATCTCAGCTACTGGCCGCTGTCGTCCGTCGCGCTCGAGGCACTCACGTTGCCCGTACTGCGCAGCGCCGTTGCGGCCAGCGACATGCTGGGCAAGGCCCAGGTGCTCGAGCGACTGCCGGAGATCTACACGCGCTTCGTGCTCGCGGTGGATGGGCCTATCGCGGACGCGCGCGGGGCAGTAAGGTGTTCCGCGTAAGCCGGCGCATCGGCCGGCCGGCAGGGGCAGCACGGCCCGGGACATGAACCCACTGGACTATCACTCCCTCGCTATCGTCGGCGTTTCCACGCTGGCCCTCGCGATCGCCTGCGTCCTGCTCCACTACGAGGCGCTCTCGCAACTGACCGGGCGGCTGAAGCGCATCCGCATCCGCCCGCGGCCGCGCATCCTGGTCATGATCTTCACGATCCTGCTGATCCACTCGGTCGAGATCTTCGTCTTCGGCCTCGGGTACTACGCGCTCACCCGCGACCCGACGCACGGCCAGCTCGTCGCATCGCATGCCATCGGCCTGTTCGACCACGTGTACTACTCGGCCGTGTGCTACACGACGCTGGGCCTGGGCGACATCACGCCGATCGGCAACATCCGCTTCCTGACCGGAATGGAGAGCCTCACCGGCTTCGTGCTCATCGGCTGGTCCGTGTCGTTCACCTACCTCGAGATGGACCGGTTCTGGCGCGGCTGAGCGTCCTCGCCGCACCCGATGCGCAGGGTCCATACCGCCGAGTCCGCGATCGAGATTGCGCACCTGCGCAACCTGCTCGAGAGCGAAGGCATCGCCTGCATCGTCAGGAACGACCGGCTGTCCGGCGTGGTCGGCGAGATCCCGTTCGTCGAGTGCTGGCCGGAGCTGTGGATCCGCGAGCCGGGCCAGGAACTGCGGGCGCGCGGGCTCATCGAAGTTGCGCTCGAGGCGCGGCCGAGCGGCGACGCGTGGACCTGTCCACGCTGCGGCGAGCGGATCGAGGCGCAGTTTTCCGAGTGCTGGAACTGCAGCGGGCCTGCCGAGCCCGCTCCGGGGAACCCGTGAAGACTCTCACGATAGATCATCGCTACAACGGGCCGCCGGGTTCCGCGAATGGCGGCTATGCCTGCGGCGCGCTTGCCGTCGCCGCCGGTGCGGACCTGACGGTGCGGCTGCTCGCGCCACCTCCGCTCGACGAAGCGCTGATCCTCTCCGCGCGCGAGGGCGGGGAGTGGGAGCTCGCATCGGGCGCCGGCCCGGTTGCGCTCGGCACGCCCGCGAGGCTCGTGCTCGAGGTGCCGCCGGCGCCGCCGTACGTGCAGGCGGTCTGGGCGTCCCAGCACTATCCCGGGTTCAACCACCACCCCTTTCCGGACTGCTTCGTGTGCGGGCCGCACCGCCGGCGCGGCGACGGGCTCAGGATCTTTCCGGGAATGCTCGAGACCGGCATCGTCGCAGCGCCGTGGCTGCCGGCCGACGACCTCGACGCGGGCGACGGCAAGGTCGCGGTCGAGTTCCACTGGGCTGCGCTCGACTGCCCGGGCTACTTCGCAGTCTGCGCGGGCCGCCGCACAATGATGCTGGGTGAGATGCACGCTCACGTGGACCGCCGCGTTCACGCGGGCGAGTCCTGCACGGTCATCGGCTGGAAGCTGGCCTCCGAAGGACGCCGGCACCGTGCCGGGACCGCGATCTTCGACCAGGACGGCGAGCTTTGCGCGCGGGCGCTTGCGACGTGGATCGAACTGAAGACAGTGACTGATGACTAGCGGTTCGGGGTTAGTGAAGAAGCGGGCCACGACGCTGGATCCCCTTCGTCACTAAGCGCCGACCGCTGGTAACGAACCGCTTTCCTCAGTTCCTGCGCGCCACCATCGTTCCCAGCAGGCCTGCCGCGCAGAGCACCACGCCCGGCCACGGCGAAACGCCGATTGCGAGCCACACCAGCCCGCCCAGCAGCGCCGTCGCGGATACGATCGTTGCGTCGCGTTGCCGTGCGCTGGCGCGGATCTCGGCGCGCACGTGCTCGATGCCCGGCTGCTCGATCTTCAGGCGGAACCTGCCGTCCGAGGCCTGCTGCAGGAACTGCTGCAGCACCTGCGGCAGGGTGCGCAGCGCCTCGCTCAGGTCCGGCAGCTGCCGGCGCAGCTGCTCGGCGAGAGTGCGCCCGCTCAGCCGGTCCGCCGCCCAGTCGCGGAGGATCGGCTGCGCCGTCTTCCACAGGTCGAGCTGCGGATAGAGCTGGCGCCCAAGGCCCTCGATCTGCAGCAGCGTCTTCTGCAGCAGGATGAGCTGCGGCTGCACCTTCATCTCGAACCGCCGCGCCGTCTCGAACAGCCTGAGCAGCACCTGGCCGAAGGAGATTTCCGACAGCGGCTTGTTGAAGATGGGCTCGCACACCGTGCGCAC
>Ga0208980_10002751_pt1 | contig 10641 bp, 9 predicted proteins | sample WetSurMetagenome_3_FD_187993 | JGI IMG/M metagenome (GOLD analysis project Ga0208980, IMG submission 187993) | Wetland microbial communities from Twitchell Island in the Sacramento Delta, sample from surface sediment Aug2011 Site A1 Bulk (version 2) | ecosystem: Environmental > Aquatic > Marine...
AACTTTATGTCGTTTACTGGCATATCTCAGGCAGTAAAAAGCTTGAATTGCCAATAAGTTCCAAAGATTTTACTTTGATGGAAAATATTGGAAAAGAAATTCCGGTCATTTCAGAAACCGCAGGCAACACAATTGTTCCCGTCGGAGACCGCCGTTATATAAAAACGAAGAAGTTAAACAAAGATGAACTGATACTCGCATTCAGTAAAGCAAAGATTATTAACCACTGAGTTACCCGGGAGTTTCACGGAGTAAAACACGGAGTTGATAGTTCAGTTAATATGGAATCCATCCGCTACAGATGAAACCAGTTTATTTCTTTGAAAACTCAGTGAAACTCCGTGGTAAAAATATGAAGAAGCAAATTTATTTATAAATATTATGAGATCCGGGAAATAATGTTTTACTTTGTATCTCAAAGTACTTTTAAACTATGGAAAATAATTCTAAGTCCGCCGAAGACCTCCGGACAATAAGGAAAATCATGGAAGAATCCACCCGTTTTCTTTCATTAAGCGGCCTGTCGGGAATATTCGCGGGCGCTATAGCCATAACCGGCGCCCTTATCGCCTGGTTCTTCATATTAAAGAATGGAACAGTCAATATTGATAAACAGGTAATTAACCTCTCCGAACAGGAAATCATCTCCATCAAATGGAAAATGATAGCAGTCGCTTTAAGCGTACTCATACTTTCAATACTATTTTCACTCTATTTCTCAGTCAGAAAGGCAAAGCGGGAAGGAAAAGAATTATGGTCACACTCCTCAAAAAGACTTCTTGTCAACCTCATGATTCCACTTATTACAGGTGCTGTTTTTACTGTTGTGCTGCTGATTCACAATCATACTGAACTGATAGTCCCTGAGCTTCTTATATTCTATGGACTGGCGCTTGTAAATGCAGGAAAATTTACTTACGGTGAGATATTTTACCTGGGCATTCTTGAGATCATAACCGGACTTACATCATCTTTCTTTCCTGGCCAGGGCCTTATATTCTGGATCATTGGCTTTGGAATTCTGCACATCATTTACGGACTTGCAATGTATAGAAAATACGAGGCATGAAAGATCTTATTGCCAATCTGAACAAAGTCTTTGAGAGCAGGATCCGGCTGGGGATAATGTCGATCCTGATGGTAAATGAGACTTACGATTTTAACAGCCTGAAGGAGACTCTGGACGTTACTGACGGAAACCTTGCGAGCCACCTTAAAGCGCTTGAAGAGAAGGGAATGATCAGGGTCAATAAACAGTTCCTGGGCAGGAAGCCTAATACCAGCTATTCTGCCACCGAATCAGGCATCTGCGATTTTCAGCAACATCTAAAGGCTCTCGAAAATATTTTAAATAAACAATGATTTTTTTTATCTAATCACTTTGTACTGCAAAGTACTTTTATTAACTTAATACATGACAACTATGAAAATTGAAATTACAGACCAGTCTAAATGGCACCAGTCCATAACTTTAAAGCTGGCATTGCTGGCGTTTCTTGGAATCGTATTCCTCATCCCGCTCCAGTTGATAAAGGAGGTCATAAGCGAACGGCAGATGAACGGTCAGAAAGTAATGAAAGAGATCTCCGACCAGTGGGCTGCGAAACAGTGCTTTGCAGGGCCGGTGCTCAATATCCCGGTACGGACTATCCCATCTGAAAAGGATGAAAAGCCGGTAACCAAGGTATGGCATGTGTTGCCTGAAAACCTTGTAATAAATGGGGAGATCAGGCCTGAAATAAGATACAGGGGGATTTACAAATCGGTGGTATACGATTCGGAACTGAAGATAAACGGAGTCCTTACAGTACCTGAAACCGATGCTCTTAAAAACCATGAGATTTTATGGAATGAAGCATACTACACAGTCGGTATCTCGGATAACAGGGGACTTAAGGGAAAAATCATCATGAAAACTGATCTGGCAGAGCTCGAAGCCGAACCCGGTGTCAGGGATAATGATCTATTCCAGTCAGGCATCTCCTTTAATGCCCCAGACATGTCGCCCGGAAAAAAAATCACTATTGCCCTGGATCTCTTCCTGTCAGGATCAGAAGGTCTGCTGCTTACACCGCTTGGCAAGACCACGACCGGTCATCTGCATTCTGACTGGACCTCACCGAGCTTCAATGGCAGCTTCCTGCCCCTTAAAAGAGATATTAACGAAAAGGGATTTTCAGCCGATTGGGAGGTAACTCATCTTAACAGAAACTTTCCGCAGAGCTGGACAGGCAATGCCTTTCATCCCACGGAAAGTGCGTTCGGGGTCGATCTTTTCCAGCCAGTCGACCACTACCAAAAATCATGGCGAAGCGCCAGGTACGGTTTGCTTTTTATAGCCCTGACATTCCTAGTACTTATTTTTCTTGAAGTCACAAGGAAGGAGTCCATTCATATTTTTCACTATTTCCTTGTCTCTCTCGGAATCATCCTCTTCTTTTCATTGCTGAACTCACTTAGTGAACAGGTCGGATTCAACCTTGCCTACCTGATTTCATCTCTGGCGACAATAGTATTGATCACCTTTTTTATCCGGGGACTTTTCCGGGAGAAGAAGAGAGCATTTATTGTTTTCGGCATGCTGTCAGTCTTGTACTCATTCATTTTTGTACTGCTCACGCTTAATGATTATGCCTACCTCGCAGGGAATATTGGCCTGTTCATACTTCTGTCGGTTGTTATGATTCTGTCAGCCAGGATAAAAGTGCTTCGGCCTGATAGTTCCAGTGAAACGGACAAGGAGAAGAAGATCCAAGCCTGAAAGATGATAACAGGATATCATTCAGAGTATTTTGCCAGGGCAATTCCGGCAGGCAGAATATCGAGGGAGTCAATTTTCACGAGCCGTTTCAGCAGATCGTTAAGAAACGAAGAGCTTACCGGGCCCCAGCCCTCCTCATCCAGCCCGTGAAGATTCAAAATCAGCCAGCCTCCATTGCCGGCAAGAAATTCGTTTACCTGCTGTTCAACCCACTTGTCTGCATTATCAGGACCGAATGACCAGCATCCGAGGCGCACATGTCCCGAATTTACCGGAATCGGATTCAGGGCCGTATCTCCCTGTGTCCTTACGGCCCTGAATTTGGTCATGGCAAACTGGTCAAGCTCCGGATTGGATGCGTTATATGCAAAGTTGTAGACGGCATTCGAAGCACTGAATCCTTCCAGATTCTCCTCAAAATATCCAAGGCATTTCAGTATATCCTCCTTAGCCTGCTCAAGGGGCATTTGCGTAAGATTTGAATGATCCCAGGTATGAGGCATAATTTCGTGGCCTCTCCTCTGAAGTGCATTCCAGTCATTAAAGTCACCTCTTGGTTCCTTCTGATAATTATTGGGCACCCTGAAATCTGAAAGATGGCCTGATGCAATGACATTCAGGCACGCCCGAAGATTATAGCGTTCATATATTTCAGCTGTCTTATAAAAGGATTTTTTGAATCCGTCATCGAAGCTCAGTGTCAGAATATGGGTTTTGCCGACCGGAACAAAGCCTGAGAATCCGGCGGCAAGACTTCCCAGCAGGGTTGTCCTTAAAAAGGATCGTCTTTCCATAGATTGGTTATTTTTTGATAAATTTAAATTAACGGCTGTCTCATCTCTAAGAATTCTTTTCTAATTATCTCTCAGCCATTTCAGCAGCATTCTGTCAAAAAGGACGCTTTCCTCCAGCTGAGGTGTGTGACCACTTTTCTCAAATAATCTGATTGTCAGTGCATGAATATCCTCAAGTCCGTTCCAAAGTGTATAGGGATCAACATAATCATATTTACCCATGGCAACAAATGTCGGAACAGGTACACTTCTTCCGTTTCTGAAGATGAAATAATCTCTGAAGACCGAATCGTATAAGCAGTGCAGAATGTCTGTGTTCAGTGTCATATCATTCCAGAGCCATCTTGCATCATACTTCATGTCATACCAGTATTTCGGAGCCATCAGGCAGTAATTCTCAACATCGAACTGCGCAGGTGTAAGATTTTTCATTGATGCGAGTCTCTTCCAGTTTTCATTCATAAGCATCTGCCTTTCAGGAGATGCGGTCTTCCAGATTTCATTTATGGCTTCATCCTGCTCCCTGTTTGTCTGATATGCAGGCGAGCCAATCATAACAATATGGGAAACTCTCTCCGGATGCTTTCTTGCATACTCAAAAGCGATGATACTGTGTATCGAGTGTCCGAGAATAATCATTTTTTCAAGCCTAAGCTCCGACCGGACCTTTTCTATATCGCTTATGATAGTGTCCAGGGTAAAGCTTTCAGGTTCTACAGGGGAATATTCCTTTGCAAACCATCTCATATCAACAAAGTAAACCTTAAGAGAATCACGAAACTGTTTTGAGAAAGTTCTGGGATAGTAAATTGAAGAACCGATTACAAGGCAAGGCTGCCCTTTTCCTTCAATGACATAGTTGAGCTTTGTTCCCGAAACTTCGATATATCCTTTTTCAGGCGGGACCTGACCTGCCTCCTTTTCCTTAACTCTACTGATATTATTACAACCTGATAATACTATAAGGAGAAGATATAAGTATCTTATAATTGCTAACATATACTTACCTTTAATGACACATAAATATAATGATCCCCTGCACTTTTTTCCCGCAAATCACACAGATTAACGCAGATTTTTACATACAGTGAAACTCTGTTATAACACCGTGAAACTCCGTGGTTAATAATAATCCCTTGTCTCTTTGTTTCCCGCAGATCAAGCTGATTAAGGCAGATTTTTAATTGCAGTGTAACTCCGTGATAACCCTGTGAACCTCCGTGGTAAATATATCTCCCCTGAAAACTAGAATTCAGGTCAGTTTTTTAATTATCCAGGCTGCAACGAAAGATTCGAGAAGGCTTAAAGGGATTGCATAAGGCAGAAGTCCGAAAGGAAGCACACCGAGGTTGCCTATAACAACCCACATCATTAGAAATCCTGCAAACCATGCTATCAGAGCAGTCTCAACAAGAGAGAATCTTTTTGACAGAATAAATATCGCGACAGCGAAGAGCAGGGACCATATTCCCCATACAGCACCATTTAAGGGTTGAGATGGAAACTCCAGTCCCATAGACTGATAATGGCCGGTCCAGAATGACTGAACTATAAACTGATTCCTCGCAAATTCTGAAATGCTTATCCAGGCTGTCGCTGCAACAACCGGGAGTATTGTTCTTCTGAAGATGTTCATATAGTGTCATTTATAATGTATAATAGTTGTTACATTGAAGCCACAGCCTGCATCATCGCTTTTGCATATGCGACATTGTAGGTCCATCCGGTATAGCCCGCATCTCCCGGATTCTTACCCACTCCCCCGGGGTGTTCCCTGTCGTAATCCAGGGCTCTCGGATGTTCCGGATAGAGTCCGAATTTATATCCAAGGCTGAAGATCTCCCTCATCACCTCGAACATATTTACCTGGCCTTCATCAAAAAATACTTCCTCATATTTAAGGGATGGCTTTTCCACCCTGACATTCCGGTAGTGAATATGATTAATCCTGTCGCGAGATCCCAGGTAGTGCAGCACTTCGAGAGGATCCTCACCGATCTCCCTTGAAACGCCGCAATCGTAAGTCATCCCATTTGATGGGCTGTTAACGATTTCAATCAGCCTTTTCCAGTCGTTGAATGTTGCAATTATCTGCGCATGACCGTGTGAAACCGGAACTGGCGGGTCATTGGGGTGAAGGGCCATTCGTACCCCCGCTTTCTCAGCAACCGGGATGACAGCTTTCAGGAAATAAGTCAGATTTTCCCACATCATTTCAGTTGTCTGACCATTACCCTCGCCCTGACCGGGATGCGTCTTATCACCCCGATCATAATCCATGCTGAGGGTACCGGCACCTCCACGGGCTGAAGTATTATAATAACCGTCAACAAACCTGTGGGCATAAAAGTTATATTCAACAACAGGCAGTCCGACAGCCCCTGCAGCTTTGATTGAATCCTGGATTTTACGCAATTCTTCATCGCGTCCTTCCCTGCCAAAAATAATATTATCAAATCCACCTATCATCATATTTATAACTGTCAGGCCTTCTGATTTATACTGATCCATTGCTTCTGTCAGACTCTTTTCTGTCCACGGGATCTGCGGCCCTCCTGTCAGCACATGATCGACCCCTATCTGCTTTATCTTCCGCATATATGCCTTATCGAAAGAAGAGAGCATGCACATCTTCGGCTTATCAGGCCCGAAGGTTAGTGGCCATTCAGCCGGTTTTCGCTTCGGCTCCGGACTGATTTTTTGTTCATCTTTTTTTGCAGGCGCTGCACATGAGCCCAATCCTGCGACCGACACGGCAGCCGCAAGGGATGCGCTTTTACTTATAAAATTTCTCCTTGTTTCCTTCATCACGCTGTATTTTAATTACTGTTTGGTAACTTCAAACCAGATCCGCGAACGCGGCTTCATTTCAAGCTCAATATTCTTCCTCTCTGCACTTATCTTCTGACCTGTCAGGCCATCCTTGTAATCTGCAGCCCCGGCGAGCAGAATATGCAGGGAAATAGCTTCCTGATTGTAATTATGAATGAAAAAACCAGCATCTGAAATTCGCTGGAAGCTGACTCTCGATGGAGCGTCAATAACTGGATCGCCCTCAGCATAAAATGAAATCCTTATTTTATTTACCCACGCTTGGGGCAGCTCAGTAAGGCCGATCTGCCGCGGACAGAGAAGATGCTCTCCTGCAGCTTCAAAATCCTTTTGGGAGAAAGTATGTGAATTAATCACAAATACATTCCCTTTTAAGTTTTTAACAAGGAAGGAATAAGAGGCCTTGCCCGCGGTTCCGAGAAGGATTTCAGCACTATCAGGAATAATCTGATAATCAAAGATTAATGAGAATTTCAGATTAACGTTTTTCCCTTCTGAAACTACGGATTCTGATTCACTATGCACTGACTGAAGGGGCCATCTGATCTGTGCCAGCCTGGCAAGCTTCTCTCCATCCCTGGCATTTGCGATAAAACCGGAGGTCATTATGACCTTTGATCCGGACTGTAAGGACTTAATAATTTTCGGATAAATAACTGTGTCGGAAGCTGCCTGGGCAGGAAGGAAAATCACCCGGGCATGTTCAGGATAGACTGATTCAGGAATAATTGAGACACCCAGCATGCCGATGTAATCAAGAAGGTACAGATCTCCACCTGCATCGCTGTTTGGGGGCTTGTAGCCAACAGGTCCGGTTACGGGATTTCCGGCAACTGTTGCGGCCAGACTGGCAAGATTTTCAAATTCCTGAAGCAACAGATGGTGCCCGGGATGACCATTGATAAAACTATCAAAGCTAAAGATTATCAGCTCTTTTGCTCCGGCAAGCACCGACTGGTATGCCTGATCGAGAAAGTCCTGGTCCGTGCAATCCTCATGGTCGAACCAGGCACCTCCTGTTTTTTCCCCCGCAACAGATGAAAGCCACCTGTAATTTATAAATCCCTCATACGGCTGAACAAAGCCAAAACGCTGTGTATACTGTCCCCTTGATTCTGTGCCCACCCATATACCGTCATAGAGCCTGGATTCTTCTGAAACATCATATCCGTAAAGATGGAAACGGTCGTACCACTGGGGATATTTAATAATCATCCTGATGCCAGGATTCTTCTTCTTCGCAGGATCAATAATTACTGTTTGAGAAAGCTCTGTCAGAAGCGAACGCCTGTATTCAGACCAGCTTCTATCACCCCTGGCCATCTTCGATTCCATGCTTGTATCTGATGTGCAGAGAAAATCATCGACTATAAATGAATCGAAGAATGGAGCCGAATCCTCAATTACTTTTCTCAGATCATCCTGTGTTTTGGCATTCTGCCAGTTGAACCATTCCAGTGGTCCATCCTGGGCAACGCCAAAGCCTTCTCCCGGAACAGTCGCAATGCCACCGGTGACTTCAAAACCATTATCCTTAAGAAAGCGGACGCTTCCCTTTATTAACTCCGGGGAGATAACCAGACCACTCCTGTACACCTCAAGATAAACTTTTGTGATTCCATAGCATCTCAGGAGTGACAAAACCTCCCTGCGGCCGGCTTCCGTAACAAACATCTGCTTTACAGTATGCGCTGTGACATAAGTGCTCAGACGCAACTGCTGTTTTTTCTCAACAGCAAGCTTCCAGAAATCGTCCTGTTTAGGTACCGCTTCCCTGCAACTTATAATAATGAGATGGAAAATGATTACCAGGATAAGTACATGATTTTTCATAGGCAGTCATTTTGTCCTGTTAAAACATAGATGCCTGGTAACAAACCAGCCATCAACTTTTTAAGTCTTGTCTCTGCAACCTTCAGGTAATATTCGAAGTTTATGAGACGGGTCTGGGAATCAACATAGCTCTCCTGGGCCTGGTGCAGCTCAAGGGTTGTTGTCTGTCCGAGACGCAGCCTTTCGATCGAAATATCAAGATTCTCCCTTGCAAGCTCAGTGTTGCTCCTTTCAATTTCAAGCAGCTGCAGCTGACTCTCATAAATTGTAAGCGTATTCTGTAATTCACTGTTCACTTCAAGCCTGATGCTTTCAAGACTATATTCCGACGACTGTACCTGCAGCCTGGAAGTTCTCACCTGCCGTGCCGCATTGCCGGCCTGATAGATCGGTATTGACAGGGTAGCTCCGATCTGTGGGCCATATACCTGATTCATTTGCAAAGAGCCATAGGAATTTTCACTCTTTAGAAAGTTATATCCTGCATTAAAGTGCAGATTAGGTAAAAGTGCAGCTTTATACTCTTTAAGTCCCAGATTTGCGATCTCCAGCTGCTTACGGCCCATCAGAACGCTTGTATTGCTATCAAAAAGTTTTTTTGTAAGTTCCTCCTTATCAGGCATCTTATCAAAAGGAATGGTGTCTGCTACCTCAAACTGATAATTTGCATCCCGTGATAAGAGCTGGTTCAGGATTCTTTTGGCTGCAACAATGGCTGTCACCTGGTTGATGGCACTCTCCCTGTAGACGTTCAGGTCGATCTGTGCCTGCAGCAGGTTTGTTTTAGGTGTGAGACCGGCGCCGAAGCTTGTTTTTAAAATGTTCACAATAGCTTCGTTCTTACTGATGACTTCATTGATGGAAACCAGCTGCTGCTTCTCTCTTACCACCTCATAGTAGGCTACAAGCACATTAAAGACAGTCTGGAGTACCTGTTCCCTGAATTCAATCTCCCCCAGTGCCTGAATCTCATTCAGCTTATTCTTTGTTATAAACATCTTCCCCCCGTCAAACAGGGTCCAGTTAAGCTCCACTCCGGCATTTAGTGAATTTGCACCTGAATTGGAATAGCTGTTTGTCTCTCCGGAAGAAAATTTCTGATCGACATTATTGCGTGAATAGGTGCCTGAGGAGTTAACTGCCAGTTCAGGCAGCATGCCGGCGTTCCCCGGGGTATTATTAAGCCTCGAGATCTCGGCATTGTTTGTTGCCATCAGGATGTCGTAATTGTTCCTGAGTGCAATGCCAACAGCGTCGTCTGCAGTCAGCAGCTCCTGCGCACAGGCTGATGCCGCGGACAAAACTGCCAGCAGAATGAGATTACAAACCCTTCTAATATCTGACTTTTTAAACTTAATGGACATTGGATGGAATTATTTCCTTCTTTGGTGACATAATCGTATACATGACTGGAATAACGAAGAGAGTAAGGATGAGGGCATAGAACAGTCCCCAGACAATAACAATGCCCAATGGGACCCGGCTCTGTGCTCCAGCGCCCAATGCCAGTGCAATTGGCAAAGCTCCGAATATTGTTGCGAGTGATGTCATCAGGATCGGGCGCAGACGTGCCGCGGCAGCTTCAAATGCAGCCTCGGATTTATTCATTCCAGCTTTCCTCTTCTGATTTGCAAATTCAACAATCAGGATGCCATTCTTGGTAACAAGCCCGATAAGCATAATCATCCCTATTTCTGAAAAGATATTAAGTGTTTTTCCGAAGATCCATAGGGAGAGCATGGCACCGGCGATTGCAAGGGGCACAGTAATCATGATAATAAGTGGATCGATAAAGCTTTCAAACTGAGCCGCCAGAATAAGGTAAATAAGCACTATTGCAAGTATTAGGGCGAAAAATGTATTTGAGGAGCTCTCAGCGAAATCCCTTGAAGGTCCGAGCAAGGATGTCTGAAAGGAGGTGTCAAGCAGCTTTTTGGCAATACTCTGCATCTCCGCTATTCCTTCGCCAAGGGTCCTGCCCTTTGCAAGGGATGCCGAAATTGTTGCTGACTTATACCTGTTGAAATGATACAATGTAGGAGGACTGCTGTTCTCATCCATAGTAACAAGATTATCAAGCTGAACCATGCCTCCGCTGTTGCTCCTGACGTAAAGGGAACTTATATCAGCCGGCTTGTTGCGTTCCTGGCGTTCAACCTGTCCGATGACATAATACTGTCTGCCGTTCCGCAGGAAATAGTCGTACCTGCGTCCGCTCAGAGCAAAGCTCAATGTGTTTGACACATCCACAACATTAATTCCGAGATCTGTCGCTTTATTTCTGTTTATGGTAATATTAATTTCAGGTTTATTGAATTTCAGGTTTGCATCGACATTACCGAAGACCGGGCTGTTTCGTGCCTCATCCAGGAATTTTGGAAGTATCTGCTGCAGCTTGCCAAATTCCAGGTTTTGCAGTAC